>WNFL01405677.1_pt1 | contig 15993 bp, 15 predicted proteins | sample 5400361 | NCBI WGS metagenome assembly WNFL01 (sample SAMN13153351, study PRJNA577476) | soil metagenome | isolation source: 40 cm soil on Douglas fir-dominated hillslope | place: USA:California | collected 2013-09-17
ATCGCTTCCTGGTCCCAGCAGCGCGCTTCCAGCGAGATCACATTAAGCTGGGCCAGGTCCACGCGGCCGACATTGACGCCGGAATGGGTGCCACGCAGTGACGCAAAACGCGACGCATAAAAACGCTTGGTGCGCGGACTGACCCGGCCCTGGGGAAAGGCATAGCTCACCGGAGCCTTGCCTTTGAGAAAAGGCGCCAGGAATTCGCGATTGCGCGCGACATCCGCTACCAGATCTTCGGTGGTCAATGCCGGGGCCGGCTGGTGGCCAAAACCGTGACAGCCGATCTCGTGGCCGGCTGCCGCCAGCGCAGTCAGGTCCTTGGCGTCATAGAACACTGTGCTGTCCATCGTGCGGCCGCAAAAGCCGCCCGCGGTATAATAAGTACCCCGCACGCCGTAGCGGGCCAGCACCGGACCGCCCTGCGTCCAGGCGTTCTTGGGAAAATCGTCAAACGTGATGCTAACGACCGGCCTGTGCCCCGCCAGGCGGATGGGCTGGCGCACCAATTTGCGGGCCAGCAGGCTGGTCACCTTGGTTTTCAGGCCGATTGCCGCAGACATCTCCGATTTCTAGCGGCCAAAGCCTTAAAGGCCGGGTAACGAAATTCCCTCAATTAGTATCTTGCAAGACAAGGTACCATGTGATAGACACTAGCACATGGTCGAATCTCTCCAAATCCAACTGAAAAAAGGCGTCCTGGAGATGTGCGTGCTGGCACTGCTCTCCGGCGGCGACAATTATGCCTATGACATCGCCAGCCGCATGGCCGAGGCGGTGGGCATGGGCGAAGGCACCATCTATCCCCTGATGCGCCGCATGCAGAATGACGGTCTGGTTTCGACCTATCTGCAGGAGTCGGGCAGCGGCCCGCCGCGCAAATATTACAAGCTCACCAAAAGCGGCGCCCAGGCGCTGAAGTCGCAAATCGCCGACTGGCTCGCCTTCGAGGCGGCGGTGCGGAAAATCGTGGGAGACGCAGCATGAACCGCGCACATTTCATGGCGCAGCTTCGCGACGGCCTGGCGGGCCTGCATCATACCGACATCGACGAGATCGTGGCTGATTATGAAAGCCATTTCGCCGACGGCGCCGCCGACGGCCGCACCCAGGAAGAGGTCGCCGCCGCCCTGGGCGATCCCGCCCGGCTGGCGCGCGAACTCAAGGCCGAGATCGGTTTTCGGCGCTGGGAGGAAAATCGCAGCGCGGGGAATTTCATGGGCGTGGTGCTGGCCCTGCTGGGACTGGCAACCATAGATTTCATCATCCTGCTGCCGTTTCTCTGCGCCCTGGCGGCGATTTTCTTCGGCCTGTCGGTGGCCTGCCTGGGATTCATCGTGGGCGGCTCCTTCCTGCTGTTCAACCTGCTGCCTTTCGGCTGGCACGGCGTGATGGGCAATGGCGCGATGCAGTTGCTGGTGGGGCTGGGCCTGATCAGCGGCGCGATCGGCGGCGGCGCCCTGCTGCTGCTGTTGATGGACCTGATCGCCAAGCTGCTGATCCGCTATGCGCGGCTGCATTTCCGCCTGTTCGATACCGCCAACAAATCCATCTAGGGAGAAGAAGTCATGGTGCACAAGCTCGCCATCGTCGCGGTCATCGGTCTCACCGGCTCCGCCATCTGCATGGGCGCTGCCGCCGCCATCGGCGGCAAGGAGTTCGGCAAGGACTTTGACGGCATGGATTTTTCCATGTTCGGAGACCGGCCGCGCTGCGAAATGATCAAGGGCGCCAACGCCACCAGCCGCACCATGGACTGGGACGGCAGCGATCATGTCGGCTTGTCGGTCGGCGGCCATGCGCGCTACACGCCCGGCAGCGACGACAAGGTGCATCTGACCGGCGATCCCCAAATGCTGGCGCATGTACGGGTGCGCGACGGCAGGATCGAAATGGATTGCCGCGGCGGCTGGCGCAATCGGGACAGCGATATTCAGATCACTTTGCCGGGACGGGAGTTCACGAAGTTCGGCATCGCGGGCAGCGGCAATCTGGTGCTGCAGAAGCTGAACCAGGACCGGCTCAAAGTCAGCATCGCGGGTTCCGGCTCGATCAAGGCCGACGGCAAGGTGGAGCACGCCGAAGTCCATATCGCCGGATCAGGTGATGCCGATCTGGGCCAGGTAGTGTCGCGGGTCAGTGAGGTGCATATCGCCGGCAGCGGCAATACCGATATCGCCCCCAGCGACGAGGCGGATATTCACATCGCCGGCAGCGGCGACGTCAATCTGCACACCAATCCCAGGAAGCTGGAAACCCATATTGCGGGCTCGGGCCGCATCCACAACGTCGCATCCGGCGGCTGAACCAGGAGAAGTCATCATGGCGCACAAGCTTGTCATCATCGCCGTCATCGGATTGAGCGCCTCGGCCGTGTGCATGGGAGCTGCTGCCGCCATCGGCGGCAAGGAATTCGGCAATGGATTCGATGATTTTTCGCTGTTCGACGGCAGGCCGCGCTGCGAAGCGGTTGCCGGCGCGCTCCCCACCAGCCGCGACCTGGATTGGGACGGCAGCGATCATCTCGGTTTGGCGGTGGACAGCCATGCCAGTTATGCGCCCGGCGGCGACAACAAGGTGCATGTCTCCGGCGATCCCCAAATCCTGGCGCACCTGCGGGTGCACGACGGAGATATCGAAATGGACTGCCACGGCTGGCGCAACCGCACGAAAGCGTTGGCGATGACCCTTCCCGGCCGCGAATTCCGGAAGTTCGACATTGCCGGGGGCGGCAATCTGCTCCTGGATAAGCTCGATCAATCCAGCTTGAAAATCGAAATCGCGGGATCGGGCTCGGTCAAGGCCAATGGCAGGATCGACGATCTCAAAATCGAAGTCGCAGGATCGGGCAAGGCCGACCTTGACCAGATGACTGCGCGCCAGGCCAAGATCGAAATCGCGGGCTCGGGCTCGGTCAAGGCCAACGGTAAAATCGATATTCTCAAAATGGAAATCGCGGGATCAGGCGATGCTGATTTCGACCAGCTCGCTGCGCGTCAGGCCGAAATCGGAATCGCGGGCTCCGGTACTGTCAGGGCCAAAGGCACGATCGACGATGTCAACATCGAGATCGCGGGCTCCGGCCGCGCCGACTTCGGCGAAGTAACGACGCGCACCGCCAGGGTGGATATCGGCGGACATGGCAATGTCGATATCGCGCCCAGTGAAGAGGCAAAGGTCGAAATCAGCGGATCGGGCGACGTCAACCTGCGCAGCAATCCCAAGCGGCTGGAAACCGATATCAGCGGATCGGGCCGCATCCACAGGCTTGCCTCCGGCAGTTGATCTCGACAAATCCACCGGGCGGGACTATGTCCCGCCTCCATGGCCAGCAGTTTCAAGATCGGCGATGTCACGATTCCCGGGCGTGTCCTGACAGCGCCGATGACGGGCGTCTCCGACCTGCCCTTCCGCCGCATCGCCAGCCGTTGCGGCGCCGCCTATGTCGCGACGGAGATGGTGGCCTGCGACAGCTTCGCGCGCGGCCGGCCCGATGTGGTGCGCCGCGCCGCCATCGGCGACGGCTTGCCGTTGATGGTGATCCAGCTTGTCGGCAGAACACCCGAATGGATCGCCAAGGGCGCGAAACTGGCTGAGGAAGCGGGCGCCGACATCATTGATTTCAACATGGGCTGCCCGGCCAAAGAAGTGACCGGCGCGCTGTCGGGCTCGGCCTTGATGCGCGAACCCGATCTGGCGGCGCGGCTGATCGAAGCTGCAGTGAACGCCACCTCCCGCCCCGTCACCCTGAAGATGCGGCTGGGCTGGGACGATAACAGCCGCAACGCGCCCGAGATCGCAGCCCTGGCCGAGCGCCTGGGCGTGAAAGCCATCACCGTGCATGGCCGCACCCGCCAGCAATTCTATGGCGGCCGAGCCGACTGGAGCGCCGTTGCGGCGGTGAAAAAAGCCACAAGCCTGCCGGTGATCGTAAATGGCGACATTACGGACGCGGCGTCCGCGCGCGCGGCACTGGAACAGTCCGGCGCCGATGCGCTGATGATCGGGCGCGGGGCCTATGGCCGGCCCTGGATCGCCGCCGCGCTTGACAGGATACTGTATACCGGCACTAGCGCGTCCGAGCCCGATATTGCCTTCCGTTTGGGCATCGCGCTTGAACATTTCACAGACACGCTGCGCTTCTATGGCGACGCACTGGGCCTGAAAATATTCCGCAAACATCTGGGCTGGTATGTAGAACAGGCTTTATGTCCTGCCGATCCGGCCCAAAGACGCGCTGCCCGGTCACGTTTGTGTCAAATTGACAACGCGCGCGACGTAGAATCTGCGTTGGCCGCACTTTGGTCCAATTCCGCCCTTCCAATTCTCGCGCCCGCACATATGTAAGGGGCTCCCCTAAGGGGCCCGGCGAAATTTCGCCCCGGGAATTTATTTGCTCTCGGATGTCTGCGGCATATTTTGCCGATCGTCATCCTGATCAGTGATTGTTTGGATTGTTTTGGGGGTATTGATGTCGCGTCTTGTTGTGCCCGTTTTGGCCTTTGGCCTGCTTTTGACGGCCTGCGGCCGTCCGCAACAGCACCAGATGCCTCCCGCCACGGTGGGCTTCATCACGATTGCCGAACAGCCGGTGGCGCTGACCGTCGAGCTGCCGGGCCGCACCAATCCTTTCGCCGTGTCCGAGATCCCGTTCAGAAGCGGCTGTTCACGGAAGGCTCCGTCGTCAGACAGGGCCAGCCGCTCTACCAGATCGACCCGGCGCCCTATCGCGCCGCTTACGACAACGCCCTCGCCACCCAGGCTTCCACCAAGGCCAAGACGGAACGCTATGCCCGGCTTTTGTCGGAACATGCCATCGCGCCGCAGGACGCCGATGACGCCCGTGCGGCCTATCTGCAGGCCAAGGCCAATGCCGACGCCGCCCGCATCAACCTGAACTATACCCGCATCACCGCGCCCATCACCGGGCGCATCGGCGCCTCCACCGTAACCGAAGGCGCGCTGGTGACGGCCCAGCAGGCGACCGCGCTGACCACCGTTTCCACCCTCGATCCCATCTATGTCGATGTGGACCAGTCCAGCTCCGAACTGGTGGCGCTGAAGCGCGCGGTACAGGCCGGCAATGTGAATTCCAGCGGGCCGCTCACCGCCAATGTTTCCTTGAAACTGGATGACGGCAGCCCCTATCCGCTGATCGGAAGACTGCAATTCACTGACGTCACGGTGGATCCGGCGACCGGCGCGGTGCAGCTGCGCGCTATTTTTCCCAATCCCGAGACTCTGCTGCTTCCAGGCCTCTATGTCCGCGCCACCATCAACCAGGGTGTGGACCCGCACGGCATTCTGGTGCCGCAAAACGCCGTTGGCCATAACCAGAAGGGCGAACCCACCGCCCTTGTGGTGGACCAAAAGAATTTCGCCCGCCTGCATCTGCTGAAGACCGGCCGCGCCATTGACGGGGCCTGGCAGGTGCTGGAAGGACTGAAGCCAGGTGACAGGGTGATCACCGAAGGCCTGGCCAAGGTGGCGCCCGACATGCCGGTCAATCCGCAGCCGGCCGGCCAGGCTGCCAAACCCGCAGCGGCGGCTCGCTAATGTCGCTGTCGCGCTTCTTCATCGATCGGCCGGTCTTCGCCTGGGTCATTGCCGTCGTCATCATGTTGGCCGGCGGCATTGCGGCCTTCAGCCTGCCGATCGAGCAGTATCCCACCATCGCTCCGCCATCGGTGGTGATCAACGCCACCTATCCCGGCGCGGACTCCGAAAGCTTGCAGAACTCCGTCACCCAGGTGATCGAGCAGCAGCTCACCGGGCTGGACAATCTTCTTTATTTCTCGTCGCAGTCCAATGCCGATGGCTCGGTGCAGATCACCGCCACCTTCGCGCCCGGCACCAATCCCGATATTGCCCAGGTGCAGGTGCAGAACAAGGTGCAGGCGGCGGTGCCGCTGCTGCCCAGCGCGGTGCAGCAACTGGGCGTGGTGGTGGCCAAGAACACGCCCAACTTCATCATCGTGCTCGGCATCTATGACGATACCGGCCGCTACACCAATGTGGACATTTCCGACTTCATCACATCCAAGCTGCGCGATCCGCTCAGCCGTGTGCCCGGCGTGGGCAACACACAAGTGTTCGGCGGGCAATATGCCATGCGCATCTGGCTGGATCCTTTCAAGCTGCACAATTTCAACCTGCAGCCGTCGGATGTGACTGCCGCCATCCAGACCCAGAACGTCCAGGTTTCCGCCGGCCAGATCGGCGCCCAGCCCACCGTCAAGGGCGCCGCCATCAATGCCACCGTCACTGCCCAGTCGCGGCTGCAGACGCCGGAACAGTTCCGCAGCATTATCCTCAAGACCTCCCCCAGTGGCGCCGTGGTGCGGCTGGGCGATGTCGCCCGTGTGGAGCTGGGGGCGGAGAGCTATGCCGTTGCCAGCCTGTACAACGGCTATCCCGCTGCCGGCATTCCCATCATGCTGGCGCCGGGGGCCAATGCCCTGAAGACCGTGGATTTGGTCAAGGCCAAGGTGGAGGATCTGAGAGCCTCGGTGCCGCCCGGCATGAAGATCGTCTATCCGGTCGACAATACCCTTTTTATCCGGCTGTCCATCCATGACGTGGTGGTAACCCTGATCGAGGCCATCGCCCTGGTCGTGCTGGTGATGTACATCTTCCTGCAGAACTGGCGTGCCACGCTGATTCCCGCCATCGCCGTACCGGTGGTGCTGCTGGGCACTTTCGGCGTGCTGGCGGCGTTCGGCTATTCGATCAACACCTTGACCTTGTTCGCGCTGGTGCTGGTGATCGGCCTGTTGGTGGACGACGCCATCGTGGTGGTCGAGAATGTCGAGCGCATCATGCATGAGGAGCGGCTGCCGCCGCGCGAAGCCACCCTCAAAAGCATGCAGGAAATCACCGGCGCATTGATCGGCATCGGCCTGGTCTTGACCGCGGTGTTCCTGCCCATGGCTTTCTTCGGCGGCTCGACCGGGATCATTTACCGCCAGTTCTCCATCACCATCGTTTCCGCCATGTCACTGTCCATCATGGTAGCATTGGTGCTGTCGCCGTCGCTCTGCGCCACCTTGCTCAAGCCCGTGGAAGGCGAAGGCCATCAGAAACACGGCCTGTTCTTCGGCGCCTTCAACCGCAACTTCGATGCCTTCCGCAACTGGTATCATGACCGCGCCGCCTGGTTCCTCAAGCACACCTGGGGCACCATGATCGCTTACCTGGGTATCGTGGCGGTGCTGCTCTTGCTGTTCATCCGCCTGCCCACCGGCTTTCTGCCTGACGAGGATCAGGGCTTCATCTTCAACCTGATCACCCTGCCCCCCGGCACCACCCAGCCGGAGACCCTCAAGGTGGCGCAGAATGTCGCCAAATATTATCTGGAGACAGAGAAGAACAATGTCGATTTCGTCTTCGCCGTTGCGGGGTTTTCCTTTGCGGGTTCGGGCCAGAATACCGGCATAGCCTTTACCCATCTCAGGGACTGGAGCGAGCGCAGTGGCGCCAAGAACAATTCGGTCGCCATTGCCAATCGCGCCATGATGCACTTCTTCCCCAGGAATGATGCGCAGGTCTTCGCCATCGTGCCGCCTTCGGTGCAGGAACTGGGCAACGCCACCGGCTTTGACCTGCAACTGGAGGATCGCGGCAATGCCGGCCATGAAGCCCTGATTGCTGCTCGCAACCAGTTGCTGGGCCTTGCGGCAAAGGATCCGCTGCTGGCGGGCGTGCGTCCCAACAGCCTGGACGATACGCCGCAACTGCATGTCGATATCGACCAGTCCAAAGCCAGTGCCCTGGGCATATCGCTGGCCGACATCAATTCCACCCTCAGTGCGGCATGGGGCTCGAGCTTCATCAACGACTTCGTCGATCGTGGCCGCGTCAAGCGTGTCTATATGCAGGGCGATGCGCCCTATCGCATGACACCGCAGGACCTGGACCGCTGGTATGTGAGGAGCGCCGGCGGCACCATGGCCCCCTTCTCCTCCTTCGCCGCTTCGCGCTGGACCGTCGGACCGGCATCGCTGACCCGCTATAACGGCCTGCCCGCCATCGAATTGCAGGGCCAGGGCGCGACAGGCATCTCGACCGGTACGGCGCTCAAGGAAATGCGCAAGCTGGCCCAGCAACTGCCCAAGGACTTCGGCATCGAGGCCACCGGCTTGTCCTATCAGGAAGAGCTAAGCGGCTCACAGGCGCCGGCGCTGTATGCCCTGTCCATTCTGGTGATCTATCTCTGCCTGGCGGCGCTGTATGAGAGCTGGGCCATTCCCCTGTCGGTGATGCTGGTGATCCCGCTGGGCGTGGTGGGCGCGTTGCTGGCCACTTGGGCGCGCGGCCTGTTCAACGACATTTATTTCCAGGTCGGGCTGCTGACCACCATCGGCCTGTCGGCCAAGAACGCCATCCTGATCGTGGAGTTTGCGGTGGAGGCGGAAAAGAAAGGCGCGTCCGCCTTTGATGCCGCCATGGAGGCCGCAAGACTGCGGCTGCGGCCCATCCTGATGACCTCCATCGCTTTCATCGCCGGCGTCACGCCGCTGGCCTTGGCGCATGGCGCGGGCGCGGGCAGCCAGAACGCGATTGGCACCGGCGTGGTCGGCGGCATGATCACCGCCACGGTGCTGGCGATCTTCTTTGTGCCGGTCTTTTTCCAGCTGATCAACACCAGGTTGCAGCACCACAAGTAGCAGCGGCGAGTCGGATTCGGCCGGCCTGGCTGGCGTCTTGTCAGTGCCGGCCGGCAGAGGCCTGTTGCCCATATCCGGTTTGGCGGATCATACTCCCTGCAAATGAATGGGGAGGTGGGCATGACGCGTTTCTGGATGGCATTGCCGCTGCTGGCCGGCCTTTGCGCGACGGCAATGGCGCAAGAGGTCGAGACCCGCGATCAGGGGCGCTGCCTTCCGTGCTGCGCAGAGGTGCGGGCGACAAAGTGGTGCTGTTCGTGCATGGCGCCGGCACCCCGGCCGAGGTCAGCTATGATGTCCCCTATCAGGATTACAGCTGGATGGGGTATCTCGCCGCCGCCGGCTATGACGTGTTTTCGGTGGACATGACCGGCTATGGCCGCTCCGCGCGACCCGCGCCAATGAACGACAAGTGCAACCTGTCGCCGGAGCAGCAGAAGAGTTTCGGCGTCAACTGCGCCCAGACTTATCCCGGCGCACTCACCAACATCGCATCGGACTGGAACGACATTTCGGCGGCTGCAGATTTCATCAGGACGCTGCGCCATGTCGACAAGATCAACCTGATCGGCTGGTCGCAGGGCGGGCCGCGCGCCGGCGGCTGGACGGCCCTGCATCCCGACCGGGTGGCGAAATTGATATTGCTGGCGCCCGCCTACAACCGGGCCACCAAGAGCGACGCGCCGGCGGTGCTGCCGGTGGCCGGAGCGGTATTCAACACCCAGAACCATGACGAATTCTTGGCCAACTGGGACCGCCAGGCGCCCTGTCCCAACCAATATGATCCCGCGGCGGCCCAGTCGGTATGGTCAGAGATGCTGAAATCCGATCCCGCCGGCGCCGGCTGGAACCCAGCGGTGCGGCGCGCGCCTATTGCCTCTTCCAGCTGGGGCTGGACGCAGGAAAAAGTGAAGGCTATGACCACGCCCACCCTGATGGTCAGCGGCATCAACGACAAACAGGTCAATCCAGAACGCGTGCGCGATTTCTATGGCGATATTGGAAGCCCGCAGAAAGTGTTCATTGACCTGGGCTGCTCATCCCACAACGCCATGTGGGAAAGAAATCATCTGTTGCTGTTTCAGGCCTCGCTGGAATGGCTGGAAAAAGGCACGGTAAACGGCCAATCCAACGCCATGCTGAAGCTGGGCTACTAGCACTGGGACGTCCGCGCTCGGCTCTTTATCGCGAGAAAAAATCAGATCTATCGCATCGCCCATCCGTGCGTAGCCGGCATCGTTGGGTTGGGCGCATCCACCATCGTTTGCAATAATGACTTCCATTGCGACCGGGCGCATGGAGAATGACGCTGAGTACCACGATGCGCAGCATCGCCTCTCACCATGTGAGAGGCGATGGATTTCTTGGCATCCGAAAGAAGTCGTGTCCCGCAGCGAAAAATCCGGGCTTGCACGAGTGTCAAATATTGAGATACAGCGCCGGTGCTGTTAAACACTGTGTTGCAAGCCGCTCCAGTTTTCCGTTGCCCCTCCAGAAATACAATCTGCAGATGCCATGAACACAAAAGCTCGGTCCATGCCAACGCGATCCAAAACCAGGAAAAAAACAGTCCGGCCCAAGAGCAGGCTGGGAACCCAGACGCTTGTACGGGGTCTTGATGTTTTAGAAGCCGTTGCTACAGGTGTGAATAACCTTTCGGAGCTCGCCGTCGTCCTGAAGTTGAATCGCAGTACGGCACACCGGCTTGCCGCCACCCTGGTCGAAAGACGTTATCTGACATTTGTGCCCCGAAGCGGTTATGGCCTGGGGGCCAAGTCGCTCGAACTTGGCTATCAAGCCAGGGTGCAGCTGAATGTACCGCGCGTGGCGAGGGATTATCTCGAAAAGCTGGCAGTGCAGACCGGCGATACGGTTCACCTGGGAGTGCTTGATGGGACGCGCGCTTTATACCTGGACAAGATTCCCGGCGGCCGCAGGGTGGAAATCAGCTCACGCGTCGGCGAACTTCAGCCTTTGCGCTCGACAGGGCTCGGCAAGGCATTGCTGCTCGATGAAAATGAGGGGCAGTTAAAGGATTTTTACAGATGCGAAGATGGCAGTGAACAGCGGTACGAGGTATCGGAAAGCATGTGGATGCGCCGCATGCGTGAGTATGCGAAGCTAGGTTGCACCTTCGATTTGGAAGAGAATGAGGATCGCATTCGTTGCGTAGCCGCCCCGGTTCGCGATGCGACAGGCAAAATCAAGGCAGCCATCAGCGTTTCCAGCGCCGCGCAATATATGAACGATGCGCGCATGCAGGCCCTGGCCAAGGACGTTCGCCGCACAGCGGAACAGATTAGCCGCGAATTGGGCTGGGAAGGCTCGGCGGTCGGGAAAACAAATCCGAAGGCCGCCTAGTGTCGTGGTTTCGAAGTTCGCACACCATCGATATCGGGCTCTAGGCGAACTTCGAAACCAAAACGACACTAGGAATTAATAAGTTTCTAGTGTCCTTCGATTCCGAAATTCGCCTGGAGTTCGCTATAGAGATCATGCGAATTTCGGAATCGGGGCACTAGGCCCGGAAGTTGTGAAATAGCAATCGTACCAGTCCGCAGCCAAACTGAAGCGGCGCTACTGGAAGAAGATCATCCTTTTTTTCGCGTCAAGTAGAGTCCTGTCGAGACCTGGTACGGAACGCTCCAAATCGGCCAGATCCTTGAACGGCCGGGATGTACGGCGCGCCATGATAGCGCCTGCTGCTTCTTGAGAGGCGCGCAGGACCGTCATCAGTTCTTCCTGATCGGCATGATTGACGTCGATCGTTGTCATGTTCTCAAACAGAAACTGCATCACCTGTTCGAACTCCTCCGGCGCTCCCTGTGCGCCGCGATTTATCATCGACTGAACGGTGTCGTGCCAGGCGTCGTAATCTTTCGGCGTATCCATCACAATCTGCATTGTGTGGCAGCTGGAACAGATCTTGACCGCGACCGCCTCCGGGGATGCGGCCTCGCTGGCAACCGGCTGGCCCATGGCCGGCGCTCCGCAAGTCGCCAAAACAAGCCCGCTGCCCAAAAGAACAGCGAAACTCCGTACGCAGTAGCCAGATACGCGCCTGTTCACAAAGTCCCTGATACCGTTACAGGGCCGAAGCCTGTTTCATCCCCTCATTGGGATCCTTGCCGGTAGAGGTGGCAACGGGAGACGCCTTCCCGCCCATCACTGGCATATGCGGACCGACGCCCATCTTTTCCGCCGTCACGAAGTCTCCATACTCGTTGCCGAATTGATTGGAGACGCGCTGCAGGCGGCCATCCAGGAACATCATGTCCAGTTCCTTTTCACTGAACGTGCGCGTTCCATGCTGGCTCTTTGTCGTCCCAACGACCTTGCGGGTCGCAACGTCTATGATGTCGCCCGAGGATGCGTAGACAAGCTTGCCGTCGATTCCGAAAGTCGATGGTGGCGATTTCCTTGGGGTCATCGGTATTGCTGAAGATGTGGATCTTGTTAAAGAGCGCATCCGCCAGCCAGACCTCCTTGCCGTCCTGCGTAATGGCGATTCCGTGGCTTGGACAACCATGCGGGACGCGGGGACGAGGTGTCTTGTTCCAGACGGACCGCCAATCCACGCTCGTCACTTCCACCGTCTTCAGGATTTTTCCGGTCTTGGTATCGGCAACGAGATATCCGAGGAAATTGTTCTGGTTGACATAGATCCTGGACGAATCCTTGTTCAGAACCTGGACCCGGACATTTTCCGGGAACTGGATTGTCCGGATGACCTTGGCTGTCTCGATGTCGGCAATTTGCAGCAGCTTGCCGTTGGGAGACATGAAGGCAAGTTTGCCGTCAGCACTGAGGTTGAGGTTATGGGCGCTCATGCTGCCAGGCGCATGAATGGTCGCCAGTAACTTTCCCGTGCTGGCGTCCAGCTTGTACCAATAATCCTGGAGATTCGAACCGACAACCAGGGTTTTGCCATCGGCAGAGACCTGGGGGCGCTCGCAGCATTTGCCATCAAGCGTGGTGGTCCAGACCATTTTATCGGTCGCTAGGTCTATGGCGCCCAACCGCCCGCGCGCTGCCAGATAGAGCATATTGGTGGCGGGGCTCGCGGCGACACCGGAAATATCTTCCGGCGCCATGCTGCCGGCATAGTCCCAGACGTGAATCTGTTTCACGAAGGCATAATTGTTGTCGGCATCGAGCACAACGATGCCGTCGCCGTTGGGATAAATCGGCCGTTCCAGGGAGCCCGGCAAGGTCACATAGATGAGATGGCGGGTGTGAATGGTGAAATCGCCGCGCGCCCTGGCCGGAGCAGTTCCCGAGGGTCTCTGCGGCGGCATGACGATGGGCCCGCTGCCGACAGTGCCGGCATTGGCGGGCAGCGGGACGGCGCCCGATTGCGCCTGGGCGGCTCCCGGCCGGGGTGGTGTGGCGCTTTGGGCCAACGCGCCCGCGCAAGTGCCGACCAGCAACGCAGCTGCTAGCTTAAACAAGACGTTTTTCATCGATATCCTCGCATCCAGGTTCTTCTGCTCGTCCGTTTCACGCCACAAGATACGGCTTGAGATACGTGTTCAGCGCTGTTCGTATCTCGGCCTTGTGTGCCTCGGTGATCTGCCCTCCCCGGCGGCGGGCACCGCCGGCAGGAGCACCGGGGACAGCCGGATTTGAACGCATTACCGCATCCTCCGCGAAGACACCCCTCGCTTTCATGACGTATTCGTTTGCATGTGGCAGCGAATTGAACGCCAGGAACCGGCCGAAGGTATCGTAAGCTTCCCGCTTGCGGCCCGCCCGGTATGCGTTGAAGCAGGCTTGCAGAACATCCGCCAATCCGGTGTAGGGGCAAGTACCCAGGAAGCCCAATTCCAGTTCCGCAAAGAAGGACATGCCTCCCCCGCCGGAAAAATCCTCGAGCTTGCCTCCGGTTTTCTGCAACAGGTCCGGCGCGCGTTCCAGCGGGTCGCCCGACTCGTCTTTCACCGCCATGATCGCCGGGACGGCCGCAGCCAGCGTGACAAGATTGTCGACGCTGACATTTCCGACCGCCTGGACCATGATCGGCAATCCGCTCGCGTCAGACAGCGCCTTGAAATAGGCCGCGACGTCCGCGTCGCCGGCGTCGGGGGGGACAAGAGAAATAATAGCGTCCGCATTCAGGCTTTTTGCTTTTCTTGCGTAAGCCTGCGACGCCGCCGTATTGAAACCCACGGTCTGCACCCCCAGCACCAGCGCGGTGTCCCCCTTGACCGAAGCCAGGGCCTCAGCGCCGGCATTCCATTCCGCTGACGTCAAGCTTTGCCAGCCGCTGGCATTTTGCGGCCAGGCCATCCCGGCAACTTTGCCGCGATTCAAGAATTGCTGTTGTTTTACCATCGCATCGACGTCGAAACTGTTATCGGGCTTGCATGGCGTCCAACCGATAGGAAATACGCCGGCAAGAGCCTTGCCATTGGGAGACTTGGCGATGGCGCCGCCGGCTGCAGCCAGCGCGCCCTGGCCTGCGACAGCAAGAACGCCGAGCGATGCGCCCGTGACCTGCAGGAACTTTCGGCGATTTTCCATCATGCAAACATTCCTTTTCATGGTCCACGACCCTTGCCTGGAATTTTCATTCTCTCAATACGCCGACGAATACTCTATCAAATCACATCCGCCGGATCGCGGCGGCACCGCTAATGAGCCAGCCTTTCATAAACAGGGAAGATCTTTCGGCTGATCGTCTCCGCGGTCGAAATCAACTGGCCCGCCACATCTTCCTGCCAGGCCGGGCACAAATTCATCGCCGAATCGGCAAAGGATATCGCCGCGGTTATGTTTCCGTCCGGATCGCGAATGGGTGCACCAATGCAACATATTGTCTGGTATACTTCCCTGTTATCCACCGCATAACCGCGCTGGCGTACCGCTGCGATTTCGGACCGCAAGCCGTCTACCGTCGTGATCGTCTGGGGGGTAAGAGCGATGAAATCTCCATCGTGAAGAAAGTCCTCGAGCTGCTGGGCCGACAGACTTGCCAGCAGGGTTTTCCCCAGCGCGCTGCAGTATGCTTCCTGTTGTGCTCCGACATGGCTCGGGATCGGAACACTGATGGGCTCCCCGAACTTCGCCGTATAGGTCACCATACCGTGTTCCAAGGCGCCGACATGCACTACGCCCTTGAGACGGGAAGCCAGGGCGGCCAGAACATTCTCGGACGTGGCACGAACCAGATCCCCGATGACAATGTCTTTGGACAAAGTCGCCAGTGCCATCCCCGGCCGATAGCAGCCCCGCCTGTCGCGCACGACGGCGCCGACTTCCTCCAGGGTTTTCATCAGGCGGTGCGCGCAGGGTTCTGATAAGCCGGCGCGCCGGCTGAGCTCTGCATTCGTTACCCAGTCCTCAGGACCGCGAAAGGAGCGCAGCAACGCGAATGCTTTCTGTACCGACTGGTTCTTGGGAGTAGCCATTCCCGCCCTCTCGGCAAATCTTCCCGAGCTCACAGATGTCAGGTCGCGGGATGTGGCGCCTGCGGCTGTGAGCGGCTGATCTGTTATCTCATTATGTAAAACCTTACCAAGCGATATGAGACAGTGCAAGAATCCCGAAGATGCTGCGCAGGATTGCAATGTTGCGACGCAGCACGTCAATTTCGACGTTCAATAGGTCGTCCGGCCGCCGGAAATGTCGAATGTGGCTGCGGTGGAAAAAGAACATTCCTCGCTCGCCAGCCAACAGACAAGAGCGGCGCATTCCGCGGCATCCCCTAGCCGCCCCATCGGAATGCGCGACCGCATGTAGTCAATTTGACTTTTGGGCAATTGATCCAGGATCGGACTCTCAAACGTGGCAGGGGTGACGCAGTTGACCAGAACACCGCTTGTGGCGAGTTCCTTGCCCAAGGACTTGGTGAGGCCGATCACACCTGCCTTGGATGCTGAATAGGCCGACGCCTTGGGATTGCCTTCCTTTCCCGCCACCGAAGCAATGTTGACGATCCGCCCGTACCCAACCATCAGCGGCGCAATTTCCCGGCAGCAATAGAAGGTTCCATTCAGGTTCACGTTCATCACCTGAAGCCAGCTATCGACGGGGAAATCCTGAACCAGGGCCGTGGCGCCGGTTATGCCCGCGCAGTTGACCAGGATATCTATCTTGCCAAGCGCTTCTTTGCTTTGCCGGGCCGCCTCGACGACTTCCGCATGGCTGCCGACATCGACCTGAACGGTATGAACGTCTGCGAGTGATTTTCGGATTTCACTGAGCGCGGACGCATTGAAGTCCCACAGCGAAACCCTGCCGCCTTCTCGGATGATCCGCTTGGCCGTCAACAGCCCCAGCCCCGATGCGCCTCCCGTGACGATGGCGGTGCGTCCGGAAAAACGGC
>WNFL01004097.1_pt1 | contig 15986 bp, 21 predicted proteins | sample 5400361 | NCBI WGS metagenome assembly WNFL01 (sample SAMN13153351, study PRJNA577476) | soil metagenome | isolation source: 40 cm soil on Douglas fir-dominated hillslope | place: USA:California | collected 2013-09-17
AACCAAGCGGCTGACGACCAGGCCGAACGCAAGGATGACCATGGTCGTCCGTTTCCTCGCGTTCTCATCGTCATATCCACCTTTACTCCGTCTCTTTCCGACGAGCTTCCTGTTACTCTTGGAGAAAGTCTAAAATTGCATGAGGAATACGCTGACGGGTGGTGTTTCGTCCAGCGCATCACGGACGAAGGCGAAGAAGTACCCCAATACGGGGCCGTCCCACGATCCTGTATCTCAGAGATCCATACCGTCTGCCCGGCCCCTTCGCGGCGCTTTACGCGCCGCAAAAGCACCCGTAGCGTTCGCAGCCTCCGAAGTATACCCGACGAAACGGTGTTCACTGATCCCGGGAGGGTGAGCGCAATTAGTAGCAACAGTGTGTACAAAACGCCCAATGCCAGTACGGACACTGTCAATCGCTTACCGTCAACGCCTAAATCTGGAGGCGGTACCATTCGTGGTGGGAAGTCGCCTGTACAAGCATCATATTCGACCATATTCGCTACAAGTGGGTCAGTGAGTCGCAGGCTTTCTGCGACTTCACGCTCACTGCCACGCCCTCCACCCAGCGGTGCTCCAGAGACGCCACCGCCCCTCTCAAGATCGAACTCACAGACGAAACCGAGGTCGAAGGGCACGCCTAAACCCATGATTCCCCCGTTCCCATTTTCCACTGGACTATTCGATGCTGATCCCGAAGCTGAAAAAGTGCTGGAGACTGAGGAAGCACCTCATAATCGTGAGTCGGAGGAGTCCAGCGTCGATCCATGGGGTCTTGCTCTTACTTCTGAGGCATGCACCCCGTCTGCTATGGCACCTATGTTTTCGCCTGCATTAGCTTCGAGCACATATGGACCACGCTCAACAATCCATACCGTTATCCCGACCGTACCAAGCACACCGTGGTTCCCGCCCTCACCCACCGCTGGGGAGAGTTTCGAGGCATTCTGGGATCGGCGTGATGGGCAGGTGACACCGCCTGTGCCACCCATGCCGCTGCTCGGGAGAGGCGGAAAAGGAAGAGACGAGCACAAGCACCCGTATCGGTCTCCTCAGGAATTGGGGAACGCAGTACCCGTCGGACCACTGCGTGTACCTAGGATGTCACGGTTTCCGCATTCGGGCCCTCCCGAATCGGACTTGTCGCCCACCCCTGCACCTGTTGGGGTAATTGCTCTCCCTCCACTCAGGCAGTCCAAACGTATTCGGAGCAAGCGGTATAGCCGTGGCAGTGTTTCGACCGTTGCGACGGTGGAGACAGACCTGATTAAGAGGAAATTGAGTGTCGATTCTGCGACTGTGAAGAGGAGTAGAAGCCTCGGCGCTGTCAAGAGAAATGACAGCGTCGGCGCTTTTACGGCTGGAAGATAGAGCTTTGGACTGTCTTGACTCTCGGGTCTTCTTGGGGCTTTCACTTGGACAATACTCACCACAGCAATACCTTGGGCTTCTGCTGTCAACCACGCTCATTTTCATATCTTAAAAACCCCGTTCCACCCATATTCGCCCGATTTTTCCACCTCTCGATGCTTCCAGTTGTCGGAAGGCACTTGACCGAATACGTCCATGACACAGCGACACATGGATGAAATGGCCGTTCATGGGCTCCGACCGACACGCTCTGCATCCGTGTTGATGTTGACTGGAACATCAACTCAAGCACGGCTTCTTATTCAGTCCATTTCTTCACGCCCTATTTTCCTCCCATATTCATATTTCTCACATGGGTTTCTTCGTCATATACCTTTTGCTGTATTACACTCGCCGGATTGCGTATATTGCGCCGGGTTCGCGTTCTTCTCCTTGTCCATACTTGGGGGTTATTTGCTCCAATGTCCTCACTTGCGGCTCGTTTGGTTGCTTGAAGCTTGGCGGTCGATGTCAATTGCTCTTTCGATCAATGGTGAATGGAATAGTCATTTACAGAGTGGTTCGTTTGTCACCATGGACGAGAAATCGATTTGGAACTTAGATGTTAATATTTCGAAGGTGGTTCGTTAAATGAGATCTCATCGATACGAGGGGCAAGTCCAAGGCCACTTCCTCCTGGTTTTAACTCCATCCACCAAGGATTCGATTGGTGACACCATAGAGACGCAATCCCACCGTGCTGTCTGGACGCGTCCACTCGGTTGGGGGCTGGACACAGACCTTTGCTGTGCGACTGATCCCGGACGTCGGCATCCTGTGCATCGGGGTTCTGTGGCCCCATCTCACACGCTCACACGGGATGATAGGTCAGCCCAAAATCAATTCAAGTCAACCGATAGTTAGCCTCGACAAGATAGTCCCGTTCTCTTCTCACCCTTCCTTTTCCTTCTAGTTCTGTTGACCATCCCAATTTCGATCTTTTCCATCTCCTTTAGTACTAGTTCAGTTCGTCTTCGAGGAGGTGGTTTCATCGCAATGAGAATCAAGCAACTCTGGGAGGTGGTCCCACTTCCCTCCAAGCTCAGGCTTGCTGTATGTTCTCGTCTTGACAATGCTGTGGGATTCTGACACCAGCAACACCTTCAGTACTCTCTTGTGACGTTTAACCTCCCGACCACCGTCTTCTTCCTACTATCATTGCTGCGGTGTATCCTTCAGAGTGGCTTTCATGGTTGGTCGGCCTTGCACCACCGTTCGTTCACTCTCCAGATCAAGGAAGTTGCCTTGAATCCCCGGATCATTAGCCAACCCCTCGTCGTCCTATCCGGAGACCAATTCTTCTTGTGCGATGCGATCCCAAGCCTCGCAGGGGGACCAGGCAGGTGCACCAGAGCTGTTTTCAGTGCACAGAGCCCCTCGTTCAACGCAACCGAGAATGCCAGTAGTGCTCTGATGCAAACTCTAGCCAATCATACTCAGCCAGCTGCACTCCGCTCCGCTGCCCGCCAGTGCGCAGAGGTATTCCCGTGGGTATTTCAAGAGTGAGTCCTCTGTAGCGACCCGTTAGATAAAAACTCATTACGGCGCAGGTTGCGAGCAGCCAATCGCGAAGACTTGGTTTTTGTCGTCTATCAGATCTGGCTCCTCTGCATTTCGTTATCAGCAGTGAGTAATCCAGGCCTACTCCCTACTGCCCCGAGCTCAGTCATTACACGTCAGGTATTATCCCAGTCCATTCCACATCTGTGAGTTCCTGGCTTTCTTACCATCGACCCGTCTCTTACCAAGGCCACAGCATGGCTGCTCTAGTCTCCGAAACCTTAGCTAGTGTTGCCACAGCCACCCGAATCGCTGGGACCTCAAGTTTTGAAGCCAAATTTGGGCAATTGGTTACAAACGACGCTTGTCATGGAATCGATCTGCTTCAAGGGTACTTCCCACCTCGCCATATTGCAGAGGTACATTACCCTAATACCCATTGCGCTGTTGATAGCTGATGCTTCTGTAGCTCATAATTTGCGTCGTCGACTGTACGATGCTAGTTGTTCTTGCAGGCTTATCATACCACCTCGTCCAAGCAAGTTATCAACCAGTACCGGTTGTAGGGTTACTGATACGGCGCACAGATTTATGGACGAAATTCGTTCGAAAAGGTGCAGCGGAGGCCGGATATGAGTCGGCTGTACTTTGTAAGTGGCATACGGTCCTCCCGATCCTGCATTCTCAACTTCATTTTGGCAGGCTCTCCTGAGTTTATCTTCCTCCGTTCAGTTGGCAGCTCTTTTTATGGTCGCTAGCCTTGGCGCTTTAACTGATCAGCTCGTGCTCGGACCGTTGCGCGACTTGGCACTGGACAAGACGCAGACGATCATCATCCACGTAGTCGCCTATGTGGTATGTATCAGCTTATGGTTCGATTGACGTGCTGATCTCCGCTTTAGCTGGTTCCACCATGGATATTCTTAGTGAGTTTGGATACTCAACCCACACTTCTTGATTTATCGACTGGTATATAGGGGTGGACGTGCAGTTGTGTCGAGAGCAAACGAAGGGTAGCCGCCTTCATTGCTATCACCGTTGCCTTTCTAGTTCAGTGGGCGAGCTCGTTCACTTGCTCGACAAACCGTTTCGTGTTCCTGACCTGGGATTTCTTCGCCGCTCTCACCATTGCTCCGGGAGTTCTCATGCTCTGCATTCTATTATTAGCTATTTATATCTGGTTCCATCTCGACTTGGGGCTGGCGGCCTATCGTATGTCGTCACAATATTTCCTCTCACACAGACTGAACTGGTTATGTAGTTAAATGCGCAGAACTTCCTCATCCCGCAGAGCAAGTTCGCTGGACTTTCGCCACCATGCCGGATACAGAGAAAGGCTCCTCTCCTCCATCGGTAGACAAATCTACGAAACCTTTGGCCATCTGGGATCACCCTCCATTGCCAATCTTCCCGCCAGCGGTTGGGGTGCGTTCGCCCAGCCCTTCGAACTGTTCCATTTCGACAGAAAGTGACAAGCAAAGCCACAATATATACCTATACTAGAGTCCAGCTCGTCTCTGGAAATTACCACGCCGAGGAGGGGACGACTGGCAATTCTTGAGATGTTTCCGATTGCACAGACGCCACTCTACCAAGGAATACTCACTCACCCGCGATGTGATGGTACCACCAGAGGCACCACCATGGCAAAATTTCACACGCCAGCTGTCAGTTCCGGTTGGTTCAATGACTCCTGGATGAGGTGTCATATTGCCACCAGCGCTACTCTCTCCGCACCTCCAAACCCAATTCACTCGTCAGGGGCTCGTCACCTACCCACCCTTCTCCTCCAGCATAGGCCTCCACCCTTGGTCTTGCACATTCTGATCCTTCCATCGCGTTTGCCCTCTCTCAACTCCCACTCTTGCAACCGAGCCGTCAAGTGTCTTTTCGACACCATTTTGCGGTTATTCTATAGGTACCATTGTCCATGTTGTAACTGTATCGTGTATAGGCAATCAGGGACCCAGCGTGGTTGGATACCTAAAGCAGAGACTTGAAACCCAACCCATCCATTCCATACTGCTACTATGCTACCTCAACATCCCCATCGTCCACTACATTGCGCAACATTGGTTCAGCGGAGATTCTGAAAAACTTTTCTGGAGGCCCCCCAGCGGTGCACCCGAATATCGGACGGGTCCAATCGCTGGAACATGCCCTTGGTATTTCAGAGCAGGCTAGAGCCTCAGTTATCAGAGTATTTCTTCCGAGCAGCTCCCTGGCTCGGGCTACTTTCTGTTTGGAGGCGCCGTCAACGTCCGTTAAGGGCATTCACCTAGATCTACCTTCCCCTCTCAAATTATAGTTTCACAAATTCCCGTCTCTGTTTCAACCCAATGCAATCCACGATAAATAATCTCGATTTGGGCACCCCCCTCCTCTACATTGGTTATTAAAATATTACAGGAATGGGATATCACCTACAATTCTATGTATTCGTTACTCAAGGATAGGTTTATATACATTGGTGTCTCATAAAGGAATAAATGTAGCAGCTGTGCCATGCACACAGAGGTTGTGCCACCTCAACTCCAACAATCGGGTATGAACAAGCGAACATAGCGAATATAGCGAGCCGGCACAACATGATCATTTGGGCGCACAGAAATGGAAGACGGAGGCTCACCGAAAATCCCGATCTCTAGCATTAATATCTGCCCAAAGAGCCCAATTCGTGCCCTATTACCTCGCTAATGTCATTCTTCTCTGAACCTTCTGTATGGGAGATATCTTCGAGACCAGCAATTTTGGCCTATCCTTGATGGGCCCTGTGCATGAACGAGAGTCTTCTGATCAATTTCGGGAGTAAAACAACAGACTTGCGATTGTTTCAGGTGACTTTGTGAGACAACTATTCATTTGGCCAGGGTACTCCACCTTGAAGCGGAGGAAGAACGCCGCGTATCGATGGTTAGAACCACTATACCCCAATTGATTTGTAACAACGCCCCTTGATGTCAGGACACACCAGGCCACTCCAATGAATGAGACCCTGTGGCATTTCTCACTTCTCTCCACCTAGGCGTGGGGATGCATTCTCGCCGCATTTTCCTCGACATTCGTGGTGCCCGTCAATGGGTCATCCATTCCAGCTCAACTTTTCCCGCTTTCAATTGTGACTACCGCGCCCTTCCCCTCTGATGGTGTTTCGGTTTGGGTTAGTTTCTTTTATCATTATTAATATACTCCCGTTCTTGTCTTCCTCGTGCTCTCTAATTCACGCATGACTCCCTTGAGCTCTCGCTGAACTGTCGGGCTATGGACCTATCACAATTTGATAGCCTACTAAATGGGACAATTTTTGCTAAGGAAAAAAGGACACCTTAACCCGGTTCGACGCAATTGATTTATCAATGTGGTTTCCGGTCAACTGCCTCACCATCGAAGAGCCTGTGCATGGAAGCGACTTTCGGATGGATGTTAAACCAACAACCTCTTTGGACGCTATTCTGTCACTTGGAAAGCTCGTCCTCACGTTCAGCATGGTTCCTCGTCTTATTGCCCCCGTTCAAAACAACTTGGAGATCATGACACCCATTATATTTTTCGTCGAGTAGCTGCTGGCTACAGGGAACTACATTAATTAATACTGCTGCACCCTTTCCCGTTCCGTGTAATACCTCTGTCAATGATCTGACTACATGGGTGTTACTCACCGTCAACGGTTATTATATTACCTCTTCGTTTGCTATGTCCGATGGGGCTCGGAAATATCGTTCGCTGTGCTAGCTAGCATGCGACAAAGTAGTTAAGATCGCAGACCACGTTGCTTGGGGCTGGCGCGCATAGGGCCGGTCGAGCTCATTAGTGTCGCGTGCGAAAGCCACCATGTATGCGGAGAGCACTTTGTGAGCCATCTTCGATCAGGAAACAACTATTTACAAATAATTATCACCAAAAATAGCTTATCAGATTCAATCAATTAAATTGTAAGGGTCCAAATACCACCTTGGACTTCGTCTTCGTCTGGGATAACGCTCCCTTGTCCTACTCGCTCTGATCTGTTACCATTTAACTACCCCCCCCACGATGTCTATGCCCAGTTCTACCGCCAATTGGCACTGGAAAACGAAGCACGTCGCGCCATGGGCGAAGTCTTGGTTCGAGCGCGAGCTCGTCATGCTCAAGGCCAGCTCCGAGGAGTCCGACACTGTCGAAATAGAATCTGTCTTAGACATGGAAGGCGATGTAGAAATTGGGCGACGAAAGTCAAAGTGCGTTGATGCCAGACTTGGGCTTTAGATTCCGTTCGGGGATCAGTATGTTAACAGAGTAGATGTCCTCTTTCAGGTTAATTACCATCTTCGACGTTCGCCTTGAGATGCGGTGGAAAGGCTCGACAAGTGATGGCACCGACATTAAAGGTTCACTGATCATTCCAGAAGTCTCCCATGAGAACGTGCTAGATGGTGTTTCGGATTTTATTGTGAGTAGTTTATTACTCGAGTTCTTCCTCTGTCGATCCTACTTCGATTTCCACTTTTCCCTTTGTTGCCACTGACTCTTGCTCTCGCAGTACCAATGGAAGCTTAGTACCTCTTCATCTCCAGCTGTTGATGCCGTTTTCAAGCTCGCGAAATTGAAGCTACCGGCACTCCTCGAGGCAAAGCTCCGAGAGTTCCCTCAGGCTATCCTTGATGCCCATGGAAAGGATATTATTGTATCCGGCACTCCAGATGATTCACGAACAGGTACTCCAGCACCTCCGGCGGTGGCAGCCCCAGAGGCACCAAAGGCTTCTACTGCAGTTCCGGCAACTAAAGTTCCGAATCCAACCTCCACGTCAAAGAAAACGATCAATACTGCGACCGTTCGAGTGGAGGGTCGCTTTATGGCTTCTGCAGATGATTTGTTCACTCTTTTGACGAACGAGGCGAGGATCCCGGCTTGGTCAAGAGCTCCGGCGCAGGTACGCCGATGGACAGTTTCCCACAACATCCTTGGTCTGATCTATTGTGTCGTGTAGTCGAAAGCCGAGGTTGGTTCATCCTTCACCCTCTTCGGTGGAGGCGTCAAAGGCAAATTCACAGCCGTCGAGCCTCCCAACAAATTCGAGCAATCATGGGCTTTGAATAGTCCTAGCTGGCCAGATGGTAAGCACCTCCTTCTTGTTCAATACGTCCATTCAGCGGGTTTGTGCGATACAGACCACTACGCGACGTTCACCACCGAATTGGATCAGCAAGAAGATTCAACCAAGCTCGTTTTCACACTAAGAGGAGTTCCAAAGGGAATGGAAGATGAGATCGAGAGGAATATCGAAGGCTATTAGTACGAGTCCATTGGTCTTTGTTTAGTGCATCGTTGACATTTCCATCTCCACAGTGTGCGAGGTCTGAAGTCTATAGGGTATGTACAAGTCGAGGATTATTTCCCTACTCTACCCAGAGAGCCAAGGCATTTCTCCACTAAGGGCAAGCCCACAACCAGCGACTCCATTTTGAACAGGAGCGCCTTTGTAGGGTTGTCTTTAGTGGGGCTTATTTTGGCCTTGAGTTTTGCTGGCCCATTTCTTTATAAATAAATCTTCACGAACCCACAACCCATCATTATTCCCCAAAACGCCCGCTCCGGGCATCTACTCTCCTCGTTACCTTCTCAACCTTAAACCATACCCGCCGTATTTATACATTCCGTCATCCCATTGGAAATCTTGGCCGGATAGTATATTTACGCCTCATTCCCCCAGGTTGGGCACAGTGTTGTAGACATCGCCACTCCGCAAACTCACCTGCACTGGCATCTTCGTAGTTAAAATGCAGTTAGCAACTGGATGGTTGAGTGTAAACCGTATGAGTAGAGAGTACAGTACATCTTTCGATGGGCTCTGTTTTTCGAAGTACTTTACTGGCACGTTTCTTCGCCTGAAATTAAAGCTAACGACAGTCCCACCTGGACATAATAAAAATAAATGATGTAGGCTGTTGTGGAGCTCAGGTGATGGATGCTCGTTGTTTTAATTTTCGTCCTCGACCATTACCGCCGGGTTCGGCTCATACGGCCGTCTAATGCCATTCAACCTGCCTACTACCGCGTAACATCAACACATCAGCTAATATTTGAAAGTTTTCGAGTACTCCGCCTTTGCACCACCCTGACTTGTCGTCGATCCTGGGGTACCCTTGCTAGAACGCGGCTCCTAGACATATTAGACGGATTACACGAAACAGGAACCACAAGTGATACCCTTATCTTATGGGTCATCCCGAAACCCCCCAAGGCCCTATCAAAGCTTTTTCATATGTGGACCGTGTCGATTCGACTGCGCTTCTTAACGGGGGTTCGACCCGGACATCTCTGGCCCCGACCACCGCTCTCGTCGCCTCTCACTTGTTTACATCGTCCAATGGCTTCACAGGCTAAGATCATCGATGGGACTATGATCGCAAAGTGTGTGATGCTTTTCGTTAGCTAAGATGAGGATTATTGACTTTTTCTCGTGGGTTTCTTCTTCCTACCTCTGCCACCTTTCCGTTCCGTCTTTCATCCGATTGTCCTACACCTCGTGGCGTTCCAAAAATATTTACTGGCATCAGAGAGATCCGTGACCGCGTCGCATCGCGCGTCAAGGAACTTAGAGCTTCGTACCCGTCCTTTCGTCCACATCTCGTCATTATTCAAGCCGGAGATCGACCAGATAGCTCGACATACGTCCGGATGAAGGCAAAGGCCTGCGCAGAAGCGGACATAAAATTCACACATATCCAGCTTAGCGCATCCGCATCAGTGGACGAGGTAATAGCAGAGGTTAAAAAGCTCAACGTAGACGAATCCGTCAGCGGGATCCTGGTCCAACTTCCACTGGGCGAGCACGTCGGCCCCGAGGACGAGAGGAGCGTGACAGAAGCTGTGGATCCGAAGAAGGATGTTGATGGGTATGTACCCCCTCTTAATTCGTGTGATTATCAAAACTGAGGCCTGACCTCTTCACAGGTTCCACGCCTACAATATCGGCCATTTGTCATCGAAGGCCTCTGACCCACTGTTCAAGCCCTGCACTCCTTCAGGTGTCGTCCACCTTCTTGAAAGCACAGGAGTAGAAATCGCTGGATCGAAGGCCGTCGTGCTGGGGCGAAGTGATATCGTCGGGTCGCCCGTTGTGGCGATGCTACGAAAGCTTGATGCCACTGTGACTCAATGTCATAGTCGAACCAAGGATTTGCCCTTTATTGTGAGCCCGCGCTCTCATTTTCCAGCTCCTTTGTCTCATACGTTGTCCGTCCGCCAGCTCCAACATGCGGATATAGTGGTGTCAGCAATTGGGAGACCAGAGTTTGTCAAGGGAGAGTGGATAAAACCTGGCGCGGTTGTGATCGACGTCGGAACAAACTACATTCCTGGTATGCACCCCTTGCCAAAGTATATGGATCGCACTCACTCTCCGTCTAGATGCCACTAAGAAGTCCGGTCAACGCCTTGTTGGTGACGTCGAATTTGCCTCAGCGTCGACCGTTGCATCTTGGATCACACCAGTCCCCGGTGGTGTAGGCCCGATGACTGTAGCGATGCTCATTTCGAACACCCTAAAGAGTGCAGAGCGATTGTGGCAGGAGTATCGTACGAAGAAGGTTCGACCACTACCGCTCAATATTCTTGAGAAGGTGCCAAGGTGCTGTCTGACCATTTTCTGTTTCTCTTGCTCGCCCTTACAATGCCTCTACAGTGACATTGAGATCGCTGTGGCGCAAACACCGAAACTCATCACCAATCTCGCCGCAGAAATCGGGATTCTCCCCGACGAACTCGAGTCGTACGGAAAATACAAGGCCAAAGTCGAGCTCTCGATCCTCAAACGACTCTCCCACCGCAAGGATGGAAAGTACATCGTCATCTCTGGGTATGGTCGCCGAGTCTTGGAAAGATCTGTTGAAATAATATCCTCGTAGAATAACGCCGACACCTCTGGGGGAGGGCAAGTCGACCACGACCATTGGCCTAGCCCAGGCGATTGGAGCCCATCTCGGTCGACCTTCGTTTGCTTGTGTCCGACAACCAAGTCAAGGTCCAACTTTCGGTATCAAGGGTGGTGCTGCTGGAGGCGGTTACAGCCAAGTTATTCCCATGGATGAAGTACACGGGTCACCTCTGTGTAGAATTAACACTGACCGCTATTTAGTTCAACCTTCACTTAACGGGCGATATCCACGCGGTGACTGCTGCAAACAATCTCTTGGGTACGTTTGGTGCCTTGATCGTCGCAAATACCCACCTAATCGCAAGTTCAGCTGCTGCTCTAGACGCAAGAATGTTCCATGAGGCTACTCAGTCCGACAAAGCTCTCTACAGCCGTTTAGTTCCAACAGTCAAAGGCAAGCGGGAGTTTGCACCGCTCATGTACAAGCGTCTCAAGAAGCTTGGGATCGACAAAACCGATCCTAACGAACTCACGCCCGAAGAGATTAACTGGTTCGCACGACTTGACGTCGACCCGAGCACCATCACCTGGAATCGTGTGATCGATACCAATGACCGATTCTTAAGGAAGTTGACGATAGGAAAGGGTGAGGCGGAGAAGGGTTATGAGAGAGATAGCGGTTTTGATATCGCCGTTGCGAGCGAATGCATGGCGGTACTTGCATTGAGCAACGACCTTGCTGATATGCGACAAAGGTCAGCACCTTTCCATTTAATACGAATCGTTGTTTATCCCATCTCTCCAGGTTGGGCGCAATGGTGGTCGCAAGCAGCAAACAAGGTGATCCCATCACAGCCGACGACATTGGAGTGGGAGGTGCCCTTGCTGTACTGATGAAGGACGCAATCAAGCCTAATCTCATGCAAACGCTAGAGGTCCGTGCTCTCAGGAACTTACACGTTATGATCTGACCTGCATATTAGGGTACCCCAGTCTTCGTACATGCAGGACCATTCGCAAACATTGCCCATGGGAACTCTTCCATTCTTGCAGACCGAGTGGCACTCAAGCTCGCGGGTACCGATGAAGGCGACAACTCTCGCCAAGGCTATGTGCTGACTGAAGGCGGTTTTGGTGCCGACATGGGTATGGAGAAGTTTTGCAACATCAAGTGCAGAGTCAGCGGTCTTGTTCCTGATGCAGTCGTAATCGTCGCGACCACTCGGGCCCTGAAAATGCACGGCGGCGGACCAGAGGTGACTCCGGGAAGGCCTCTGCATGACACTTATCTCAAAGAGAACCTTGTCATTCTCGAAGAAGGTGTCAAGAACCTTGCCAAGCATATTCAGAATGCCAGAAAGTTTGGATTGAAGGTCATCGTCGCCATCAATCGATTCACGTACGTTTATCCATGTAAGATTTCCGGCTCGGTGCTGAATCCCAGCAGGTCGGATACGCCCGCAGAACTAGAACTAATCAGGAGCAAGGCCTTGGCTGCCGGCGCGGATGGCGCGGTCGTCAGCAACCACTGGGCGTTAGGTGGCCAGGGAGCAAAGGCTCTAGCCGAAGCAGTAGTCGCTGCTTGTGAAAGCCCTTCCACGTTCAAGTTCCTCTACAATGTGAACTTGCCCATCGAAGAGAAGATTAGCGTCATAGCGAAGGAAATTTATGGCGCGGACGGTATTCAGCTGAGTGAATTGGCACAAAAGCAAGTCGAAACCTACACGAAGCAGGGTTACGGAAATCTCCCAAGTGCGTGGTTATCATGTCTAAACTCGTTCAGGATCTTATGGTATTGGCCAGTTTGTATGGCAAAGACACAGTACTCGTTCTCTCACGACCCCAAGTTGAAATGTGTTCCGACTGGTAAGCCTCCAATCGCTTTCTCCCAATCATTCTTATCTCTGTGCCCAGGCTTCACTGTCCCCATCCGTGCGGTCCGCCTATCCGCAGGTGCGGGCTTTCTGTACCCCTTAGCTGGCGATATGCAAACGATGCCCGGTCTGTCAACACGTCCAGGATTCTGGGAGGTCGGGTTGGACGAAGAAACCGGTCGGGTTGTTGGACTTTTCTAGACAACTGCGCCTTTTGAAGCCTTAATGGTCTTGATGTGATGAATATTCGAAAATGCCTTTTCATTGTCATCGCTGGTGCACAACTTTCAAATCGAGAAAACGTGATGTTCAAGACGGGAAACCTCAGATCATGGAGTTGGGAATAATTGTTATTGGTCCTTCACGCAATTGACCCTGATATCGATATGCTTCAGTTTTGTGCTGGTGGGTTCGATTCGGTTCGAAACTCACGTTCTCGTGCCAACGCAGGTGCGCTTTGAGGGTAGTACCCCCAAATAGAACTGCAACCATGAAATTGACAGTATAGTAATTCATCCCCGTGACTGGGTTCCGCTGCGCTACCAGGGACCGTTGCAGCCCAGATAAATCAGCCTCGAGCTGGCATACCTCCCGAAACCGAGGCTTCATATAACCTGCAATAACAATTCAGCGCCCATAGGCTAAAATACTCGCTTAGCCTAACCTTCTTCATCCTTCATGAACTCAGGTGGTGTTTGGCTGTCATATGAGTGGATGGTAATGGCCCAGGTGCCAAGGCCATACAAAGTCGCCTCGTCACGGTAATATGCTCTAGTGATTGACTCTTCTCTATCGATGACTTTGTCCTGTCAAAGGAGTTCCAGCGCCAATACGACGGCCAAGAGATGAAAGCTAACACACCTGAATCACCAGAGGATCAAAAATCCCGTCCAGACAGGTTTGTCCTCGAAGGTCGACATATGTGAGACTTTGGCGAACTTGGTGAGATGGTGTTCCTGCCTCGAACGGACGAAAAACAGTAATCCCGAAGGTTGCACGAGCTGCCCGAGCCCTGACCAACTGTTTCGTGTACCATATCACAGCGCCTTCTGCAGCAGCCTTTTTCCTGTATAAAAGCTTAATGAGAACTGACAGACTACCGTTTCATTTGACGTACGTGGACTCGTCAACGGTAACGATCTGAACGTTTTGCTTCCGGAATTCTTCGGCCAGCTGACGTTGGAGATGTACTGATTCACCGAAGCCTCCAACAAGCAGGAGATGCTGTGGTTTCTGAAGGTCAGACATTCTCTTATTGCCAATTATCCCCGTTCTCACCTTAGCTGTACCCTTGTGCAATAAACGAGAGCAGCTTCGGATTATAGTAGCAATAGCATTTGAGAATGCTGCTTCAACTTCTGCTTTGCGAAGCTTTAGTCGCCCCCTCGCGATATCAACTTTTGGGTCATTGTCCCTTGATGTCCCAAATCGGAGGAAGTACTCTGCTGAATTATCCCCAAATTGACGCTTCGTTGATTCTTCGAATCTTGATATCATCACCGCAATATCTTCCGGGTCATTGAATCGTGACGCTCGCAGCTTCCTCTCCAACAGATTTTGCATGGCCCGATCAACAAAGACTGATCCTGCTTGAACACACTCGCTAGCACAAACTTCTTCCAAGAGGATATGAGGCGTCACTTGTTTGCAGATGTACATGGTTGAGTCGACTGTCGAACCACCGGCATCTGTAAGGGCAAACATCATCCCTGATTTGAGCCAATTGGGATTACGGGAGTGCCGAAGTGCATAGTGCACGGAGGCTTCGCCCTCTGTGACAAAGTCCAGTTGGTCCTCTTGGAAATTGGCTGGGAGTGCGCCGCTCATGTAAATTGCTTTCCGTAACAAGTGCTGTTGTGGTATCTCCCAGCCGTTAGGGATCGCAAGGATGATGGTGTTGTACGCCCCAATACGATTCCATATCTCTTCGCCATCAACTGTGTGCGATTTGAAGAAGTTTTTTGCATGTTGAATCAGCCACCTGAGCATGTCTGAATAAATCTTATCGATTAGTACGCCCTCGGGGAGGGGGGGTATTTCGAGTGCAGTGGGGCTTGGGCCACTCGAAACCGAGTTCGCTTGGGATTTCATGGAATCAGGGTGTAGACTGGAAGACGGAGAATTAATCGAAGGATACAAGGAAGGAACACCAAGACAAAATCTCACTGGAGCTTGAACCATTTGGCCACTTCCACAGTAGGATCGCCCGCTGCGAGGTCCAAAGCTTGGGATCCGAACGCTACTGCAGTCGTATTGCGATAGGCTACAATCGATGGGATCTATATAGGAGGTATAAGTAGTTTGTGTGAATCGGGAGAAAGGATTGCAACGAACCTTGCTGTCTCCTGAGGCCTCTGGTTGACCAGGCCACTGGTTGACAATACGTACATCTGGGACGGTATCAGGAACGAGATGAGCGTACGATACCGCACCTATCAGGGAAGTACAATAGATGAGCGATCAGATACAGTCCTTGAAGCGAGAACGCAACTCATAGTGGTCCCGAGGTCAATGCCAATGACAATCTTTTCCGGTCCATTATAGATACTACCACTGCCGAATGGAGAGCTCATGTTCAAAATATTCCGTATGGCTGGGAGTTGCGTTCGGGTTCCGGTCAGGTCAATTTGTCTGGCCAGGCCTGAGACGCCATTAAAAGCCGGTTGGGAGCCTGCCACGAGAATAAATAAGGGCCTGCCCCAATCACTATCGAGAGCCTGCCCCAATCACTGTCGAGAGCCTGCCCCAATCACTATTAAGAGCCTGCCACAATCACCATTAAGAGCCTGCCACAAATGTCGTTAGTAGCCTGTCATAAGCATTCAAGGGAGACTTTATTATCTCCCACCTGCTCAAAAGACCGTTGGTTGCTGTCTCCACGGCCTACATCCCTGCGGAGTACTTCTAGGGTGAGGGCATATTCGTTGCGTATTGTGAAGTGTCTACGACTGACCAGCCGCTTACCAGCCTAATGGACGGTGTCATCAAACGAGTGGGGTCTCTTTTCACCGTCAACCATGATCAAGGCCCCAAGACCGAAACAAAGGGAGTGATAGACGGCCCATTACAGGCCCCTGAGCCACCCTATCCTGAAGCGACAACTGAACCACAAGATATAGTGTGCATACCTTCACAAAATGCTCACATCGACCTTCAAATGAAGTCAGAAAAGTATTCAGAAAAGTATGGAAGACTGAAGGAGCGTTATAACGTCGTCTCCCACGAGCGCAATGATTTGCAACTTTGCGTGCAAACAATGGAGAGTACCATTACTCAATATTCGGATCGCATTCATCGTAGCGAATCGACTGCGAATACCCTGCGAGATCAGCTTGCCTCCACGC
>WNFL01200129.1_pt1 | contig 15983 bp, 12 predicted proteins | sample 5400361 | NCBI WGS metagenome assembly WNFL01 (sample SAMN13153351, study PRJNA577476) | soil metagenome | isolation source: 40 cm soil on Douglas fir-dominated hillslope | place: USA:California | collected 2013-09-17
GCCCTTCCAAAGATCTCGCCAACGATCCGCGGATTAAGGAAGCTTACCTGGGCGAATAAAGGAGCGCAGGCATCCTTGCGGGCGATTTTTCCTGCGGACTTCAATGAGACTGTTAGCAGACGGAGTTCACTCGAAAGTTCGATCCAAATTTCTTGTCGCCAACACCTCACGCGCAGTTTGTCTATCCCCGTTGCAACTGATCCTTCGCGGCGCGTCTAGGAATTTCAAATCAAACTTCAGCCTTCGATACAGCGCGACTATACGCTTGGTTGCCTGATTGGAAAGCAGTACCGGTCCGGGATGCTTTGCCAGCAACTCGGCTGCGCGCACTTGATCGTCCCACGAAAATCCGCCGGCGCTGTAGGCAGTGAATTCCACGTCGTACGGCGGATCCGCATAAATGAAATCGTCCGGCTCGATCGAGAGTTGCGCGAGATCCTTATTAGTGAAGGACCAAGTGCGAAATAACTTCCGATATGAGTGAAAGTCGGTCGCGTAATTCACCTTCTTGTATCGGCCGAAGGGAACATTGAACTCGCCGCTCTGATTGAAGCGGCAAAGGCCATTGAAGCAAGTTCGGTTCAAATAATAGAAAAGTTGCGCGGCTTCGCTGGTCTTTGCGCCACCTTCCTTTATGATCCGGTTAAAGCGCGTGCGGTGCGCATAGAAAAGCTCCTGGTCATAACGCGCCTCGATCTCCATCGAGAGCCCCCGCCGGAGTTGACCGTAAAAATTAATTAAATGCGGATTTAGATCGTTGAGCAGGGCCCGCTCCGGCCGCAAACCCAAGGCGACTGCCAACCCTCCGCAAAAGGGTTCGACATAACGACGCTGATGATGCTGACGCCACAGTGGTTCAATGTGCGGTACCAGCCAACGCTTCCCGCCCGCCCACTTCAGGGGCGGAACCGGCAATCGCAGGGATTGCTCTTGATTAGACTCCTCGACCGCACGCATCGTCGCTCTTGTCGTCACGATCCGCACGATAGCAGATGCGGATGAGTCGTCAAAATATCGTCGGCAATAGAACTTTAAGTTTGTTTGCCTGAGGTGAGACTTGAAGAGGGAATGAGTGACTCGGATTCTCTTCACCTTACATAAGGGCATTCAAAACTATTGCCGTGATTGCCGGCAGGACCGAGAATATGAGCGTGGATGGGAGCAGGAGTCAGACGCTAGCCTAAGTCTGAAGTGATCTACTTCCCATCCTCGCTGACGTCGATGGAGATTGAGTGCTTCTTCTTTCTAATCGGCACGCCGGCCATCACCACTATCGAAGTGGTCTGGCCCGCAGCCAGAGCCGGCACCTTGGCGAAGACAGTCGCCGCTTTCTTCTGCTCAAACTTTCCCGCCTTCCAAACTATCAACCGAAGAGTCGATGTCCCGGCATTGCCGCCCCCTTTGTTCGCGACTTGGATCTTCACTTCACCCCTGGGCGGATTCGTCAGCTCAAAGTGATCGATGACCAGATCCGGGAGACGACGATTTGGAAGCGTTGGCTTTGCTCGATCATTAGACTGGGCGGCCGTGACGCCTGCGGCTCCCAATATCAGCAGCATTGCCAGAAGCAGACGTTGTCCAGGATGAGTGGTTCGCTTCGGGCTCAATTGTCCTCGCATGATGATTCTCCTTGTCATTTGGCCTAAGAGGCCATTCCCGGGCCAAGAGCGCCGCACAGATGATCCGAACATTACCATTCAGGTCAGACGCACTCAACGCCAGATACCGATATGGGTTCACTTGCGAAACGACCTTGCATAAGCCCGGTCGCTCTCAAACGGATTGATTTTGCCTGGGACACCGGGTCAGTGAATAGACCTTTTGGCGAGACCTATTTGGCAAGTCCGTTCTTAACGAGGGCCCTCGAAATGGTGCCGGAGGTCGGACTCGAACCGACATGAGGAGTGAACCTCGCCAGATTTTGAGCCTGGTGCGTATACCAATTTCGCCACTCCGGCATTCATAAAGACGGAAATTGTCAGGCCATATTAGGCCAGCAAGTGGGCAGCGTCAACTTTGCCCGTGCCTCAGTGCGCCAGCCACGTCGCTCTAAATTCATCAGAAAAGGCCCATGAAACCCCGGATCCCGCCAACGTAAAAGAATGTTTGCCAACTACGGCCTCCTGTTATACAATTCTTCAGCCAGTCTGACGCTGGCCTCGAACCACTGTAGTCTCTTCCCCCCGCCCGGCGAAATAGCCCTGAGGCACTTCTCATTCGTCTAAGCCGAGAACATTGCCGTCACTGCCAACTTAACTATGCCTGAAAAAATCGCCAAGCCCCGTCTCCTGATTGTCGATGATGAAGTAGAAGTCCGCAGCGTCCTCCGCGACCTGTTGGGCGACACGTACGAGTGCGCCGAGGCAGCCTCTGCGGAAGAGGCGCTGACGCAGTTACGAGAGACGAATTATGAGTTGGTGATCAGCGATATCACCATGAGCGGGATGACCGGCCTCGAGATGATTCCGCATGTGAAGGTTGCGTCTCCCGACACAGTCATCGTGATGATTAGCGGAATGCAAACAATCGAGAGCGCCATCAACGCGCTCCGTCTGGGGGCGTTCGATTATCTGATGAAGCCCTTCGACCTCCGTCAGGCAGAAGCCGCGGTGGCTCGGGCTCTCGAGCATCATGAGCTGGTCGTCGCAAAGCAACGCTACGAAAACCATCTGGAAGAGCTGGTCGATCAGCGCACCGCCGAGTTGGATCGGACACTCGATTCCCTCGAAAACGCCTATCGCTCAACGTTGCAGGCCTTAACCGCTGCGCTTGAGACGCGCGATGCCGAAACCCACGGACATTCGGAACGCGTGGTGACTTTCAGTCTCAGACTAGGACGCGAATATGGTTTGACCACGCCGCAAATGAAGGCCCTGGAGTTCGGCTCGCTGCTGCACGACATCGGCAAGATTGGCGTACCCGACGCTATCTTACGGAAACCCGCGAAGCTGACAGACGAAGAGTGGGTCCGGATGCGCGAACATCCGATGCATGGCCAACAGATTTTGCGCGGGATCAAGTTTTTGGAAGGCGCTGCGCGAGTGGTAGCTCAGCATCATGAAAAATGGGACGGCTCAGGCTATCCGCTGGGACTTAAGGCTGACGAGATCGATATCTGTGCCCGCATCTTTTCCGTAGCGGACGCGTTTGACGCCATCACGAGCGACCGCGTTTACCGGAAGGGCCGGCCGTACGAGGCCGCGACGGCGGAGTTAGACGAATGGGTCAGGCGGCAATTTGATCCGAAAGTTGTCGAGGCGTTCCATCGAGTTCCCAAAGAAGATTGGGATGAATTGCGACGCCGGTCCCTGATGCGCAAACCGCCCGAGCCGGAATGGCAGCCGCTCGCTCCGGCGATAGAATCACAGCTGAATGCACCTATTAGCTAAAAATTTTAGAGTTCAGCCCCGTTATCAATTCCGACGCTACTAAGGCACGACGTAGCCCTGCCGGCTTCGCAAATGCAAACCCACCCGCCGGGAAGCAACTTCAACTCTTCGATATTCGCCTGGTTTGGCCAAAGCGAGCGGACGAGTCGGGCGGTAAGTGACGACGTACTGCGAGCCTATGTCACGAGAGATGCTTTCAGCCTGGCTCAATAAGCTCTCGGTAGAATCCGGGAGCAGAATCCGGCCGCCGCTTTCTTCGGCAATAGTGACAAGTTGCTTTTCGCTATCACGCGTCGCGCGCTCGTATTCTTTGCGTTTCCGGCGCATCGCCACATCCGTATCAATCGAACCAAGTTTGAAACCAGGCGTGCGAGTCGTACCCGGAGGCAGCGTGGGATCGCCGTTAGCCACCGGATTGCTTCCAGGGTTGGCATCCCGTTGCACGCCGTCGCCGCCGCGGATTACTTTGGTTTGAGTTTGCAGAGTCTGCCGTTCGAGCACCGTGTAACTGATGATGTGCACGCTTGCCTGAATCGAATTCAGTTGTTTTAGAGCGTTCGTCATGGTGACTTGTCCACCAGACGCATCGACGCCGTCCGTGATCAAAACGATATGACGAGTGCCCGCCGGCGTCTCTTTGAACTGATCGGCGGCAGCGGTGATCGCGCTTGCCAGGCGGCTGCTCTTACCCGAGTTCAGCTTCGTCTTGAGCACCTTCGCGATTGCCGCCCTGTCCGTGGTCCAGCTTTGCAAAAGCTCCGGCTTGGTCGCGAATTGCATGATTGCTATTCGATCGCCAGCATGAAGCGCTGAGATGATTCGCATCGCGACGTTCCGAGTAAGATTTGTGTCCTTCAACCCCAGCGTGTTACCGGTGTCGAGCAGCAACAGCACGTTCGCGGGCAAGTGCTGAATGCTTCTGATTTGCTGCGGCTGGCCATCTTCAAGCACGAGCACGTCGTTAATTTCCAGCGCCGGATCATAATGACCGTACGCATCGGTTGCCGCCACGGGAAGTCTAACTTCCTCCGTGAACACACGCACCGGTTCCTGCTCTTCACTCTTAGGCGTGGGCGAGGGTTTCGGATTGACCTGCGCTCGTGCCGCGGCCGCTGAAAAGACCAATACCAAAATAATTAGCAATGGTGAGCGCAAACTTGATTCACTTCCCAGGCTTTGGTTTTGGTTGTACGGGAGGTTTGATGCCTCAGGTCATACTTTGCAGTTGCCCGACGCGATCAAGAAACTAACGCCTGATCTTGCGCGCCTGGGCCTGCACGGCCGTAATCGCTATTGCGTCGACGATGTCTTCGGCCTTGCAACCCCGTGAAAGATCGTTCGCTGGTGAGTCCAGACCCTGCAGGATGGGTCCAATCGCGTTTGCGCCGGCGAGCCGTTCGGTCAACTTATAAGCGATGTTGCCCGATTGCAGATCAGGAAAGATCAGCACATTAGCCCGGCCGGCTACGCTCGACCCCGGCGCTTTCGATTGGGCGATCGCCGAAACAAGCGCGGCGTCGGCTTGCAGTTCACCATCGATCTCGATCTCCGGCGCCCGGGCACGCACTGTTCGCGTCGCTTCGACGACCTTATCAATCAGCCGATGACTGGCACTGCCTTTGGTGGAAAAAGAAAGCATCGCTACGCGTGGCTCAGCGCCAAGCAAAGCGCGACAAGAGTCCGCGGAAGCGATCGCGATCTCTGCCAGCTCAGCAGCGCTGGGTTCGATCACTACGCCACAGTCAGCGAAGATCATGGCCCCATTGTGACCCAGACTTTGATCGCGCAACGCCATTAGAAAAAAGCTGGAGACGAGTTTGAAACCCGCGCGCACGCCGATGCAATGCAGGGCTGCGCGCACAGTATGCGAAGTCGTATTAGTGGCGCCCGCTACCGAGCCGTCGGCGCGGCCGTCGCGCACCATCAGGTTGCCGTAGTAGAGCGGATCTCGGAGGGCGGTGCGCGCTTCATCAAGCGTGAGGCCCTTCGCGCGTCTCGCCTCGTAAAGCAAAGCTACCATTTTATCGAAATCGTTCGCGCGTTTAGGATCGATTACTTCAACTCCACCGAGATCGGCGCCCGCCTGACGGGCAGCAGCGCGCACTTTTTCTTCATCCCCGAGAACCGTGATCCGCGCCAGCCGTTCTCGCACGGCGGCGCCGGCGGCGGCCAGGATACGCGGATCTTCTCCCTCAGGCAGAACTATGTGTTGGAGTTTGGCTGCAGCTCGTTGGCGAAGTTGATCGAGAATGGACACGAGTAGTCAGTAATTAGGCTTGGTTGTCAGTGTTAAGTAAAGCGTTGGCAATTTATCATGAGAAGCGTCAGCCCGAAAGCTTGGCCAGTAGCGTCCCTACTTGTGCGAGATCTTCCTGTTAGCTGCAACGATCCACGAATTACACGAAGCGAGGTGATTCTGAGGGTTTCGTGTGACTTGGTGGATCGTTCTTCTCCAAGCGAAGAGAACGCACGAAACCATTTTCGACCCCACCCGCCGATGCTAAAGCTTGCTCCCCTTCGACAGGTCGGCTAGACTTTCGGAAAAGGACGAAGGAGTTCTTCAGCGCGAAACCAACAACTGGCAAATAACTACTAACAACTGTCCATTGATTATGTCCAAGTCTCAACTCAAAAGCCGAATGAAGAACCTGCTCATGTTTCTACCGAACATGATCATTTTGTGCGCCAAGTTGATGGTTGACTCGCGCGTGCCGCGAACTGAGCGAGCATTGTTCGCGGGCGCTCTAATTTACGCCATCATCCCGTTCGACTTCATTCCCGACATGATTCCTTTCGTCGGCCAGATAGACGATCTGTTTTTGATCTCGCTGACGATCCTGCGGTTAATTGATCGCACCGACGACCGCATCGTGCGCGAACACTGGCGCGGCGGCGGCGACATTGTCGCACTGGCCGAATCCGCGGCGACGGTCACTCCCCTGTTGATTCCACGCCGGATTAGCCGGGTGCTGATGGCCAGAGTGAAGCCCACCGCCGAAGGCGCGGGACTGCTGGTAAATGCTTCAAAGTTTGAGCCGCTGTTGGTTGAGGTTCCGGAGAGAATACCGGGTCAGAAACCCGACCGTCAGGGAGGGCAGGATACGACTAGATCCACCCGAAACGCGAAATCAGCTTAACGCCGATACAGCAGCCTGCGGGGCCACGACCTGTTCAACTTCCGCTCGATCCACGCGTCGATAAAGAATGTCGCGCTGCTGAGGAATGAAACCCGCTTCGCTGATCAAATAACGCAGCATTTTTTCGTCAGCTTCATTGTGCGCGCCAGCCGCTGAGACCACATTTTCTTCAATCATGATCGAGCCCATGTCGTTGGCGCCAAAGCGCAGGGCGACTTGTCCCAGACGCAACCCCTGGGTCAGCCAGGACGACTGAAAGTTTTCAATGTTGTCCAGAAAAAGGCGGGACACCGCCAACATTTTTAGATAGTCAATTCCAGTGGGCTCGTCTTTGATCCGGCGGCCGAGGGCAGTGTTCTCGCGTTGAAAGGTCCAGGGAATGAAAGCGGTAAAGCCGCCAGTCTCGTCCTGCAGATCTCGTATCCGTTGCAGGTGACGAACGCGGTGCTCGATGCCGTCCCCGATGCCGAACATCATCGTGGCGCTGGAACGCAAACCAACGCGGTGCACGGCGCGCATCACTGCCAGCCATTCGTCGGTGGTGCATTTAGTCGCCACCTTTTTGCGCACTTCATCGTCAAGAATCTCAGCTCCGCCGCCGGGCAGACTGTAAAGACCCGCTTCTTTCAAGCGGCCCATGATCGTTTCGTAATCCAGACCGGAGATCAGATGAAGGTTGTGAATTTCCGGCGGCGAGAAACAGTGCAACTGAAAGCCCGGATACTTCGCGCTTAGAGTACGTAAGAGGTCTTCATACCATTCGACCCCAAAGTCCGGGTGCAGCCCGCCCTGCATCAAAACACCCGTGCCGCCGAGGGCAATCGTCTCGTCAATCTTTGCGCAAATTTCGTCGATTGTCCGCACGTATGTATCGGGCGCGCCCGGCCGGCGATAGAACGCACAGAACGTGCAGACCACATTGCAGACGTTCGTGTAGTTGATGTTGCGGTCGATTATATAAGTGACGACGTTGTCGGGATGCCGTCTCCGGCGAATTTCATCTGCGGCAGCGCCGATGCGCGCGATATCGTATGACTCAAGTAGGGCCGTGCACTCGCCGGCAGTCATCCGTTCACCGGCGAGCGACTCGTCAAGAATCGTTTGAACGTGGTGCACGCCCCTAGTCTATTAATTTGGCGCCCAATACTCAAAGGCGGACGAGGAATCGGTCCGCGTCTGTTACTCTGACGTGCCGAGAGTTGCGATATTGATCGGCAAAACACCCGCAAGTTTCAAAGCTGCGGGTGTTCTTGCCTCTTTGTTCAGTTTTTGTTCAATTCTGTCGGGCCCTCACCAGGAAAACGTCCCAAGCCCAGCGGGCGACTTGTGTATCCTGGGCATCCTTGACCTTCGCGCGATAGCGAAACCAATTGCCGTACTGATCCTGACGCCTCGATTCCTTGTAATCGAGCCCGAGGGAATTAACCCCAAGCTGATCGAGCTTGTGCAATTCGTTCGACTCAGAAATGCCGTTGTGATTTTCATCCTGCCACAACCGCAGCGAGGAGAAAATCACATCAAGCTTACTAATCCTCCCATCACCATTCCCGCCATTCGCGGGCTTGTCATACTCGGCGAGTGCGAGAAAACCGTTGGGGTCGGATGAGGCCGGTTGCGGAGTGTGGTTCCCGAATAGCTCAGCGCCGTCGTCAATGGTTCCGTTGCCATTACGATCGAGCGCGAGCCAGGCGTCATCTGACGCGGCCGCCGTCCAGGAGAGTTTCTCTCGTTTGCCATTACTATCGAGATCAAAGTTAACGCCCGAGGCCGCCTCAGTCAGAGCAAAGCCGTCGCCCAGAACGTCTATCAGAATCGGCGAATCGCAGCACTCGTGAGCTTCACCCGTCCCGACGCAGCACACGCTGCCGCCACCGCCGCCACCGCCACCGTATGAAGGTGGGGGTTCCGGTTCGCAATTACCGGAAAAAGAGTTCCAATACAATCCCTGTTCAGAGCAGTCCGACGATGTAGTTGGCATGCTGTCGTAACAAGAATTATTCGCAAAGCTCCAGATTAAACCGCTTGATTCACAAGATGCTCGCGTGTGCGATGGGAGATTGCACGTGTGCCGGTGCACCACCTGGCCATTCCAGACATCTCCGCCGGTCATCGTCATACTCGACCCTACGCCCTGCAATGAAGCTGAAAAGGTACAATCGGAAAATAGGCAATTCCTAACGGCGATACCACGACCGGTATCGCAAGTAACGGGCGTGCCGCGAGGTCCTGTGCCGGGTTCAACCTTATCGTCATACCTGAGTACGTGGGAGTAAATCCAGTTGCGCAGCGTCCCCGTCTCAAATTGATAGATACCGACGAGGTTAACCCTACACAGTTGCTGGTTACTTGCTCGTGGTACGCATGACCCGGTAAAAAGCAAGGTCTCTCCGTGATGTCCGCTGGCATGCTCGGTATTGTCTTCCGTAGTGCTGGCGACGGGTTCAGTTGTAGCACTTGTCGTAGCCCAAGTTTCTGAGGTGTACTCCTGCATCGGCGTCATTCCCGCTCTGGCCCCAGTTGACCACTTTGCAGGCAACATTCTTACGGCTTTGGTACCTGACCGCGACACACTTCGGCGATTTGATGCTGGGGCTGTATCGAGGAGAGAAATGGGCTTTTGTCCGTACGGACGCCGCTTTTCATTCCAGACATCTGTAAGGATTCCGCCCGCTCCCACGCTGTCCCAGAACGTTGGCTTGAGATTTTCGACCGAGCCGAAAGGGTTATGAAAAAGTGTCAAAGCATGGTACGCGCGAGTCTTGCCCTTAAACGAAACGATAACGTCATACAGAGCATACTCGCCCACGTCGTAATATTGCTCCGCTTCGAACCCGAGCAGATTACCGATAGTCCAATGCCAATCGTATGCTGATGCAAATTGACTGTCCCCCCATTCCGCCTGATAAAACACGAACTCTTCCCCTTTATTCAATTGCGAAACCGTGTGCGTGAGCGTAACAACCTGGCCCGAGGTCTCTTCTATCTCGCGGGCTAACATTCCCTTGATTTCGTTGACGGGCCCTATGCGGAAGTTACTTAGTTCAAATTTCAAGACTTGACTGTCGTCCGCAGGTTCGGTTTCCGAATCGTTTTTGTACTTCCAAGCCGCCCTGCTGAGCATCGTCAATTTTTCGTAAGCCGCTCGGACCAGTCTCTCCTCAGGACTATCGGGTCTCTTTTCACCTACAGTGGAGGAAGTACTTGCCGAAGAGGATTTCGGTTTAGTTTCCTGGGCGCCGATCATCTGGGTCAGACTCAGAATTACAAGAGATGGGATCAGAATACCGCGAGATTGGGGTATCATTTTCATGGTCCTTTCTTCTCAGAAGAGATTAGGGTTACTGAGTACGAGAGCTGCTTTGGGTGCTTAGCTCCCGCTCAATGATGGCTTTGAAATCGTCAAAACCAATAGCGCCGCGCACCAATTTCCCGTTGATGATGAAAGTTGGTGTGCTGTTAATTCCAAGTCTTTTCGCTTCTTGCACGTCTCGCATAACAACCGCGCGAGCTGCTTCAGAATTTAGGCAAGTCTGAAATTGCGGTTGCTTGAGACCGAGATCTGACGCGATCTTATTGAGGGATTCTGCCGACAAGTCAGGGGATGAAAATAATGCGTCCTGATACTGCCAGAAGAGTCCCTGTTCTCCAGCACAGAACGCGGCCCGGGCCGAGGCAAACGCCTCGGCATGCATGTCCAAAGGCAGGTGCTTGAAAACAAGTCTTGCTCTCGCCCCATAAGCTCGCATCACTTCTTTCAAAGTTTTTTGAGATTCCCTGCAGTAAGGACATTGAAAATCCGCAAACTCAATGATTGTGATTGCGCCGGTGTCTTTGGAACCGGTTGAAGGCGCAGTGCTCGCATCGACACTCATGGCCGACAATCTTGGCTCTTCCAAACGCAGGTCGATGCTGGCGTTCTTTCTTAAGTCAGCCAGGGCATTACGATAGAGAGCCATCCGCTCCTGATTCTCAAAATCGAGCCTGAGTCTTTCCTTTGCTTCGTCAGGACTCATCATTCCAAAAACACTTTCGTGTTCGGCATACTCCTGTTCGATTTTGCCGGGCGGCACATGAACTTTTCCTACTGTCAGTTGCCTCTTCAGCTCATCGATCGAGATACCCTTTTTTCGGGCGGCATCTTCGAGAATACGTCTCGTAACAAGATTCTCTAATGCGGCCTTGCGCAGCGCATAAATCTGTTCTTTCAAAGGATGGAGCTGCGCAGTAATCGAATCATCAACGTCACTCTCAGTGACGTTCTTTCCATTCACTACCGCGACCACGGGATTCGCTGACTGGGCATAGGCGCCTCGGTAACAGAAGCCAACCCACAAACACGTGGCGACAATAAGACAGACTCGTACTGTGAGAGTCACAGCCCCTCCTTCTTAGTTTGTATTAGGAACTTTCGGCGTCAGAAAAGCGTCAGAACAGCTTTGTCTGGTGCGGATTTCAAGAAACGAAGCTGACTACCGAGACATCCGGTGATGCGGGTAGGGAGCCGGTTAACGACGGCACTATACGCTCTTGTTCAAATTCGTCAAGCGCTTTACTTTTTCAATATAAATCTCATCGATAAAAAGGTACTGAGCCGAAGCAAGTGCCATTACATGGGCCGGCTCCGTCAAAGACCGAGAATTGTCTGCCAAATCAGCGCTTGCCTCACTTTACTTATGTCTCCATAATTCGCGCGCGAGTCGTTAATATCCATTACGAAGAGAGAGGATGCGCGCATTGAAGGCCTAAGATGAGTCGACTTCAAGCGCGGCCAAACAATGTCGGCACGCAAACTCGATCTCCATACTCATTACTACCCGCCGATCTATTTCGAAAAGATTCGCGACCTGCCCTCCGAATTCTCTTTTGACAAGAGCCCATCGGGACAGACGATTATCAAGTATCGCGGCGCTCGCTTTTTTGGCGTGACGCCCCCGATGACCGACGTTGCTCGGCGCCTGGCGGACATGGATCGCGTGGGCATCGACGTGGAAGTCATTTCACTTTCCACGCCAAATCTTTTCTTTGCTGACGCGCAACACCAACCCGAAATCGCGCGCATAGTGAACGACGCTTACGCCGAGTTGATCGCGCAACACCCAGCGCGATTCAAAGGATTCGCTTCGATTCCGATGGATACGCCTGACGCGGCCCTGAACGAATTGCACCGAGCAATTGATGAGTTGAAGCTGAATGGAGTGATCCTCTTGAGCAACATCGCCGGCAAGCCACTAACTTCGCCTGAATATCGTCCTTTCTTTGCCGAAGCCAATCGCATGAAGCTCTGCATCCTGCTTCATCCGATGCTGCCCGCTAACGCCGAACCTTTTCGCGAGTACGTCCTCGGTCCGATTGTGGGTTTCATGTTCGACACTACCCTGGCCGTCGCGCGCATGTGCTTTGACGGGATGCTGCGCGAGTTTCCGGACATCCGCTGGATCGTCGGACATCTCGGCGGGGCAGTGCCTTATCTGATGGAGCGCATGGACAACGGCTGGCGAGATTTTCCGGAATGCCGCACCAAGATCGACGAACTGCCGAGCAGCTATCTGAAACGGCTCTATTACGACACCGTGAATTTCAATCCGCACATGTTGATGATGGTGCGCGAAATGATCGGTGCGGATCGAATGGTGCTGGGCAGCGATTATCCACACCTGCTGGGCTCAATCGAGCGTGCCGTCTCGTCAATTGAAAGCCTGGACATATCTAACGACGAGAAGTTAAGGATATTTGAAGGCACGGCGCTGTCGATTCTTAATAATGTGTGAGCTCTCCGCTGTTGCTGATGCGCGGTCTCCCACCAGACTATTTGACTACTTCAAAATCAATCCACTGCGTTGCCGTGCGCGACTTCTGTTTGGAGGAATCCGCAACGATGATCTGCACAATATATTCACCGGGCAGCATCTCTGAACCCAACTGAAAGAGGGAGACATTCGTTATGCGCCGTCGATCTGGCTGGCCTTCAAGACCCACGGGAATCAACTCACCCGTGTCAAGACCCACGGGAATCAACTCACCCGTGAAGACTGGCTTGCCATCGTGAAAGACGCGCGTCTGAGCACTTAATTGCGCAGAGTTCGCCGAGCTTTCGACGTTTGAGTTGTAAATGGCATAAGCAAAAATGACCGTTGATCCCTGACGAAACCGCCGCACACCCGGGCCAGCGGTAACCATTTCGACCTCGTTGTTCGTCGACGACTGGCGCGCCGCTGCTACTGCATTTCCCTGGGAGGGCGCTTCTCGCGCAAAAATCCCTGAGAGGGCCAGTTGGCCATTGCGCAAATCGGGAACCTCGACAAACTGGCCTGACGCCCCGATACGCGACGAGCCCAAGTCACGGATCGCAACCCGAAACTGAAAGGCGCCGCTTTGTTTTACCGGAGTATCAAAGCTATGGACTATTCCGTCGCGCTGAGCTCGCTCGTACCCTGCCCCACGAAAGCGAAGTGTTCCTGTTTGATCCTGCAGGTCGATGACCTTTCCATTATCGCCGAACAACACGCCCCTCAGATCCAGCTTCGCGACGTGCCAGCCATCTGCCCCTTCAGTGAAAGTCAGATCGTGCGGATCGAGGTAAAGGAACGAACGCAGTAAAGGACCCTGAGATGCGTCGTCCACAAAGAAACTAGTCAGCTGCGCCATCACCTCGTTCGCACCAAACGGAGACAACAGAGCCTTGTTCATTTGGTCCGCGACCGAAAGCTCCAGCGGATGCGCCTGTTCATCCGTAAAGCCATAAAACCCCGCGCGCGTCCGGACGGTTAATCCCTTTCGCTTCAGCCGGGCCCTGAGGTGATGGAATTTTCGGTTGAAGGTTTCTTCGCTCGGACGGAAGCCGATCAAATAATAGCCCTGTTGGTCTTCCATCACGCGATCCAAATCAAATCCATTCGAATTGCGGATCAAAAAACCGCCGGTTTGTTTGGCAATCAAATCGGAGCCCTCGCGACCGGCGAGCAAAGCCCTGGAACGGGCATTCACGGTTGCACTGACCTCTCTTTGCATGGCGGCCAGATTGGGTCTGGTAAAATTGGGTGCGCTAACCTCATCAGCCGCCATCAGTCCGATGGTTTGCAGTCCGCGCGTGTCGACGGCGTAAATCACCACTGCAGAGCGGATGGCAAGTTCGGCCACACGCTGTAATTGATCATAGTAGTTGATCCTCGATTCGGTCATCGGGGGGCCACCGGTGCGCGGCCCACTGGACGCATCCGGAGAGTTTTTGGCTAGCGTGCTGGGGTCCTGGTCCTCAATTGGCAGAAAATCTGATAAGAGCACCATCGACTTGCGTCCAGGCAAATAACTCATGCCTCGGAGGATGAAACGGAGGGATTTAATCGTCGCCACCAACGTCCCTTGACTACACAAACTGACGTTCTCGCCAGGGTCGCCTAACCGCGGGAAGACATGCAAGCCGGCGCGGCTACATTGATTCCAACGCAGGTGATCGGCTGCGCTTTGCAACAGTCGGCGGTCATTGGTGAACTGTTGCAGGGAGCCCACGTCGCCGCCGGTGCGGATGATAGCGACCAGATCGTTAGGTGGAATTGTGTCGAGAAACTTTCTGATCTGGCTGCGCACGTGCGGCATACTTTCAAGCGATATGCCCAGGTCGTCAACCACCAGGGCGATCGTGCGCCTTTGATCGTTAGAATTGATCTTTGCCGGCCGCACGGGCGGCGCCGTCGGCGCGCTCTTATCTTTGGAACGGGCCGGGGCGACTCTTCCAGCGCCGCTCTCCGGTACGTTAGAAATATATGAGAAGTTGGTGATAGTCTGCGGCCGGCCGTCTTCGAAGAGATCAAAGTCGCTCACATCCAGGTCGGTCACCGGCTTGCCGTCTTTGGTTACAACGACGTCCACTTGCACGAGATTCGTTGTGATTCGAATAATGTCCTGCTCGTTGTGGCCAGGCGGGTTTTGTTGTTTTGGGGCAGAGGTCTGTGATTGCGGTGGCTGCGGCTGCTGACCACTAACAGAAACCAGTAGCGAGCAGAAAATCAACGAGTAAAGAAGAGATCTTCGGGCCATTTCATGGATCCTCCCGGGGGCGCGTGGCCGCAGCTTACGAGATTCATGCGGAAAAGTCACGATTGGTCCGAAATTGATCATCCTTCGGAAAAGCCTTGTCAGCCGTCTCTTCATCGGATAACCTCTGCCCGATTCTCAGGGAAGAGTCCAGCAATGAGAGCAGCCCCACTGAATCCCGCCCCGATCGAGTTGCATCACAAGATTTACGGTGCGGGAAATCCAGTGCTGTGCATACACGGCTTCGGGGCGAGTCTGTTTTCGTGGCGCAACTTCGTCGGACCCCTGTCGCGGAACTACCAACTCATCCTGATCGATTTAAAGGGCTGCGGTGAATCACCCAAGCCACCCGGGTCTCGTTACTCACCCCAGGATCACGCAGACCTCATTTACAAGTTCATTCTGGATCACGATCTGAAGAATCTGACTCTGGTAGGAAATTCATTCGGCGGCTCATTGTCCCTGCTGCTCTCGATCAGGCTCATTGAAAACGAGCCGGGTCGCTTGCGCGCTTTGGTCCTCATCGATCCCGGAGCCTATAAGCAATACACTCCGGGTTACGTGAAGTTCATCGGGCTCCCACTTATCGGCGCCCTGGTGTATCTGATACCGGCAACGTGCATGGCCAAATCCGTTTTGAAGCTGGCTTATTTCGATCCTAAGAAAATTACCGCCGAGCAAATCGCGGCTTATGCGGCGCCCCTCGCCGCGCCGGGAGGAAAGCACGCGCTGCTGGAAACTGGAAAGCGGATGATTCCGCCAAACATCGACGAACTCGTCGCCAGGTACAAAGACATCAATGTGCCGACACTTATCATTTGGGGCCGGCAGGACAAGATCATCTCGCCCGAAGCAGGGACGCTCTTAGCTCAAGCAATACTCAAGCAATATCGGACTCGTCATTGCACTCGATTGATCAATGCGGCCACGTGCCACAGGAAGAAAGGCCGGAGAAAACTATCCCCCTGATTCTTGACTTCCTGGAGAGCCTGTAAAGTAGTAGCACCCCGGTGAAAGGAATCGAAGAAACGAGATTCCCGATAACCATGTAAAAGAATGATCCACGAACTCACGTGAAACGATTCGAACAGAATCTGTTCTTGCTGTTTCGTGTGGCTTAGTGGATCGCGTCGCTGCCTCTTATTAGTAAGCACTCTTAACTGGGTCTAGCAAGACTATTATTTGGCACGCACCAAGCCGAAGGTCGAAGTCTTGACCGGCGATTAACTCGTTTCCTCCTCACCGTCATTGTCGTTTTCTTCGTTGTAGATCTCATAACCCGTGGAATCGTCGTAGTAATAATTCTTTCTTGACGTGTCGCCCGACAGTTCCTCTTCCAACACGGGCGAATCATCTTTGTCCAGCTTGGGCTTTTGCTTCTCGCTCATTGTGATCAATGATAGCGCACTCAACGTGCGCCTGGACC
>WNFL01253602.1_pt1 | contig 15982 bp, 17 predicted proteins | sample 5400361 | NCBI WGS metagenome assembly WNFL01 (sample SAMN13153351, study PRJNA577476) | soil metagenome | isolation source: 40 cm soil on Douglas fir-dominated hillslope | place: USA:California | collected 2013-09-17
AGGGTCATCTAAATCGGGTTAGACATTTGTACTGTAGCAAACCGCCTGATTAACGGTCCTGACCGCCGAAGAGCCGAAAGGCCTCTGGTATCTCATTATGGTGGTACAACGATGCTTCTTCAAGTTACAAGTAGACACAATTTTCCCCCTCTATAGTCCAGTGCAGCGGGAAGCTGCAGCAGTCAGTGGTAGTACTAGATCCGATCGGGAATACCAACCTCTACATATATACGGGGACGTCGACTTGTACAGGCGATTATTTGTCTGCAGACGGTCGTTTGCGCAATTACCCTTATATGGTCAATTTCCTTCTAGCTTCAATGGACATCACGTCTGCTGTAGTATATGACGCAACTATGGCTCATTCCAAGCTTCGGCATGCCTGTTTCGTGGGACCAGTCAGAGGGCCAGTCACGGAGCCCCACCTCACGGGAACTTGGGATGAATTCTGATTCATTGAAAACACAAATACGTATCACGAGTACACGGAGACGACAAGTAACTAGACCAGAGGTTTGTTTGTATCAGCGTAAAAAAGTATCAGCGCTGAAGGCATTAGCCGACCAGAAGCAAAGAAGCCGGGATCATCAGAAAGGGGAGTCGGTCCAAGGGCAGAAATGACGCGCGGTCAGGACAAGAAAAAAAATCAAGGAGATTGACAACATCGCAGAAAAGGTATGGAAGAGGTGTGGAAGAGGAATACGGTGGTGGATTGTGTGTATGTGAACAGGGCCTGACCCCTGGCACGAGTTACGACGCATCGTGCATAGTAGAGATAATATCCAAGATCATTGTGCGAGATGTATAGACTGCTCACGCTTCGATGTCGGACAAGGGGTACGGCCGGCGGTCGACATCGAGTCCGTGGACACGGAAGCGGTAGAGGCAAGTCCACTCTGGCTGTCCCCAGTTGCTCTGGATGAACAATACGACAATTCCGATGTCGACACCGAGGTCCTGAATGTCTTGTGGGACTGAAAACGTCTGGATGTGATTGTTCTTGCGGAGGTCGTACGTGAACTGGGCGAGGCGGATATAGTGCTCTGACTCGGGCAGCGAGTCCGGATAAGGGTCCTCCTTGGGCGGGGGTTGACGGTTTTCGCGGGACGCAATGGCAACCAGGTCCCTGTGGCGCTGTTCCCTCCTGCGATGGTACTCCTCCACCTTCTTGACGTTTTCTTTACCCTCCACCAAACCCCACACTTCCATCTTCTTCGGTGCGGGTCGTACGTCGTGGACGACCTCCTTAGCGGCATGATCAATCGTAAACTCGGTGATAATGACGGGCCGAGCGAGCATGACTGCAAGTTGTCCCTTGCTGCCCCTGAATGGCCAACAGTTACCAACACTGATATCGGGATGCAGCGCGGTGACAGGTGGACGTCCTTCAAGGATGGTACGGCCAGTGATGGCACCCCAGGCATAGTTGAGAATACCACGGGGTTGGAGAGTGTACGTGGGGGTGGTAAGAGCCGGGATGACACGTCCTCCAGCGTAGTACATGGAATAGTCCGGCTTGGCGATCGAATCCTTCTGCCAGCGGAGAACAGCATTCAGGACCAAGTCATTAATGAGCGGCGTCACGTCCTGCCCATCCGCTGACTTAATCGTAATCTGATTTCCGTCCTTTCCTATGACCTTATCCCACCAGCTTGAGCCAGTGCCCTGGCTGGGTGCAGGAGCGTGCTTGATGGACATTTTGACAGACTCCAGGGCATCCCGCATGTGCGTCTCGGTTTGAAGGAGGCGCTCTTCGAGAGCAAGAAGCTTGGCATCCGCGACTGAGTGGTCGACTTTGCCGAGTTGCGTCACGAGGGAATGAACTTCGGATCGTAAGGTTTGGACAGCGGCTGCACTGGCGCCTCGGAACTTCTCTTCAGCCTCATGACGGCCCTTGATCTCCTGCTGCAGCGAGTACTCGAGGGTATCAACTTTCGAAGAAGCATCGAGGCTATAGCGAGTCTGGATGTCGAGCTTGTCGGAAACGCGACGTTGGGCAAATGTAATGTCTGAGAGGCGATTTTCGACTTCCTGCAAACGGCGGACGAGGTCGCTGATAGTCCCTGCAGAGACATTCTGGGAATTATTTATGGGGTTCTTCCAACTGGAAACCCAAGAGCCCAATCCTGAACTTCCCTGGGAGCTTGCTGCGTTGACAACGATGTAAAGCGCAACCAAACCAGCGATATACCCGAAGATGTTGCCCCATTCCGCCCGTTGCGCCACGCTTGAGAGCCAGTGATAAGGGCGAACGACTACAATATCGAAGATAGAGGCAAGAACGCGGAGGGTAAGGATAAAGACCATGGATACGAAACCAGCGATGAGGGATATTAAAGTGCCCACAGTACGGAAAGTGAGGTGGACTCCCTTGCCCAATAGGCCTCCAATCGAAAACTTGGAGCGAGCTGGGTGGGTTTGGGAGTCAGAGATGCCATATTCGTCTGCATAATCACCTCCGCTGAGGTCTTGACCCTCGTCGAGAGCTGGCTCGACTTCCGCTGGTGGTACAGAGCCGCGCAGTGACCTTGGCGCAGAGGTGCTGCGGTGATGCTGCGAGATGCTCAGTGTGTTTGTTAGGATAAAGGTGTGCCACGTACAGGGGCCTCGTCATCGGATATCTCCTCTTCACCATCCAGCCCTCTCTTCCTACGAGAGGTCGATTTGCGTTTTGAGTGGCCCGCCATTCCAGCAAGGGAAGGCAGGTTCACAGCCTTCTTTTGTACCGGCTTCATCTTCTTTCGTCGTCCGCCACGACCATCGTCCGTTGAATAGTCATCTTCCGAGAATTCGTCGTCTTTATTGGGCTTATAGGCCTTGTTGTCGGCGTTCACGGATTGACGAGGGCGGCGACGAATGCCAGTCTTATCTGTCGAGCTGTCCATACGATTTGCAAGGGACTCTTCTCTGGAGTAGTTGTACTCTTGGGACCGGTTAGAAACTACATGAGAGGTTCCACTTTGAGCCGCCTGCAGGGCACCCTGGGATCTGGGCTTATTGGAGGGCGGAAGGGCGAAGGATTGGAAACCCGTTTGGGATTCATCCTCGTCGGTGGGCTTTTGACGGAGAACGTATGTGGTGATGGCTTGGACACCGGGGGAGACCGCGCGCACAAAAGCACTGGCGATCTCTGGCAAGGGACTCTTGGCTCGAACCCTGCCATCCTCGTCCACATCCTCGTTATTTGGTCCTTTCTTCGAGAGCGGTTTGCGAGCACGGCTGGGTGGAGGGCCAGGAAGGCCACGACGGGTCGTCGTTGTTGATGTATAGGTCCCGTTAGTGTTCGACATGGTGTAATCGTCTGCGGCTTGGTTGAAAGCAGATGCGACGTTTACGGTTGTATCCCGGTAGGTGATCCCGTTGGGTCTTGGGGGAGATACGATGGTTCCTGGGCCGGTGTGCTGGGCGAGGTTGCGCTGCTTGAGACGGGCGTAGCGAGCTGCTGGGGCCTCTGTGTCGGCACGAGATTCGGCGGCAAACGGAAATGTGGATGAAGGTTCCTCTTCTTGCTCCTGCTGGGAGTGACGAGAGACTATCGACCGTGAGGGAGACGGCGGACGGTGCGAGGCGGACGAGATTGGTCTTCTCGCTGGTGATACAGAAGGGGCGCTGGTTTGTTGAGTCGTGTCAGACAAAAGATGGCAATTTGCGTCCGTCAGCGAGAGTTTAATGGGAGAGTGAAAAATAATTTAGGCATGTACTGACCCGTACGCGTACGAAAGAGCGTTTGTTGGCTGGAGTCGGAGACGGGAGCGGTCTTGGAAGGAATCGGACGAGTCTTGGAGGTGGTTATCGTTGAGAGTGCTCATAGACCACGTCTAGATGCTTGTTATATTCCACAAAACCTGCAAATAACGCGTCGTAGCCAGTCAGTTGCAGACGAAGCCGTAAACGTCCTCCAGGCGGTTACCTTGCGGAGACAACACGTGGACGAGGAGGAGCGCGGGTGAAGCTGGAAGAGTGTGCTGTTCGTTGACGTCGTCGTTGCAAACGTCCTGCACGCGAGTTCGAGGCGGAGAACAAGTTGGGCCGAAAACAGAGGCACGTTGTCACGCCTTTGTTGTTGGCCAAACTGTTTACACCATATTTATTTGGCACGCACATGCACTCGCTGCGTTGGGACTCGCGAAACATAACGTAAATCTGGATAGTCCATGACGCGCAAACTCCTGTGTTCCGTCCTCCTCCACATCAAGTTAACGTGGCTACGGTGTCCCACCACTTCATGTGAACATTCGCTGACCATCCACCCACATCACTCGCCACATTACATTCCCACTCCTGCATCGCACTTCACCCGTATCCAACGCGGGACAAAGGGTATTCAACGCTCGTATCAACAAGCCTTTCGTCCCCTCATGAGCGAGTGGCTGCTCCTCGTCAACCCCAACCCACAAGGACAAGTGTTTGACCTTTGCCCATGAATTCCCTATTTGTGGGACACAATTGAGAAACTGTAAGTTGCCAATGTCAACGCTCTCTCACCCCGAAATATCTTCCCACTCACCTTTCGTAACTTGCCAATACTGACTTCCATCCTCTCGACCGAGGGAAATAGCTTAAAAACGTTCAAGAAATCACCGTTCATTGTGTGGGGTCTTCGTCTATGATGGGTGTAGCGCAATGATGTGACCTGAGAATAGGGGCCCTGGCAATACTCTAGGGTGTTATCCCACCAACAGCATGGGTCGCTGAAGTGGACCTCCTTGAGCGACGGGGCAGCGAGAAGGTGAGGAATAAAAGAACCTGTTGGGTAGCTGAGGTGGAGTGTATGAAGATTCCGAGGATACGGTGGTTGCAAGAGATTATTTATTGGGGAAGGGGAGTGCTCTCCGATCATAGCCTGGAGATTGACGCAGACAAGGCCGTGCGCTCGTTCGAAGACGCGGTAGACCAGCGTCCCAAACGCGGACCGACACCGCGTATCATAGGGCAACGAGACGACCTTAAGATACCGCAGTGCAGCAGTGTGCTCCTGCTTCGCAAGCAAACCGCCTAGCACGCCCGGGACGATGAGGTTGGGTGCGTCAGGATCGAGTATTTTAAAACACCGCCCATCCAGGAAGACACTTGCGTATAGTGCGGTGACTCCAGCGGCATGAAGGACACGATTGGTGCACATGAGTGCAATAGCGGTCTTGAAATTCAACTGAGCGATATCGACGATGATCTCTGTGGGAAGGGAGAGGATAGATTTGGATTTATCAGTTGGAGGTGCAGGGATATAGACGTGTTGATAAAGGTCGGCATCGGGAAAACTAAACTCGTCGTCCATAGCTTACGGCTCAGGGGCTTAGGGAGGAGGATGGAGCGATGAGACTATGGTAGTGGTAGCGAGTGGTGATACTTATAACCCTGTCACATTGTCATTGTCATTGCTCACACCGGAGCCGAGGACTATATTAGAAATTAAATATTGATGGACGACCCGGGATGACTAGGTCAGTGGTTGCCGCAGTATCAGCATCAGTATCAGCATCAGTATCCATATCAGAGGCGCGCTATTAAAAGTAGGTTCGAAAAGAATGCGAGCAGCAGGTTGGTGCGATGAACGTGAACAGCAAGTTGGTGCGATGAATGCGAACAGCAGGATGCAATGAATGCGAAGAACAGGAACCGCGACGGATGCGGACGAAAGGAACCGCGACGCGACGGACGCGGACGGCAAACGGCAACCTTTATTCACCACACGGTAGTGACGGACTAGCAGCGTACATGATAAATAAAAAACAATTTTAACACGCGCGTTGGTTGCTCCGCACGCCCGCTCCGCTCAACCTTGGCTCCGACCACCGAACTATTCGCCTTCTTCCTCGTCGGTGGACTGCTCGAAAATAACGTAAGTCACATCCCTTCTTTCTCAGTTCGTGCCTAAGGGGTGGTGGGTATGATGAACTCACATCTACAAATGCACCTATGTTCGGGGACACCACTGTGTCCAGTCCGGCATCCGCTCTTCTGCTGCTTCGTTTTGAAGCTTGCAGAGCTGAGGGCGTATCTCCGACGTCCCGCACTTTGAGGCTATCACGAAGTCATTGTTATTTTGACCCCCACCCCCTACTTTTTCGACTCTCACCTGAAAAAAAAAGTACTGATAGCTTAGCTCTCTTAGGTATACATGGCTTCGGTGCTCCCATCACTTCATGTGAACATTCGCCGACCATCCACCCACATCACCCGCCACATTACATACCCACTCCTGCATCGCACTTCACCCGTATTCAACGCGGGACAAAGGGTAGTCAACGCTCGTATCAACAAGCCTTTCGTCCCCTCATGAGCGAGTGGCTGCTCCTCGTCAACCCCAACCCACAAAGACAAGTGTTTGACCTTTGCCCATGAATTCCCTATTTGTGGGACACAATCGAGGAGAAACTGTAAGTTGCCAATGTCAACGCTCTCTCACCCCGAAATATCTTCCCACTCACCTTTCGTAACTCGCCAATACTGACTTGCATCCTCTCGATCGAGGGAAATAGCTCAAAAAGGTTCAAGGGATCACCGTTCATTGTGTGGGGTCCGAGTCCATGATGGATATAGAGCAATGATGTGACTTGAGAATAGGGGCCCTGGCAATACTCTAGGGTGTTATCCCACCAACAGCATGGGTCGCTGAAGCGGACCTCCTTGAGCGACGGGGCAGCGAGAAGGTGAGGAATAAAAGAACCTGTTGGTGAGGTGAGGTGGAGTGTATGAAGATTCCGAGGATACGGTGGTTGCAAGAGATTATTTATTGGGGAAGGGGAGTACTCGGACTCGAGCATAGCCTGGAGATTGACGCAGACAAGGCCGTGCGCTCGTTCGAAGACGCGGTAGACCAGCGTCCCAAACGCGGACCAACACTGCGTATCATAGGGCAACGAGACGACCTTAAGATACCGCAGTGCAGCAGTGTGCTCCTGCTTCGCAAGCAAGCCGCCTAGCACGCCCGGGACGATGAGATTGGGTGCGTCAGGATCGAGTACTTTAAACCTCCGCCCATTCAGGAAGACCCTTGCGTATAGTGCGGTGACTCCAGCGGCATGAAGGACACGATTGGTGCACATGAGTGCAATAGCGGTCTTGAAATTCGACTGAGCGATATCGACAATGATCTCTGTGGGAAGGGAGAGGATAGATTTGGATTTATCAGTTGGAGGTGCAGGGATATAGACATGTTGGTAAAGGTCGGCATCGGGAAAGCTAAACTCGTCCATGGTTTAGGGCTCAGGGGCTTAGGGAGGAAGATGGAGCGACGAAACGGTGGTAGTGGTAGCGGGTAGCGATGATGTTTTTAACCCTGCCACATTGTCATTGTCATCGCTCACACCGGAGCCGAGGACAATATTAGAAATTAAATATTGATGGACGACCGGGATGACTAGGTTAGTAGTTGCCGCAGTATCAGTACCTGTACCTGTATCAGTATCAGTACCAGTATCAGTATCAGTATCAGTATCAGTATCAGTATCAGTATCAGTATCAGTATGTATCAGTATGCATATCAGAGGTGCACGTGGGTTGCTCCGAACGTCCGCTCCGCTCAACCTTGGCTCCGACCACCGAACCATTTGCCTTCCTTTTTTTGACTTTCTGGTCAGTCGCCTGCTCGAAAATAACGTGAGTCGCATTCCTTCTTTCTCAGTTCGTGCCTAAGGGGTGGTGGGTATGATGAACTCAAATCTACAAATGCACCTATGTTCGGGGACATCACTGTGTCCAGTCCGGCATCCGCTCCTCTGCTGCTTCGTTTTGAAGCTTGCAGAGCTCAGGGCGTATCTCCGACGTTCCGCACTTTGAGGCTATCACGAAGTCATTGTTATTTTGACCCCCTTCCCTACTTTTTCGACTCTCACCCGAAAAAAAAAACGCGATACTGATCAGCTTAGCTCTCCTAGGTGTAATCATCGCTAGAATGTGTTCGTCTCCGTTTCCCGATACAACGGGACTCGAGGTCTAATGGAAATATTAGTTTCCGAAGTATGCAAATATTACTGTCATATAGCATGTATAATATGGAAAAGTCCAAAGTATGCCCCTCTGAGCACGACTGAGTCAAAATATAATCTTCCAACCAGAATATCGGACGACCGATGCAACAACCGCCAGTGTGAGAACGGCCTGCAAAAGAGGGAGTTGTACAATGAAGTAAATCCACAAGGTACCTAGAGGTGGAGCCTGAGATTGCATACGAGGTGAGTTTCCTGCAAACACGAGCAAACGCGCGGTTTTCACCTGTTGCATGACTATCGTCCAACTACTTCTGTTTACCACGTATACCAGACGGGTACCGCATGCTATTGACACCAAGCACATTGCCGCTTGCATGAGTCGATTCCCCTTGTGCCGGTTCGCTGAGGGGTCCTGTTGTCTTTCTACCACGCATCAGAAGGACCAAACGTACTGTAGAAGATAAAGATAGCTAGTACTAGAAAGGTGTTAATGAACTTTGGGACCAGTGGTGCATCTGCTTGGACGCACTCGGAACAGCGCTGACCATGCGGCCAAATTCCTCTTTGAAGGTAGCTTGCTGTGCATATTGTTGGTGTATTAGACTGACCATGGCGAACTCAGTTGGTCACTTGGCCTGTTATCACATAACTCACATATCCATGCAGAAATACAGAGTCGAGAATGGTATAAGGAAGACCAATGTGTTGAATATTTCATCCCCAAATGTGAGAGGTTCAACGGTTTCGCGTTCTTGCTCTGGGATCTGTGACACGAAGCCCTGCAACACACCCGACTCATTCACGAGCCTCCACTGTTCGTCTTCTGGTATACCCGTGCTTGTGTCGTTTACCTCAGAAGGCCTTAGCAAGGTCTCTTGTTTCTTGGATTTTTTACCCATTTGGAAGGAACAAAGAAGCAGACCAACATGCAACCTTAGCCCCGGCTTGAGGAATGGGGAAACCAAGACCGATGGCCCATGAGAAATCCCCTCAGTTTACATCTCAAAGCGAGTCTGAGAGCGAGAAGCAAGATGAAGAGGCTCGCAAAGCGGCTTTTGAATCATTTGGACGCCAATTTCTCGCCCAGTTTGGTCCTCTTCCCCCTACGAAGAAGCGAAAACGCACAGATGATGATCGCTTGGAGGATCAAAAAAGAAAAAAGAAGCGAAAACCCTCTCCTGAAGATTGGGAGGCAGAGGAATGGGGAGGCATTCGACCAAGTGCACACGTGGAAGTGTCGATTGACTCAGGGTCCGAGGATGAAGCAAAGGGAGATGGTATACGTGGTTTATATATTATATTTTACTTCCTAACCGCCGCCGGTAGGCTCCTTCGAGCATGCGGACGACGAATTTTCCTCTGCGAATGTCGGCCACCAAACCAAAGGACCAGAAGTAGTCATATTTTCTGATAATAGAACAATGCCCTCACCTTCGTCAAGTGGTTCCAATCGATTGTTCATGGTAAGACACCTAACTATTCCTTGAGCCCATACTTATCGTCGTCAGTCATCCAAAATCTCCAAAGTACGACAGGACGTGCAAAATACCAAAGTGAGGAAGAAGGAAGGAAGGGAGGATGAAGAGGAACTGTGGGTAGGATTTTGTTTGTGGACGGCCGGACTGACCTCTCATAGCTCTGCTTCGCAAAACGACAAACTGCTTTACAAACTCATCCACACGGAGCTACTCTCTGGGTCTTTGAACCCATCGCTGGAACTCTCGGGTGCACAGCGCAAAAAGGCCCTAGCAGGTCGAGTCCTTGAGACTGCACAATATTCGAAATTGGGTCAAGGAGAAAAGATGGTACGCACAGAAGAGCATAATAAAGCACCAAAGAACATTCGGTTCGGTATAATGGACAAAGCCAAGGAGCGGAGGCTCAAGGAACTCGAAGAGGCGAGTGAATTGATGCTGAGACAGTTCTATATTGACATGGCGCATAGGCTAGGAACGTTGGGAACTACCATCCTTCTATCAAGAGGCTCTTCGATGCTCCGGGGAACACCAAGGTCACGAAGCGTGAACGCGGGCTGCGCCTCGGCGTTGGAAGCTTTGCGGGCGGTACCCTGAAGCTCAGTCGAGAAGAAATCCCCAAGGTCCAAGGACCCGTCGTTCAGGGCAAGCGTGGGGGAAAGAGTGGGCACTGGCATTGATATGCGCAGGGTCGGTCATTGCAGACAGTTTGGGCGTTATCCCCACATCTTGGCCAGCGACCCGACCGTTTCACGCGCTCTGTATTTGCGTACAACCTCTACTCATTGATGCTAAATCTCCGATATATCATTGAAGATTTGGACAATCGTAAACAGACTCGCGGATCTTGGAAACCACCTCCACGACAGGCTAAAGCAAGCCAACCCTGCTTACTTGAACAATTGCCCGCAGCCAGTTAGTAAAGCTGTTCAACTCACCTCCCAGGTGTTGATTCCCGCTGCAGGTTTTCTTGAACGCGATGCTGAGAATGAGATACCGAGAGCGATCCTCGTGCAGATCAGACGAGCAGCAAGCGCTCCAGATTCTCCCAGTTCAGACAGCCAACCGATGAGTGGCCCATATTCACCCAGTTCCCCATCCACGCCACAATGTGAAACACCTTCAACGCGACGGCTTAACACCCTCACCCAGGCGTTTGGCGCCTTCACCAAACCACGGCCAGCAAATCCGTTCAGGTCACAAACAATAGGAGGTTGGAAGGAGCCTGAACTTTTTGAAGTCATGCGAGCGGTCGAGCGAAAGGATTTCATGTTCCTCATGGAAGTGCGGGATAGGGCCTTTCACGTAGGTGTTTACTCGTCCGCTCATCATGCGAAAGCTAAATAGAACACCCCGCAGTTACTTCTGCGTAAATCTGGCGATGCGACTCCACTCTTACACGCGATGAGAATCGGCCCGTCACATCGAGAAGTGGCGATTCTCATTGTCGGAGCATTGTCCAGGTTCGTCAACCAACGTTAGTATGAACTCTATGTACCGTTTCGGACGAATGTTCACGTCTCGTTTAGTTGAAGCAGACGACATGGAGAAACCTTCAACTCAGATTTTACTGAAAGCCTTGCGCACTAACCTCAAACTTGCGATCGACAACGGGGTCTCCAGTGGTCCGGAACTCATCGCTTCGTTTTTTCAGACACTGGTGATGTCCGAAGGCGAGAGATGGGTCTGGAAAACTGTAGAATCTGTTACGTTGGCTCTCCGGTGCATCCCGAGCGAAGGGCAACCTGTAGCTGCCGCAGAGGCAGCCGTGCGGTCATTCGCCACGAGAGAGTTAGGCAAAGCCGACCTCATCGCGTCCTTGGAGGATTATATCGCAAACGCGACTGCCGACTTGTTGATGCTCGCCGCTTGGAATGCCGCTTCCGGCTCAGTGGGTGGGGATCCTATTCCTGTGCGTGTCTGGACTCTGGGCGTCGTATTATCACAAGATTTTTGACTAAAACCTATATGCCAGACCTATTGTTTCGCTCGTGACGACCGTGTCTATATTCATTTTGTGCAGCGTTGTCAACAACACAAAACCGCAATCAATCGCAAATGCACCAAGCGTTTGAAGTGGCAACTCCGCGTCCTAGAGGAAGGCCTCAAGGGACGGAACGTCATGTTTCGGGTACGTGTCTCCGCGACCAGGTGGTCCAAAAATGATACTGACGCCTTTCTGTTAGTCAAAAATCGATCTATTACGAACAGAGCTTGACCATGGCAATGGGCCGTAATAATTTTTGACATTGTTGTTCCTCGCAGCCTCGTGTGTAAGTGTTCACGAAGCCAGTCGGCATCGGCTACCATCTTGCAGTCGAGTTGGATCACTGGTATTACTAGTGTTGAGCCTCCATGCCCTTCCTCTCATTTCTGCTCGTAAAAGGTGCCCGCTGGACCAAAGATTCCAGGCCAGACGCGGCGTATCATCGAGCATACATTAATCCAATCAGAGAGCTGCACCCTGACTTGCGTAGCGCTCATTCTTGTTTTCCTTCCCAAGGATATTCACGAGAGCGAGTAGTGATCGAGTAGCGATGTGAATTACTTCGAGAGTGCACACACCCATTTGTTCATATCTGTACCACGCTTCTTCTTCATCATTAAATTCAATGGTATCATCGTTTTTCTCAAGGTCGATTCCACCCAAAAAATCACAATGACTAGATTGAAACCAATACTATAAAGAGCTGGACTGTGAATATCTAACTGGCCTGCAATAAAGCGCGTATAAACATGACGGAGGGAATCGTCTAAGCTGTACAAATTCGAGAAGTGATCAAGTATTGAAGACGCCTTTCTTTTCCGAACCCGAGTGACCCGACTTCCTCTCCTTGTTCTTCTCCGAGTCCACCACTGGAGGAGGGTCATGCTCCTCCTCTCCGTGAGTTGCTCCCGAAATAGATGGCGTCGGGCGGGGTGAAGGGCCCCCGGTAGCGATATGCGGTGACTTGTCTTTCTTCAGCCCAATCCATGACTTGACTCGCTCTCGCTTGGAGCTCGAGGCTTCTAGCACTGGTGCTTGGTGATGCTCGCTCACAGTACTCATCAAAGCAGTTGCAAGTCCACTGAGTTGCCCGGTGCTGGACTTCCTCTTCGCTCTCTCAGCGGAAGCGTTTTCCGCTGCCACACTCTCGTCGTGTGAAGTGTGCCTTTGACGAGGAATTATGTTAGCTGCCTGCAAAAGTCCAGACGCGCTCTGAGAGACGTTGGCCGTCTCAGACTCATGGCGGGGCATGAACAATAAGAATGGATTCGAGATGTCTCGAGGGTCCTTGTCCGTGTGACTAAGTGTGCGCCCTCGAATGAAGCCGGGCAAGTGAATGCTATGATGGTGATGGTGGTGTGCTTCCTGGGTCTGAGACTTTCCAGCATCGGGAGGCTCACCCGAATATGGTTGACTATCTTCGGAGGTGGTAGTTGGGAACTTGCGTGCCTAATGGGGTATAATAATCAGGACCGCTGAGGACTAGAGCTGAGGGCCAAAACTCACCCGAGACGGGCTCATTGCCCGCGACACCCTGTTTCTAAGACTGAAGCCCGACGCCGGACTACCGCTTGTCTGACTCTTTGCACCTTGACCCTTCGACTCGACAGGGGTCGCTGCTCGATGCACTTCGGGCGAATGGGGTTGTGCATCCAAGTTGGGCGATGCTATCGAAGCGCTGTAGCCCTCTGGCTCCTGAGGTACTGGAGCATGGCTCTCAACCGAACCGCCAGAAACAATGTGGCCCTGCCAGGGTCTCAACCGCTCCTCGAGGAGTTGCTGTACACGCACCATACCCTGCAGTTGCTTTTCCCAACGATCCAGGAAAATGTTGAACTCCTTGTTGGTGTTGTGACCGTGCACGCAGGTCTCAACACCGTTCAGGAGTGTCTGCGGTGAGGGTGTGCCCGGTCGCACGACGAGCGTGAAGTCACCAGAGTTATCCATGGGCTGGGTGTTCGCGGAACCATTGGGAGCCGTAGAAATGACACGTTTGGTAAGCTGTTCGTACAGTTCCGTGATGTTTTGTAACATTGAAAGCATGTTGGCTTGAGCGAGTCCGAACTAATCACTAATGTGAGGCAATACTACAATGAGTGTCGGTTTAATACTCACCTGTCCCATATCTGAGCGGAGACTTGAGAGACCCGCAGACATTTCCTCCCAATGAGGGCTAGAGTTCGGTGTCAAGGCATCTGTCTGCGTGGTGACTGTCTCGACTCGCTTCTCCAGTAACTGGTAGTGGCTAATACTCTCCTGCGAGAGCTGAACTAAAGTGTCAAGCCGTGATGTCGTGTGCGAAAGGACCTCTGTTCGGGAAAGCAGCTCTTGGAGGCGAACGACAACCTCCTCCGTCACCCTTGTATCTGTTTCACTCGACTTGGCAACAAGTTGTGACACCGACTCCTTGAGGGTGTTGAGCTGTGATAACACAGTGATCTGTTGCTCATTAGACACGCCATGAAGGCCGACGAGCTCTGCCAATCGAGAAGCAGACTGCAGGAGACTGGTGTCTCGCTCCTGCAGTCTTGAAAGTATCTGAATGATCTCTTGCAATGTTCTTTCGGTATCCGCTTTGGTAGGAAGCGCGACAAGACGATCATTGATACTGGACATTTGCGTCTGAACAGCCGAAGTGTGCTGGGAAGACTCCTGATAAAGGGCAACAAGCTCCTTCCAGTGCGCAACCGACTCCTTAATGGTCTGTTGCTCGATTGCAAGTTGATCAAGTTTAGCGGAGAAGGCAGCGATCTCGGGCTGGATACCGCTTGGTGATGGATCCGCTGCTTTGAAACTGGACATATCTGCACGTACAACCTCCAGTTTCTCCGAAGATGTCTGGCAAAGTGTGAGTATTTCGGAAACGGTAGTTGAAGTGGCGATCTGGCTCTGGACATGCTGAACAAGGACGACGAGCTCATGGAGGGCAGATAAGTGTTCTTCTTTTGCAACAGCCGAGGACATGGCGACCAACTGGGATTCCAATGCGTTGAGCTGCGAAATAAACGCACTATCGCGGTCCTGGGAGAGGGTAGTCTGGAGGAGCTCTTCGAGGTGTTTCACCGCACCCAAGGCCCGGTCGCTGTCGGTATGAATGCGTTCGAATGCTACAGATGCTCCTTGGGTATGGGAGTCTATGGCGTGCACGACTTTGTCCTGATTCTCCTGCAGGCTCTTGGAAAACTGAGTGAGCGCATCTATCTTCTCCATAGTAGGTCTCAGAGACCCTTCGACTTGAGTTGCAACATCCTTGAGGTCAGTATGCAGTGGGGCGACATTGATCTCCTCGACTTGGGAGACCAGTGTTGTCATATCTGCTACGAGATTGTCGACCTTATCGGCGATATGCTGAGTCTGATCCTTGACAGAAGTAAGAAAAGCAACTCTGCTGGCGAGATCAGAGAGCATCGTCAGGGATTTATTGAACTCGACGAAATGTCCGTCAAGGTGCTCGCGCGTCGCAAGCTGGTTCGAAATGTCACACAACTCCGCAACCTTGGGGTGCAACCGCTGGAGCTCGTCAATCTTCGCCATTACGCTCCCTTCCAAGTCCTTGATCGTTGTCGTCTCCGCCTCCATCTTCACCCCCAGGACGGTTATTTGCTTATCCAAGGCTGTAGACTTCTGCACAATGGTCTCCGACAAAGATGTGAGATTCTCGAAGCGGGCCTCATAGGATGCGCTGGTGGCGTGCGATTGAATAGCCTGGACAGTAGCCAAAATCTCTTGTAGACGGGTCGATCCGGCATTGTTGTCGCGGGTATTTACCATGACGGAGTCCAGCTGGGAAGAGAGGATGTCGAGCTTCTGGTGCAGGATATCCACCACGGACAAAGACGAGTCAGAGGAGCGAACAACCGCATCCAAATCGCTTGTTGCTTCGATGATTGAGCTAGTTTGGGGACGAACGCCCTGAACGTCCACCTTCAAGCCTTCTATTGCATTCGACGTCGCCATATCGGTCTTGATTGCCGCAATGAGAACTGAGAGCTCCGACAGTGCAATGTGAATTTTGTCGAGTTGTTCGGTGCTCTCGATCGTAGCAGAGCCCTTATTGAGGGTGAGAACCTGGGCTTCAAGCTCCTTCAAAGCAGCCAAGACTTCTGTGCTTTCCCTGGCTTCCCCAGTCAAGGTATGAATGGCATCAATCTTGGTCGAAATAGCACCCAGGGCGGTAGCATCGTCAAGAGTCTGCTGGACAATCTCATAGCAGCGAGACGAGATATGGTCCAATATTTCGGTGACGGTCGACAGGGACTCTTCAGTAAGTTGGGTCTCTGCAAGCTTTTGTACGACACCATGGACACCATTGACGACCGAGGTTTGCTCATCTGCCTTAAGGTCCAGACCCGAGACTTGCTCCTTGACCTTCTCAATACCCTCTGATAGCTCTCTCCAATGGCTTTGCGAGCCATGGTGCAAGGCGATGATCTCCTTCAACGTCTCCTTCACCTCCGCTTTTTCATACGTCTCCTTCACGAACCTCTCGACGGCTTCAATGCGAGAAACGCCTTGAGTGGTAGCGTGAGCCACTGAACTTAGCTGTGTGGCAATGTTCTCCAAGGTTCCCTCCTGAGCACCTCGGTGTG
>WNFL01090034.1_pt1 | contig 15973 bp, 10 predicted proteins | sample 5400361 | NCBI WGS metagenome assembly WNFL01 (sample SAMN13153351, study PRJNA577476) | soil metagenome | isolation source: 40 cm soil on Douglas fir-dominated hillslope | place: USA:California | collected 2013-09-17
TTGATCATGCTTACATTCATTTTGCTCAGTTTCGCATTCTGATGGACATAAATACGAAATGTGCCGGTCGGGCTATTCTGAAAATCAAAGACAAAGGTATTGCTGGTGTTTTTGTTATCTATTAGCTCAAACACGTAAACACCGGTCCCCCGGAGGGTCAACACCTGGTTTCCGGTGAGTTTAATGTCATGGTAAGCCCCCGGGGAGATGGTCTGTGTGGTTGTAACGTCAGGGGAAAGGGAAAAGGGCGGAAAGGCAGTTATGCCCGGTAATAAAGGAAAAGTTGGCAGCGAAGGGGCAGCCGTACTATTTCCGAGTGCCGGTACAGGTCCGGTATAAGTTGTTCCGGCCGGGTGAGTAACTTTACCCGATACGATACCTCCGGCAACAACAATATTTCCATTGACATCGATATTGCCGGCAAGATTGGCATTTGACCCAACCGAAAGAACGGTTCCCGGGGCAGCCAGTGAATTGCTTGCGGCTATTCTGCCGTTTACCGAATTGCCGTTGTTCAGTACAATCGTCCCATTGCTGTAGATATTACTAACTTAAGCTTCCTACCGAACCGCCGATGATGCTGGACGAAGAGCCCATTTGCACGGCATACCCTGGACTGGCAGGGATGCTCGTCCCGGGTCCCCCCGACCCGGAAAACAAAACGAAATCCGACATCTGAGGAAGTTGGGACTGACTAAGTCCCGTCACCGTGCTGAATACGGTGATTACAAGGGCGAAACCTAAATAACAGCAAGGGACAAGCTTACTGTTGGTTCCGGCCTTTCGAAGAGCCAACCGGATACTGATCATTTCAATGTTGAAAAGTGATAAGAACTTTAAATATAAGACTTGTTCTGAATTTTACGAAGTCTATTTCAGGTTGTTTTGAAAATGGCGATTGGTAGGCAAATTAAGGCCTTTACTTGAGTTAATTTCCGTTGTCAACCCCAATCTATTAGTTCTATAGACAAAAGACGCTTGTGGAAGGCGTCCCGCCGTCCTCATCCCGGGCTTTGAATGGGACATCTTGACGGACCCAAGTTTCTTCCCTTGCGTTTAGATAAATGTATTACATTGATCCGCAATTGAGCGTTGAAATTATTTTTATCCTATGTTAGCAACCAGTGTGGAGTTGGAAGTTCCCAAAAATCCCAAAAAGAAGAAGGGCAAAGGTAAAGAGACCCTTTTCAGGGTGGCGTACCGGAACCAAACCGCCTTGATTCAGATAGCGGACAATAAGGCAAACATCATTATCAGTATCAATACCATGATCATCTCTTCCATTATCGCCGTAACCGGGTACGGCGTGGTGGCTGATAAAATCGCCTTTGATAAAGCGGCCATTGTTGTTCCCATCACACTCATTATCCTGAGTTGTCTTGTCTCCGTGATCCTTGCGATTCAAGCGGCGCGTCCAAAATTAATACGAACCAACCGGGCGGCCAATCAAAAAGAAAAATCCAGCCTTCTTTTCTTTGGCGTCATTTCCCGTTACTCGCAAAAGGAATACCTTGATCAGATGAATACACTGCTGACTTCGGACACCGACATTTTCGAAACGATGACCATTGACCTTTACAACCAAGGCATTATTTTAACCCGGAAATACAGGTTCTTGAGTTATGCCTACCGGATATTTATGTTTGGCTTTATCCTCAGCGTATTGATGTTCCTTGTATTTATGGTGTTGGGATAAGGATGCCGGCGACGCAACTGCCGAAGAAAAATTTCACATCCGGCATTTACGTGCCATCGGCTCGACGCGACATCGCGTAAAAGAGGATCATACATAAAAAACCCAGGTCTGGTGCCCGGGCTTTTTAGGTTGGTAATTAAAAAAGTGAATCAGCTCTTGCTTCCCATCCCCAACACTGCGCCGATAGCCCCACCTGCAACGGCGGACATCACCGTTCCTACCACCACATCGGTCAGCGAAGCAGTGAGGTCAAAGCTGTTTGACGTTGCAAATCGAATCAGGTCCATACTCAACGACATGAAGAATCCGATGGCCGCAGCCGCACTGGCGCCGCTGCCAAAAGAAGTGACGTTCGCCCATTTCAGGAAAATGTAAGTGAGAAGGGCGCCTCCCGCCAGGTTGCCGGCAATGAGAGCCCACCACACAATTTCTTCCATTGTTTTCATTTCGCCGGCGGCAGAACCAGAGTGTCCACTGAAAAAGCTCGCCAACGCCAAGCCATAAATCAGATAACCAAGAAAGAAGAAGGCAATGCCTCCCACGAGCGTACCCGTTAAGAATTTTTTCGTATCCATAAGGTTAGGTTTGGTGAAGGAGAAAGTTACTCTATTTTCAGACGGATTGCTATCCCGGGCCGCAGATCGGGGATTGGTTTACCCACCGGATAACCTCTCTCATCTTTTTCGGACCTGCTCCGGCTATCCCGGACTTGGCATGCAAATTCTTATATTTGAATCATGTCTTCGCCCATTACGGGCAGGATACGACACCGGCTTCTTTGCTTAAGCGATCCAATATGCCTTCATTGATCCCAGGCTTCGAATACGATATCTTCATCAGCTACCGGCAGAAAGACAATAAATACGACGGCTGGGTAACGGAGTTTGTTGCTAATCTGAAAAAGGAACTGGAAGCCACTTTCAAAGAAGATGTTTCCATCTACTTCGATGAAAATCCCCACGATGGTCTGCACGAAACGCACAATGTCGATAAAAGCCTGGAAGGCAAACTGAATTGCCTCATTTTCATTCCAATTGTCTCCCAGACCTACTGTGATCCAAAAAGCTTTGCCTGGCAGCATGAGCTTTGCCCGTTCAATAAAGCGGCTCAGGAAGATCAGTTTGGCAGGGACGTTACGTTGAGCCACGGCAATGTTGCCAGCCGGATACTTCCGGTCAAGATCCATGATCTGGACGAAGACGACAAGCGGGTACTTGAAACTGAATTGGGTGGCATTCTCCGCTCCATTGATTTCATTTATCATTCTGCCGGCGTAAACCGACCTTTGACACCCTCCGACAATCCGGAAAGAAATCTTAACAAAGCAATTTATCGGGATCAGATCAACAAAGTGGCCAACGCGGTGAAAGAAATTATTAGCGGCTTAAGGAATTCTCAACGCCATTTGAAAGAATCTTACCCGAAGGCTACACCCCAACGGTCCCGATCAACCGAACTGATTATTACGCCACGAAAACAAAAAATTCTGGCGCTGACAGCCCTTGCCACCATCGTTATCCTGTTGGGGGGTTACTTTGTTTTTAATTTCACGACCCTGGGAGCAAAATTCCATCCGAAGGTATCCGCAAAATCCATCGCTGTCCTTCCCTTTAAAAACCTGAATGAAATTCCTTCCAATAATTTCATTTGCGATGCGCTTTCCGAAGATATTTTGATGCGACTTTCCCAGATCGCCAGGTTGAAGGTGATTTCGCGCCAATCTACCTACGCTTACAAAAATTCAGAGAAACCCTCCAAACTGATCAGCCGGGAATTGGGTGCCCGGTATATTCTCGATGGAAGCCTACAGGTCAATGACCAGGACCTGCGGATCACGGCCAGGCTCACCGATGCAAAACAAGATCAAATTATTTGGAGTGAGTCCTACAACCGGACACTGACAGGAATTTTTAAGCTGCAAAGCGAGGTGGCGCAGTCGGTCGTTAATTCACTCAAAATCAGGCTCAACAAGACTGAATCGGAGGATTTCGGAAAAGTGGATGAATTTAATCTTGAGGCCTACGAATTGTACAAGCAAGGCCTTCGGAATTTTGATAATCGTGAAGTCGCGCAATCGTTGAACTCTACCGTTCCCTTTTTTGAAAAAGCGCTGCGTATCGACTCCACGCTTTATCTCGCCTACACGGCCCTGGCCAATTGCTACTTGACCTATAGTGGTAATGGAAAAGCAGCGAGATCGGAATTGTACCCCAAAGTGACAGAGGCGTTAAAGAAAAGTGAAGCGATTAACAACCAATCCCCTGCGCTGTATACGGCCAAGGCGGAGGCTGCTCTGTGGATGGACTTTAACGCGCAGGAATACGAGCGGTTTAACAAAAAAGCAATGGAGTTGGACCCCAATGATCCAAACATCTACTCCAATCAAGGCATGTACTTTGCATTCACCAGGCAATTTAGTAAATCTCATGAGGCCTATGAAAAATGTATGGGGCTCGATCCGGTCCATGTGGCCCGATACCTTACACTCAATGCATTTGCTTATTACTGGGAACATAACTATAAAAAGGCCCTTGAAGAAGATGATAAAGTGTTACCGACCGATCCGACCTACGATTTTGCGCTTTGGCAAGAAGGACTATTTTACATTCAAATGGGAGAATATCAAAAAGCCATTGACACGTTTCACCAACGCAAAGCCGGGACAATGACCAATTGGGCATTGGCCAATGCGTACTGCAAAATCGGGAGACGGGACGAAGCGGAGAAAATACTTCAATACAACCTTGATAAATTAAAGATTCAATATGTACCGCCTGCCCTTATTGGGCATATCTACCTGGCGATGGGGAATCGCGATGAGGCATGTACATGGTTCTTGAAACAACTTACCAGCAGAGATGGGGGCTTCCATTGGATGGCCATGATGAAGATGGATCCCCGGATGGACGCATTGAAAGGTCATCCCTGTTATGGTGAAATCATGAAGGGAATGCCATTTTGAGTTTTGACGACCTCCCTGCTACGAACAATATTTCACGACCAGGATGGGGACGAGTAAACACAGTTGATATGCCGGAATATAAATTTAACTTGGGGTAATATCCCCAAACATCTCTAAATACTAACCCCATGGACAGAAGAACCTTTGTCAAAAACACTTCGTTGACTGCCTTCAGCGTTGCGGCATGCGGTGCCATTCAATGGAGTGGCAAAGACTTTGTCGGCGAAACACCCACAACAACGGACATCCTGGGACCTTTTTATCGACCGGGCGCGCCCCTTCGAAGTAACATCATACCGCCCGGTTCCGCCGGGGATCCCATGAACCTTACGGGAATCGTATATCAGAAAGACGGAAACACGCCCATGCGCGACGCCTTCATTGAAATATGGCAGGTGAATGAAAAGGGTGAATACGACAACACGTCAGACGACTTCTTGTGCAGGGGCGCTGTGAAAACGGGTAACGATGGAGTATATCATTTCAGAACCATCGTTCCGGTTCCTTACCAGGCCGGAGCCAGCGTTAGGCCCGCACATATTCACCTGCGTATCTCCAGTGCCGATCACCAGGACCTCATTACGCAAATTTATTTTAAAGGTGACCCCCATCTGCAGGAAGATTCCAGCTCAAAGTCGCCGGAATCGATCAACCGCATTTTGTCTATCTCTAAAAATGCAAGGCGGGAAAACGCAGTTCAATTTGATATCGTCATGCGAAAAGAGTTTCCCCTGGATGCATCCGTCTACAAAAAAATTGAAGGACTCTATCAAATGGAGAATAAGTCGATGTTGGAATTCTCAAGAACGGACGACTTGTTGTTCGCAAAAGTGAACGGGCAAATTATGGAGGCCCTATCGTACAAGGGAAACAATGAATTTGAAGGCGGACTTGGCCAGGTTAAGGCACGATTTGAATTGCTTGCATCGGGAAAGGTTAAAGCAAGAGTGATCTATCTTGATGATGACAATAAAGAAGTCGTTGTTGAAGGAACGAAAATTTTGAAATATTAGGAACGCAAAGGAGCACCATCCCCGGGACTATTGCCAGCTCAATTAACTCTTAGGATGATTCCTGCTCGCTATCCATTCTGGAATGCGTAAATAATCTACACTTTGAAGCGAGCCGATTCGTACATTACGCAACTTACCAGTTTATTAACTAACCCAACCGCTCTGCGATGCGAAGATTGCTTGTCTTCATGATGGTAATCCCTTTTTTGGGATTCAGCCAAAAAAATGTCGTGAACGTAGTCCGCCTTTTTGCCAAGGCAGACAAAGTTGCTGAACTGGAGAAAGCAATTGTGGCCCATGCCCAAAAATACCACACAGGCGATTGGAAATGGCGAGTCTATCAAATTCAAACCGGTCCCGATGCCTTTGGCTTTCATATTGAAGAGGGTCCCAACAGTTGGACCGACTTCGATGGCCGTGGCAACCTGGGTGCTGAGCACACCGCTGACGTGGCAAAGAACCTTGCTCCCCTGACTACCGGTCCGGGAAGTGATAGTTACTACGTCTTTCGTGATGATTTGAGTTCCGCCCAAACCACCGACTACACGGATAAGATTTCGATTCTTCATGTATATCAAAAACCGGGATGGGGCGGTAAAATTGAAAGCAATCTGAAAAAAGCGAGAATGGTCTGGGAGAAAGGCGGCGAAAGCATAGCGGTTTATCAATCACATTATTCAGGCCAGGCGCAATACACCATTGTTACCCGGCACAAGCAGGGATGGAAAGAGAAGGAAAGAGGATTCTTCAGGCCATTTACCGACCGATACAACGAGGCGTACGGCGAAAATGCTTATGACGATTACCTGGATGCCATTCAAAAATACACGGATCATTCCTGGGGTGAAATGTTGATCTACCGCGCCGACCTGAGTTCGAAGTAATCGTTGATACCCATTGCAAAAAAGGCCCTGAGTGAAGGGCCTTTCTTATTTGGCGCTAATATCCAAATTGATTAAATCGACTGAAACACTACTGGCTCCGGTCTTACATTGAGGTAGATCGAAAAATCATATATTTGAATATGCCCTCATTAATTCCCGGCTTTGAGTATGATATTTTTATCTCCTACCGCCAGAAAGATAACAAAGGCGATCACTGGGTAACCGAGTTCGTCAATGCCCTTAAAACCGAACTCGAAGCCACCTTCAAAGAAGACATCTCCATCTACTTTGATGAAAACGCGCATGACGGCTTGCTCGAAACGCACATCGTTGACAAAAGCCTGGAAGGCAAACTCACCTGCCTCATCTTTATTCCCATTATCTCCCAAACTTATTGCGACAACAAGAGCTTTGCGTGGCAGCATGAGTTTTGTGCGTTCAATAAATTGTCGAAAGAGGATCAGTTTGGACGAGATATAAAATTGAGCAACGGAAATGTAGCCAGCAGAGTCCTGCCCGTGAAAATCCATGACCTGGAAGCGGAGGATAAGGCGGCGCTCGAAAATGAAATCAGTGGCGTGTTACGAGCAATTGAGTTTATTTACAAAGAGCCTGGTGTCAATCGCCCGCTCAAATCAACCGACAATAAAAATAACAATCAGAACAAAACGGATTATAGGAATCAGGTTAATAAAGTTGCTAATGCCATAAAGGAGATCACAGTGGGGTTGAGAGTTCATGATCATCCTCCAAAAGAAACTTTATCGAAGACCATGCCCCATCTTGGCAGGCTGATTGAGCCTTCTGTAAAGCGACGCAATCAAAAAATACTGGCGCTCACTTCGCTGGCTATATTGATCGTACTTCTAACGGGCTACATCCTGGCAAATTTCACACCGGTAGGAGCAAGATTTTACCCTAAATCGGGGACCAAATCGATCGCCGTGCTGCCCTTTGATAACCTGAGCAACGATCCCAACCAGGAATATTTCAGCGTTGGGATGATGGATGAGATCCTGAACCATCTTTATAAAATCGGGAACTTGAAAGTAACCTCCCGCACGTCTTCCATGTCCTATAAAGGGAGCAAAAAGACATTAAAAGAAATCGCTACGGAATTGGATGTGGCTCATCTTCTTGAAGGAAGTGTGCAAAAAGACGGAAACCGGATCCGGATCATAGTTCAGTTGATTGACGGAAAAACGGATGAACATCTTTGGTCTGAAACCTATGACAAGGAGTTTAAAGATGTGTTTGGTATTCAAAGTGATGTGGCGCAACAAGTGGCGGCTATTTTGAAAATCAAGATCGATCCTGATGTGAAAAGGAGGATTGAGTTACTACCGACTCAAAATACAGAAGCCTATGATCTGCTTTTGCGGTCAAGGAATGCGCCGACCGTAGCGGTGTCTACTTTTGGTAAAAACTATGAAAGAGTAAAACTCTTAGAACAAGCCATAGCGCTGGACCCCAATTTTGCTGAAGCTTACTCTGACCTGGCAACGTACTGGATTTATCGGGGCGCTTATTTTGGTGATTTAAGGGCTGATGAAGTGTTAAGGAAGGCATTGCCCCTTACACAGAAGGCGCTGGAGATTAATCCCGATCTGGCTTCGGGTCATCGAAACTTAGCGCTAATAAGCCTATATTATATATGGGACTTTGCTCAGGTGGAAACGGAATATCGCAAAATTCGTCAATTGTATCCTTCCAATACGGAAGATGTATTATTTTTCATCGATTACCTCCTTGCTACAGAAAAATTTCGGGAAGCGTTGGACGTTGCGACTCATGATTTTCAAGTGGACAAAAATAACAAGAACGGTCTAGCCCTGTCATATTATTTTAATAACCACCTGCAAAAATCATTAGATATGTTAGAAGAAACAGAGTCGCCCAGTGAATACACGCAAATTCAGGTTTATGCCGAGAAATATGAAATAGCAATCATCGCGTTCAAAAAGATGAAATCATTTGAGAGTGAAATGATATTTAATGAAAGGCGAACGTCACGTGTCCTTGGTCTAATGGCTATCGCCCACTACAAAACGGGACAGTCAGCCAAAGCCCGCATTTTTTTGGATACGTTGATAGAAAGAAGTGAAAAATCGCCAGTGGGCAGTCCTTCTTATTATACTGCAGCGGCTTATACCGCAATGGATAGAAATGATCTCGCGCTCGAGTATTTGGAAAAGGCCTATCGCGATCATGAGGTTGAGATGTACTGGATAAAAGTGGAGCCGTTATTTCGTGCTCTGCGTCGGGAGCCGCGTTTTCAGGTGTTGGTTGAAAATGTATTCAAAAGCAAAAAATAATAAGCCATTTCTTCAAAAAGGGAAGGTTAGGCCCACCTGTATCCTGACCAAACACAGCGAAAGAAACCAAATCACGACCCTGTAGACACAAACCCAAACCCCCTACTTCGTCACATGATTCTCATAAACCGCCACCCCCTGCCGCAAGGTCAGCTTCTTCCCCTCCGTCTCAATCACCGTGAACGAGTGAATGTCGGAAATAAGTTTAACAGTGAAAGGAACCCAGTTCTCCGGCGGTTCGTGTTTCCATAAGTCCGGTTTTTTGCTGATGGCCGCATCGTAGAGGCCGGCTCCTCCTGCTCCGGAAACAATGTAGATGATTCCGCGGGGCTTCGTGTTGCTTAAACCGTCGAATTTCTCATCCAGCGTAAAGACACCGTCTACCTTGCCTTCCGGAGAAATGATATATCGGTCTCCTGCTTCATTTCTTTTCGGAACAAACTTGAGAGGCCGCGTCCGTTGGTAATTGTGCACATGGCCGCACAATACCATATCCACTTCCAACTCTTCCAGTAACGGCGACAAAAGCCGCATGGGCTGATAGTTGTAGTGCGTGCTGCTGCCGTTGAAACCAGGCTGATGAAAAGCCACAATCTTCCAGTCGGCCTTGCTGGACGAGATGTCCCTTCTCATCCATTCCACCAATGTGGCTTCCAGCGGGTTCGCATACACGTTTGCATCAAGGCAGGTGATGTGGACATTACCGCAATCGAACGAATAGTTGGCGAGCTTAGGGTAGCGTCCACCCGTTGCCTTTTCAAAGGCTTTCACGGTCTCCGGGCTGCCGGTAGCCTTCACTGTGAGTTCCGCCACAGGCGCGTTCAAAGGAAGATCATTATAATAGAAGAATGCCAATCCGTCGGGGAACTTATCGAGATCCGTAGCCTGGACATCGTGGTTTCCCACAAGCATGTAGAAGGGTATGGACTTCATAAGGGGCGCCCCTTTCTCCGGGGAATTCTCGGGTGACAGGTAAGCCGGGAAGAATCGCGTTTGGTACTCTCGCATCAGACCACTGCTGTAGACATTGTCGCCGGCGACCAGTACAAACTGTGGTTTTTGCTGCGACACCTGGTAGGCAATAGCTTTCTGCTGAGGGGATCCCGTGCCGCAGTCGCCAAAAACAACAAACCGGGTCATTGACTTTTTAGTACGGGTAATAAAGGTTTCTTCGGAGATGATTTTGTCACCCAAAGAAACACGATAGGAATACGCGGCATCAAAATTAAGCCCCGACAAGGTCGCACGGTAGAGTAGTGAAGTTTTGCCTCCGATATGGAGCGTCACCGGACTGACTTTCGCCGTAGAAATTTTGGGTGACGACGACAGTGCTTCCCCGGGGGCAAACTCTACTTTAAATACTCCCTGGATACTGTCCGTGTGCCAGATCAATACTTTTTGCTCCCGCAGGAGTGTCGGCGCATTGCCGGGCTGGAGGTAGGGGGAAACCAGAATCTGCTGACCGGCAGCGGTCATGACCAGGAAGGTGAGCGAAATAAACAGGACGTGTTTCATGACGAGGGAATTCCTTTTGGATACAATCAATTTGAGTGCCATTTAAAGATCGCTCGCAAAGTAATAAACAAACAATTCAGTTGGTAATAGTCTGTTGTTATTGTCAAAGGGCAGTATACCCTATCTCCCCAGTGCCCCTCCAACCATTAAAAGATAAAAATGCTGGGGCACAGTGCTCGTTCCAACGAACTTATTCTTGGACGATTAATAGGTTTTATTAGTGGAACGGCACTGGAATGGTTGCCTGTCCAGGACTGCCAAAGGCAGGCGGCATCCCGTGAACCGGATCAAGGTCATCAGTTTTTAACTACCTTTAAATCATGCCATCCATCCTACCGGGATTTGAGTACGACATTTTTATTTCTTACCGCCAGAACGATAACAAGTACGATGGCTGGGTAACGGAGTTTGTAAACAATCTCAACAAAGAGCTGGAAGCCACTCTCAAAGACAAAGTCGCCGTTTACTTTGATGCCAATCCCCACGACGGTTTGCTGGAAACGCATTCGGTAGACCGGTCGCTGGAATCCAAGCTCAAGTGCCTCGTCTTTATCCCGATCCTTTCCAAGACCTATTGTGACGCGAAGGGCTTTGCCTGGAACCACGAATTCCTGGCATTTATAGAATCGGCGGAGAAGGATGCCTTCGGGCTAAACATTAAGTTGAACTCGGGCAATGTAGCGAGCAGGGTATTGCCTGTGCGCATTCATGACCTTCCTATAGAAGACACTCAGTTAGCCGAATCCTACCTTGGGGTGATCCGTTCCGTGGATTTTATTTATCATTCCCCCGGAGTGAACCGGTCCCTCCGTCCCTGGGACGACGATGTGATCAAGAATACGAAGCAGCCTTATTACCGCGATCAGATCAATAAAGTGGCCAATGCAGTTGACGAAATTCTTCGTGGAATGAAACACGCGGAGAAGAATCACGCTCAGGAAAAAATTTCATCGCCAGGTCCGGTTCAGAAATCAGAAACGGAAAATAGTCGACTCCCCGTACACAGAGAAGAAAAGAAGAAATTGTCGCGGCCCATTCCGCGATGGGTCCGGTGGGCAGCGTTGGGAGCCTTGGCAGTCTTCGCGTTTTCTTTTGGAGCGAAATGGTACAATGACAAGAAAAACATCCAAAGGGCCCGCGAGGCTTTGCTGCCTGCCATTCAAAAATTAGCGGACGAAAATTTTGTGCTCCCGCCGCCTGCCTTTGAAATGGCAACGGAGGCCCAGCAGACTATTCCCGACGATTCCTTGTTGATCAAGTTATGGCCAAGGGTGGCGAACGTATTCTCGGTTGAATCGAACCCGTCCGGAGCAGAAGTCTATTGGAAGAGGTATAATGAACCGGACGCGGAATGGCGATTGGCGGGAGTCACTCCGATGAAAGAAACAAAATTTCCCAGGACGTATCTGAGAATGCAAATAAAAAAGCAGGGCTATCAAACCCTTGAGTTGGCCGGGCCGGGACCCTACAGCAGTAGTTTCATGAAGGAATACCTGGGCCATCTCCGGTTCGATAAAGAAGGTAGTCTCCCCCAACACATGGTACGCATACCGAAAACCACAGCGCAAATGGCCATCGTGGGTCTTGAACAGGAAGCAGGAAAAGAAGTCGGTGAATTTTTGATCGACCGGTTTGAGGTTACCAACAGAGACTTTAAGGCTTTTGTGGATGGCGGGGGGTATTCCGAAAAAACCTTCTGGAACTATCCCATTTATTCGAATCAAAAAGAAATAAAACTTGAATCTGCCAGGGCTCAATTCGTTGACCGAACGGGAAGACAGGGTCCTGCCAATTGGGAAGCCGGCACCTATCCTGACGGGCAGGAGAATCACCCGGTCACGGGAGTGTCCTGGTATGAGGCGGCGGCCTATGCGGCATTTGCCCACAAGCAACTCCCCACTGTTTTTCACTGGAGCATAGTACAATTACAACGGGCGATCAACAACCCCTGTCGGCAGCATGGCAGGATACAGTACGTATGGTGTCTACGATGTTGCCGGAAATGCGCGCGAATGGTGTCTCAACGAAAGTAATATCACCGGGCAGCGGTTTATTCTGGGTGGTGGATGGAACGATCCTTCGTATTCATTCAACGACGGTTACACCCAAGCTGCTCTGGATCGAAGTATATCGAACGGGTTCCGGTGCATCCAGGTTCTTCCCGGGGACGCTACGTTGGCTCAACTAACGAATGGCGTAACGATGGCATTTCGCAATTATCGCAAAGAGAAGCCTGTTGACGACAAGACGTTTGCTATTTTCAGCAGACAGTACTCTTATGACAAACAACCATTGAATGCCGCGGTTGAAACGAAACTTGAAAGCGAATTCTGGACAGCCGAGAAAATTTCGTTCGACGCCGGCTATAACAACGAAAGGATGCAAGCCTACTTATACCTTCCTAAGAAGTTTAAAGCACCTTTTCAAACTGTTCTGTTCTTCCCCGGGTCCGGTGATATCTTTTCAAGGAAGTACGACCCCCAGTCCATGGTGCGAATTGATTTCATTCTAAAAAGCGGCAGGGCTCTGATAGTGCCTATCTATAAAGGGACACACGAACGGTATGACAGTCTGAAATCCGATCTGCAAGGGGAGACGGTGTTTTACAAGGATCACGTAATCATGTGGCGAAAGGATATCGGACGTTCGATCGATTACCTTGAAACGCGAACGGACATTCTCTCCGACCGGGTTGCCTACCTGGGCTGGAGTTGGGGTGGCTTCATGGGAGGAATCATGCCGGCGGTTGAAAAACGGATTAAGGTCGTGGTGCTCAATGTGGGGGGAATGGAGATGCATAAAGCATTACCCGAAGCGGACCAGATCAATTTCATTCCCCGGGTTGTCCAACCCGTATTGATGCTGAACGGAAAACACGATATGTTTTTTCCTGTCGAGACAGCACAGAAGCCGATGTTTGATTTGCTCGGTACGCCGAAGAAGGATAAGAAAATATTTATTTACGAATCCGGTCACCTGGTACCAAAAAACGAATTTGTAAAAGAAACTCTTTTGTGGTTGGATCAATACCTGGGGCCGGTAAAGAGAGAATGAACCTTTGCAAAATCCGGATATACCTGCTACTTGCAAATAAAATCAGTTTCACCGACCGGTGAGCAGACATCCGGCCAACCGAATTTTTTCCAGATGTTTACAAAATTGTTCTCTTTTACGAATTTTATGAAGCCGGGGTGTTTTCTCACTTCTTTCCGGTTTGGGCGCATCGCTTCGGAAACGCCCCAGTCATTCAACGAGGCAACCGTTTTATCGTAATCGCTCACCAAATAATAGATCCTTGACCTCAATCCCGCTACAAAGCCTTTGCTGTCGGTGATGGAATCCAAAATTCTTTTTACTGTTTGAATATCTTTTTTCTGGATGGCCGTCACCAGTTGATGATAGTCCAGCTGAGTAGACATCGTGACACGTCTTGCATGTTCATTAAAATAGTATTCTGCTTTTTCCCATTGGTTATGGTCCAGGTAATAGAAAGCAAGACGTTGAAGTCCGGCATTCCACCCCAGTTTAATTGCTTCTTCAAGATGAACATGCCCAACACTGTCCTGACCGTTAAGATATTCAGCCCATCCAAGCACACCATAATTAACTGGAATCAGCGCGTCAATTTCGACCGCAGCCCGGAGGTGATCGATGGCTTGTCGATAAAGCCCAAATTGTATCAATGTGACTCCGTACCATAAATGAGCTGTTGAATTTTGAGGATCAAGCTTAATGGCTCGCTCGTAATTGGAATAAATCAGGTCAGGATCCCTGGTGGTGTGCGTGACGGTTAAGTATTTTGGGTTGCCGTGGGTCCAGGCAATTACCGCATAGGCGCTGGACAAGGAGGAATCAATGGCCAGGGCACGGTAGGCCGAGGTGAGTGCTTTTTCCGGATTGCCAAAGCTCATGTCATAAACGGCATAGGCCTCCGCAAGGCCGGCATGTGCCATCGCAAAATTGGGATCTAACCGGACAGCCTCTTTTAAAAGCTCCTGGGCCTTAAAAACATGCTCGTCCTTCAATAGAAATTGTTGATGTCCTTTTAAATAAAGATCATAGGCCTCCAGGTTTTGCGTCGGCAATTTTCTTTCGGCTAATGTGCCGAGCGCACCTAGCCGTTTTCGGAGTTGCTTTAAAATATCTTGTGAAACCTCATCCTGGGCTTTAAAAATATCCTTTAAGTCGTGATTATACGTTGCTGACCAAAGATGAAATCCATTATTAGCGTTAATCAACTGGGCCGTTATTCGCAAACGGTCTCCTGACTTGCGCACGGAACCTTCCAAAACAAAGGCGACTTTAAGTTTGGCCCCTATTTCCTTTAAATCCATATTTTTTCCCTTGAACTGGAAGGAAGACGTTCTGCTGGGCACCTTAAGTCCTTCAATCTTGACCAGTGCATCTATTATTTCCTCGGATATACCATCACTGAAATATTCCTGGTCATGCTTTTCGCTCATGTCATCAAACGGAAGTACAGCGATAGACTTGTCCCGTGGCTCTGGCCCCGATTGAAAAAAATTATAAACAAAAAAAGTTGCGATCAACAACGAAAGGACTATTCCTCCAGCCCACGCCATTTTTTTTCTGACAGGGCGACGTAACGCAGGCATCGCGTAACCTGACCGGCCGGCGGAAGTCAGCTTGGGTACACTCTTCAAACTTCCAATAATCTCTTTAATGCAGTTGGCAACCTTGTTGACCTGATCGCGGTAAAAAGTCTTGTTTAAATTGTCCGCCCGGCTGTCGGCAAGGGTGAGCGGCCTGTTCACTCCGGGCGACCTGAAAATTAAATCGATAGCGCGCAGGGGGCCGATTTCATTTTCAATAAGGGTTTGATCCTCGGCGTCCAGGTCATGAATCTTTATGGGCAAAATCCTGGTGGTTGTATTTCCATTGGCTAATTTTATTTTTAAGCCTACCGGATCTTCGCTTGTCAGTTTCTTAAAAACCAGGAACTCATTCTGCCAGGCAAAACTTTTTGGGTCGCAATAGGTTTGCGAAAGAATAGGAATAAAGATCAGGCATTTGAGTTTGTCTTTTAGCGAATCATCCACAACGTCAGTTTCCAAAAGTCCGTCGTGAGGGTTTTGATCAAAGTAAATGGAGAGGGGTTCCTTAAGAGTAGCAGCCAGTTCTTTCTTCAGCGATTCAATAAAATCCGAAACCCAGCCAGAACCGGCTTGCCTGCCGGAGCCCTGCACAGGCAGGTTGTCGTTCTGGCGGTAGCTAATAAATATATCATATTCAAAGCCGGGAACAATAGAGGCCATGCCTGGATTTATAAGTACATCAAGAATTGGATTATTAAATTAACGCAATTGACTCTACAATTACAAGGTTCCTGGCAGGGAGGCGCTGATAGAATAGCTTCCAACCAGTGCCCCGCCAACTATTAAAAGATAAAAATGTTGGGGCACAGTGCTCGTTGCAACTTCATTTCCTATATTTGATTTAGGACGACCTCACATCGATTTGATCGTCACTATCCAACCGTCCGGCCACGAAATGAAAACGAAATTATTCACCCTTCTCCGCTATTTGAACGTTGTCCCTTTCTTCCTGTTTATAGTACAGGCGCATGC
>WNFL01025998.1_pt1 | contig 15972 bp, 21 predicted proteins | sample 5400361 | NCBI WGS metagenome assembly WNFL01 (sample SAMN13153351, study PRJNA577476) | soil metagenome | isolation source: 40 cm soil on Douglas fir-dominated hillslope | place: USA:California | collected 2013-09-17
TGCGCCGACCATGCATTATTCCCCGGAGACCATAGTTTCCCTCGATGCAGCGCGGCTCGTAATAAAGTCTGTTCTGGGCGTCGCTCTGCCTGGTGAACTCTTGCTTGGCGATCCACGGCAGCGTCCACACGATCGGATCCTCAGCGATCACCACGTATTCAAGCGACGCCGGCCCGGTCCGTGTCCAACGCTCCACCAGGTGCAATTTCTCCCGCGAACCCTGGTAATCGGTCTTGGGACTGAAATTCGTCACGTCGATCACCAGCGTGTTGGCCTCCCAGCGACCGCGCGAGTCACCGTACCATTGGCGTATATGGGCCGGCAGGCCGGAGCGTCGCCGATCGGCACCGTGGCCTGCGTCGATTCCTGGATCGAGGATTTCCGCAAAGACATCGCCCGCAACGACCTGCCGACCATGATGATACACGGCGATGACGATCGCATCCTGCCGGCGGATGTAACGTCCAGGCAACAGGCCAAGATGATCAAGAACGTCAAGTACGTGGAGATCAGGGGAGGGTCCCACGGCATCACCTGGACGCGCGCCGAGGAGATCAACGCTGAACTTGTGAAGTTCCTCTCGTAGGCATCAGGACGCAGAGTTTTTCAAAGCGGCAGTTAAGAACGGAGAAGTGACATGATCCGCAAGGCAAAGGCAGTTTGGCGTGGCACCGGTCGCGATGGCGGCGGCACGGTTTCTACCGAGTCCGGTGTGCTTACAGGGACCCCGTATTCCTTTCGGACCCGTTTCGAGAACGAGAAGGGCACCAATCCCGAAGAGTTGATCGCTGCTGCCCATGCCGGGTGCTTCTCCATGACGCTGGCCTTTGTGCTGCAGGGCGCCGGCTATACGCCGACAGAGCTCAGTGTCGAGGCCGCCGTCACCATCGAGTCGGAGGGCGAGGGGTTTCGCATAAGTCGGTCGGCTCTGACGCTGCGTGCTCAAGTCCCGAACCTCGGCCAAGCTGCAAAGAACTGCCCGGTTTCCAAGGTCCTTAACGCCCCGATCACAGTGGACGCAAAGTTGACCTCGATTTAGCCCGTTGCGAGCCAACTCTGAACTTGTGCCCTTCCTTGCCCAGGACACTGGCCAAGGTCGAAACCGCCGATGAGGCCGGAGACTACGACACTGCAAACGTAACGGTCGGCGAAAGCATCGAACTCGTCCGCAACATACCGCGAACAGGCGAACTGCTGCGGCCTATCTCTACGGAGGCGACGGCACGCCCGTCGCTGGGTCGGCAGAACCAGCTCGTGGGCGAAGCCTGAACCGCGGCGGAACGGACTTGACCCGGAATCCATTTCCATAACGTCTGATAGGAGATCTCGCATGGCCGATCCCGCCCCTGCCACAGTCGGCGTTGACCACGTCGGACTGAGCGTCCGAAACCTTGAAAGCACCCGCCGCTTCTTTTGCGGCTGCCTCGGGTGGAATGTCGTCGGTGAGCGGCCTGACTATCCCGCCGTCTTCGTCTCCGACGGCAGCCTAATCATCACCTTGTGGCAGGTCGAGTCGCCGGAAAGCGCCGTCGCGTTTGACCGGCGCGCCAATGTCGGGCTGCATCACCTCGCGCTGGCCGTGGCCGATCGCCCAGGGCTGGATGCGCTGCACGAACGCGTCGCGAGCTGGCCGGACGTCGTCGTGGAATTCGCTCCGGCGCTCTCCGGGAAAGGACCGAAGATCCATTTCATGGTGCGGGAACCAAGCGGCGTTCGGCTTGAATTCGCCTACGATCCTCGGCTCGAAGCAGCCCGCAAGCGGCAATGATAGAACCTGCCACGCCTGATCTCAGGATTATCGTTCTCCGCGCCGGAGGGATCGGCGGCTATTTTGCCGGGCGGTTGGCGGAGAGCGGCGCGGATGTAACGTTCGTGGTGCTTGGGCGTGGCCACGCCACGGAAATCCTAATTGGTGCTGATGATTTCGGTGGCGGAGTCGTTGAACGCTACGGCTGCGTGAAGAAGGAAATCAGAGATCGAGATGGACGGCCTCGACCTCGCGGGCGTCCGTCGCGGCAGGGACTGCGATGCAAATGAGAGCCTCGCCGTCGCGCACCTTGTAGGATGGCGCTCTCGCGTAAGTAACGCCGCCCTTGAGGATCCGTGTCCTGCACGTACCGCAATTGCCTTTCCGGCAGCTGAACTCGTGGGAAAGGCCAAGCGTTTCGGCGAGATCGAGCAGCGACCCCGCCTCGGGCGTCCAACACGCCACCTTGCCCGATGCCACCAACACAATGGGTACCGGAACCTTCGCTGCCGGTCGCAAGGGCTCCGCCCCGGCGCTCTTGGCCGACCGGTTCAGTGAGCCAGGTCCGAACGTTTCGGCGTGCACCCTCTCATCGCCAACACCGAGGCCGCGCAGGCTGTCGTAGATCGATTGTGTGAATGCAGCCGGACCGCACAGATAGAAATCGCAATCATTGAACGGGAGTGGGAGCGTCTTGGTCAGCAGGGTCTCATTGATCCGGCCGATGGCGTCGTAGTCCCGTCCCTCTATCGCTCCATCAGCATAGCTCAGCAGACGCACCAAAGTGATCGCTCCCTTGGCGGCCGTGACAAGCGCTGTGAGCTCGGTATCGAAAGCGCGATCAGCCTTGGATCGGGCCGCATAGAAAAACCAGGTCGGCCGGAAGCGCCGCGTGCGAGTACCCTCGTAGACGATATGGCGCAGCATAGCCAGCAGCGGCGTCACGCCGATCCCGGCCGCCAAAAGCGCCGCAGGCCGGTGTTCCGCGGCATCGATGACAAAGTCTCCATCAGGCGCGCGTGCCTCGATGATGTCACCTTCCCGCAGGTGGTCGTGGAGGAACGAGGAGACCACGCCTCCCCGCTTCACGCTGAGACGATAGAATCCGTCCGAGGGCGCGACCGAGAGGCTATAGGTCCGAATCAGTGGCGCGGCGCTCTCCTCCAGCACAACGCGGATTGGAAGAAACTGGCCGGCAGCGTGCGGGGTAAGCCCGGCGCCGTCAGTCGGCTCAAGATGAAAAGACCGAATGACCGCACTCTCTTCGACGATCTTGGAGACCTGGAAAGGCCGCCATTGCCTCGCCATTGCCGCGGCTTTCTGGCGACGCTCGACCTCAGCCCAACTGCCTGTCATCAGCGAGTTTGGCGACCAACCCCCCGGTGAAACCGCCCAACGAAGGGGTAGAGCATCGGGCCGGTAGAGGATCTGGTGCGGTCTGAACCGCCAAAACCGCTCAGCACCCTGAAAGTCTTTGATCTCAGGCGCATCAAGAATGACCTCGACGTCGCCTGTGAGCTGCAGCAGGCCGCCGGTTTCCCAGTCTGGAAAAGCCAGACCGCCCTTCGGATTGACCAGGAAGTTGCCCAACGTGTTGAAGAACAGGTTGCCCGCAAAATCTCGAACCGTGATGACCCCGTCCGGGTCAATCCGCACAAAACCCGGTTTCCCGCCGCGATGCGAGACATCGACCTGTCGGTGGTCGGTTTCGCGCTCGATATAGGAAGCGACGAACAGAGTGTCCGCACTCTGGATCAGTGCGCGTACGCGATCGTGTGCCGCCTCTTGCAGAATAGCCGCTTCGGTCGGCAGCTTCGCGGGATCGCGGGTGAAAGAAAACTCTCTCATCTGGATGTATTGCGGACAATTGCCGTAACTGTTCGACGACCAGATCGAGGCCTTCGCCACTATTGCGGCTGACAGGCCCGTTCAGCCGATTGCGGCGGCGGGTGGACAAATCGATCCCCAGCAGCCCCAGGCCATCGCCATCCTCCATGCCGGCCTCGGCCGGGTCGCCAGGATCGCGCGGGACCCGGATGCTCAGTCGGTGGCGCCCGGCCGCCTGCATGAAGCCCGGACGACCACCGCGGAGCGTTGCCCAAGCATTTCCTGCCGGATCGACCGCGCCTAGGATGACAGAAGGGAGCAACGGATAGAATTGTCGATGTTGCTCGACTAATTGATCACGAATTCCTCTCTTTCCGACCTCAGCCATTCGATCGGCAACACCCGCGCTCCTTTGCATCGCTAATTCGCCCGCATGCCAAGGCGTCTGACTGTCTCCTTGTTCGCCAGTATTCATAGCGAGCGCCTTCTGGATCGGAGAGACCGCCGAGGTTGAGAATGCAGCGTGAGGGCCAAAGCTTGGCCATTTTAGGATCGACGGCCGAACAAAGGCTGTGAAGGTTGCGGGATCATTTCGTAGCAATAGTGCTTTAGCGGCGAACGAAGGCGCCGTCCACGGTCTAGGCATCGCCAGCGCGCCGCTGTGGCAGGTATGGTCCCTGGTCGATCGCGGGGCCGTAGAGCTGATATCTATATTTACCTAGTTCGAGTCGCCGCCCGGTCACGTGATGATCACTTGGGAGCGCGTCAGTTTGGACGCGCGCTAATAGTCTTCGCTATTCATCCGATCGATACCAATTTGCCGCGCGCCGCGAGTCGCGTGAGGGGCCCCATCTGAGCTTGCACCATCTTCGGCACGGGTCTGAAAAGCGTGCCAAAGCAGAGCTGGGTTCTTCTGGGCCTGGAGTGCAGCGAATTACGTTACGAAGTGTGAGTTCGTTGCCCTGAAATCGGCTGACAAACGGGGCTGGCGGGAGCCTTGCTCGCTAGCTGTCAAAATCGGCGTTACTGCACGGCAACTACATCGGCGAAATGGATATGCATTTCTCATCACCTGGCGGGGGCCTCCCAAGCAGAAGGTCGTGGCTTCTGGCCAATCGAAGGTCGACTGAAGGCCGCCGTTTCAGTCTCGTGAAGCGCTGCGATCAAGTAGTCGACGATGGCTCGCGCGGACGGCTTGGCGGCTCTGCCGCTCGGATAGACGGCATTGAGCTCGACTGTGCCCGCGTCCCATTCCGGCAACAACCGAACGAGCTCTCCTCTCTCTAGTTCCCGGCGGCACGCGCCAAGCGGCGTCATGACGATGCCCAATCCTTCGACAGCGGCTGCGATGGCGCCCAAGCTCGCGCTTATCGTCAACTTGCCCTCGACTTGGAACGAAGTCGCGGTATTTCCCTTGCGAAAGGACCAGTGGCCGCCAAGGCTTGCGGGCCCAAGAAAGATCGCATGCTGGGTCAAATCCGTCGGTATGAGGGGGATCCCGGCCTTGTCGAGGTAAGCTCGCGACGCAACGAGGACCCGCGGCCATGCGAGAATTCTCCGCACCGTCGCTGTCGAGTCGGAAAGGGGACCAAATCGAAGCGCAACGTCCACGCCTTCGGCCACGAGGTCTTCGCGCTCGTCTCCCATCATCAGGTCGATCCGTAACGCCGGGTGCCGGCTCATGAAGTCCGAGAGCCGGGGGATGACCTCCCGCACGGCAAAGGTCGTTGCCAAACCGATCCGCAATATTCCGCGCAGCTCTCCCGTTCCACGCGCATCGTGTTCCGCCGCGTCGAGCTCGGCCAGGACAGGCTCGATGCGCGCCAGGAAGTCCAAGCCGGCGTCGGTCAGCGTTACGGCCCGCGTGGTCCGGACGAACAGCGCGACGCCGATTTCGCGCTCCAGCGTCGCGATCGTCCGAGACGCTGTCGATTGCGGAATGTTCAGCTCACGACCAGCCGCGGAAAAGCTTCCCTTGTGGGCGACCCGAGCGAACAGCCGCAGCGCGAGGAGGCGGTCGCTCATAGCGAGGATGGATAACTGAATTCCATTTTGGCTAACTACACCAGTCAAAAGAAAAAGTCGATCTTCGCGCCCCAAGTCCGGAGCGCCTCCGATACGAGGGATCGCGGACTCTCGGCATGGAGATCAGATATGCGGTACAAGTTATCTCTGGCCCTTGTCGCGGCCCTTACAGCGGTCCCTCTCGGGGGCGCGATCGCTCAGGTTGGCGAAAGTGGCTACTCCCTGCCGCTGGCACTTGCGTTGAAGGCAGCGACCAAAGCAATCGCGACCTGCGCAGGCAACGGTTATCCCGTTTCCGCCGTTGTCGTTGACACCTCCGGAGTCAGGAAGCTCGAAGCCAAAGGCGATCACTCGACCATCGGCACCACGACATCGGCCTTCCGTAAGGCATACACAGTCGTGACTTTCGGGCCGATCTTCAAGTTCGAGGCTTCGAGCGCCTTCGCGGCGCTCGCCGCCAAAAATCCGGCCGGTCCAGCGCTCGGGACGCTGCCCGACATTGCACTGCTTCCTGGCGCGGTCGCAATCAAGGTCGGAGACGAAATTGTCGCTGCGCTCGGCGTCGGGGGATCGCCTGGCGGCGACAAAGACGAAGTCTGCGCCCAGGCTGGCGTCACGAGCATCAAGGATGATCTTCCAAGGCCACGGTAAGTGCGCCCAGAATCCTCAACAGCGGGCGACAAACAGGTGGCGTGATCGGCGTTGCTCTTCTTGGAGCGCCTCTGGGTGAGCCGGCGAGGTAGGCCGGCGCCCAGGCTGCCGATCATGTGGCTGCCGACGGTCGCTCATAGCACCAACGGATAACTGAAAGTCATCTTTGCCGGCTGTTGTATTCGAATGGAAATGTCCACCTCGACTCCGCAGGCACCGGAATATCCACGACCGGGAAGGATGAAGGAGGCGAGCGTGAGCAGCGAAAAGAAGGTTGCCGTCATCACTGGCGCATCGCAGGGAATGGGCGCGGCCCTTGTCGAAGCCTATCGCGGTCTCAGTTACGGGGTGGTCGCGACGGCACGGTCGATCAAGCCGACGAAGGATGACCAAATCCTCGCGGTGCCCGGCGACATTACCGACCGGAAGACGGCCGAGCGGGCGATTTCCGAGGGCGTGGCGCGATTCGGGCGCATCGATACGCTCATCAACAATGCGGGCGTATTCGCCGCCAAACCGTTCACGCAGTATACCGAGGCCGATTATGCGGCCTTGGTGGGCGTCAACCTCACGGGCTTCTTTCACATTACGCAGCTCGCCATCGCAGAGATGGAGAAGCGGCATAGCGGCCACGTCGTGCAGATCACGACAAGCCTGATCGAACACGCGAACTCCAATGTGCCGTCCGTGCTCGCCTCGCTGACCAAGGGAGGGTTGAGCGCCGCGACCAAATCGCTGGCGATCGAGTATGCGAAGGTCGGCATCAGAGTGAATGCGGTTGCGCCCGGCGTCATCAAGACGCCAATGCATCCCGTCAGAACACATGCGCAGCTCGCCCAGTTGCACCCGCTTGGGCGGATGGGTGAGATCGCGGACATCGTAGGCGCGATCCTTTATCTGGAATCAGCGGGTTTCGTGACCGGCGAGACCATTCACGTCGATGGCGGCCAGAGTGCGGGCCACTGAGCCTCCGTCGCGGGAGCCGGTTCGGGCCGCATTCATGCGCCGACGATGGGGACAGAGGAGTGAATGGTCCATGTCGCACTATTACACAGGTCCCGATTTCGGACTCCCGCACGGAGACGCTCGCTTGGACCTCACGGACTTACATACCTTCCCCATGTCAGGTCTGTCCCTATTCGCGAGCAACACGCGAGAATATCGCCGTCGAAACGACGCCGGTCTGAGGCGCTTCGATGAGGGGAGACACTGAGATCGAAGACGCGCTAGCCAGGGTAAAGGAATCCCACCATGAAACGACTTCTCGGCCTGACTCTCGCGGCCATTACCGGCCTCTTGCTCGCCACAGACCCAAAGATCGAGCCGATCGAAATGTTGGGCATGAAGAATACATAGGCTTGCCGTTAACTGAGCGGGATGGGTGCTAAGTTCGTCTGTTCTGGATCAGGTTTTTTGTCGTCAACAAACCAATCAAACAACCAAACAACGAGAATAAAATGAAAAAAGAAGGAAAAGTCTTGACACTGGTCTCGAGCGGTCGCGGCTTGCCCTTGAAAGATGGCAAGATTTATTCCGGCGCTGGCTACTACCTCAACGAGCTGACGGTTCCGGCTCGTGCCCTGATGGAGAATGGCTACGAAGTCACTTTCGCCAGTCCGAAAGGCAATACGCCGCAAATGGACGTCAACTCGGCTACGACCATGTTCTTCGGCGGGAGCGACGCCAAGCTTAAGGACTACCTAAGTTTCCGCGACAGCCTGACTGGACTCAAAAGCCCAACTCGCATTTCGGATGTCATTGCGTCGGGCCTGGATCAATATGACGCTGTTTTTGTCCCCGGCGGCCATGGCCCGATGATCGACCTTCTCGAAGATCCCGACGCCGGCACCGTGCTGAGACACTTTCATGAAACGTCCAAGCCTACGGCGGTGCTGTGCCATGGCCCGATTGCACTTCTCGCGGCTCTTCCGAATGCGTTGGAAGTGGTCGGCGCGTTGAAGGCAGGCGATCGGAGCGCGGGCAAAAGCTAAAGGCTGGATATATTCCGGATATAAGATGACCATCTTTTCGACAGCGGAAGAGCAGCAGCGGGAACCGCTTGAGATTGGCGGTAAGGTGTTCTTCTATCCGGACTTCGCTTTGCGTGCGGCGGGCGGTAACGTAAGCGTGGTCGAGCCATGGAAGAGCTACGTCCAACAAGATCGCGAACTGATCTCAGGTCAGAATCCGTTTTCTGATGATGCGCTTATAAAACTTCTTCTACCGGCACTCAAAGCGATGAAGAAGTGAGTCTGTAAAGATGAGCGAGCATTCCCACGCAGATGGAGTTTATCCCTTCCCGGCTGTGATGCAGACGCGGAAGATCGAAACCAACGGTACATCCATCCATGTGCGGGTCGGCGGTCATGGCCCGGCAGTGGTGATGCTGCATGGCTTCGGCACAACGGGTGACATGTGGGGGCACCTGGCGAACGCACTCATCAAAGACCACACGATCATCGTGCCCGATCTCCGTGGGCTGGGCCTCTCGTCGAAGCCTGATAGTGGCTACGACAAGAAAAATCAGGCGGCCGACGTAGTGGGCGTCCTGAACGCCTTGGGTGTACGCACGTTCGAATTGGTGACACACGACATCGGCATCATGGTCGGTTACGCAGTTGCCGCCGGCCACCCTGAGCGCGCGAGCCGATGGGTGGCGATCGACGCGCCGCTGCCCGGCATCGGCCCCTGGGATCAGATCAAACAGGAGCCGACCATGTGGCACTTCAGCTTCGGTGGTCCGGACATGGAGCGTCTGGTCGCCGGCCGCGAGCGCATCTATCTCGACCGCTTCTGGAACGACCTTTCCCGAGACCCGAAGCGATTTGATGAAGCGAAGCGCCAGCATTACGCGGCGCTCTATGCGCAACCCGGCGCAATGCGCGCGGGCTTTGCCCAGTTCCTGGCGTTCGGCCAGGATCCGGCCGACAACAAGGCGTTCCTTGCGAAGGGCAAGCTCAAAATGCCGGTCTTGGCCTTCGGCGGCGAAGCTACATTCGGCCCTATGATCGGCGCCGTGGTGCGGTGCGTCGCCGGTAACGTCGAAGATGCGATCATCCCGGATTGCGGGCACTGGATCACGGAGGAGCAGCCGCAGGCGACGACAGACCTGGTCGTCGACTTCCTGCGCCGGGCTTGCTGACGGGCAGCCCGTGCCTTCGAGGCGCGCTTCCATCCAGGCTGACGGCGCACGGCGCACGGCGACGAGGCGGCATACGAGGTGTGTCCCTATTCGCGAGTAACGCATGGGCGCATTGGCATCGAAACGACCCCGGTCTGAGGCCGCTCCGATGAGACAGACAGTGACCGGCTGATATCGTCCACACGGCTTGAGGTGAAGACCATGATCTACGAATTGCGGATCTACCGCTGCGTGCCGGGGCGCAAGCCGGCGCTGCTGTCGCGGTTCGAGAACGAGACGCTTCGCATCTGGGAGAAGCACGGCATCCGCCAGGCCGGGTTTTGGACCACGCTGGTCGGCGAGAGCAGCCAGGAGGTCATCTACATGCTCGCCTGGGACAGCCTGGCCGAGCGCGAGAAACGCTGGGGCGCTTTTCTCGCCGATCCCCAGTGGGCCGCGGTGGTCGCCAAGACGGAGAAGGATGGCCAGCTCGTTGAGAACATCAGCAACCAGTTGCTGGCGCCAACCCCGTTTTCGGCCGTGAAGTGAGACTTTGGATGCGCAAGAACGGCGCCCGCCGGCCGGACTATTTCCAACCGCAGAGATTACAGGAGATACACCATGAGCAGCGTCAGGACGTGCATCAGCACCGAAGATCGAATCCGGAATGGCGCCCGGCGGGTGCGGATCAAGAGGAGCACTTGTCTGGGCCTGTTGGCCGCGGCTGTTGTGGGCTCCATCACCGCCTTCGCCGCGGAGTCTGCCGGCGATCTCAGGCTCCCGGCGAACTTCCGTAACTGGTACCACGTCAACACGATGGTCATCGACAAAGGCAGCCCGCTCTTTGAGGCGATGGGCGGAATGCACAACGTCTATATCAATTCGACCGGAGAGCCTGCGCTCAAGAAAGGCGCACCCTATCCGGATAAGACCGTGCTGTTGGTCGATTTGCACGAATTCACCATCGCCGATGGCTCCTATGTGGAAGGTCCGCGGAAGGCGACCGCCATCATGCTGAAGGACAAGAAGAAGTATGCCTCGACGGGAGGTTGGGGCTTCCAGGCCTGGGCAGGAGGTGATCCAGCAAAACCATTGGTCACGGATCCCGCCAAACAATGCTTCGAATGTCACCAGCCGAAGAAAGACCAGGATTACGCGTTTTCAACCTACATCCCGTGAGCGCTCGAAGCAGAGCCGCGAGCTGACACTCGTTGGCGGTGACCTATCGCGATCATTTTTTGGCGCGGGCATACAGGAACTGAAAATGAATCGGCCTCCGCTTCCGCCGTTTACCGCAGAAACGGCCGCGCAGAAGGCGCGCCTGGCGGAGGATGCCTGGAACACGCGCGATCCTGCCAAAGTAGCGCTTGCCTATTCGCTGGCTAGCATCTGGCGCAACCGTGCCGAGTTCATTCGCGGGCGCCAGGCCATTGAGGCATTCCTTATACGCAAGTGGAGTCGTGAACTGGAGTACCGCCTGATCAAGGAGGTCTGGGCGTTTCGCGACAACCGGATAGCCGTGCGCTTTGCATACGAATGGCATGACGATTCTGGAAACTGGTTTCGCAGCTATGGCAATGAGAATTGGGAGTTCGACGAACAGGGCCTGATGCGATGGCGGATCGCCAGCATCAACGACCTGCCGATCAAAGATAGCGAGCGCAAATATCACTGGCCCCTTGGTCGACGCCCCGACGACCATCCGTCGCTCAGCAGCTTGGGCCTTTAGGGATAGTGCTCGGAAGAAAAATGACAAACACGACGGAGAATCCCGTGTCCCTTCCCGCCGAAATATCGGGAAGACCGCTCGGGGCGACGCCATAGCTAAACATGGCAGGGCCGTCAGCGAAGGAATTCACCAATAGCACTCACGGACTTGGCGCCATCGCGCGCCCGCGAAGAACAACGCATGGAGGCTCTGATGCACGCAAAGACAGAGAAAGCGCAGATTCGGCTCACTCGCATATCGAGCGCCCATTGGCGGATCACGTTCGACAATCCTCCGTTGAACGTCATGAGCCCACAGTTCGTTCGCGAATTTAGAGACATCATCACGGACATCGAGGCGGACCAAGAGGTCAGGGTCCTAGTCTTTGAGAGTGCCGTTGAAGGATTTTTCCTGAATCACAGTGATTTCAACGCCGATATGAAAGATCTGACCAGCATGCCTCAAGGGCCGACGGGACTGGAGGCGTGGCCGGACGTACTCGTCCGCATAACGCGCGCGCCCGTCGTGTCGATCGCTTTGATCCGCGGGCGGGCGACTGGCAACGGAAGTGAGCTCGCTTTGGCGTGCGACATGAGCTTTGCGAGCCGCGAGAAAGCGCTTCTGTCGCAGTGGGAAGTGGGGGTTGGCGTGGTCGCTGGGGGAGGCCCCATGGCGCGCCTGCCAAGGCAAATGGGCAGGCAAAGGGCTTTGGAGGTGCTCCTCAGCTCCGATGACATCGGAGGCGACCTCGCTGCAGCTTATGGCTATGTGAACAGGTCGCTCGCGGATAGCGAGCTCGATGGGTTCGTCAACGCTCTGGCGACCCGCATCGCGTCGTTTGACAAATGGGCGATAGCGAACACGAAGCGCCTCGTGAATGCCGCCAGCCTACCGCCGGACGTCGAAATCGCCGCCGGCTGGGAGGCCTGTATGACCTCGATCGTTCGGCCCGCTGCGCAGGGCAAGATCAAGGCGTTATTCGAGCAGGGCTTTCATCGACCCGGAGACGCAGAAGATCGCCTGGGATTCTATGTGGGGCGACTCGGCCACGGAAGTTGACGCGAGCCTGAATCTTTCCCTCCGCGCAAAACTCATAAGAGAGGATACTGCCATGGATTTGCTTACCTTCGCGAGGAATATTGCGGACCGCATCGAAGCAGAGTCAACACGCGCCAAAGTCCCGGTTGCCGTTTGTGTTATCGATATTCACGGCAACGTCGTGCTCAAGCACCGCATGAGCGGAGCGCCGGCCTTTTCAATCGAGCTGTCGGAGAGGAAAGCTTACGCGTCAGCGCTTGTGGGACTTCGAACGACCGATCTCTTTCCGCTCGTACAGCCTGGGCAGGAACTCTTCCCTCTGATGGGGCTCTCTGAGGGAAGGTTTTGTTCAATGGGCGGTGGAGCGCCGCTTACCAGCGAGGGCCAAAGGGTCGCGGGCGCCGGCGTAAGCGGTGGCGCCGTTGAGCAGGACGTCGGCATCCTTGAATCGGCGCTCCGAGAGACCTGATGGAGAAGTAGATCACGCCGGTGCGGTCAGGCCGACTTGCGATCCGCACGGTCCAAAAAAGCTGAGTTGACCTAGGCAGAGGGAATATAGTGATGAAAACTCCAATTCTTGCGGCTGCGGTCGCGTTAATGATGGGTCATTCTGCGCAAGCCGCTTCGCTGGCGTCGACTTCCGCCACAACGACCTATCACCGCATGATGGTTGATGGCGTCGGTGTCTTCTATCGGGAGGCTGGTCCCAAGGACGCGCCGACGATCGTGCTGCTGCACGGCTTTCCCTCCTCCTCGCGCGAGTTCGATACGCTCATTCCCTTGCTCGCCACACATTATCATCTGATAGCACCGGATTTCCCAGGATTCGGTCAGAGCGACGCGCCGCCGCCATCGTCGTACACATATACCTTTGACCACTTGGCCAGGACGATCAACGACCTCCTTGAGCAACTCAAGATCAACAAGTGCACCTTCTACCTTCATGACTATGGCGGGCCGGTCGGCTTCCGCATCATTTCGGCGCATCCGGAGCGGGTGCAGGCTCTCATCATCCAGAATGCCAATGCCTATAGGGAGGGGCTGGGCGCCAAGTGGGAAGGTATCGCGCAGTATTGGGTCGATCCAAAAGCACATCCTGAAGTGTTCGATACGTTCGTGTCGCTGACAGCGACCGAACAGCGTCATACTCTTGGCACCGTGCATCCCGACCGTTATAATCCGGATACTTGGACTGACGAGTACGCCTATCTCTCAAGACCCGGGCAACACGAGATCCAGGCGGATCTGCTGTCCGACTACCGCACAAACGTCGCTTCGTATCCGGCGTGGCAAGCGTGGTTGCGTGAGCACAAGCCACCCACTTTGGTAGTCTGGGGACGAAACGATCCATCGTTCATTGCGGCTGGGGCAGAGGCGTTCAAGCGCGATCTGCCAGACGCCGAAATCCATCTGCTTGACGCTGGTCATTTCGCGTTGGATGAGAAAAATGACGAGATCGCAAGTCTCATTCTCGCGTTTCTTGCACTGGCGACACCGAATTGAGCCTCGTTGGGCGTGCATCGCCTCCTGGCAGGCTGCCTCATGAAACCGCCTCAACGGATTCCCCTGGGCTTCTGACCCTTTATGACTTCCATATATCGCGACGTGTCGTTCCTTCTCGTTTTCATATGACCTTTAGCCCATCTTACGGGCCCCGCCGGGAAAGCCTTCCTGCTCTTTCACTTGGAGACGGAGCCGACAGGGAGTGAATCATCGCACTATCGAAGGATCGCATGATTCCGGTGCGGGCAACGGACCGTGTTCAACCTTTCCGGCTCAAGAGACATCTCAAAACTGGGGAAGTGGGGCAAGACCGAGGATGAATTGTCGGGGGCTGTTCGACTCGGTGCGCGCCGGCATAGGCAGTGCGCTTCGGTCGCTTCATTCTGACGTGTTACGCGAGCCACTGCCCGACGGGATTGCTGAGTTGCTGAGGCAACTCGATGAGCAATTAAGGCAACTCGATCAGGACACCGACAAGGCATAGTCGGTAAGTGCGAAGCGCTCGCGACGCATCAGGTTGCGCCATTTGCGCCAGATTGACCTTGCGATCGAGGAAGCCGCTAAGCGCGGCCGGACCAATGCAGCGCTCTCGGCCATCGAAGGCCAGCGCCGCGCCCGTGTGGGACTCGTGGAGGAGCGAAAGCGGGAGGCCGGGACTCTGGCAGCCCTCAAAGCTGAACGCGCCTCAGTGGCTGCCGAGGGCCGCCAGCTCGAGACCGAGGCCGCGCCCATCCGCTACGTGGCGGAGTTGCTCGGCATTAATGCAGACAGCGAGCGGGCAATCCGGTGGCTGATTGCTCTCATAGTCTTGTGTTGCGACCCCCTTGCTATCGCATTGACGGCCGCGGCCTCGGCGCGGAGATGAATCGCGATGGTTCAAGAGGTTCCGGCGTGATCGGAATTGCAGCCGCTCCGCGAGCGGCAAGTCTTTCCGCTTTCGGGGCAGACCGGCCATACTCGGCGGCGCCTCGCGACAGCCGAATCTGTGCAGGTTTTCGGACGCCGGCCAGACGTGCTCTCGACGCGCTCATGGGGCCGGCGTCCGAAAAGCGCCAAGGCACGACCGGTCATTAAACTGGCCGGTGAATTGCAAACGAGCATCGAAGCTGTTCGGCAAGTGAGGGGAAGCGACAACCGACAATCTTGTGTTACAGGCTCTCTCCCGGAGCGCGAACCGCTAACGCTTTACGTCTCGACCGACGCCCAGGACCTCACCAGCCGGCTCGCCCAACTGAAGGCGGCTGGATGCGAGCGCGTGTTGCGGGAGAAGATCAGCCGACCGCCACGTTCCCCCTTCACCGTTCACCAACACCAGCCGCGCGACGGCCGTCGGCCCGACGTACCGGCAGGTGCATGCGCGCCGCAACGGGCGCCATGGACCTGACGGAGAAAATCGGGGTCGGCTTGAGGGAAATTCGGCGGGTCTCGCGATCCGAGATCAGTCAGGCTGGCCGAGACGCTCTCGCTTGGGCACGTTTCAGCTTCTGGGCACGTTTCAACTTCTTGGTCCATCCAGCAGGATCGCGCAAGTATGGCGGCGGGTCGTGCAATCCGTCGGTCCTGCGCTCGTACTTTGCGCCGGCCTGGCGCGCTTCGGCCGACATGGTGAGGCAGCCTGGTGCGGTCAGGAGGACACGGGGGGCACGCGTGCCGCATTCCGGGCAGGCGGACGGCAACTCGCATTCCGCCATTGGCCGCAGCTGTGTGAAGGGCCCGCACTTCTTGCACATATATTCATAGGTCGGCATCGACCACCTGCCTCCGGCCGAAACGCATCCTGCGGCGGACTAGTCCGTCGCGATTGCAGGAAACTATACCAGTTGACAGCCCGGCTGTGAACGTCAATCCGTCGCAAATGCGGAGAAGAGCGTCGATGGAGCGGCCCTGAAATCCCGCCGCCAGGGACGTGGTATACAATTTGGTACAATGCTCATGCCCGCTCATGGCACACCTCTGCCGACTTGCGCGGTGCACCAAAGTCGTCAGCTATCTGAGGTACTGCGGACGTGCCAGTCGAACGGCCGCCGTAGCCGTTTTTGACCGATACTTTTGAAAAAGTCCGTTGCATCCCTCCGACACGCAACAATCGAATCATGGGAGTCGACTTTTTGAATCGAGCTTCCCCCTCGGCAAGTCGGCGCGTCAACCCCTCTTCATAGTTACCGCAACGCTGCGGACCTCGTTTCCTTCCGGGATGATGGTTACCGACTGACTGTTACCTGTTGTGTTCACGGTCAGGCTGCTGAAAATCCAAGTCCGGTCACCCGCGCCTGAATGGAGCCTCCGCTTGCGCGTCCTGACAGCGTGCCGCTCACATTGCGAGTCAGTTCGGTCCATGTGCCGGACAGAGAA
>WNFL01101406.1_pt1 | contig 15971 bp, 15 predicted proteins | sample 5400361 | NCBI WGS metagenome assembly WNFL01 (sample SAMN13153351, study PRJNA577476) | soil metagenome | isolation source: 40 cm soil on Douglas fir-dominated hillslope | place: USA:California | collected 2013-09-17
GCATGCGCGTCACCTCTCCCTATCGCCGCACAGTCTTCGGCGGGCGGAATAATTGATGTACCATACCCACCTCGCGGGACGAGGCGACGGTCGCGTTCTACTGGCTTGGCATTTGGAAAGCAATCCAGGTCGCGTTGACTTCCTAGCGATAAGCGATTATCGCTAGAAATGCAATCATAGATGGATAGTAAAACCTATGACGCTACGCCTCTCCGATTTCGATGCCGTGACCTTCGATGTCTACGGGACCCTCATCGACTGGGAACCCTCCATTATCGCTTTTCTCCGCCGATGGGGTAGTCAGAATGGCGTCTCTTGTCCGGAAGAGGATCTCCTTACGGCTTTCGACCGCGCCCGCGCCGAGATTCAGAAGGAGCGTCCTGCACATCTCTATCCCGAGGTCCTGCGGCGATGCTTTGATCGCATATCCGTTGAGTTCGGCGTTCCAATCGACAAGCAGGAACGGGAGACGTTCGCCGCTACCCCGCATAAGTGGCCGGCCTATCCAGACAGCCATGCAGGCCTAACAGCGCTGCAAGCTCACGCAACGATAGGAGCGCTGAGCAACATCGATAACGCGTCGCTGGAAAGCTCATGCCGCAAACTCGATTTCCGCTTCGATCTCGTCGTCACTGCGGAGCGCGTCGGTGCCTATAAACCTGACTGGCCGCATTTCCGCACGGCAATTGCAGACCTTGCCTCGCTCGGCATTCCGCGTGAGCGGATTCTCCATGTGGGGCAAAGCCGTCGCGCCGATATAGCGCCTGCCAATAAGCTCGGCCTGCGGTGCGCGTGGATTAATCGCCCTGGCCGGCTTCTCGGTCTTTGCGGTGAAGGCGCGGCCGAAGCTGAACCGGATCTGGTCGTCTCGAGCCTCAATGAACTCGTCGCAGCCATCTGTTGCAGCGATCGAATGACAGCTTGAACGCCGACAATCGTGGACTTGGCGGGCCGGATGCCATGGTTGCGACTATCAGCGCTAGCGCTGTGAGGCGCCAACCAGATTATTTTGCGCGCCGCTAGAGTCTGTCTGGTTTTGACGGAACCGCATCCTTCGAGATGCCGCCGCTGGCGGCTCCTCAGGATGAGACGTTACCTCATGAGGCCGAAGGCCGTCTCGAACCATGGAAGTGGAGTTTCCACCTAAAGCAGTCTCTAGCGAGAACGGCCTGGACCGACTGCGGCCGCGTCATAGCAGTTTCGCTGCCCTCGCTAAGCCTTCAGAAGCTTACCGTGATTGTCGCAGTGATCGCCATGCGGATGATGGAGGTGATCAGCGACGAGATAGTCGATATGATCACCATGTGGTACGGGCTCGTGTCCGCATCCCGGACCGTGAACGTGACCGTCTTCGTGTCCGGAGCACTTATGATCGGGCGTGCACCGGGCGGGATTGGCGTCCGAGACTTCGATTGAATGCTCCATCACACGATCGCCTTCCAAATGGAGCAAATGTCCATCATGCAAGTAGTCGACGTGATTTCCGTGCTTAACTGCTGTATGGCCACAACCTGCGCCGTGCGTATGAGGGTTGCCACTGTGCTCATTATTAGGCATCGAAAGGTTCTCCAAAAAAGATCACACGTATTATCATCACCGCAATGAAACTACCCTGAAACAGAGACTTAAAATTTGTTATAATTAAATACTGCGGAGAAAATCTAGCCTGCATACGATTCGACTGGAGATTGTTAAGTCCTCTCACAGAGATGCAGCCGGTCCGGTGGTCAGCGAACCGGTTACGCGCCGGCGGCATCCGGCTGCTGAATGTCCGCTGGGCATGTCCTATCGCCTGCGGTTAAGGCTACGCAGCGTTCAGAGAACGCGCGGTCGTTCGCGAGCGCCAGCCACTCGGCAATGTTTCTTTGATCGATTTACCTGCCGCGCATCCGTTTTGTCAGCCCAAGCGCAGAGCTGTGGCCCGCAATTTCGCAAGCGGTGTCGCTGAAGTCAGATCGGATGTCATTGGGCAGGTACCGCGAGTGGCATTTCCGGTTGCGAGATTTTGCTGGTGCCGAATCTCCCTACCGCCAGAAATCCCGCCGTCGCCTTGTGCCCGTCACCCTGCTGTCGAATCCTGAAGCCATCGTTTGCGCAGCAGTGTGCAATTCAATCGCGTAACCTGCGGCCAAGGGAGGTCAAACCCTTGATCCCGCAAAACGCAATATATCCAGCACTGGACGCGAAGACATAAACCGACGTGCCAAACAAAAAACCTAGTCCGAACGACTCAGGGTTAATCGTGATCGTAATCATAATGTCCTTCCTTACCTGTTGATTTTTGCAGTTCGCAAATCGTCATGCGAAGAATAACAATGCGAGAGCGCGTCCAATAGTTTTTGTGCAAGCAGCGTTCGAGTTTGCCGCCTTTACCGTGAACAGCATTTGGTAAATAAAGTGTTTGCGGAGCCAACAGGGCGCACGACTCCGAGGGTTCGGGATGACAAAGGTCACGGAGGAGACTCGGAGCCGGTTACATGATGAGCTACTTCGGCTCATGCCAGGCCTAGCTGGTCGGAAACGGCAGGCTTCAACAATTGCCTTCTAGAGGGAACGCTCCCGTTTCGTAAATATTGACCTGAGTATGCAATATAAGGGACGAGAGGACATACTCTGACCTAAGGAAAAGATATGGACGGGCAGGCGAGCACAATTCTTTACACGGCGTCGACCTGGATCGTCCCGGTGATTTTGGCGATAACGTTCCACGAAGCAGCGCATGGCTACGCCGCTCACAAATTGGGCGACAACACCGCCTGGATGCTAGGCCGCGTCACCCTCAACCCGTTCAAGCATGTGGATCCCTTTGGCACCATTGTCTTGCCGGCCATGCTTCTCCTCGCGCGAGCGCCGTTTTTGTTCGGCTACGCGAGGCCCGTTCCCGTGAACTTCTCCGCGCTGAGAAATCCGCGTAGCGGCATGGTTTGGGTAGCCTTGGCGGGACCTGGGACAAACATACTCTTGGCTGCAATCTCCGCGCTTCTCATCCACCCTACTCGATACCTACCCGAACCCGTCTCCGATTGGGTCATTCAGAACCTTGTCAATAGCATAATCATCAATGTTGTTCTTGCGGTCTTCAATATGCTGCCGATCCCGCCACTGGACGGGGGCCGCGTTGCCGTTGGTCTTCTTCCGGCGCCGATAAGCAAGCCACTGGCCCAGCTTGAGCCTTACGGGTTGTTCATCATCATCGGGATCATTTTCATCCTGCCGCTTCTTGGTCAGAATCTCGGCTTGAACCTTAATTTTGTGTCGTCGTTCATTTCTACGGTTTCGAATGCCCTCATCAGCGCGATTGCCGCCTTGGCGGGTCTCCGATGAAGACAAGAGCACTCATCTATTCAATTTAAAAGCGAAAGTCCAAGGCTTGCCAAAGAGAAGTAGATGCCGATAACCGCCTGCCGGGAAATTAGTCTTCGTCTTGTCAAGTTGAGGGCTTGCTGATGCCTCAGGCCTGTTTGCTCGCCGTGGTCGCCGGATACGCGGACGCTGTCGGTTATCTGAAATACGATGCATTCGCCGGTCTAATGACGGGGAATACCATCCTTCTTGGAATTGCGATCTCGAATGCCAAGCTTGGCGCTGCGCTGTTCACCTTCGCCATCATCGCCGTTTTTCTGGCCGGCGTTATCTTGGCACGGATTTTCCTCCGGCTTGGCGGTAAGCCTTGGATGCCTATGATGGTTGTGTCGGCGCTGCTTTTGTTGTGTGGCTTTCTCCCGAAAGGCGTCGCAGCGCCTACACTCGCGCTTGCGATGGGCCTGCAGAATTCCGCGGCAAACCGCTTCGACGGCGTTTCGCTGAACACTGTCTTTATCACCGGCAACCTGCAAAAGCTCGGCGAAGGCATAATCGCTTGGGCATGGCCGCACAAGGAAGAGGGCGCCAAAAACGACGGCGTCGCAATCTTTGCCCTTGTCTGGATTGCGTATGCCATAGGAGCGGGACTTGGAGCCACGTCTCATCGCTATCTTGCCTATCCGCTTTTTCTACCGGCAGCAGGGCTTCCATTCATCATGCTGAAAATTGGAAAGCGCGCGTTTGTTTTTGGGTCCCCCGCAAGAAAACTACCGTGAATTCTTGAGAGAAGCCGATGTCACCGTTCTCGCCGTGCCAGCATGCCGCCAGTCTCAACAGACTTAAAACTCTTTGGGCCGAGGACCGGATCGCACTTGGCGCTTTCGTGACTATCCCATCGGTTGAAATCGTGCAGCTGATGGCAAGCGCCGGTCTCGACTGGATCTTGATCGATATGGAGCACGGCGCTATTAGCGCATCCGCAGCTCACGCCCTGATCGCCGCAACTTCCGGCACATCGCTCGTACCCCTGGTCCGCGTCGCAGGACCGACGATAAATGATGCGAAACTTCCTCTCGATCTCGGGGCGTTCGGGATTAATTTTCCGATGACGTCGTCGCGCCAAGCCGCCGAGACGGCCGTAAAGGCGGTGCGCTATCCGCCGGAGGGCGAGCGCAATTGGGGCCCGTTCTATGCACCCCTTCGCTGGGGCCTCTCCATGCAGGATTATCTTGATCGCGCAAACGGCAATGTGCTTGCGATTGGCACTATCGAACACAGCGATGCGTTGACGGCGATTGATGACATCGTAAACACTCCGGGCCTTGACGTGCTGGCTATAGGTGCCGGAGATTTGGCTACGAGCATGGGCCTGAGGGGCGAGATCGATCATCCCCGCGTTCAGGCTTGTGTTCAGAGGATTGAAGATTCGATTCGTGGCAGCGGGGTAATAATGGGCGGCGTTGCCAATACGCCCGCGATGATCCAGGCCAAGAAAGAGCGCGGCTATCGCCTTTTATGCATCGGCTTCGACTGGTCGCTCTTGCAACGCGGCATTTCTTCGATCTTGGCAGCTGCATGAACTTCGCGAAAAAACTGCAACGCTCTTATCCATCTAATTCGGGATAATGCCTGAAGATGCCTTCTTCGTTGAATGGCAGCCGCCGCGCGCTTCCGAGGTAAGCTTTGATGCGAGGGCGGCCGGCAACATGGCGGTGGAGGGATACAACATGCGGTGCATCAGCCAATGCGCGCTCCATCGCTTGCGGAAACGCGTATTTAAGTCCCTCGACCACCTGGAAGAGCGAAAGATCGGCATAGCTGGTTGATGCGCCCACGAGATGCCCGTTTCCCTGCGGGTTCCGGGCCAATACGCTTTCGAACCAGCCCAGGAATTTCGGAATCCGATTCTCGCGAAACTCCTTCGCCCGGCGCATCGCCTCGGGCTTCTGCTCCTCATAATAGAGTTCCACCCCTATGGGATGATGTGTCTCATGAACCTCGGTCACAAGGTCCGCAATGGTGAGCTGCAACTGATGTGTCCAAATCCGGCCGGTCTCATCGCTCGGCGCTAGCCCATGCCTCGCGCCAAGATAAAGCAAGATGGCAGAGGTCTGGCCTATGATCACGTCGCCATCCTTCAAAAAAGGCGGAGCGAAAGGCGGATGCTCTATCGTCTGGCTCTCCAGGATCGTCATCATCTCCGCCATCCCCTTTTTGGATTTGCGGGCGACATCGGCATAGGCAGCTCCCGCTTCCTCAAGCGCCAAGCGAATGAACTCGCCACGTCCCTGTATTCCCGGCCAATAATAGAGTTTGTAGCTCATCGAACCGCTCCATGACGGATGCCCGCGCCGTGATCCCAATTCGCGCGGGCTTCGAATGTTGCGAAACGTCGAGTTTCGAAGAGTCCAGTATGGTTATCAATAAGTTTACCGAAGTGCATTTTTTGTCGCCATTTCCGCAGATGTACGGCAAAATCTCCATCGCCGAGGGAAGGAGAGTTGCAAACGAGGATAGATTTGATGAAGTATGCAATTATCGCCGCCGCCTTCGCCATCGCGGCACCCTTTGGGATCGCGGCGCAGGCCGAGCCAGTCAAAGGTTCCGATGCATTGAAGGCCGAAGCTACTAAAGGCGATGCCGTCCAAAAAGTTTGGTGGCATAACCGTTGGCGGAGCCATTACCGTTGGGGTTCTGGCCGCCGTTGGCGCCGCCACCGCTACTAGACCCCGGCTCCACACTCATGGAAAGCGGCCTGAAGGACCTCAAGGCCGCTTTTTTACTTACTGAACTGATTGTCCACACGGCTGAAGTGGCCGATTAGCGCTTTTTGAACGTCAAGACGAGCACGTCGCGAAATGTTGGACCGCCTTTAGCACCTGCACGCACATCCGTGACGCCGTGCCTGACGCGCAGATCATCAAGAAAAATAGCCTCGCGCGGGTTGGACAAGCTCTGCCTTTGAATGAGCCGGCCTGTCTCGTCTTCTATGATGGTTTCACCGCCTGAAATATTTTCCCGCCTCACAAGCATAACGAATACCCAATCGACGCCGTCTCGGTGAACCCCTTCCGGAGTGGGCTTGCCCATCCCTCCAGAGGCGCTTGCTTCAATTCTGAACTGATGCGCCTCGACCCGCCATTTCGGATTCTGGAAATGCGACTGGGCGGTGAAAGCATCGTTGCAGAGTGTGAGGACCGCGAGAAACGCTGGATGCCGCCCAATCTCCGGTTGGATCGGCTCGAACCAGCGCGCGACGCCGCCGTTCAGAGGATTATGCGAAAGGGCTTGGAAATGGGGCTGGTGCAACAGCCTTTTTATATCCTTGCCGCAAATTTCAAACACCGCATGGCGTCTGCGCCGGTAGAGACCGCCGTCAGCCATATAGCGGTCGAGACCGAGATCGTCCCAACTTGCCGCAAAGCCATTCCAGTCTCGAAGGCCCTTGGCCTCCAGTTCCGCAGTCATCTCGCCTGCCGGTACGAAGGCATAGCCCTCCTGGGCGATGAGCGCCCCCACGTAGGAAGAATGGCGCGGTGCGCTGCTCAAGTGGAGAGACATCTTCTTACTCCGTGTTGCGCCGCGAGATCATGGTCTGAACCGACGCGGGCACCGCGGTACCGGGCTGAAGCGCGCCGTCGTCCTTCGGCAATCCAACGTGGAGGCCAAGGGGCAGCACGCCCGCCCAGATAGGAAGAGCATAGTCTTCGTCGTCATCGACGGGCGGACCGCCGCGAGACTTGGCCGACGCCGCCTCAATATCAACGCGCAAGACAGACGTTGCCTTGAACTCCTTTCCGATCATGGGGCGCGTTTCTGCCCAGCGGCCCGGCAACATGTGATCGGTGATTGCTTCGAGTGCTTTCTCCGCCTCGCTGACGCCGGTAACAAGATTGGCATGGCCGTGGAGAACGGCAGAGCGATAATTCATGGACATATGAAACGCGGAGCGCGCAACGACGATGCCATCGAGCAGCGTTACCGTCAGACAAACGGGGACCCCCGGCGCCATCGTCTTCGCAAACCGTGCGGCCTTTGCCCCGTGCAAATACAGCGTATCCCCTAGGCGGCCATAAATCATCGGCAGCACTATGGGGCGCCCGTCATCGGTAAAGCCAACGTGGGCTACAACCCCCTCATCGAGCACCGCATGAATGGCTGCGCGATCATAATTGGCGCGATCGGTACGTCTTACCTTGTTCAGGCTCTCGACTGGATACTGATCCATCGCCGTTCTCCGTTCTTTTCAGTCTTGGTTATGTGCGCTAGTATTGGCCCTTATTAAAGCGCCACTTCTTGGAAATTGAAGGTGCCAGTTGCGTGAACCTTTCTCCGGCCTCATCGACCTCGACCCTCGCGTCTTGGAGCCGCTCCATCTCCAGCTGACGAAGCAAATCAAGCGCGCCGTGCTTGCGGGCAAGCTGCCATGCGGGGCACGCCTGCCTTCAAGCCGGGCCATGGCGGCCGAGCTTGGCATCAGCCGCAACACGGCGATGGCGGCGATCGATCATCTGAAGGCCGAGGGTTATCTTGAAAGCCGGCAAGGTTCTGGTACGCGCATCACGGATGTTTCGCGGCCCGAACTCGGCCGCGGCGCAGGAAAAATTCAGTTGCTGCCCGCCTTCCAGCATCGTCTAGCCCAGCATTGGGACCGCGCGCTCGCAGCCTATCACCAACCGACGCCCGATCTGCCGCAGCCCTTCCGGCCGGGCATTCCCGATGTCAAAGTGTTCCCCTACGATCTCTGGAACGCGAGTTTGCGACGGGCGTCACGCCGCCTCGACGAACGCGCGGCAGGGTATGGCGATATTTCGGGCCACCCGAGCTTCCGCAAAATCCTTGCGGTTCACTTGGCGGAGACGCGCGGTGTTATCGCGGACCCCGACCAAATTCTGGTCACAGCATCGGCGCGTGGAGCGACGAGTTTGATTGCAAGCGCGCTGCTGGACTTAGGCGATGCCGTTTGGGTTGAGGAACCGGGATTTCGCGGACCGAAGACAGTCTTCGCGGCGGCGGGCGCAATGCTTGTTCCCTTGCCGGTCGACGAGCATGGGATGACGCTGAACGTGGCCACACTTCCGCGCCCGCGCCTAATTTATGCGACGCCATCCCATCAATATCCGACCGGGGCCATCATGAAGCTTTCGCGGCGGCTTGACCTTCTGAACATCGCCGCAAAGGCGAATGCCTATATCATCGAGGACGATTACGACAGCGAGTTTCAATACCGCGGCCGGCCTATCGCTGCCTTGCAGGGCCTCGACCGCGTGGGCTGCGTCTTGTATGTGGGCACGTTTTCGAAAAGCCTGCTACCGTCTCTCAGGATCGGTTTTATCGTGGCCCCGAAGGATCTCGCTCCAAAGCTTGTCCAGGTGCACCGCAACACCGGCCAGCTTGTGCCGCCTGTCATCCAGCTCGCCGCCGCCGATTTTATCGATAGCGGTCAATATCGCGCTCACGTCCGCCGTATGCGGACCCTTTATGCCAAGCGCCTTGACCTGTTCGCCGAGCTCATCGCCACTAAATCCGGGGGCAAGCTTTGCGCGACTGTACCCGATGGGGGTATGCAAACGGTGGTCTCGGCAGCCGGCGGCCCCCGCGATAGAGGTCTGGCGGAGCAGCTCGGGCTGATCGGCATTGATAGCCACCCGCTCTGCGATTTTCATCTTAAGCCTGACGAGGCAACGCACAGCGGCGTCCTGATGGGCTTCTCGGCTTGGAACGAGGACGAAGCGCGCCGCGTGCTGGGAAGGTTGTCTGGTCAGCCTCGCAGGCATGTTGATTGAGGTTATCGCGAAACTTAGGCTCGCGTTGCTATGGGGTACTGTCTCAGTCCCGCCCTAAGTAACTGAGCTAAGCTTGCGCTGCTCGCACTCGCTTCGCGCTCAAGCAGAGGGAATCAACTCGACCATTTGCGCATTGCCCAACCAAGCTTATCCGGTACTGTCATAGAAAAGCGCTCTAGAGCAACCACCTGACGTAGACAAGTTGCTCTAACACTTTAGAACCGATCAACTTTTCCGCCCTTAATCGATTCCGATTAAGGGCGGGTTGATCTCGTGGCAAATAAGCAGGGGGAGGAAGCCGGTGCTGACCAATATGTCGGGGTCGATCTATGTTATTGCGCGCATTGTGATTTTCAGCGTTTTTATGGTGTCCGGTGCATTCGGCGCCGATGTGCCGCGTTATGCGGTTGACGCCTCGTGGCCAAAAACCCTGCCAAACGATTGGATCATGGGCCAGGCGGCGGGCGTTGCCGTGGATGAGAACGACCACATCTGGGTCGTACAGCGCCCTCGGACATTGACGGAAGACGAGAAAGCTGCCGCACTAGCCCCCCCGCGCTCGAAATGCTGCAAACCCGCGCCCCCGGTCCTTGAGTTCGATCAGGAAGGTAATCTTCTTCGCTCCTGGGGCGGACCTGGCCAGGGTTATGATTGGCCGCAAAACGAGCACGGGATCTACATCGACGCCAAAGGCTTCGTATGGCTCGCCGCAAACGGGGATAATGATGGGCAGGTTCTGAAATTCACGAAGGATGGAAAGTTCGTTTTGCAAATCGGCAAGAATGGGCCGCAGACAAATTCAACCGATACGACGCGCCTTGGCCGCCCCGCCAATATGTCCGTGGACGTGGACGCCAAGGAAATCTACATCGCCGATGGCTATTACAATCACCGCGTCATCGTTTTCGATTCGGAGACCGGCGCTTTCAAACGCATGTGGGGTGCCTATGGCAAGCCGCCGACCGATGAAAAGCTTCCTCCGCACGATCCCGGCGCGGCCCCGCCCCAGCAGTTCAACAATCCGGTGCACTGCGTCAAGCTTGCGAGCGACGGGTTAGTTTATGTTTGCGACCGGGTTAACGACCGCATTCAGGTTTTCCGCAAGGATGGCAGCTTCGTTCGAGAGTTCATCATCGAGAATAAGACGCTGGCAAATGGGTCGGTCTGGGACCTGGAATTCTTCCCCGATACGAACCAATCGTTGCTCCTGAACGCGGATGGCGCCAACAATGAAGTCCGCATCGTCGACCGCGATACCGGTAAAGTGATGGGCGCGTTCGGGCGTAATGGACGCCGTGCCGGCGAATTCCACTGGGTTCATAATCTGGCGGTGGATTCGAAGGGCAACGTCTTCACGACTGAGGTCGATACAGGCAAACGGGCCCAGAAGTTCCTTCTGCAAGGCAACATGGTATTGCGCAAACGCGCAGCTCAATAAGCGTGCGTGATCCCCGAACGCAGTCGGGGAGCGACGCCCCTTTCACTTTAAGCAGTTCAAACGCGGATGGCCGGGCAATACCGGCCATTCGCAGGCGGATTTTGGCCCGATGAGGTGAACGGCCTTTTAGCCGCAAGTGAGATAATCAGCCGCGCGGTTGTGGCACAACGCGGACGTAGGGCTTTAGGGTTTTCCAGCCCCCAGGATATTTCTGCTTTGCCTCTTCGTCGGTAACGGAGGGGACGATGATTACATCCTCGCCTTGCTTCCAATTCGCGGGTGTCGCGACCTTGTGCTTATCGGTCAGCTGAAGTGAATCGATGACCCGGATAATTTCAGCGAAATTGCGTCCCGTGGCCATCGGATAAGTCAGGATCAGGCGGATCTTCTTGCTGGGGTCTATGACAAACACGCTGCGAACCGTTTGATTGTTCGCGGCTGTGCGTCCGGCAGAGCTTATCCCAGCGTTAGCGGGGAGCATGCCGAAAAGCTTCGCGACCTTCAGTTCGTCATCGCCAATCAGGGGATAATTGGGCGCATATCCGGTAACATCTTGGATGTCCGCCGCCCACCTCACATGATCGGACACGGGATCGACACTTAAGCCCAATATCTTGACATTGCGGCGTTCGAACTCGCCCTTGAGCCCGGCCATCGCGCCGAGTTCCGTCGTGCAAACTGGGGTGAAATTCTTCGGATGAGAAAAAAGCACGGCCCAGGAATTGCTAAGCCAGTCGTGAAAACGAATATGACCTTCCGTGGTGTCGGCCTCAAAATCCGGTGCCGTATCGCCTAGTTGCAACGCCATGTCAGACCTCCGAACCGATATAAATCATCCCGCGCCATAATTGTTAATCGCGCTGTAGTTGCAAATAAAGGGTATATAGAATTGTGCTCAAAAATCATCAATCACTAGGATTTAAAGTGAGTTCAAGCCCAAGAAAAACTTAAAGCGACGCAAAATTTTTGTCTCAAGCGCCTCCCAAGGGGCGAACAATCTCGGCGGTTCCGTGCCGACGTAACCCGCGCTGCGTCGCCGCCTTCTTTTACCTTGACTATTCGTACCTCCGCTCATCCGAAATGACCTTACCATCGTTCGGCAACGCGCTTGGCTGCACCAAGTCCACGTCACCCCTCAGTTTTGTTACTGCCGCTAAACTGCCGGCAAGTTTACCGCGCAGCCCCTCGTCTATTTCCGCGCTTTCGGCCCGGAGCGTCATCACATCCTGCTCCTGCTCGCGCGTAATAACGAGCCGAAGCCGGCCAAGCTCGGGATGACGCCGCGCGATCTCTGCAATCTGCGACGGGTGCACGAACATGCCCTTGACCTTTGTCGTCTGGTCGGCGCGGCCCATCCAGCCCTTGATGCGGGCGTTTGTCCGTCCGCATGGACTTTCGCCGGGCAGGAACGCCGAGAGGTCGCCGGTCGCGAAGCGGATCAGCGGGTAGGTTTCGTTGGATGTCGTCACGACCACTTCGCCGACTTCACCCCCGGCCGCCGGATCGCCCGTCCCAACCCGCACGATCTCAACAATGATATTTTCGTTGACGATCATGCCTTCCATTGCCGGGCTCTCGTAGGCGATGCAGCCGAGGTCAGCGGTGGCATACGCCTGCAGCACCGCGATGCCCCGCGCACAATATTCATCCCGCAAGCTTTGGAAGAGCGCGCCGCCGGAGACGAGCGCTTTCTTGATCGAAGATGTATCGCGGCCAAGTTCCGAGGCTTTATCGAGGATAACTTTCAGGTAATCAGGCGTCCCCGAGTAACCGGCAGGCTTAAGATGCGCGATGGCTTCGATCTGCATTTCGGTATTGCCTGGGCCTGCCGGGAACACACTAAGACCCAATGCCCGCGCGCCTTCGTCGAGTAGAAAGCCGCCAGGCGTCATGTGATAGGCGAAGCAATTATGAAGGATCTCTCCAGAGCGAAAACCGGCAGCATATAGTGCGCGCGCAAAGCCCCAGGCATCGGGTATGGGAGACTGCGGCTCGAAAATTGGGCCGGGCGACATGAAAATACGGGCCGCACCCGCACCGCTAAGTCCACCGAAGGGCGGGGTGCTCTTTTGCAGCTCGGTAAGTTCGGACTTCCGCAGCATCGGCAACTTCGCAAGCGCGGAGCGGCCGGTGATCTCAGTTGGCTCGATCTCGCTTAAAAGCGCGCCCCAGCCGGGCATCTCGTCGCGCAGCCGCTGCAAAAGATGAGGCAAGCGGGAAAATAGCTGTACCTCCCGCTCGGCTGGTTGCCGAGTTTCCAAACCGTCGAAAAAGGGATTGCCATCCATCCCGCTACTCCAAAGAGGGCTTGCGGATGCGTGCCCTCTTTCGTTGTAAGATGAAGCTGCAGCGCGCTCAAGGGCGGTAAATTCGCTTCTGCCCATTTGCACTATTACAGCGGGTTGCGCGCCACCCCCTAATGCGACTATGACACAGCATGAACATTTTCGCGATTTTTGAACAACGGATTCGAGGCGTCCTTAGCGAATTGCGCGACGAAGGTATCCTGCCGCCGGACGCTAAGCTCGATGGCTTTGTCGTCGAGCCCCCGCGAGACGCCGCCCATGGGGATCTGGCCACGAATGCGGCGATGGTGCTGGCAAAGCCCGCGCGCAAAAACCCGAAAGAGCTCGCCTCTCATATCGGGGAGCGCCTGAGCAGGGCCAGCGGTGTCGAGAGGGTGGAAATCGCGGGCCCTGGGTTCATAAACCTAACCCTGAAGGCGGATCTCTGGCCTGAAGTTTTGCGGACGATACTAAAACAGGGCGCCGCTTACGGCCGGGGCGAACTCGGTGCGGGTGCGGCGGTTAATGTGGAGTTCGTCTCGGCAAACCCGACGGGGCCTATGCATGTGGGGCACACGCGCGGCGCGGTTTTCGGGGATGCGCTGGCCAACCTGCTCGATTTCGCTGGCTACAAACCGGTACGCGAATATTACATCAACGACGCAGGGGCGCAGGTCGATGTGCTGGCGCGTTCGGCTTTCCTGCGTTATCGCGAGGCGCTTGGCGAGGACATAGGCGAAATTCCCGCGGGCCTCTACCCCGGCGACTACCTTAAGCCCGTTGGCGCGGCTCTCGCGGAAGAATTCGGCAAACGGCTTTTGAGCATGAAGGAAGAGGCGTGGCTGCCGAAAGTGCGCGAACGGGCAATCGCGGCCATGCTGCAACTTATCCGCGACGATCTGGCCGCGCTCGCTATCAAGCATGACGTGTTTTTCTCGGAGCGTTCTCTATCCGGCGGGGACGGCGGTGAAGTCAGCGCAACCATAGACGAGTTGAGGCTCAAGGGACTCGTGTATGAGGGTCGATTGCCACCGCCCAAAGGAAAGCTCCCCGACGACTGGGAGGACCGGGAGCAAACGCTGTTCCGCGCAACTGAATTTGGCGATGACACCGATCGCGCCTTGATCAAATCAGATGGCTCCTACACCTATTTTGCCGCCGATATGGCTTATCATCACAACAAAATTCAGCGCGGCTTCAAGCATATGATCAACGTGTTTGGCGCCGACCATGGCGGTTACCTAAAGCGGCTGCAGGCGGCAGTGCAGGCCTTGTCCGACGGACAGGCCGACGTGGACGTGAAAATCTGTCAGCTCGTGCGGCTGTTTCGCGGCGGTGAGCCGGTTAAGATGTCAAAACGGTCGGGCTCGTTCGTAACCCTCAGGGAAGTTGTCGATGAAGTTGGTCAAGGCCCTGTTCGCTTTATGATGCTCTACCGGAAGAACGACGCGCCGCTCGACTTCGATTTCGAAAAGGTACTTGAACAATCGAACGACAACCCGGTGTTTTATGTCCAATACGCTCACGCGCGCGCAAGCTCTGTCCTGAACAAGGCTCGCGAGGGATTTCCTGAGATGAACCTCGCACCCGAGGCTCTCGCTCTCGCCGATCTTTCGCTCTTGACCGATGAGGCTGAGCTTGGGCTGATGAAGAAGCTCGCCCAATTCCCCCGGGCGATTGAAGGTGCGGCGCAGGCACATGAACCGCACCGTATAGCTTTCTTCGCTCATGAGTTGGCCGCGAGCTTCCACAGCCTCTGGACGAGAGGCAAAGAACTGCCACATTTGCGGTTCATGGTCGAAGGAAGCTGGGGCACAACCGAAGCGCGAATCGCGCTGATCACGGCGACCGCACAGGTCTTACGGTCGTCACTGAGCTTACTTGGCGTAGAAGCCATCGCTGAAATGCGTTAGGATGCCAATGTCCCCTTTTAGTGCATGTGGAGGGATACTGTTCGATGTCTACGAATGACGATTCGGCATCGCGCCGCGGACGTCGTGCTGACCAGGGAGCGCCCGACAGGCGCGCTCCAAACAGGCAAGATCGCGACGGCCGGTGGGATCAATCATCGTCGCGCGAGCGGGATGCAGGTGATCCTTATTTCGATCAGGGAGGCCGTGAAAATCAGCCTCCCCGTGGCGGTTCATATTCTGGCTTTAGCCGGCATTCCTATGCGCCGCCCGTGCCACCACGTCAGGAACCTGCTGCACCGCCGCCGCAACAGCAGCGCGCGTTCGATCCTCCGTCGCCGGCCGCACCCCAGAACTACTATCCGGAACCCATTCAACGTGGCGAACCGGCCCGGCCCTATGTAGAGCCCGCCCCAGCGTACGCGCCACCGCCTGGTTACGAGCCGGACCTTCCGAACCTTGGATATAACGATACGGGCCGGGATGACCTTTTCGCCCGCGACTCCGCGCCATCGAATTATGATCCCTACGGCTCGCAGGGCGGCGGTTATCAGAACGATCCCTATGATCAGCATCAGCAAGCTGCGCGCCAGTCCATGGCTCAGCCGGCTTCCGGGCGCCGCGAGGATCCGGCTTATTATCAGCGCGAAGCGCCCCCCTCGCCACTGGACGATTACGAGCGCAGTTTCGCCGCACGGGTGGCGACGCAAGAAAGCCAGGCGTCGCGGTTTTTCCTGCCGGAAGAGCAACCCGCACAACGCTTGCCTCAGCCGGAGCGGGGTTATCCTCCCGTAGCTCAGCCGCCCACGGATCGCGGCTACGCTCCTCAGCAGCAATATCAGGCTGGCGGTTTTAACCAAAATCCCGAGGCCTATGGCCATGACAACTACGACCCGCGCTATGCCCCGCAAGAAACTTGGGGTTCGGACGAAAACGCCTTTCATGGCGACGATATAAGAGGCGGGCTGCCTCAGCGCGTTCCGCATGGCGACGAACTCGACGAGGATTTCTTTGCCGATGAAGACGAACTCGATCACGACGGCCATGCCGGGTCGCCGAGGCGGGGCAGGAAGAAACTGATCGCCGTTGCTCTTGTTGGTGCCATCGGTCTCGGTGGCGCGGGGGCATACGCCTATAAGATGGTGAAAGGCGGGGGAGAAAGCGCCACGCCTCTGATTCGCGCCGACAACCGGCCCTCCAAGGAAATGCCCGGAAATCCAGGCGGCAGGCAATTTCCAAATGGCGAAAA
>WNFL01047138.1_pt2 | contig 15965 bp, 14 predicted proteins | sample 5400361 | NCBI WGS metagenome assembly WNFL01 (sample SAMN13153351, study PRJNA577476) | soil metagenome | isolation source: 40 cm soil on Douglas fir-dominated hillslope | place: USA:California | collected 2013-09-17
GGCGAGCGGCAGCACCTGACCCCGGCCGACCGCATGTGGATGGGCATCTCGCTCTTCTGGAGCTTCGGCGCCAACGCCCTGGTGGCGGTGATGAGCCACGGGGGGACCCTGGTGCTGCAGGAGCAGCTCGACGCGGGGGAGGCGCTGGCCCTGATCGAGCGCGAGCGCTGCACGGTGTACTACGGCACCCCGAACATCGCGCTCGCGCTCACCGAGCATCCCGACCGGCCGCGGCGGGATCTCTCGTCGCTCCGCACCGGCGCGGCCATCGGCCCGCCCGCGGCCATGCAGATGGTGATGGATCTCGGAGCACGCGAGATCTGCAACGTCTACGGGCTCACCGAGTGCTACGGCAACTGCTCGGTCACCGACGCGCGCGATGACGCCGAGGTGCGGCGCACCACGGTGGGCTATCCCCTGCCCGGGATGGAGATCCGCGTGGTCGATCGCGAGAGCCGACAGCCCCTGCCCACCGGCGAGATCGGCGAGATCCTGGTGCGCGGGCTGCTCACGCCCGGCTACTTCCGCGATCCCGAGAAGAACGCGGCGTCGTTCGACGGCGCCGGATTCCTGCTCACCGGAGATCTCGGCTTCATCGGCGACGACGGGCGCCTGCGCTTTCGCGGACGCATCAAGGAGATGGTCAAGACCGGCGGCATCAACGTGGCCCCGCTCGAGGTCGAGGAGGTGCTCCTGTCGGACGCCACGGTCGAGCAGGCCTATGTGGTCGGGCTACCCGATCCGCGCAAGGAGGAGATCCTGGTCGCGGTGGTCGTGCCGAAGCCGGGCCGGGCCGTTGATCCCGCGGCCCTGCGCGCGCTCTGCCGCGACGCCCTCGCCGCCTACAAGGTCCCGCAGCAGATCCACGTGATGATCCGCGAGGACCTACCCGTCACCAGCACCGGCAAGGTCCAGAAGTTTCGCCTCGCCGAGCTCCTGGCCGCCCGCTAGCTTCGGGGTCAAGACCTGACCCCAGATCATCCCGAAATGTCGTAATTCAAGACCTGACCCCGGGCGACCCACCGAGCTAGCGCAGACCGGCCGCGGCGAGGCGGGGGAAGACGACGTCGCGGAAGGCGGCGATCTCCCGGACCGGCGGCGTGAAGGTCTCGAGCGGCATGAGGTAGAGGTTCCGCACGCCGAGCTTGGTCAGCTCCGCGACGCGGGCGGCGCAGTCCTCGGCGGTCCCGATGAGCCCCATCGCCTCGCAGAGCTGGGCGACCACCTCGTCGGGCACGAATGACGTCGCGGCGATGGCCGCCTCCCAGTCGTGGGCGTGGGAGAGATCGGGGTAGATCTTCCACACCGCGTCCGGGATCGTGAGCGGCGGGAGCTTCAAACCCGCGGGCTCGAGCCAGTAGCCGCCCCAGCGCAGGATGCCCCAGTGCACCGACGTCGGCCGGGCCTGGCGCAGGGCCTCCGCGCTGGTCGGGAGCGCCGCGGTGCGCACCGCCCAGATCACCTCGAGATCCTCGACCTTCCGCCCCGCCCGCTTGGCGCCGCGCTCGAGCAGCTCGAGCGCGCGCTGCACGATGCCGCGGTTGCTCCCCACCAGCAGCAGCACGCCGTCGGCGACCTCGCCCGCGACCTCGATCGCCTTGGGCCCGGAGGCGGCCATCAGCACCGGGATGCGCCGCCCGCCCGAGTAGGCCAGGCGCCCGGCGGTCTCGCCGAACCGCGCGCTCTCCCCGGCCAGCAATGTCTTGATGGTGGCGATGGACTCCCGCATCTCGGCGAGGGTGGCCGCCTTCCGCCCGATGGTGGTGGCCGAGGTGTAGCCGGTGCCCATCACGAACTTCACCCGTCCCGGCGCCAGCTCCTCCACCGTCTGGATCGCGCCGGCCAGCACCGAGGCGTGGCGGGTGAACGGGTTGGTGACCGCGGGGAAGAGCTGCATCCGCGTGGTGTGCGTCGCGGCCTGGCCGAGCGTGACGAAGGTGTCGCGGGAGATCATCTGGCTGTCGAGGATGCCGGCGCCGTCGAAGCCCGCCGACTCGATCGACTGGATCAGGCGCATCAGCTCGGGCATGGGCGCGGTGCCCGGCACCCGGATGTGGACGCGAACCGGCGCGGTCATCGTGGACTCCTCACTGGGGGCAGCTCCTCATTCGTAGCGGGGCCGCCGCTTCTCGCGGAACGCGGCCACTCCTTCGGTGAAATGGGCGCTCGCCCGCACCTGGTCGCCCAGCTCCTGCTCGAGCGCCTCGCGGCCGCGCGCGTGATCGGCGATGGTCGCGCTGATCTGCCGCTTCACCGCCTGCACCGCGGACGGGCTGTTGGCCGCGATCGCCTCCGCGGTCTCGAGCGCCCACGCCATCAGGCCGCCGGCGGGGACCACGCGGTTGATCAGCCCGAGTCGCGCGGCCTCCGCCGCGTCGATCAGCCGGCCGGTCAGGAGCAGATCCATCGCGTGCACGTGGCCGATCTGCTGGGGGAGCTTGAGAGTGGCCCCGCCGAACGGATAGATGGACCACTTCACCTCGGGCAAACCGAAGCGGGCGTGCGGCGCCGCCGCCCGGATGTCGGTGGAGAGCAGCAGCTCCACGCCGCCGCCCACGCAGTCGCCGTTGACCGCGGCCACGATCGGCTTCGTGTACGCGTCCTGCTTGAGCAGGGCGTGGCCCACCACCCGCGCGGTCTCCGGGGAGGCGCTCAGGTCGCCGCTGATGTCGGCCCCCGCGCAGAAGGCCCGCGCGCCCGCCCCGGTGAGCACGATCGCGCGGCAGCTCCCGCGCTCGAGCTCGTCCCAGACCCGCCCGAGATCCGCCATCATCGCCCGCGACATCGCGTTGAGCCGCGGCTGGTTGTCGATGGTGACGACCACCACGTGCGGGCCGTGCGCCGCGACTCGGATTTCCATCTGAGGGGGCGCGTCAGCTCCCGAGGGTGACGACGACCTTGCCGAGCGCTCGGCGATCGGTCAGCAGCCGGATCGCCTCGACCGCCCGATCGAGGGGCAGCCGGTGGCTCACGTGGGGCTTGAGCTTGCCCGCCGCGTACCAGCCGATGAGGGCCTGCACCGACGCGAGCAGCTTGTCCGGCGCGTTGAAGCGATAGTGGCGCAGCGAGCAGCCGAGTGCCGAGCGGTTCTTGACGAGCAGCCGATTCGCGGGGATCTGCTGCACGCCGCCCACGAAGCCGACCAGCAGCATGCGCCCGCCCCAGCCGAGCGAGGACAGCGCGGCGTCGGCCAGCTCCCCGCCGACCGGGTCGAAGCAGACGTCGGCGCCCCGGTCCCCGGTGAGCGCCATCACGCGCTCGGTGAGGTTCTCGGTCGCGTAGTTGATCCCCTCGTCCGCCCCGTGCTCCCGTGCCACCGCGAGCTTCTCGGGGGTGCTCGCCCCCGCGATCACGCGCGCGCCCATCGCCTTGCCGATCTCCACCGCGGTGAGGCCAACCCCGCCCGCCGCGCCCAGCACCAGCAGGGTCTCCCCCGCCGCGAGCCGGCCCTGCCAACGGATCGCCACATCGCTCGAGATGTAGGCGATGGGGAAGGCGCCCGCCTCGTCGAAGGACATGCCGGGCGGGATCGGGAACGTCTCGGCCTCCTTGGCCACCGCCTGCTCGGCGAGCCCGCCCCACGCGAGCGTGGCCATCACGCGGTCGCCCGGCTTGAAGCGGGTCGCGCCGGCTCCGCAGCGCGCGACCACGCCCGCGGTCTCGAGCCCGGGGCTGAACGGGAACGGCGGGCGCGTCTGGTACTTGCCCGCCACCATGATCGAGTCCGCGTAGTTCACCGAGGTGGCGCGCACGTCGATGAGCACCTCGTCGGCGGCGGGCGCGGGCGGGGCGATCTCCTCCACGGTCAAGGTGTCGATCGGTCCCCACGCTCGGCAGATCAGGGCGCGCATCGCGGTGGAGTATAACTCAGCGTGCCGGAGTCGGCGCCGGCCGCTCGGGAGCGCGCAATCTCGGGGCCTGATTACGCCGTCGAGACCGTGTATACTGGTCCCCTCGGTCGCAACACCCGCGAGGAAAGGACCCCCGTGCCCCGGACTCCCACGAAGTCGTACAGCTGCAGTGTCGTCTCGGAAACCGTCTCGATCTCGCTGCGCCGCCGCCAGTCGCTCGGCGGCCACGGCAAGCTCTTCGTTCGCTGCAGCGAGACCGAGTGCCAGTACATCGACACGAATGAGCCGCCCTGCCCGCTGACCCTCCAGCTGTTCGAGGCGGAGATCGCGGAGCGGATGGCCCAGCGGACCGAGTAACGCCCGGCGTTATTTCTTCGCGCCGGCCGCCGGCCGCGTGTATGCTGTAGTCACTGCAACATCGCAGACCGCGTTTCCCGTCCTCTTCCGCATCGTGGGGCGCGCCAAGAAATCCGCGGAAGACTGTACGGGCCCGGCTGTGCCCGCAAGAGGTTACTCGCTCCATGTCTTTCTCCGAATTCCCGCTTCATCCCGATCTGCTCCGTGGCGTCGAGGCCCTGGGCTTCCAGGCGCCGACCGCCATCCAGCGTGACGCCATTCCCCCGGCCATGGCCGGGCGCGACGTGCTCGCCTGCGCCATGACCGGCAGCGGCAAGACCGCGGCGTTCCTGCTGCCCATCATCCAGAAGCTGATCGGGCTCCCCCGGGGCACCACGCGCGCCCTCATCATCGCCCCCACCCGCGAGCTCGCGGCCCAGATCGACGAGCACCGCGGCCAGCTCGCCCGCCACACGCGGGTGAGCGGCGCGGCCATCTTCGGCGGCGTGGGCATGGGTCCGCAGGAGTCGGCGCTCCGCCGCGGGGTGGACATCCTGGTCGCCACCCCCGGCCGGCTGCTCGATCACATGCGCTATCCCTACACCAAGCTCGACGGCCTCCAGGTGCTGGTGCTGGACGAGGCCGACCGCATGCTGGACATGGGCTTCCTGCCGGACATCCAGCGGATCCTGAAGCAGCTTCCGGCGCGCCGGCAGAACCTGCTGCTCTCCGCGACCATGCCCGGTCCCATCGCGCAGCTCGCCAAGCAGATCCTCCACGATCCGGTGGCGATCCAGATCGAGCGGCCGTCCGCGCCCGCGGTCGGCATCACCCACACCGTGTACCAGGTGCCCCAGGAGCTGAAGTCGGCGCTGCTGGTCGAGCTGCTCAAGCAGCCCGGCACGCGCAGCGTGCTCGCCTTCACGCGCACCAAGCACCGGGCGAACCGGCTGGCCGACTACCTGGCCCGGCACGGGGTCAAGGCCGACCGCATCCACGGCAACCGCAGCCAGGCGCAGCGGACCCAGGCGCTGGCCGGCTTCAAGGACGGGCGCTTCCAGGTGCTGGTGGCCACCGACATCGCGGCCCGCGGCATCGACATCGACGCGCTCAGCCACGTCATCAACTTCGACGTGCCGGGCATGCCCGACGAGTACATCCACCGGGTCGGCCGCACCGCGCGGGCCGAGGCGGTGGGCGACGCGCTCACGCTGGTCTCGCCGGACGAGGAGGGGGACCTGCGCGGCATCGAGCGCGCGGTGGGCTCGCGCTTCACGCGCGCCCAGCTCCCGGGCTTCGATTACACCAAGCGGCCGGCCGACAAGCTGGAGATCCCGCTGGCCGAGCGCATCGCGCAGATCCGCGCCCGCAAGGCCGAGGATCGCCAGCGCGCCCGCGCCAACGCCGAGCGGCGCGCGGCCCACGGCGCCCGCCCCGCCCAGCTCACCCGCAGCCGCTAAACCTGGGGTCAGGTCTTGAATTACGACATTTCTCAGCCTAGGCGATGAATCGCCGAGCGCCGGGAATGTCGTAATTCAAGACCTGACCCCAAAACGGTCGAACCGCAAGCTTTTCCAGAGGGGATCGCGCGCGTCCTGGCCCAGGGCGAGGCGCGCGAGGATGTCGCCGATCATCGGGCCGAGCGCGAAGCCGTGGCCCGAGAAGCCGGCGGCCACGAGCAATCCGCCGATGCCGGGGACCGGGCCCAGGATGGGCAGGTCGTCCGGCGTGAAGGCCTCGAGCCCCGCCCACCTCCGCGCGAGCGCGCACTCGCCCACCGGGGCAAACACCGCGCGCGCCGTCTCGAGGCTCGCCCGCACGCTCTCCTCCAGCATCTCGTAGCGATTGCCCGCGTGGTCGGTGACGCGCGCGGGCCAGCCCCCGCCGATCAGGTACGCGCCGTCGTCCAGCTGCTTCAGGCTGAGCCGGCGGTCGAAGGCGCCCAGCACCGGCCGGAGCGCGGGCGCGCCCGGCGCGGTGAGCAGCATCTGGAGCGGGCGCGTCTCGATCGGCAGCGGCACGCCGATCCCGGCGAGGAGCGCCGCGCTCCACGCGCCCGCGGCCACGATCGCCACGTCACAGGCCTCGCGCGCGCCGTCGCCGCGCTCGACGCCCACCACCCGGCCGTAGTCCACCGCGAGCGCGCGCACCGCGGCGCCCTCCTCGACCCGCGCGCCGCTCCGCCGCGCCGCGCGCGCGAAGGCCTCCGTCGCGGGCAGCGCCTCGGCCTGGCCGTCCTCGGGCGCGTACACCCCGCCGAGGCAACCCGCCGCGATTCCGGGGGCGAGCGCCCGCGCACCCTGCGCGTCCACGAGCTCTACCGCTACCCCGTCGGCGCGCTGCTCCGCCACCCAGGGCCCCGCCGCGCGCCACGCCGCCTCGTCGAGCGCGAGCCGCAGGCCCCCGGTGCGCCGGTACCGCGTCGGCGCCTCCAGCTCGCGATCGAGGCCGGGCCACCGCGCGAGGCTCGCGAGCGCGAGCGCCCGCTCCGCGGGGTCGCGCCCCATCGCCCGCACGCCCGCCGCGCTGGCCCCGGAGGCGGCGTGGCCCACGCGGACGCGCTCCAGCACGGTGACATGCGCGCCGGGATCGGCGCGGCGCAGGTGAAAGGCGGCGGAGAGCCCCATGAGCCCGCCGCCCACGATCACGACCCGGATCGTCATGGCGCCCGAGTCTAGCAGACTGGCCTTTCGGGCCGCGCGGCGGTAATCTTTCCAGAACCCCTCATGCTCAAGACCATCCGTTACGAAGCGCCCCGGCCGGCCGCCGCGCCCGGAGAGACCATCGTCACCAGCACGTGCGGCCACAACTGTGGCGGCCGCTGCGTGGTCAACGCCCACGTGCGCGACGGGCAGATCGTCAAGATCAGCACCGATCCGCGCAAGTGGACCCCGGAGGTGGCCCCGCTCCACGCCTGCGTGCGCGGGTTCGGCCAGCTCGAGCGGTTGAATCACCCGGACCGGCTGATCCACCCGATGCGGCGCATGGGCCCGCGCGGCGCCGGGCAGTTCGAGCGCATCGGCTGGGACGAGGCGCTCGACGAGGTCGCGAGCCAGATGCTCCGCATCCGCGAGGCCCACGGGCCGGCGGCCATCCTCGACTGCTCGCGCACCGGCAGCCTCTCGATGCTGCACAGCCGCTCCACCGTCAAGCGCCTGCTCTACATGTTCGGCGGCTGCACCGAGCTGTGGACGAACATCTCGGCGGAGGCCGAGGTCTTCGCGGTGCGCCAGACCTACGGGGCCAAGGCCGACTACAAGAGCGCGGGCCGCGAGCCGACCGACTACGTGAACTCGCGACTGATCGTCATGTGGGGCTGGAGCCCGGCCGACGGCACCTTCGGCACCGGCACGCTGCAGTACCTGAAGCTCGCCAAGCAGCGCGGCGTGAAGATCATCTGCGTGGATCCGCGGCGCACCCGCACGAGCTGGGAGCTCGCGGACCAGCACGTGTTCATCAACCCCGCGACCGACACCGCCGCGCTCATCGCGATGGCCCACGTGATCCTCACCGAGGGGCTGCACGATCAGGCCTATCTCGACCGGTACGTGCTGGGCTTCGACGAGGCGCACCTGCCGCCCGGCGCGCCCGCGGGCGCCTCGTACCGCAGCTACCTGCTCGGCGAGACCGACGGGGTGCCCAAGACCGCGGAATGGGCGGCCGCCATCACCGGGGTGCCCGCGGCGACCCTGCGCGCGCTCGCGATCGAGTACGCCACCAGCAAGCCCGCCGCGCTCCAGACCGGCTACGCGCCCGGGCGCACGCTCTACGGCGAGCAGTTCCACCGGGCGGCCTACGCGCTCTGCGCGATGACCGGCAACGTGGGCATCCCGGGCGGCAACGCGGGCACCAGCAACGGGGCCACCGGGCGCTGCGGGATCCAGCCGCTTCCGACCGGCGAGAATCCGATGGGCCGCGGGGTGTCCTCGCCGCTGCTCGCGGACCTGCTCGAGCGCGGCCGAGCGGGCGGCTACCCGGCCGACGTGAAGATGATCTACTCCTGCGCCGGGGATCTCTTCAACCAGCTCCCCAACGTGGGCCGGATCATCAAGGGCGTGGAGCGGCTCGACTTCGTGGTGGTCCAGGACCACTTCGTCACGCCGACCGCGCGCTACGCCGACATCCTCCTTCCCGCCACCACCTTCTGGGAGCGCAACGACGTCCACACCCCGTGGGCGGGCGCCGGCCACTACGCGATCTTCATGCAGCAGGCGATCGCCCCGGTGGGTGAGTGCCGCAACGACATCGACATCTGCGCGGCCCTCGCCGAGCGCCTGGGCATCGAGGGCTACAACGACAAGACGGAAGACGAGTGGCTGCGCGAGCTGACGAAGCACGCCATCGACGACTACGACACGTTCCGGGCCAAGGGCCTGGCGCGGCTGCCCGCCCCCGACGACGCGGTGGCCTTCGCGAAGGAGATCCGCGATCCGGACCGGCACCCGTTCACGACGCCGTCGGGCAAGATCGAGATCTACTCGATGAGCCTCGCGGCCCGGCCCGATCCCTACGGGCTCGGGGCGATCCCGCCGATCCCCACCTGGATCCCCGAGCCGATCAACCCGCTCTATCCGCTGCGGCTGGTGACGCCCAAGTCGCGCGCGCGCACGCACTCGATCCACGATAACCAGTCGGTGCTCTCGCGCGCCGACCGCGACGACGTCTGGATCCACCCGGCCGACGCGGCGGCCCGGGGCATCGCGGACGGCCAGCGGGTGCGCGTGTTCAACGCGCGCGGCCGCACCTTGATCCCGGCCCGCGTCACCGATCGGGTGGCCCCGGGCGCGGTCTCGATCAAGGAGGGCGCGTGGTTCGCCCTCGACGCGGACGGGCAGGACACGCGCGGCTGCTCGAATCTCCTGACCAACGACCGCTCGTCACCCGCGGGCGCGACGCCGTTCAACTCCTGCTTCGTCGACGTCGAACCCCTCGCCTCGGCCGCGCGCTAGTACGTCGGGATGAGCTGCAGGCGGACGCGCGTCGCCCAGTCGCGCACGACCCGAACGAGCACGGTCGTCGGCCGGTACCCCGGCGCGCTCACGGTGAGCGCGTGCACGCCGGCACGGGCATCCACCAGCGAGGCCTGGAGATCGTTGGCCACGCCGATCGGTTTGCCGTCCAGGCTCACCTCCGCGAAGGACGGGAACGCGTTGACGTAGAGCGCCCCGCCGCTGCGGTAGCCGGAGTAGCCATAGACCGGATGGCCGCCCATGGAGGTGCCAGGGGCGGTGGCGCAGCCGGTCACGGCACCGGCCACCAACAGGATCGCGATCAGGAACATCCGGAACGACATGCGGAGCTCTCCTCGAGATCGGTCAGTCCGTGACGCAGCGGAACTTGGCGAAGACGTACGGGTAGTGGGCCTGGAACCAGTTGCGGAAGCTCGGGCGCACCAGGGCGTCGGCGGTCGCCCACGAGCCGCCCTTCAGCACGTAGTGCTTGCCGTCGAAGAAGTCGGCGGAATAGCCCTCGTAGCCCGGGATGTAGGTGGTGAAGCCGGGCAGGCCCGCGAACACGCTGCCCGTCCACTCCCAGCCGTCGCCGATCAGATCCTGCACGCCCCCGGCGCTCGCGCTCTCGGGATGCGTACCCACCGGCGTCGGCGCCCAGTGGCGGAAGCCGACATTGCCGTCCTCGGGTCGGCCGCCCTTCGTGGGCCCGGAGACCGCGCGGTGGAACTCGGCCTCGCTGGGCAGACGCCCGCCCCGCCAGCGCGCGAAGGCCCGCGCCTCGGCGAGGCTCACGTAGACCGGCCAGTCCGTCACCTGATCGAGGGGGAGCCGGTCGAAGAGCGTGCGATAGATCCAGGCGCCGTCCACCAGCTCCCACACCGCGGGATGCTCGACGCGGTCGTGACCGCGCCACACCCAATCCTCGTCGATCCACAGGTCGGCGCGGGTGTAGCCACCGTCCTCGACGAAAGCCTGGAACTCGCCATTGGTGACCGGAGTGCCATCGATGCGGAAGGCGGGCACGTGAACCTCGAGGGCGGAGAATTCGTTGTCCCAGCCGAAGGGCAGCTCGTCGAAGCGGGCCCCGAGCGTCGCCGGGCCCGCGGGGACCTCGACCGGCCCGGCGGGGCGGCCGGGCCCCAGCACGTAGGGCGGCAGCCAGGCCGGTCGCATCTTGCGCTCGAGGGGCAGGCGCTGCAGCATGTACAGCAGAGTTTCCTGATGCATGAGCTCGTGCTCGATCACCATGCTGAACACGCGGCCCTCCCGGGCCATCAGGTGCGCGTCCGCCCGCGCGGCCACCGCATCCACGGATGCGAGCAGCGCCGCGCGCACGCGATCGCGATAGGCGACGACCTCGTCCACCGCGGGCCAGCGGTCCGGCACCTCGGGGTGGTCGTGGCAATGCGTCGGATCGTCCACGTCCGGGTCGATCCCGCGCGAGAACAGCTCATCGAAGGCCGCGTTGAACGGAAGCTGGTCCAGCACCCCGCCGCCCACGTGGTTCCAGGCGAACGCGGGCAGGTGCCCCAGGTAGAAGATGAACGGGTGGCGCAGCGCGATCGGCTGGGCGAGCCAGCTCCCGGGCGCGAGGAGCCCGAAGATCCGATCGGTGCGTGCCCATGCGTCGGTCAGCCGGTCCGCGATCGTCTCGACCATGTCACTCCTTCCGGGCCCGGTGGCGGTCTTGTCGGAATCCTTTGGGCCCTTCGTGGCGTCTAGCTTGCAGCAGGACGATGCCATGCGCTACCGGCTAGACATCCATACGGACGAACGGGCGCGACAGGAGCGCCTGGAAAGCGACGTGCGGGAGGGCCTCACCACGTGGCAGAAGTCCTTGCCGCCGAAGTACTTTTACGACCGCGCGGGGTCGCTCCTGTTCGAGCGGATCACCGAGCTGCCGGAGTACTACCCGACCCGCACCGAGGCGGCCCTGCTGGGGGAAATTGTGCCCGGGTTGATCGGGGAAATTTTTCCCGCCGACATCGTGGAGATCGGGGCCGGCTCCTCCGAGAAGACCCGCCTCATCCTCGACGCGGCCACCGGGCGTGGGCGGGCCGTCCGCTACGTGCCCCTGGACGTGGACCGGCTCACCCTCGAGAGCACCGCCGCCCGGCTCACGCGGGACTACCCGGCGCTCTCCATCCACGGGGTGGTCGGGGATTTCGAGCGGGACCTGGCCCACGTGCCACCCCCCACCGGACGGCGTCTCGCCCTCTTTCTGGGGAGTACCATCGGCAATCTCGACGCCCCGGAGCGCGGGAGCCTGCTCGCGGGCCTGCGCGCGCTCCTGCCCGACCGCGGCGACCGACTGCTGCTGGGCGTGGACCTGGTCAAGGACGTCAAGGTGCTCGAGGCGGCCTACGACGACTCGGCCGGGGTGACCCGCGACTTCAACCGCAACATCCTGCGTGTGATCAACCACGCGGTGGACGGCGACTTCGAGCCCGAGGCCTTCCGCCATCACGCGTTCTACAACGAGGCGGACTCCCGCATCGAGATGCACCTGGTGGCCGACACCGCCCAGACCGTGAAGCTCGGGCGCCTCGGGCTCACCGTGCGCTTCCAGCCCGGCGAGGACATCTGGACCGAGAACTCCTACAAGTTCACGCGCGACGGCGTCGAGGCGATGCTGGCCGGCGCCTCACTCGACCTCGTGCAGTGGCACGTGGACCCCGCGAACTACTTCGCCCTGGCGCTCGCCGCGCCACGGTGAGCGCGACCGACGACCCCGATTACACGCAGCCCACTCCGCGCCTCCTCTACGTCCACGACGACCTGACCGCGGAGGTGGCGCGCCACGAGGGCGCGGACTCGCCCGCCGCCCTGCTCGCGCGCGACCTGCTCGCGCGGATCGGCCGCGATCCGGAGCGCGTGCGCATCCTCACGCTCGGCGAGCAGGTGGAGCGCGTGGTGGGCCAGGGCGATCACGCCCCCTTCGCGCTGGCGCTCGGGATCGGCGCGGCCGGGCAGGGCGTGGCCGAGACCCTGCACGCGCGCGCGGGCTGGTTCCCGCGCATCCGCCGGATCGGGCTCACCCGCGAGGAAGACGGCCGCGGCGGCTACCGCGTGGTCAGCACCGAGGCGCGCGACCTGCCGGGTCAGCTCGACGGCATGAGGGACTGCGCATCGCTCGCGGTGGTGGACGACACCGTGTTCTCCGGCCTCACGATGCGGGCCCTGATCTCGGCGCTCCCCGAGGCGGTGCGCGGCCGCACCCGCGCCTTCTGCCTGCGCGGCGTCGCCGAGTCCATCGCGGCGGTGGCCGCGCTCTGTCCCATCACCGCGGGCGTGGCCGCGCCCGGGCACCGCCTGGACGACGTGAGCTTCATCAACGCGAGCGGCCTGGTGCGCCGCGTGGCCATTCGCCGGCCGGGCCAGGCGCCGCTCGCTTTTTTCGATCGCCCCGAGTGGATCCGCGCGTGGTTCCCGGGCGCGCACGCCGAGATCCTCGCGATCTGCCAGCGCCTCAACGCGCTGATCGAACCGGTACGCTCCTGAGTGCCCCCGGGCGGGCCGTCTCCTCCCACCCTCACCGCAGTCCGCGCGGCACCAGCACCCGGTCGGCCAGCTCGAAGAGCGCGTGGAAGACGAGCGCCATGGCCGCGGCGGGGGCGGCGCCGGCCAGGATCGTGGCGGTGTCGTCGAGCGCGAGGCCGCGCACGATCAGGGCGCGCGGTGCCCACCGTGGTCACGGCCGCGGTCTTGATGCCGGCCATGATCGAGATCGCGGCGAGGGGCAGCTCGATCCGCAGGAGACGACGGAGGGGGGCGAGGCGCAGCACCCCGGCGATCTCGAGCAGGGTGCGGTCGATCGCGATCAGCCCCGCGTAGGTGTTCCGCGCGATCGGCAGCAGCGCGTAGAGCGAGAGCGCGACCAGCGCGGGTCCCTTGCCGATGCCGAAGAGCGGGATCATGAACATCAGCAGCGCCAGCGCGGGCACGGTCTGCAGCATCGCGATCGCGGAGAGCTCGAGCTGGCCGGTCCGCCGGTGGCGCGCGGCCACGATGCCCATGGGGATGCCGAGCACGATCGCCACGCCCACCGCGACGAGCACCAGCACCAGGTGGTCCACGGTGAGCGAGCCCAGCTCGGCCAGCATCTCCCGACCGCGCCCCGTGCCCGCGGGGACCGCGCGGCCCAGGAAGACCGCGGCCACCTCCGAGACGCGCCGGCCGTCCAGATCCGCCATCGCGTTCAGCTGAGCCATGCGCGCGCCGTCGAGGCGGCCTTCCAGCACCTCGCGCAGCCGGGCCCAGGTGCGCGGGTAGCGCTCGGTCATCTCCCGGCGCGCCAGGAGCACCGCCGAGTAGTCCGGGAAGAAGTGCCGGTCGTCGTCGAGGAGCAAGAGCTTCAGCCGCTCGAGCTGGCCGTCGGTGGAGAAGACGTCCATGACGTCCACCTGCCCGCTCGCGATCGCGCGATAGGTGAGCGCGTGCTCCATCACCTCCACCCGGGCGAGCGTCAACCCGTAGCGCGCGCGCAGGCCGGGCCAGCCGTCCGCGCGCTCGAGAAAGCCCGAGCTGAACGCGGCGCGCAGCTCCGGATGCCGGGCCAGGTCGCCGATGGTCCGGAGCCCGAGGCGCTCCGCCGCGTCGGCGCGCACCGCGAGCGCGTACGTGTTGACGAACCCGAGCGAGGCGCTGACCGTGAGCCCGCCCGGCCGGAGCCGCTCGCGAATGGCCTCGGGCGTCGCGAGAGAAGCGTCCTTCAGGAGGACGAGCGCGAGCGTGCCGGTGTACTCCGGATAGAGGTCGATCGCCCCGGACTCGAGCGCCCGGTAGGTCAGGCCGGTGCCGCCCAGGCCCACCCGCCGTTCCACGCCCGCCTCGCCGACCTGCTCGATGATCTGGGCCGCGACCTCCGCCAAGATATAGCTCTCGGTGAAGGACTTCGAGCCCACCCGGATCACCCCATCCGGCGCCGCGCCCGCGCCGGCCGCGCCCAGCAGGAGCGCGGCGAGCGCCGCGCCGCCGAGCGTTGATCGAGAGAGCGCGCGCACGTCAGCCGCCCGTCCGCGCGCCCGGCGGCGAGCCCGGCAACGAGCCCGGCATCTCGACAGTCTGGGCGGTGAGGAACTGGGTGACGAACGGACTGGCCGGCCGCTCGGCGAGGTCCGCGAAGGTCCCGTGCTGGACCACGCGCCCGCCGGTGAGCAGGGTGATCGCCTGGCCCAGGCGCGCGGCCTCGCGGATGTCGTGGGTGACCAGCACCACCGTCTTGGCCAGGCGCGCGAAGAGCGCCGCGAGCTGCTCCTGCAGCTCCGCGCGCACGATCGGATCGAGGGCACCGAGCGGCTCGTCGAGCAGCAGGATGGGCGGGTCGAGCACGAGCGCGCGCATGAGTCCCACCCGCTGGCGCTGTCCCCCGCTGAGCTCGCGCGGGTACCGCCGAAGCATGGCCCCGTCGAGCCCGGCCAGGTCGGCCAGCTCGCCGATCCGCGCCGCGATCCGGGCCGACGCCCAGCGCTGCGCCTCGGCGGCCAGCGCCACGTTGGCGAAGGCGGTCAGGTGGGGGTAGAGCCCGCCGTCCTGCACCACGTAGCCCATGCGGGCGAGGAGCCCGTCGCGGGTGGCGGGCTCCACCGGGGTGCCGTCCACCTGGACCGAGCCCGCGTCCGGCCAGATCACGCCCAGGATGAGCCGCAGCAGGGTGGACTTGCCCGAGCCGCTCGAGCCCAGGAGCACGTGGGTGGTGCCGGAGCGCACCGTGAGCGACACCGCGTCGAGGGCCGGGGTGGCGCCGAAGCGCTTCGTGACCTCCTGGACCGCGATCACTCCCGCATTCTACCGGAAGCTTGACAAACGGCCCCGGTCTGGGGACAATGCCCGGCACATGACGCAGGTGGGTATCCTCTTCGAGGCCCTGCTACTGAGTTAGGCGCGCGCCTTTCGCGGCGCGCGCCAAAAGCCTCTCCCATGTTCCGGGGAGGCTTTTTTGTTTCTATCGACAGGGAGGCGTTCACATGGCGCGCAAGGTAGGTCCACCGGCTCCGATGCCGTTCCAGCACTACCGTCCGTTCACCCCGATCCCGCTGCCGGATCGCACGTGGCCGTCCCGGGTGATCACCCGCGCGCCGCGCTGGTGCAGCGTGGACCTGCGGGACGGCAACCAGGCCCTGATCGACCCCATGGACCCCGAGCGCAAGCGCCGGATGTTCGACCTGCTGGTGCAGTGCGGCTTCAAGGAGATCGAGGTGGGCTTCCCGGCGGCCTCCCAGCCCGACTTCGACTTCATCCGCCAGCTCGTGGAAGAGGACCTGATCCCGGACGACGTGATCATCCAGGTCCTCACCCAGGCGCGCCCCGAGCAGATCGAGCGTACCTACGAGTCGCTGCACGGCGCCCCGCGGGCGGTGGTGCACCTCTACAACTCCACCTCCACGCTGCAGCGCCGGGTGGTCTTCGGCCTCGACCGGGCCGGCATCGTGGACATCGCGGTGCGCGCGGCCCGCCTCTGCCGCGAGCTGACCGCCACCATCCCCGAGTGCGACGTGCACTACCAGTACTCCCCGGAGAGCTTCACCGGCACCGAGCTCGACTTCGCGGTGGAGATCTGCGAGCGGGTCATGGACGTGTGGGAGCCGACCCCGGCCAAGAAGGTCATCCTGAACCTCCCCGCGACGGTGGAGATGGCCACCCCGAACATCTACGCGGACCAGATCGAATGGTTCCTCCGCCACGTGAGCCGGCGGGACTCGCTCGTACTGTCGCTGCATCCGCACAACGACCGCGGCACCGCGGTGGCCGCCACCGAGCTGGCCGTGCAGGCGGGGGCCGACCGGGTGGAGGGCACGCTCTTCGGCAACGGGGAGCGCACCGGCAA
>WNFL01238839.1_pt2 | contig 15958 bp, 8 predicted proteins | sample 5400361 | NCBI WGS metagenome assembly WNFL01 (sample SAMN13153351, study PRJNA577476) | soil metagenome | isolation source: 40 cm soil on Douglas fir-dominated hillslope | place: USA:California | collected 2013-09-17
ACGATGTGCAGACCGGAGGCCTTCAGTGCGGCAATCGCCTGGCGCGTGGTCGGCTTGATGGGGTCGGCCACGCCGATTAAGCCGGCAAAGCGTCCCTCTACGGCAAGAAACATCACGGTCTCACCCGCAGCACGAAAGCTCGCCACGTCCGCCGCCACCACGGTTGTGTCCGCACCCACCCGCTGCATTAGAGCGGCATTGCCAAGCGCCAGGGCCTTGCCTTCCACCAGACCCTGAACGCCCTTGCCGGTGACGGACTCGAAATTCTCGACCCTGAGGGTAGGCGCCCTCTGCGCCTTCGCGTGCTCGGTGATGGCCTGCGCCAACGGGTGTTCGCTCAATTTTTCCAGGGCCGCACACCAAGCCAGCACCGCGGCGGGTTCAAAGGCGGCGGCGGCGGCGACGCGTTGCACCTGGGGTTTCCCCTCGGTCAGCGTGCCGGTCTTGTCGATGACGATCGTGTCGACTTTCTCCATCAACTCCAGGGCTTCTGCATCCTTGATCAGCACTCCTTCCTGTGCGCCGCGACCGACTCCCACCATGATGGATATCGGCGTCGCCAGGCCCAGCGCGCAAGGGCAGGCAATGATGAGTACGGAGACGGCCACGACCAGCCCGTACGCCAGCGCGGGGGCCGGTCCGAGCACCGCCCAGACGATAAAGGCCACGATCGCAATCGCGATCACGGCAGGCACGAACCGGGCCGACACCTGATCGGCCAACTTCTGGATCGGCGCGCGCGTGCGGCTCGCGTCACTCACCATGCGCACGATCTGCGACAGCAAAGTGTCCGCCCCGATCTTGTCGGCGCGCATCAAGAATGAACCAGTCTGGTTCACGGTGCCAGCGGTCACGCGGCTGTCAGTCGACTTTTCCGCGGGCATGGGCTCTCCCGTGAGCATTGATTCATCGATGTTCGAGTGGCCATCTGTGATGAGACCGTCGACCGGTACTTTGTCGCCCGGCTTCACACGCAGAACGTCTCCGACTTGCACCTGATCCAGGTGCACCTCTGCCTCCGAACCGTCCGGATTGATGCGCAGCGCCGTGTTGGGCGCGAGCGCCAGCAACGCCCTGACCGCGGCGTTGGTGCGGGAGCGGGCCCGCTGCTCGAGCACCTGGCCGAGGAGCACCAGCGTGGTGATGGCAGCGGCGGCCTCGAAGTACAGCGGGGCCGCTCCGTTCATCTTGAACGCCGCGGGTAGCAGCTCCGGCCAGAGCAGCGCAACGACACTGAAGAGCCAGGCCGTGCCAGTGCCCAGGCCTATCAAACTGAACATGTTGAGATGCCAGGTCCGGAACGAGACCCAGGCGCGTGCAAAAAACGGCCACCCGGCCCACAGCACGACCGGGGTGCCGAGTGCGCCCTGTGACCAGTTGAACAAGGCAATGCCAAGCCAACGATGCAGGCTCAGGCCTGGCACGAACTCGCCCATCGTCACGAATAGCAACGGCAGCGTCAGCGCGGCGCTCACCCACAGGCGACGGGTCATGTCGTCGAGCTCCGCCGTGTCTGCTTCGGGCTCAATGAGCAGAGGTTCGAGCGCCATGCCACACTTCGGGCAGTTGCCTGGACCGATCTGGCGGATCTCGGGGTGCATGGGGCAGGTGAAAACGACACCGGCGCGGCCCACCGCTACCGTCGACTTCGGCTGATTGTGTTGATGCAGTGAATGTTCAGGCGAGTTCATGGTGCGAATGATTCCGGGCGGTGCCACGCTGTTTTACCGTGGCCACGGCGATCGCAATATCAGATAAGCCGATGGAATCAGAAACAGCGACAGCAATGGAGCCGTAATCATCCCGCCGACCATGGGAGCCGCAATTCGGCTCATCACCTCCGAGCCGGCGCCATGGCCCCAAAAGATTGGGAGCAGACCCAGCACGATCACCGCCACGGTCATGGCCTTCGGACGGACCCGAAGCACTGCACCTTCCCGAATCGCGTCCTCGAGGGTAGCTCGGTCCAGGTCCATCCCAAGATTCTGGCGCAATGCGGCGGCCTGCTTCAGGTAGAGCAGCATGATGACCCCGAATTCGGCCGCAACACCCGCGAGGGCAATAAAGCCGACGCCGGTGGCTACCGAGAAGTTATAACCCTTTATGTAGAGAAACCATACACCGCCAGTCAGCGCGAAGGGCAAAGTGGCCATAATCATCAGCGCCTCATCGAGGCGGCGGAAGGTGAAATACAGCAGCAGCGCGATAATCAACAGCGTTGCGGGCACGACCAGTCTCAGACGCGCGCTGGCACGCGCCAGGAATTCGAACTGCCCGGAGTAGGCGAGGCTCATGCCCGGCTGCAGTCTGACTTTCTGCGAGACCGCCGCGCGCAGGTCATGGACCACTGAAGTCAGATCGCGACCGTGTACGTCGACATAGACCCAACCCGAAGGGCGCGCATTTTCACTCTTGAGCATTGGCGGCCCTGCACTCAATCTGATGTGCGCCACGGCGCCCAAGGTGATCTGCTGCCCGGATGGCGTCAGGATCGGCAGTTGTTCCAATGTCGGTACGGAATCGCGGAGCTCGCGCGGATAGCGGACGCTGATCGGAAATCGGGCCAGCCCCTCGACCGTCTCGCCCACGGTCTCTCCGCCGATCGCAGAGGACACGATGGATTGCACATCGACGATATTCAACCCGAAGCGCGCCGCCGCCTCCCGATCTATGTTGATGTCCACATAACGCCCGCCCGTCAGACGCTCAGCGAGGGCGGAACTCACGCCGGGGATCGTTTTGGCGACCTGCTCGACTGCAAGGGCCACGCGATCAATATCAGCGAGATCAGTGCCCGTGACTTTGACGCCGATAGGGCTCTTGACGCCCGTGGCGAGCATGTCGATGCGATTTCGAATCGGCGGGATCCATACGTTGGTCAGCCCCGGCACTGTGACCACGCGATCGAGCTCGGCAATGAGGGCGTCGGGGGTGAGCCCGGCGCGCCATTGGTCCCGAGGCTTGAAATGGATAGTGGTTTCGAACATTTCCATGGGCGCAGGATCGGTGGCCGACTCCGCTCGTCCGGCCTTCCCAAATATAGTATCGACTTCAGGAACCGTTTTGATGAGCCGATCGGTCAGCTGCAGCAGCTCTGAAGCCTTGGCGGTCGAAATGCCCGGAAGCGCAGAGGGCATGTACAGGACGTCGCCTTCATCCAGTGTCGGTATGAATTCGCCCCCGATGCGTGTGAACGGCCACAGCGTCGTGAGGAGCAGGAGTAGTGCAATCGCCAATACAGCCTTCGGGCGGCGTAAGGTCCAGTCAAGTAGCGGACGATAGAGTGAGATCAGAATCCGATTGAGCGGGTTGGCCGATTCCCCTGGGATTCGGCCGCGAATCAAATACCCCATGAGTACGGGTACCAGCGTGACGGCAAGACCGGCCGCCGCCGCCATGGAGTAGGTCTTGGTCAGCGCCAGGGGACCGAACAGCCGGCCCTCCTGGGCCTGCAGGGTAAGGACAGGAATGAACGACAGGGTAATGATCAACAGGCTGAAAAACAGCGCCGGACCGACCTCCGCGGTGGCTTCCGCGATCACGTTCCAGTGAGCGACGCCCCGCAGCGTCTCCCCCGGATGCCGGTGCGACCAGGCCTCGATCTTCTTGTGGGCGTTCTCGATCATCACGATGGCGGCATCAACCATGGCCCCAATAGCAATCGCCACACCTCCCAGGGACATGATGTTGGCGCTCACCCCCTGGTAGCGCATCAGCGCGAAGGCGGCCCCGATCCCGATGGGCAGCGAGACGATCGCTACGAGCGCAGAGCGCAGGTGCCAGAGGAACAGGCCGCACACCAGCGCCACAACGATGAATTCCTCGACGAGTTTCTCCGTGAGATTGGCGACCGCTCGATCGATGAGTTGCGATCGATCGTAGGTGCTCACCACCTGGACTCCCGGCGGCAAGCTTTTCTGAAGGTCGGCGAGCTTGAGCTTGACCGCGAAGATGGTCTCGCGCGCATTCTTTCCGGAGCGCATGATGATGACGCCCCCGGCGACTTCGCCTTCGCCGTTCAGTTCCGCCACACCGCGTCGCATCTCGGGTCCGCGCTGAATGGTGGCGACATCGCCCAGTCGCACCGGGATGCCCGATGCGCTCAAGCTCAGCGGAATGGCCTTGAAATCCGCGAGGGTATGTAGGTAGCCGGAGGCGCGCACCATGAACTCCGATTCCGCAATTTCCAGTACCGCACCACCGCTCTCCTGGTTGGCGCCCTGTATGGCGTCGATGACTTTGCGGTGAGTGACCCCGTAGGCCGCGAGCTTTAGCGGATCGAGCACGACCTGGTACTGCTGAACCATGCCGCCGATGCTCGCGACCTCGGCTACGTTGGGTATGGTCTTGAGCTCGAACTTGAGAAACCAGTCCTGCAGCGCTCGCAGCTGACCGAGATCGTGGCCGCTCGTCTTGTCGATCAGCGCGTATTCATAAATCCAACCCACTCCGGTGGCATCGGGCCCGAGTGTGGTCTTTGCTGTTGCGGGCAGGCGATATTGGACCTGGTTCAGATACTCCAGGACGCGCGAACGCGCCCAATACAGATCCGTTCCATCCTCGAAGATGATATAGACGAAGGAGTCTCCGAAGAAGGAATACCCGCGCACGGTGCGTGCGCCCGGCACCGAGAGCATCGTCGTGGAGAGCGGATAGGTGACCTGATTCTCGACAATCTGGGGTGCCTGACCGGGAAAGCTGGTCCGAATGATCACCTGGACGTCGGAGAGGTCCGGCAGGGCGTCGACCGGCGTGACGCGCACGGCGAAGATCCCGCCCGCGACGATGACCGCGGTCGCCAGCAGAACGAGGAAGCGGTTCGCGATTGACCAGTGAATGAGACGCGCGATCACGGTGTACCTCCGTGCGCGCCGGAGCCCATGCGAGTTTCTGCACCACGCAAACTCGCCTCGGAATCAATCAGGAATTGCCCGGAGGCCACGACCTGCTGGCCTTCCTGAAGTCCGGCGATGATGCGGGTGTCATCGTCGTACTGTTCACCGATACGGACTTCAACGGGCTCAAATCGATGGTCATTGCCGGCCACAATCACGAGATCGCGCGTGCCGGTGTGAATGACCGCTTCTGAGGGCACGAGCAGGGCGTCCCGATGGGCACCGCCGGTAAGGCGCACGTGCGCAAACATTCCGGGCCGCCAGAGCCCGTTGTGATTCGAGAGCTCGATTCGGACGCGCAGGGTGTGGGTATCGGCGTTGGCTTGGGGCAGTACACTGACGATCCGGCCCGTGAAGGGATGATCAGGGAGCACAGCACTTCGCACGGAGGCAGAGTCCCCAACGCCAATGAGCGCGGCGGCCGTCTCCGGCACAGCGGCCTCAATCCAGACGGGATCGATGCTCTTGATCGTTGCAAGCGTAGTGCCGGCGCTAACCGTCATTCCAGCGCGGAATCTCCAGCGTATCGATCGTGCCGGCGATGGGCGCGGAGAGGGTGATGTCGGAGTGCACCTGCCGCGAGAACTCGAGCTGGGCAATGAAGGCGGGAGCCATCCCAAGGAGCACGAGACGCTGGCGAGCCGCGGCGATCAGTGGCGCGTCGCCGTTGCTGAGCAAGGCCAGGAATTCCGTCTGGGCCGCGGCCCACTCCGGGATCAACAGGTCTACGAGTGGCGCGTCTCGACCCACAATGTCGCCCGGTGCGTGCGGATAGACACGTGCCACGAATCCCGCCGCTCGCGCTTGGACGATCGCGGTATCACGGCCGTTGAAGACAACGGTTCCCGGGGCATCGACCTCCGAAGACACTGCGCGCCGTTCGACCTTGGCCAGTCGGACCCCCAGATTCTGGGTCAGTCGCGGGTCGACTCGAATGCCCGAGAGCTCGCCTCCATTGTCATCCGCGTATCTCGGGACCAGTTCCATGTCCATGAACGGTGACTTGCCCGGCCTGTCAAAATGCTGCGCGGGAACCATCGGGTCATACCAGTACAGCGCACGGCGCTGAGAATTGGATCCGTCGGCCGACGAAGAGGCACCGACCTGCCCGAAGCTCTTCGCCCACCAGAACCCTGCCAGTGCCCCAATGGCGCACACCGCGATCGCGCCTACGACAGTCGTTCGAAGAGTGAGGGTCATGGCGTTGGCTCCACGTAGCTGTAGTAGATGGTGGCCGCTGCCGCATCACGTCGGTTCTGCAGATCAAGATGCATGAGCTGGGCGTCAATCAGCTCCCGTCGCGCGACCAGCACGGCGGCGAGGTCGGCCTTGCCGCCTTGGTAGCTCGCCAGTTGATAGGCAACTTTCTGTTGGGCGAGGGGAAGGCGCGTGTCCTGAATCCGGGCGAGCTGGCTCGTGAGGGCCGCGTAGTCGGCCAGCTCGGCTTCGAGCGCTGCGGTGTGTTCGCGCAGCATGTTAGCGCGCTCCGCTTCCAGGCGCCTCTGTTCAAGGTGCTTTGCATTGATGAGGGGGTCCTGGCGGTTGGCGGAAAAGAGCGGTAGTGACAGGGTAAATTGCAGCGAGACCATGTCGCTGTACGCCGCCGCGCGGCGGGCGTAGCTCAATTCCACACCCCAATCGGGTCTCTTGGCCGCTTGGGCCTCTTGGGCCTGAGCCCGGGCCAGTGCAATCATCGGCCCAAACAGTGCAAGCTCTGGATGCATGTGCAGGTGAGAACGCAATTGATCGGCATCGATGACAAGTTCCGGTGGGTCCCCGGTTAGGGGATCGTCCCCATCCGTGCCTACCAGGCGGCGTAGGCCCGCCTTGGCCTTCAATTCATCGGCGCGCAGCACATCGAGCCGATCGGCGAGATCGGCTGCTTCCAGCTTGGGACCGATGACATCCGCAGGCGTGCCGCGGCCGCCTGCCAAAGCTGCTTGGACCGCGGCGGCGAAAAGCGTGTTCTCACGGCCGAGTGCATCGAAGAGCGCGACGCGACGTTCGATGTAATACCGATTGAGCCAGGCAATGGCTGCGCTCGTGCGCACAGCGAAGACATGAACTCGTCGCTGCGCATCGGCTTCATCCACCGCGGCGTTCGCGGTTGCCGCCTCCGCGCGACGTTTGGAGACGCTGGGGAAGTCCTGCATCACGCCGATCTTGCGCATCGTCATGAAGTCGCGATCGGCACTCCATCGATCCGGACCCGTGGCCGGAAGATTGTCGACCCCGAAGGTAAGCTTCGGATCTGGAAGCGCTCCGGCCGCGCGCGACGCTGACTGGGCGGCCTCTAGGCCCGCGGTTTGCGCTTCGATGTCGGCTGAGGAGCGCTCAGCCAGCGTCAAGGCTGCGTTGAAGCTGAGCGGGTCTGCGAATGTACCAGTGCTACCGCTCAGCAGCGACAGAATCAAAAGAGATCGGAACCACATACTTCAACTCCAATGGTTGAAGGCGCGCCAGGCGCAACCGGGCAGGCGTGTCGAATGGACACGCGGCCTCGGACCTATAGACGGTGGTTTTTTACAGCGTGCGCGGAGGTCGCCACTGCCCATCGGGGCCGGCGGCGGAGATCATCGTCAAGATCGGTGTAACAACGCTAAGGCGGGATGGTGCTATTGCAGCGAAGAGCATGCAGACACGATCAATCGCCTGCACCTGCCCGCCTCCCTGTGCGCAACCGCTGGCCGCGTCCAGGCAGCTCTGGCCCTGGGTGCCACAGGGCTGATGGCGTGCCCCGCAGCAGTCGGCACCTTGAAGGGCTACCGCGGTTGTCACGCCCTGAAAATCACAGACTTGTGCCTGTACTGCGGACGCCATGCCAGAAAAGGGCATGGTTACCACGATTGCCAAGATGGCAATGAGGCGCGATAACGGCGGGCCGCGGTGCTTAGGGGTGGTCACGCAGTAATACTAGACCACGGATCGAGTGAACGATACCTGGAGGCTCCAATCCGTGCGCAGCGCACGGTGTTCTGAGCCCCCGCCCGCAGACCTGCGCCTCCAGAAGGCCCAAAAAAGGTCTTGGCTCCACGGGTCGAAATGCGGCCCGTGACTTTCGCGTGACTCGGTGACGCTCTGTCGCGCTCGGTGGGGCAAACTGCAACGGACGCCCCGCGACAAGTTGTTGAATTGATTAACCCATTGAGCCGAGTTCTGCGCTCATGATGCCGAGGTCGTGGGTTCGAGGGCTCTGGTGCATTAGCGGTCAAACCTGCTAATCGGACCTTCCTTTTGTGGAGGTCCCCATGCCCAAAGCCACGATTCGCGACCCGATCTACCGTGGGCGTCGCTTTCCAACTGAAGTCATCGAACAATGCGTCCGTTGGTACATCAGCTACCGGCTGAGCTACCGGGATCTGATGGCCATCATGGCCGAGCGGGGCGTCGTCGTGACTCATACGACGATACTCCGCCGGGTGCTGCGTTATGTGCCTGAGTACGAACGGCGGTGGTCACGGTTTGCACGCCCCGTCGGGTCGTCCTGGCGGATGGACGAGACTGTCGTCTTTGTCGGGGGCTATCAGCACTGGCTGTATCGCGCAGTGGATCGATATGGCAAGAGTGTCCACTCGCGCCTCAGCAATACGCGAACCATCGAGGCCGCGGAGGCCTTTTTCCGGACTGCTGTCACACAGTCTGGTGTCGCCTGGCCAAGCAAGATCAATCTGGACGGCAATAGTGCGACGCGCCAGGCACTACGGCAGCTGGGCCGTGACGATCCGCGGTGGCGGTCAGTCACCCTGCGCACCAATCGCTACGTCAATAATGTGATCGAACAGGACCACCGGGCCGTTAAGCGGCGCTGTGCGGCCGCGCTGGGGTTCAAGTCTTTCCGGACAGCCGCCATTACCTTGCTGGGAGTAGAGCTGGCGCATCGGATCCGCAAAGCCCAGTACGCGGTGCCCGGGATAGACGATCGCCGTGGCGTATCACTGAGCCAATGCTGGCAGTCGGCGCTCCGGTCATCCAATGACCCGCGGTTTCCTTTGCAGGCCAACTCGCCGCCAATGCACCAGTTCTCCGAAGATGCGCGTCACTGGCGCCGGCAGCAGCCAAAACGCCGCTTCTCCAGGCGTCATCCGCTCCGAGTTCCTTACGGCGAAGGCCTCTTCTTGCTGGTCATGCCGAGTGGAGGGCGGGTTTGGCGCTACTACTACCAGTGTCGCGGGAGGAGGAGAACGCTCGCGTTGGGAGCTTATCCCTTCGTGCACTTGGAGCAGGCCAAGCGGCGTCACGCCGCAGCAAGGCAGATGATCAAGGAGGGGATCGATCCCAGCGCCAGACGGCGGGAGATTCAGTACTTAACCGTCTAGTGCGGCGAAAGGCGCCGCTTGTGATAACGAAGACGCCAAGACCATGACTGCGGAACTGTCGATAATATTGAATGGCCCCTCCGGTAAACTGCCCGGGGCGATGGCGGAGTTGGCGATGTGGGCGGTGGTGAGGTAGTGGCGGGCGGGACATGAAGAAGAAGCAGAGCAGAGGCGTTCGCGGGATTGCACTGCTCGCAATGCTGACGGCGAGTTTGGGCTCGCTGAATGTGCGTGCGCAGGCGCCGTCGGGCCCAATAGCACTTGAAAGGTCCGATTTCGCGGAGATTCGCACTCATCTGATAGGGTCTCGGCCCGTCGTGCAGACGCCTTGGACTGAGAAGAAGGGCGAGCCGTATCAATCTCCCTGGGAGCTCCGGTTGACTGTGGATACGCAGGGCAACGTCGTGGACGCCACTTTCTTGTCGGGCCCAGCCGAGCGACGGGCGGAGGCGCTGCAGGTGGCGCGGGCCACGCACTTCAAGCCGTTTGAACGCGATGGTCGGGCGGTCGCGGTCCAGTTTTCTATGGACATTGGAACGCAGCAGGCGAGCTACGCAGGTCCTGCAGACCGGGCGTTTCCCGATTCTGTGCCGCCGAAAGATACTTTCATCGGGCTGGAGCGGACGGGGTGTTATGGGTCTTGCCCGGCCTACGATGTGGAGGTGCGGGGCGACGGGGCAGTCACCTTTCGGGGGACTGGGGACGTGTTGGCTACCGGTACGCATCATTGGCGCATCGCGCAGGCGGAAGCGCTGCGCCTTGTCGCCATCGCGCGCCACGCTGACTACTTCAAACTCAACGGGTACTACGAGTACGACGTTACGGACTTGCCTACGTACATCACGCGGCTTCGCATCGGAGAACAAAAGAAGTTCGTGCTGGACTATGGGGGCAGCGGTTTCGGCAGCGCGGTGGCGTCGACCTCGTTTGGGGGCGAGGACCCACACATGCCGCGGGTGGTGACAGAATTCGAGATTGCCATCGATCAGATATCGGGTGCGGCCAGCTGGGTGAGGGGGGATGAGCAGACGATCGCGCGGTTCAGGGCCGCGAAGTGGCCATTCCGGTCGCGCCAGGGCGGGCAGGCTCTGGGGTTGTTGATTGGCGATTGCAAAATTGAGCTGGCTAAGGCCTTTGTGCGCGCGGGGGCGCCGGTGAACGGGAGCGGGGGAAACTGGGGTCCACGGCGGGCCATTGCGGGCGTGCCGTTCTGCGCGGATGTCGAACTGGCCAAGCTCATGGCGTCCAAAGGGGCACTGGCGGATAAGGCGAATGCCAAGGCATTTCTGCAGACCAGCGTGGAGGCAGGGTACCCCGACTTGGTGCGCCTTGCACTCAAGTATTTTGGTGACGTTCACACCAGCGATCGGGATGGCAATCCGCTCTTGTTCGCCGCAGCAGGCGCCTACGATCGGCGGGAAGAGGATGAACCAAAACCGGTGGGTGCAGCGAAATTTGATTCCGCCGCGGTGGCACAGCTGCTGCTAACCGCCGGCGCCAATGTCAAAGCCCGGGATGAGGAAGGCAACACAGCGCTGCATGAGGCGAACGATGAGAGTGTGGCGCGGGTGTTGATCAGGGCAGGTGCGGATGTAAACGCACGGAATGATGAAGGTGACACGCCGCTGTTTGATCACTATTTCAGTGACCCGAAGAAGGCACTGATCGAGGCGGGGGCGAACGTGAACGCGCGGAACAGGCAAGGGCGAACTGCATTGTTTGGGCAGGACCAAGGCGAGTCCGTAGACTTACTTGTCGGGGCGGGTGCGGACGTGAATGCTGTGGATGCTAGAGGCGATATGGCATTGCAGTGGGTTGGGAGCGAGAAAGCGGCGCTCGCGTTGCTTGCGGCGGGGGCGAAGGTGCCCAGGGATTCCCCGCGGCTGAATTCGCTGGTTGAGCGGGCGAGAAAACAGAAATGGGCGGGGCTGCTGGAGAGGCTAGCTGCCCTGACGACGGAGGACAGTACCAAGTGAGGGCGCGGACGCTGCCAGCGCCCGCTCGGCGGAGCTGCCGCAGCGACTCTAGTGTGATGTAAGGTCAAAGTACCCGCGGTGTGGCTATGTCGCGCGTCACGCCGCATCCCGGAGTGTCCATTGCCATTCAGCTACAGCCAAGAGTTTTTGGGGCATGCCATGGGGCATGAGCACCAGGTGTGCCAATGAAATCCCTTGAATATTAATTTGTTAGGAGCGCTATGCGGTGGCCACCCTAGCCACCAATCTCCTCAATGGGTTGCCGATGCGGTGCCCAAGGCGCCGTTCCTTGGTAAGCGCACGGTAAACGCAAACTTCGTCACTTCGTCGAGCAGGGTGGCTACGCCAGGTATCTGAGAAACCGGCAGCAGCCCAGGTTGAGCAGGAGGGACCCGATCCGGCGAGAGGCGGGAAGAGTACGAGCGGTCATGGTTTGCGATGGTCTCTCAGTAATTCTTCGGTGCGGCCAAGCAGCACAACGCCGCCGCTGGGCGAGATCTCGTACATCCACGGGTGGGTGGCAATCAACTCCGTCATCGGCGGTTGGCGCTGCAGGACGTTCATCACGTCGGTGTCTTCCGGGCGGTCGGTGAGGACGTGAACGTGAAAGCCCATGACCGGTTTGCCGCCGGCGGCCGGCGGCGGTTCGATAATGGTCTTATGCAGTGTACGGGTGGCGACGATCGAGCGGCCGTCGGCGCTCACGGTGTAGCGGGTGTCGCCGCCCAAGGGCCAGACGCCCAGTCTGACGACGGCGGGATACGCGTAGACGTACCACCCTTCAGCCGCAGCGGGCAGTACGGCGATTACGTAGGGCCGTTCGTAGGGCGGTTTGAATTCGGCGCGGACCAGATCCAGGGCGCGGGCGGCGCGCAGAAAATAGTCGGTGTCGGCCCGCGGTGGTGTGAGCGCACGCCCGACGAAGTCCGCGGGACCGGTGGTCTGAGTCGCTTCGTAGTCGATTTCAAAGGCGTCGTCCGCCGGGGTGCGGTGGCCGAACGCCACGCTCCACTTGCCGTCGGCATCGGGGCGGGCAATGTAATTCTTCACGAGGGCATCATTGGGAGAGAGGGCCTTGACCGCGTCAGTTCCGTGCCAGGCGGCCTGATCGTAGGCCGCCAGCTGACGACCACGGGCACTGATGCCCCGCAGTTCCTCAGGCGAGGGTGCGGGCGAGGGGGTGTCGGCGGCGAAGGCCGTCGCGCAGACCACGCCGAGTATGGCGATGATGAGCGGTCGAATGCGGCATCGTCTCCGGTGAGCGGTCGATCGGGCCGCGCCGTTCACGAACATCCTGCTGGCGCCGGTGGGGCTCATCTTTAACGCTTTCCTGAGTCGCCGTTCAGCATGCGCCGCAGTCAATAGCTCCCCGTCCTGCAGGGCGTGCCAGCGGAGCCCGCGCGCCGTTTCGATGTCGCGATTGGGGAGCGCACGGAAATGGCCAGGTTTGTAGTCAAGGCATCTTCCGCGCCCCGACTCTGGCACGAAGTAATACGTGTTCGCTCTTGGATACCTCAATCTGGACCGAACCAAAACAACAACCCGAACGTTGGGCGTCAATTTCGGACGCCGGCTCGAACCGCATCACCGCGCCGCTATAACGCGAAATCCGGACTCCTGACAAGAGCAATGTCCCCGTTTGGCGCAAGGGCGGCAAATGAACTTGGGCTCATTTCTAGCAATCGGAACGCGTAGCCGGCGAACCCGAACACTTCGCCAAACACAATCGGTACTTCCGTCGTCAAGTCGAATGAAATGAGCTCGTTTCCGCATGCACCGTTTATCGGGAAGACGACGCAGGACATTGAGTACGCACGATGTCGCGCTGCGTCTACCGCAATTGGCCCCACAGCGTACGTCGCCCCGGAGGGACCAGCTAATGAGAGCGTTCCAACGGTTTGGCCCGTCTGCGGATCTACAATACCGCCGGTGTCTGCGTAGAGCAGACCGTCGGCGTAGTACATTCCCATGCCCAATTCGCTTGGGCTCAGTGTGACAAATCGATCCTCTGGTGCAATAGCTGTCTGAGTAAATCCACTAGGATCCACGGAAAAATTGTAAATAGTCCCGCTGCTTACCGAGCTGTCTAGTGCATACGCCGTAGCTGCATTCGGGCCCCAGATCGTCGGGCCGCCATGCACTGGCACTCCCACTTGACCCGTATCGTTGAACAGCACGCTGACTCCTGTGAAACTCACGGCAAGGGTTCGTGGGCTACCAGGCGCCACCGCCATACTGATGGGCACCGCCGTTCCCCAATAAGTTCCACCCGGTATGGTCGCGTTCAATGTCACGGCCGGTAATAGGAATCTCTCGTATGCACCATGCTCACCAACATAAAGGTACTGCCCATCGTCAGAGAGCGCCAATGGGCCCGGGCTCATAGTTGTTGGCACATTCGCCGTGACCTGTCCGGTGGCAGGATCGATGATCGCTATCGTCCCAGGATTTTGAGTGGCCGTGCTCGGAATGGCGGCGTAAAGCAGACCGTGAATTGAATCCCAAGCGACATCGGTCGCTTGCAACGTCAATATGGACACGGTGGGCACAACTGATTTGGCGGCCGGCCCAGAATAGCTTGGTGATGAGCCGGGAATAATGCCCACCGGCGTATCCGTCCCCCCCGGCGCAATCAGAGTACCCCATAGCACACCGAGATAGCCTTGCGCCGTGACGACAGCCAGGCCGTCGACTCCCCAGCGTATCATCCTGGAGATGGTGCCCCCGATCTTGAAGCCAGGGATAGCGGCGGTACCAATCAGCGTGGATTGGCTCAGGTTGTAGGCCGAAAGCGTGAACGTCCCGTTGCTTACCGTCGCGTAAAACACGCGATTGTTGACTGAGTCGGGCGTGACGAATCCAGCGGCACCGGGATAACTCTGCACAATCTGGGAGGTGACAGGATCTAGCACGGAACCGCTGTTGTCGTAGATCAACCCTGCCTCATATTCGATGACGTCCGGAAACGTGCCAGGCATCGCGCCGGTACCGGGTTCAAGAACGAATGCGCCAGCGGCGGTCGAGAGCGTGTTGACCTGAGTGCCTTGCGCCAGATTGAACCCTGTGAATAGCGTCCCGGCGTCTGCCCCCCACGCCAGCGAGTTGGCGGCAGGTGTCGCCGCCGTAGGGTAAGGCCGTGAACTAATGTCATCAAAAACGACCGTAACACCCGGCTGAACTGCGGTATTCGAATATCCGTAGGGCACAATGCTTCCGTAAGAGGTGCTCCGCGCTACGGCCAGCGTGTGCGGCGCGCCAGGTGCTACGGCCATTTCTTGCGCGAATAGGGGGAGCCCTCCCGATGACCCCGGCGTGAATTCATCGGCATCCGACTGGAAGGTCAAATTCAGCACAAGCGCCGGAAGTGAAAATCGCTGAATGGCATTGGCTCCTCTCAGTCCCACGTACAGGAACTGCCCATCGTCCGAGACGGCCAATGTTGAAGGTTCACTACCCGCTTGGGCACTGCTGACAATGGTTCCTGATTCCGGGTCGAGGCCAATCACACAATTCGGACAAATCGGTCCGGTTGACCCGATGGCGAGATACAGAAGCTTTTGATTGGGTTCCCAGACTGCGTCGTTCACTGCGTCGAATGAGACTTTATAGTTGATAGTCAGCAACGGCCCTGAAGAAACAACAAGGTCCACGGCGGAACCGCTGCTCAGGTTGGTGCCTGCAGCCGGGCTCTCACTCACTACGTTACCGGAGGGCACCGTCGCGCTGTTCTGCATCGTCACAGTCCCAACTACGAGACCGGCTCCGGTGATTGCAGTGGTGGCTGCCGACTGCGAATCGCCGACGACGTTGGGAACTCCAATAAGGATCGGGCCGCTCGAGATGACGAGGCTGACCGAGGAGCCATTTGGCACGCTCGCTCCAGCCGCTGGACTTTCACTAATGACCAATCCCGAAGTTACCGAAGCACTCGATTGCGTACTGACAGTCCCTAGGACTAGTCCGGCTCCTGAAATTGCCGTTTCGGCAGCGCTTTGGCTATTGCCAACGACATTCGGCACGGTTGCGCTTGAATCGCCCGATCCGCCACCGCCGCCGCAGCCGGATAGGAACAGGCCGGCCAACAGGAGCAGAATGCCTTGCCGGGCAGGACTGCCTGCGATACTCAATAAACGGGTCATCGTACGACCTCACAATCTCCGATAGAACGCCGACTATTCTTTCGGTCTGGCGACGTCCCCCGCATTTGAATAGCGAGAGGTTTGAGAGTCTAACCCCGATCGAAGTTGGTCCGGCTGTCGGAGCACTGCCTACCAGAATTTCGGTGCCTCAAGGTCAGGTGATCCAATGAGCCGTGTTGCCGATGGTGAAGGTAATCATGCTGCTTTGCCGAGGATGTCCGCGATCATCCGGCTAGAGCCAAATTTACTTGGGGCATGCGTTGGGGGCACCATCAACCTCACTTCGCATAAAAATATAACAACAATCAATAAGATACATGCAAAGTTCGGGCGCCACCCTAGCCACCAATGGACTCAAGCGCGTAGGCAACCGCTCTCGGGGCGCACCGAAACAAGCGCGTGACTTTGCCGTGACTTGGAGCCGCGGACGCGCTCGGCCGCTAGCCTGCCGGGCATGCGTGTCCAATCACCTCAAGTGATTGAAGCTTTGGTTCTGTCGAAGAGCTGTTGCAAAAGCTTTCACGACAGCTGAAATGGATATGATCTACTCGGAGCGCCGATTGAAGTAGAGGGCATCCACGCCTGGGCCGAAGGCGAAGCCCACCATGTGACAGCCAGGTCGTGGCTCGCCG
>WNFL01046027.1_pt1 | contig 15943 bp, 13 predicted proteins | sample 5400361 | NCBI WGS metagenome assembly WNFL01 (sample SAMN13153351, study PRJNA577476) | soil metagenome | isolation source: 40 cm soil on Douglas fir-dominated hillslope | place: USA:California | collected 2013-09-17
GCCGCTTCGCTCTGCAGCTCGGCGCGCGCGCGTTCGATCTCCTGATCCGCGGCGCGCTTGGCCTCCTCGCGCACGCGCTCGGCGGCGCTGCGCGCGCGTTCCAGGGCGCGGGCGCGCTCGATCTCGGCGAGCTCAGCGGCTTCGCGCACGAGCGCTTCGTTCTCGGCGGCAATGCGCTCGAGGCGCGCGCGGATCGCGGCGTGCGCCTTGCGCGCGTTCTCGAGCGCCGCTTGCGCGTTCTCGAGCTGCCGGCGCAGCCCGTCACTGCGATCGAGCAGGAACATCTGCAGCGGCTCGCGTGCGAAGTAGCCGATGACGCCGATCAGGATCGCGAGGCCGAAGGCGTGGAAGACGAGCAAGCTCCACTCCGCCGCGTGCTCGGCGTGCGCTGCATGCTCGGCGTGCTGCCCCGCGGCGGTGCGCGCGAGCAGCACGAGCGCAGTCACTGCGAGCGCGTGGCCCTGGAATCGGCGCATCAGAGCGGCCTCCCGAGCAGCCGGGCGGCAGCTTCGCCCGCGAGCGCGCGCGCGTCGCCTTGCAGCCCCGCGCGGGCGCCGACGAGCTCTTCCGCGATCGAGCTGCGCACCGTCTCGATGGCTCGCGCGGCGTCCGCGGAAGCGGCCTCGAGCAGCGTGCGCTCCTGTGTCTCGGCGTCGGCCATGATCGCCGCGCGCCGAGCGTGCGCGCGCGCACGCGCTTCGGTCAGGCGGGCGTCGACCTCGGCGCCGAGCGCGCTCGCCTCGACGTCGAGGCGACTGGCCTCGTCGAGCGAGCCCGAGGTGCGCTGCTCGCGCGCTTCGAGCAAGCGGAGCAGCGGCGCGATCAGCAGCCGATTCACCGGGTAGATCAGCAGCGTGAAGACGAGGACGTTGATCGCGACGGACGGCCAGCTCGGCAGGAGATTCAGGTCCGCGGCGGAGGCGACGGACGGAAGCGCGGCCGCAGCGACGGCGAGAGACACCGATAGCGCAATGTTTGCGGCGGCGCGCAAGCAGATCTCCCTTCGGTCGCACCCGTGTCAGGAAGGAGCCGACGGCGCAGCTCTCCCCGAAGCGTGCGCGAATATGGCAAAGGAGAAACCCAAGTCAATTCAGAAGCGCTGCCACATTTCGCTGCTGTCGGGCGGTGCGCCGCTCAGCTCTGCGGTCGCACCTTCGGCGGCGTCGCGGCCGGCTCGCCCATCTCGATGCGCGCGCTCACCTGGGCGCCTTCGTGGATGCGGATGCGCGCCGTGCGCACTACGCCGTCGACGCGGCCCTGCGGCCCGATCTCGACGCGCTCTTTCGCGGTCACTTCGCCGACGACCGAGCCCAGGACCAGGATCTCGCGGACCTCGAGCTTCGCGTCGATGGTGCCAGTCTCGCCGACCACGAGGATTCCGTCGGCGCTGGCCGTGCCGCGGAAGTGACCGTCGATGCGCACCGCGCCGGTGAAGGAGATCTTGCCCTCGAAAGAGGTGCCGCTGTCGAGGAAGGTCTGCAGGTCCAGCTTCACGAGCTCTCTCCCAGCAGGCGATCGGAGAGCCGTTCCAGCTCACCCTCGCCGAAGTAGTGCAGCTCGATGCGCCCGCGCGCGCGCCGGCCGATGATCCGCACCTTGGTCTGCATGCCTTTGCGCAGGCGCTCTTCGAGATCCGCGACGTGCACGTCGCGCACCGGACCGCCGCGCGGACCGAGAGTGAGCTGCGGATGATCTGGTCGCGCACCATGACGCGCTGTTCGACGGGCACCTGGAGGATTGCCTTCGCGTGACCCATCGTGAGCCGCTGGTCGATCAGGTCCTGTTGAATCTCCCGCGACAGCTCGAGGAGGCGTAGGTGATTCGCCACGCTCGAGCGATCGAGGCCAACGCGCCGGCCCGCTTCGTCCTGCGTCATTCCTTCGTCGTCGATCAAGACCCGGAAGGCCTCGGCCAGCTCCATCGGGTTCAGGTCGGCGCGCTGAACGTTCTCGACCAGCGCCATCTCCACGACTTGGCGGTCGGTCGCATCGAGAACGACGGCGGGTACTTCGTCGAGCCCGGCGAGCTGAGCGGCCCGCCAGCGTCGCTCGCCGATGATCAGCTCGTATCCGTCACCGCGCCGGCGAACGACGAGTGGCTGCAGTACGCCTTGCTCGCGAATTGACGCAGCCAGGGTCGCGAGCTCGCTCTCGCGGAAGACCTTGCGCGGCTGACCCGGGTTCGGCGCGATCCGCGTGATCGCGATGAACAGCGGTGCGCTCGATGCGTCATCGGGCTCCGACGCAGCGCGCTCGACGCGCGTCACGGGCACCGGTGCGGGCGGAATCAGCGCTGAAAGCCCGCGTCCCAGTCCCTTCCGACTAGCCATTCTTGATCCTTTCCAGCAGCTCCTCGGCGAGCTGCAAGTAGCTGAGCGCGCCCTTGGAGTTGATGTCGTAGAGGAGCGCCGGCTTGCCGTGACTCGGAGCTTCCGAGAGACGGACGTTGCGCGGGATCACCGTGCGAAAGACCTTGTCCCCAAAGTGCTCGCGTGTCTCGCGCGCGACCTGCAGCGTCAGGGCGTTGCGCACGTCGTACATGGTCAGCACGAGCCCCTCGATCTCCAGGCGCGGGTTCAGCGACGCGCGGACCAGCTCGATCGTCTGCGTGAGCTTGGCCAGCCCCTCGAGCGCGAGGTACTCGCACTGCAGCGGAACCAATACGGAATCCGCCGCGACGAGGGCGTTCAGGGTGAGCAGCCCGAGCGACGGGGGCGTGTCGATCAGGATCACCCGGTAGGCGTCGCGCGCCGGGGCAATCGCCTTCGCCAGGCGATGCTCGCGCTCCGGAGCGGCGGCGAGCTCGACCTCCGCGCCCACGAGATCCGTCGACGAGGGAACCAGACGGAGGAACTGGAGCTGCGTCTCGAGCGTGACCTCTGCCAGCGTCGCCTCGCCGAGCAGGAGGTCGTAGACATCGGATTTCAGCTCTCCAGACTGGACGCCCAGACTCGAGGTCGCGTTGGCTTGCGGGTCGAAATCCACAAGCAGGGTCGGGGTTTCGGCCGCCGCGAGGGACGCGGCCAGGTTCACGGCGGTCGTAGTCTTGCCGACGCCGCCCTTCTGGTTCGCGACCACGATGACACGACTCACTCTGCACCCCGCGGGCGAACCCGCGCGGACATTCTATCGCAGAGTTCCACGTGCTAGGAGAGGAACTCGAGCGACTTCAGGCCGTTCCACGGGAAAGATCCGCCGCACGGAACCGCAGAATTCGCCCGCCCGACTCCAGCGGGAACTCGCCGGCACGCGAGCGCTCCGCAGCCGGTCCGGACCAGATCCAGACTTCCCCGCTAGGCCTGACCCAGGGGAGCCCGAGCTGCAAGCTGCGCTCAGGCTTGGCGACCGCGCGCAAGAGCGCGAAGTCGAAGTCGCGTCCGCTCGGAGCCTCGATGGAAGTCGGGCGGATCTCGATCGAGAGCCCGAGCTCGCGGGCAACGTGGCGCAGGAATGCGACCCGCCTCTCGCGGATCTCGACCAAGGTGAGCCGCAGGTCGGGGCGGGCGATTGCGAGCGGAATTCCGGGGAACCCCGCGCCGCTGCCGAGATCCACGACCGCGACTTCGGGCGGGAGATGGGCCGCCGCGGCGAGCGAGTCCTCGACGTGCCGTCGGATCGCGTCGGAATTCGTCGATCCGACGAGGTTCATGCGAGCGCCCCAGCGCGCGAGCTCGTCGGAGAACGCGGCGAGAGCGGCGTCGAGCGCCGCGGTCAAGCCGGGAAGATCTTGACTCGCTTTCGCGCGCCCTCGCCCTCGCTCTCGGAGCGCACGCCGCGCTCCTCCTTCAAGGCGTTGTGCACGAACCAGCGCTCGCGCGAGTTCATCGGCGGAAGCAGCTCGGCTTCGCCGCTCTCGCGCACCGCGCGAGCGGAGTCCTTCGCGAGGCGCTCGAGCTCGACCTCGTCGATGTCGCGATCGTCCCCCTCTCGAGGTCCGCTCGGCCGATCTCCGCGCCCGCCATCCCGGCGCGACTCTCGGCGGTTGTCGCGCCCTCCTCGCTCGCGGGGCTCTTCGCGCGGAGCGCGCCGCACGCCCTTGATCTCCACCTGAGCTGCGGCGTCATCGTCGATCAGCGCCTCGGCGGCGCGATGAGCCAGATGGGACAGCGCGGCGACGAGCCTCGGCTCGCGCTCGGCCAGCGCAGTGATCGCGCGCCCGTCCAGCGTGACGATGATCTCGCCGTCGTCGGTCTCCGACTCCGAGACGGTGACGTCGCGCATCTTCATGCGCTCGATCAGTCCCGTGACGAAGACGCCGATCTCGCCGACCGCAGCCTTCTGGGTCCGTGGTGACTCCGGTCGGCCCTCGGCGGGAGCGGATCGCTCCTCTCGTTCATCGCGTTCGACGGGCGCGCTGGCGCGCGGCGGCCGCTCCGGTCGCGACTCTGATCGCGGCTCGCGCGACTCAGTGCGCGGCTCCTGCGCTTCCGAGCGAGGCTCGCGTGACTCCGAGCGCGGCTCGCGCGACTCCCTCGGCTCGGGTCGAGGCTCCGGTCGCGCGCCGCGGTCGCGACCACCGCGATCCCCTCGATCGCGATCTCCACCGCGATCCCGCCCGCCGGACCGCTCGCGGTCGCGCTCCTGGGGCCTGCGCTCCTCGCGGCGAGCCTCCTGCGGGCGACCCGAACCGCGCGGCGCGGCGAGCAACAGCACGCGCTCACCGAGGCCCGCGATGTGAGTCGTGGGCGGAATTACCCACGTCTCGAGCTGATCCGCGGAGGTGCGGAAGAAACCCTCCGCCATCGCGATCGCGCCCTCCCGGCTCTCGGCCACGAACTCCTTGACGTCGTCCACGGATGCATTCATGCGGTCGTCTCCGATCGAGTTGGCGCCGGCGCGGCTCCGCGGTTCACGAGGAGCTGCTGCGCGATTCCCAGAAGGTTGCTCACGAACCAATACAGCACGAGGCCGGACGCGAATTGGTAGAACATGAAAGTGAACATGACACTCATCAGTGTCATCATCTGACGCTGCTGCGGGTCGGCGTTCGGCGCCGGACTCAGGCGCTGCTGCAAGAGCATCGAGCCACCCATCAAGAGCGGCAACAGGCGAATCGGAACGCCGGCGACGGAGAAGAAGTCTTCGGGCGCCGACAGATCGCGAATCCACAGCATGAAGGGCGCGTGGCGCAGGTCGATCGACGTCTGGAAGCAGAAGTAGAGCGCGATCATCACGGGCATCTGGATGATCATGGGCACGCAGCCGCCACCCATCGCGGCCAACGGGTTCATCCCCTTCTGCCGGTACAGCTTCATCAGCTCCTCTTGGAGCTTGTCCTTGTCGTTCGCGTGCCTCTCCTGGATCTCCTTCATCTGCGGCGCGATCAGGCTGAACTTCCGCATCGACGTCATCGAGCGCTGGGTCAGCGGATAGGTGAGCAGGCGGACCAGGATGGTCAGCAGGATGATGTCGACGCCGTAGTTCGCCACGACGTGGTCGTGCGTCCAGTGAAGTAGCCCGCCGAACGCCGCGACGAGCGGCCGCACGAATGCCCAGCCGGCGTCGATGGCGTGAGTCAGCTGCGGATCGGCGGCGGCGACGACCTCTTCGATCTTCGGCCCGAAGTAGAGGCGGTAGCTGCGCTCCACCCCGGTGCCGGCCGGAATCTCGAACGGCTGCAGCGCCAGCGATGCCTGACCCGAGTCCGCTCCCAGCGGGCCCTCGAATCCCGATGCCTCGCGCGCGTTTTGCGCGACCGCCGCGATCAGGAAGTACTGGCTGTCGATTCCGACCCATTCGACCGGAGGCGGGTAGGCCGTTCCGGTGGGCGGCCCGCGCCCGAGCAGGCTGCCGACGATCCCCGTCGAGCCGATGCCCGCGAGCGGCGTGCGCTTGATGGAGCCGTCGAAGGACGCCACGAGGCTGTAGCGAGGGAAGTGATCGGGCGCGGTCGCGGGGCGTTCCTGTCCGTAGAACACCAGCTCGAGCTTTGGCCGCACGGTCTGTTGGCTCGCGTTCGAGATCGAGACGGTCATTCGGCCGCCGTAGCCCGAGTCATCGAGCTCGAGGCGGCGCGTCACGGTGACCCCGGCCTGCGCCGCGCGCAGCTCGACATGACGTGGCCCGCTGGATGTCACCTCAGCGGGAGCCGCCTCGAGCGAGCGCAGCGGATCGGGCCCGAGAAACAGGAACATCGCGCCCCGCGTCGGCGCGGTGACGAGCTCGACTGGCCCGGAGCCCGGGGCGACCGTCGCGCGGTACTGCAGGAGCTCGACGCTCTCGACGCGCGCCCCGACGCTGTTGACGCGAATCTCGACCGCGTCATTCTTTAGCGTCAGAGGCCGGCCTGACCTCGCCGCTGGCAGCTCCGGAGTCCTGGGCTCGGCCGCCGGGCGTGCCGGCTCGCTGGGGACCGATTGGGCGACTTCCGGCTTCTGCGTCACGGGTGGGGTCGCGGTCGGCGGCCGAAAGTAGAGCGCCGCGGCTAGCAACCCCACGGCGAGAGCAAGCGCGGCGATCTGCCAGCGGTCCACCATCCCCTCCGCTACGGCAGGTCGAGCCCGCCGCCCCCAAAGGGATGGCAGCGGGCGAGTCGCCGCAGCGCGCGCGCGCCACCGCGCCACACTCCGTAGCGCTCGATGGACGCGATCGCGTAGCTCGAGCAACTAGGGTGGAAGCGGCAAGCCGGCGCCAGGAGCGGCGAGAGCGTTTGCTGGTAGAGCCGCACGAACGCGATCAGTAGGCGAGCGGCGCTGGCTTGCCGTCGGGCAACAGCGCCGGGTCGAGATCCCTGCGCACGTCCGCCAGCCGCAGCGACGGCGGGAAGTCGCGCTTCGCGATCAACACCAAGTCGCACGAGCCGAACTCACGCCGACGGCCGCGGAACCACTCGCGCGCCAGGCGCTTGATGCGATTGCGCTGCACCGCGCCGCCGACCTTGCGCGTGACGGTGACGCCGAGCCGGCTCGCTCCACCGTCACCGCGGTCGAAGACGTACACGATGAAGAACTGCGTCGAACGGCGCGTTCCGTTGCCGGTCGACGCGAGAAAGTCGCGTCGCCGCATCCGCCGCCTAAGCGCGCCGCGGGAGTCGCCCATGCCGCGCGGATCGCTACTTCCTCTTCGTCACTCGCGTGAGCGCGTGACGACCCTTCGCGCGGCGCGCAGAGAGCACGCGGCGACCGCCCTTCGTGCTCATGCGCGCGCGAAAACCGTGGTTGCGTGCACGGCGAATGCGACTGGGCTGAAAGGTCCGCTTCATGGGAGGTGCCTCGCGAGCCGGGCTCGCCGGTGGGGCGTGTATGAAAGCATCGGGTCCCAGGTGTGTCAACGCCGCGCGCGCGCTCGTTCTTCACTGTGGATGCGGCGTGGATTTAGCGCGGGATCATCAATTCGCGTCTTGCTTTGCTGCGCGGCGCTTTGATAAGCAGGGTTGCATCCCACTCGTCTGCGCCTGTTGAAAGGTCTGACGCCCCCGATGACCGCGAACTCGACTGACCTCGTCCGCGCGGACGAGACCGCTTCACTTTGGAAGTCGGTGCTGCACACGCCGTCGCCGAGGTTGTCTGCAGCGACGAGAGACTTGCTCGCTGTGCACACGCGCGTGCTCGAACGCGTTCCGGGTCAGCTGCGCGTGGCGATCGACTCGAGCGAGCTCGACGTTTGGCTGCGCGGCGGTCAGCTCGCCGTGCTCGAAGCGTCACTCGCGAGCGTCACCGACGGTGCGATCGCGCTCGCGGTCGTGCCGGTGCACGACGTCGCCGCGCTGCGCGCGGATCCGAGTTACACGTTCGCGAGCTTCATCGCGAGTCCCGCGAATGCGCACGCACGCGCGAGCGCGGTCGCGTTCGCTCGCGATGCCCGCGGCGCCGGCGCGCTCGCGGTCTACGGCGGCCCCAGCGCGGGGAAGACGCATCTCCTGCGCGCCATCGCGGCGGCGATCGGCGCGGCGCGCGGTGAGGATCACGTGCTTACGTGCAGCGCCGAGCAGCTCTCGCTCGAGCTCATCCGCGCGATCGGGGCCGACACGATCGCGGAATTCCGCAAACGGCTCGACTCCGTGACCGCGCTCGTGATCGACGACCTCGATGCGCTCGCCGGACGCGATGCGACACAGGAAGAGCTCGCGCACAGCCTCGAAGCGCTGCGCGCGCGCAAGGTGCCGATCGCGATCTCACTGTCGAAGCCACCCGATCGCGCGACCGGCCTGGTGGCTTCGCTGCGCGCTCAGCTCGCGCACTTCACGCCGCTCGAAGTGCGCGCGGCCGAATGGGAAACGCGCGTGGCGATCGTGCTGGCACGCGCCCGGCTCTGGGGGGTCGAGCCCAGCGCTTCCGTCGCGTCGTACCTGGCGAGTCGGCTGCGCGCGCAGCTCGGACAGCTGGACCCGCTGCTCACGCGCCTCATGACGCGCTCGTTGGCGGGCAGCGCCCTCGCCGATCTCGACGTCGTCCGTCATCTGATCGCCAGCGCGGCCGAGAAGCCGCTGCGGATCTCCCCCGACGACGCGCTCAGCACGGTCGCGCGCCAGTTCAACCTGCGCGTCCGCGACCTGCGCTCGTCCAGCCGCAGCGCGCGCGTCACCACACCCCGCCAGGTGGCGATGTATCTGATGCGCCGCCACTGCGGCCTCTCGTACCCGGAGATCGGTCGGCGCTTCGCGCGCCACCATACGACCGCCTTGCACTCCGATCGCGTCGTCCAGGAGCAGCTCGCCGAGAACGCGAGCCTGCGTGCCGCCGTCGTGCTGATCGAGAAGGAGCTCCTGCGCTTGTCCGAGGGCGGTGGATGAGCGGTGGAGAACTCGCGGAATCGGCGCGCCTCCCGCACGGCTCCACCGCCGGGCGGCGCAGCGTCCCCCGCCGCGGTCAGAAAAATCCCGAATCCACGCGCGACCCGGACCCAGTTCTCCAGATTTCCACCGGGCTCCCTCCTCCTCCTGCTCTTCATGTCATAAGATCAGGAGTAGAGGGGCGGAGGATGGTATGAAGCTCACTATCGAACGCGAAGAGCTACTGCGCGGCCTCGGCCGCGTGCAGGCGATCGTCGAGCGACGAGGGACGATGCCGATCCTGGCGAACGTCCTGATCGAGGCGCGCGAGGATGGCTTGACGTTGGCGGCCACCGATCTCGAGGTCGCCGTCGTCGCGCGTCACCCCGCAAAGGTGAAGACGCCGGGTTCGGTGACTCTCGGCGCCAAGAAGCTGTACGAGATCGCGCGCGAGCTCGAGCAGTCCGAGGTTTCACTCGTCGCCGACGATGCGCGCGTCACGCTGACCTGCGGGCCCGCCAAGTTCAACTTGCTGTCGACCTCGCCGGAGGAGTATCCGAGCGTACCTGGCGCCGACAACGCGAGCTTCGCGCAGCTCGACACCGGCCTCGTCGCCGAGCTGATCGATCACACGCTCTACGCCACGTCGAGCGACGAGACTCGCTACAACTTGAACGGCGTGTTCGTCGAGAGCGCCGACGGCAAGCGAGTGCGCTTCGTCGCGACCGACGGCTATCGCATTTCGCTGATCGAACGCGCGGTGCCGAACCCGGTGCCGTTCCTCACCAAGGGCATCATCGTGCCCCGCAAGGGCATCGCCGAGATTCGCAAGCTGTGCGACGAGGGCGATGGAACGCTGGAGATCGGCGCGGCCGACGGCTTCTTGCACGTGCGCCGGCCGGATCTCCTGCTCACGACGCGCTTGATCGATGGCGAGTTCCCGAACTACCGCCAGATTCTTCCGAAGGGGCATCGCGTGCGCTTGCTGGTCGAGCGCGAGAAGCTGCTACACGCGGTGCGGCGCATCGCGCTCATGGCACACGAGCGCTCGCGCGGGTTCAAGTTCGTGTTGGCCGACGGTCAGCTCGATCTCTCCGCGAGCAACCCCGATCTCGGCGAGGCGCGCGAGTTACTCCCGGTCGAGTACCAGGGCGAGCGTTTCGAGACGGCGTTCAACGCGCGCTACCTGCTCGACGTGCTCGGCGCCATGACCGCGAAAGAAGTCGCGATCGAGCTCTCCGAGGAGCTCAGCCCGGTCCAGATTCGGCCCGCGGACGACGCCGACGAGAGCGCCGTCATCATGCCGATGCGGCTGTAGCCGAACGCGCTCCGTTCAGCTACTTTACCGAGCGTTTGCAGTAGCTTGCGGCGCGATTGGGCCTCTGCATTCCACAGGGCTCCCGGCGCAGGGAACGCGCCCAAAGGGCTTCGGTCCTCCCCGGCATCGGTAACGCATCAGGTCCCAGGGGTTCGGAAACACGAATGACCGAATATGACGCGAGATCCATCGAGGTTCTCGAGGGTCTCGACCCGGTCCGCAAGCGACCGGCCATGTACATCGGCTCTACCGGGCCGGGCGGGTTGCACCACCTCGTCTACGAAGTGGTCGACAACTCGATCGACGAGGCCGTCGCGGGCTTCTGCGACACCGTCCGAGTCACGATCCACACGGACTGCTCGGTCACGGTGGAGGACAACGGGCGCGGCATCCCGGTAGATCCCCACGCGAAGCTCGGGCGCCCTGCGGCCGAGGTGGTCCTGACCACGCTGCACTCGGGCGGCAAGTTCAGCAACAAGGCGTACAAGGTCTCGAGCGGCCTCCACGGCGTCGGCGTCTCGTGCGTCAACGCGCTGTCGGACAAGCTCGACCTGGAGATCAAGAAGGACGGCAAGGTCTACCAGCAGCGCTACGAGCGCGGCGTGCCCCAGGACGACCTCCACACCGTCGGCACCACGGAAAAGACCGGCACCAAGATCACCTTCCACCCCGACCCCAAGATCTTCGAGAGCACCGAGTACAGCTTCGACACGCTGGCCAACCGCCTGCGCGAGCTGTCGTTCTTGAACGCCGGCATCCGCATCACGCTCGACGACGAGCGCACGGGCAAGAAGCACGATCTGCACTACGAGGGCGGCATCGCGTCGTTCGTCGAGTATCTGAACCGCGGCACCGTCGCCCTGCACCCGGTCGTGTTCCTGTCGGGCGACCGCAGCTACGAGCAGTCGACGGGCGACGGCATCGTCACCACCGACGTCCACATCGAGATCGCGCTCCAGTACAACGACGGGTACAACGAGAGCGTCTACAGCTTCGCCAACAACGTGAACACGGTGGAGGGCGGGGCGCACCTCACGGGCTTCCGAAACGCGCTCACGCGCGCGCTGAACCGCTGGATCACGGAGCACCAGAGCGAGAAGGACGCGGTGACCGCCACCGGCGAGGACACGCGCGAGGGCCTCGCCGCCGTCGTCTCCGTCAAGCTCTCGCACCCCCAATTCGAGGGCCAGACCAAGTCGAAGCTCGGCAACAGCGAAGTCACGGGCCTCGTCGCGAACCTGGTCTACGACACGCTCTCGGCGTATCTCGAAGAGAACCCGATCGCGGCGAAGATCATCGCGCAGAAGTGCACCGAGGCGGTGCGGGCGCGCGAGGCGGCGCGCAAGGCGCGCGAGCTCACCCGCCGCAAGGGCGCGCTCGACGGCGCGAGCCTGCCCGGCAAGCTCGCCGACTGTCAGGAGCGCGACCCGGCGCGCTCCGAGATCTTCATCGTCGAGGGTGACTCGGCGGGCGGCACCGCGAAGCAGGGCCGCGACCGCTCGAACCAGGCGATCCTGCCCATCCGCGGCAAGCTGATCAACGTCGAGAAGGCGCGCCTCGACCGCATGCTCGCGAACAACGAGATCCAGACCATGATCGCGGCGCTCGGCGTGGGCATCGGCGAGGACTTCGACGCGAGCAAGCTGCGCTACCACAAGGTCATCCTGATGACCGACGCCGACGTCGACGGCTCGCACATCCAGACCCTCTTGCTCACGTTCTTCTTCCGCCACATGCCGGACCTGATCACGCGCGGCCACCTGTATCTCGCGCAGCCGCCGCTCTACAAGCTGAAGCGCGGCAAGAGCGAGCAGTACATCCAGACGGACTCGGAGCTCTCGCAGCATCTGCTGGGCATCGGTCTGTCCGAGGCGGAGGTTTTCGCGGCGGGCCAGGAGGAGGCGCTGCTCGAGGCGACCTTGCGCGAGCTGCTCTCCGATGCGCAGCGCTGCGAGCGCGTGGCGGCGGCGATGGAGCGCCGCGCGATCGACGCGCGCATCGTCGAGGCCGCGGCCGCGTCGGGCCTCGCGCCCGCGGCGGCGCTCTCCACGCCCGAGGAGCGCGCCGGCTTCGAGCGGCGACTCACCGAGTATCTCGAGCTCGCCTACCCAGAGACGCTGCCCGTGCGCGTCGAGTGGGGACACGACGCCGAGCACAGCCGCTGGACGCCGACCGTGCACGTGCGGAACACCGCGGTGCAACGCTCGCTCGAGTTCGACCAGGCGCTGCTCGAATCACCCGACTACCTGCGCTTCGTCTCGCTCGCGGAGCACGCCCGGAACGTCGGCACCGCGCCGTACCGGCTGGTCACCGACGGCGACACGCGCGAGATACCGACGCCGCGCCACCTCCTGGCGGACCTGCTGCGCATCGCGAGCAAGGGTCAGTACATCCAGCGCTACAAAGGTCTGGGCGAGATGAACGCCGAGCAGCTCTGGGAGACCACGATGGATCCCGCGCGGCGCACGCTCCTGCACGTGTCCGTCGAGGATCCGCCGGGCGCGAGCGAGACGTTCAGCATCCTGATGGGCGACCTCGTCGAGCCGCGCAAGGAGTTCATCGAGAAGAACGCCCTCAACGTCGTGAACCTCGACATCTGAGTCACTGACGATGTCGGAAACGCCAGAGACTCCCGAGCTTCCTCCGGTCAATCCGCCGACCCCCGTCGCGATCGAGGACGAGATGCGCCGCTCGTTCCTCGACTACTCGATGTCGGTCATCATCAGCCGCGCGCTGCCCGACGTGCGCGACGGCTTGAAGCCCTCGCAGCGCCGCATCCTGGTCACGTTCAACGACCTGAACCTCTCGTTCGATCGCCCGTACCGCAAGTGCGCCAAGATCTCCGGTGACGTCTCGGGCAACTATCACCCGCACGGCGAAGCGGTCGTCTATCCGTCGCTGGTGCGCCTCGCGCAGCCGTTCTCCATGCGCTACCCGCTGGTCGACGGCCAGGGCAACTTCGGCTCGATCGACGGCGATCCGCCGGCGGCCATGCGCTACACCGAGGCGCGACTCACTCGGATCGCGACCGAGATGCTCGCGGACCTCGAGCGCGAGACCGTCGACTACGGCCCGAACTACGACAACACGCGCAGCGAGCCGCTCGTCCTGCCGACGCGCATCCCGAATCTCGTGGTCAACGGCTCGTCCGGCATCGCCGTCGGCATGGCCACGAACATCCCGCCGCACAACATCGGCGAGACCGTGGACGCGCTCGTCATGCTCGCGCGCAACCCGCGCACCACGCTCGACGAGCTCATGGAGAAGCTGCCCGGGCCGGATTTCCCGACGGGCGCCTTGATCTGCGGGGCGGGTCCGATACGCGAGGCGTACCGCACCGGCCGTGGCCTGCTCACGGTGCGCGCGCGCGCGGCGATCGAGGAGGCCAAGGGCGGCAAGCTGCGCATCGTCGTCGACGAGATCCCGTACATGGTCAACAAGGCGTCGATGATCGAGAAGATCGCCGAGCTCGTGCGCGACGGGCGCATCGACGGCATCTCCGACGTGCGCGACGAGTCCGACCGCCGCGGCATGCGCGTCGTCGTCGAGCTGAAGAAGGACGCCGACGACCAGGTCGTGCTGAACCAGCTGTTCAAGCTGACGCCGATGCAGACCACCTTCGGCGTGAACATGGTCGCGCTGGTGCGCAATCGCCCGCAGACACTCGGGCTGGTGGCGCTCTTGCAGCACTTCCTCGACTTCCGCCGCGAGGTGGTGCGCCGCCGCGCCGCCTACGACCTGCGCCAGGCCGAGGCGCGCGCGCACATCCTGGAAGGCTTCGAGATCGCGCTCGACAACCTCGACGCGGTGATCGCCCTGATCCGCGCGAGTCAGAGCCCGGCGGACGCGCGCCAAGCGCTGCAGACGCGCTTCTCGCTCAGCGAGCTCCAGTCACAGGCGATCCTCGACCTGCGGCTGCAGCGACTCACCGGGATGGAGCGCCAGAAGATCCTCGACGAGCTCGCCGAGGTGCGCGCCAAGATCGAGGAGCTGAAGGCGCTGCTCGGCAACGATCAGCTCGTCACCGACAAGATCATCGAAGAGCTCGCCGAGATCCGCGAGAAATACTCCGACGCACGCCGCACCGAGCTCGCCGCGCCCGTCGAGGACTTCACGACCGAGGACCTGATCGCGGAAGAGGACATGGTCGTCACGATCACCCACCGCGGCTACGCCAAGCGCCACGTGCCGCGGCTCTACCGCGCGCAGCGGCGCGGGGGAAAGGGCAAGGTCGCCGCGTCGACCACCGACGAGGATTTCGTCGAGAAGGTCTTCGTCGCGTCCACGCACGCGTATCTCTTGTGTTTCACGAACCTCGGCCGCGTGTACTGGCTGAAGGTCTTCGAACTGCCCGAGCTCTCGCGCACCGCGAAGGGCAAGGCGCTCGTGAACCTCCTGCGGCTGGGGGAAGGCGAGCGCATTCAAGCGATCCTGCCCGTGCGCACCTTCGACGAGGCCGGCTTCGTCGTCCTGGCCACGCGGGGCGGCACGATCAAGAAGACGGAGCTCGCGGCGTTCTCCAACCCGCGGCCCAGCGGCATCATCGCGCTCAACATCTCCGAGGGCGACGAGCTCATCGCCGCGGCGCGCACGGCAGGCGGCGAGCAGATTCTGCTCGCGACCCAGGACGGCAAGTCGATCCGCTTCCTCGAAGATCAGGTTCGTCCAATGGGCCGCAGCGCGACCGGCGTGCGCGGCATCTCGACCCGCGAGGGCGACGCCACCGTCGGCATGGAGGTGCTGAAGCCCGGCAAGACGATCCTGACCGTCACCGAGAATGGCTTCGGCAAGCGCACGCCGCTCGACGACTACCGCGAACAGAATCGCGGCGGGCAGGGCATCATCACGATCAAGACCACGGAGCGGAACGGTCGGGTCGTGGGAATCCTGCAAGTGAGTGACGGCGACGAGATCATGCTCATCACGAACGGCGGGAAGATGATTCGCACCCGGGTCGCCGAGATCCCGACGATGAGCCGCAACACCCAGGGCGTGCGCCTCATGGAGCCCTCCGAGGGCGAGCGCGTCGTCTCGGTCGCGAAGCTCGCCGAGGGCGACGAGGAGGCCGAGGCCGAGGGCGCAGCGGAGCCGCCCGGGGCGGAGCATGGGTAGGGTGCCCATGCGAGCATCGGACCTGCCGTGAGGACGGGGCGCTCGAAGCGCCTCATGAAGCGCGGCCGGGAAGTGATTCCCGGCGGCGTCAACAGCCCGGTGCGAGCCTTCGGCTACGTCGGCGGGCAGGCGCGCTTCATCCGCTCCGCGTCCGGCGCGCGCCTGGAGGACGAGGACGGCAACCGCTACGTCGACTGGGTCGCGTCCTGGGGGGCGATCCTCGTCGGTCACGCGCATCCCATCGTGCTCGAGGCGGTGCGCGCCGCGGCCGCGCGCGGCACGAGCTTCGGCGCGCCCACGGAGAGTGAGATCGAGCTCGCCGAGCGCGTGGTGCAGCTGGTACCCGGCGTCGAGATGCTGCGGCTCGTGAGCTCGGGAACCGAGGCGACGATGAGCGCCATCCGCCTCGCGCGCGGGGCAACCGGCCGCGATCGCGTCGTGAAGTTCGACGGCTGCTACCACGGGCATCCCGATCACATGCTCGCGGCCGCAGGCTCCGGGGTCGCCACGCTCGGCATCCCCGGCACCGACGGCGTGCCGCGCGCCGCGGTGGCCGACACGATCGTGCTGCCGTTCAACGATCTCGCGCGCGTCGAGGCGTTGTTCGCGGAGCGCGGCGCCGAGATCGCCGGACTGATCGTCGAGCCGGTCGCGGCGAACATGGGCATGGTGCTGCCGGCCGAGGGCTTCCTGCGCGGCCTGCGAACGCTCTGCGACCGACACGGATCGGTGTTGATCTTCGACGAGGTGATCACCGGCTTCCGCGTCGCGCTCGGCGGGGCGCAGGCGCACTTCGGCGTGACT
>WNFL01147801.1_pt2 | contig 15943 bp, 19 predicted proteins | sample 5400361 | NCBI WGS metagenome assembly WNFL01 (sample SAMN13153351, study PRJNA577476) | soil metagenome | isolation source: 40 cm soil on Douglas fir-dominated hillslope | place: USA:California | collected 2013-09-17
AAATCCATGAGCTATAGCACGACAAGACTTGGATTGGTATGGAAGCGACCAGGTGCGACAGGTAAGGTAGAACGATGCGGCCTAAAATTTGCGTGTACAATATAGATAACGACACACCGTCAAAGCGAAGAAGAGCGCGTAGCACCAGAACCACAACGTAAATATCGGCGACATCTTCACGATTATGTCTTAGGTATGGCCGCTGCCAAACACGTGCTACGGAGCTCTGTGATGAGTTTGAGTGTGCATACACAAGAGCCGGTGAACAGCGTGACTAGAGACAAGTACTGGTACCACCTTGAAGCTTGACAATGGAGACATCGTTACAAGTCTGATCACTTTCACTTCCAAAAAGGTTTCTCGGCCTTGGTCGGGGTTTCGTTGGAAAAGACCCTAAGGCGAAAGGGTTCAAGCAAGCTGAAGTTGTATGGTTGTTGAGTCGACAATAGCATTGAGGAGCAGGTCAGTGTCTCCATTCTCGTACCCGGAGACAGGTAACACTGACTGTCTGGGTACTGGTGTCCTGCTGAGCAGATAACTGGCATCAGGGAATATGTACATATTAATGACCACGAAATGCTTGCATGTTGTATGATAGAGGTATTAGCAACATTCTGGAAGCAAGTATACAATACTCTGTTCCGGAGAGAACAAAAATCTTTCTCCTGGGTAGTGATAATGGTAGCAACGCCCATAGTGTGAATAACGGGGGAAAGATGGTGGGTTGTGCATTACAGGGAATGGGGAAGAAGCGGAGAAGTCGAAGGATGCAGTAGGTTCATCTTCGTCTGCATTAATGTCGGCGGTATACGTGACCACTTGGCATCAATGTAATCGAAAAGTTCGGCAGGTGGGAAGGATGGCTGGCGTGTCAGAGTGGACACCCTCTGCTGCTATGCTAGTGAAGCCAGACATATCGACGTTAGACTCGATATCCTTGTCAATCCATGTGCGCTTGAAGGTGTATTTAACTTGATGCTTCTTGTAATAGAGTAGGAGATGAGATGGAAACTGTCACTAGTGTAAGTAGTTGGAGGTTGCTGCTATACGAAAGGGCGAACGCGGGTTAACTTAATGTTATGGAACGAACGAGCATCCGGTGGCTCATAAACCCAGAGATTAGAGCAGCTAATCGATCCTTTGTAGCAACCAGGTTGCTCACCACACCTTTCATTGATCACACACCGTGTTTTCATACACACCCTGCGGTGTACTCGATGTATACCCTCACGAGAAGAGCCCCCTCCCTGCTCCTCCTACCTCTACCTCATGCTCCCGTTTTCCCACATGCGTCTGGAGTATTGTTGCCTTCTAATGTACTTTTTTCTTTTTCATTTGCGCTGTGCCAGCCCTTCGACTGGTTCTATGACTTTGTTACGCGATCATGACTGGGTACTGTGCGATATCCTTCATGTGCGACCCTATAAATTCTGTACGCCTTGATACACGGGTCTCCAGTCTGAATCTCGAATTGGACTCAGCTTTCAACGCTCTCCAAAGTATCAACCTTGTTCAACTCGTCTAAGGTACTTCCGAGGCTAGCGGCTGGGAGTGATACTTCTGGAATAGTCCCGTCTAATGGACCCGATCCCAACACTAGCTAGCTGAGCGTGGTTGGCCAAAGGAAATGAACTTCTTACGTTTCGCGTACTGCACTCAGGAACCTCAAGAAGCTCGTATCATATTTATGTTTGTATAGAGGGTAACCAAGGTGGAGCAGGCGTGGAGCAGCGGAAGTAGTACCGAACCCCAAATTTCTCCGAGGATAAAGTCACATGGGTGGACGGACCCGGACACGAAATATGGTGGAAGAGCTTAATGACCTTCCGCCGATCAATGAAATAGAAAGTATAATAATTGACAGATCAAACCCTCTTCAAGCCCTCTCTTGTCTGTCTTAGCAACCGCCTCTCATTGTTGGCAAGTGTGGAACCGAAAAGATGACTTAGAATAGTTTCAGAATTCTCCTGAGAAATGAGGCGCGGAGGTGCATCGCCGTCTGAGGTACATTGCCATCCGTACAGTTGGTCCCTCGACTGAAAAAGGCAAGAGAGCCCATCAAGGAAGTGGCTGTTCGCCTCAGGCTTACTGCTTTTCGGTAATTAGCGACTTGGCAGGTGTTTTCTGCAAGTGCACGCCGTGATGAACGCTGGTACTTGAGCAGAACAAGGACGTCGAGTCAGGCATTGATCCGCGAAAGTTGCGCCACTTCAAAGGATGAAAGGACTGACCCTGGACTGACGGATCAGATTTACAGCTGACACTTTGTTCTCGATACTGAGGTTCGTGACCAAGGCGTTTCACTGTGCGTGTGGCGAGGAAAGTAAGCTTCTTTTGTTAACCACCTTCCTTTTACGGTCGCTCTTTGTGTGCGCAAGTGGTCCTTGCTTTCTTAGAGCCTGACTAGGTTTGACGCCACAGATCGCAAGCTTAGATAACGAGAAGGCCACGAGGCCGTCATCGGCGAACGGATAACCACTTCTAGTAAGGTCGTGTAAATTGATTTCTAATACGGATACATTATTTGAAACACGTGGTGGGCAATTGCCGGAACATAGAAAAATAACAATTACGACCATACAATCATTAAGGAAATAGCCGAAACTGATGGGGACAAGGAGAAAGCTTGAATGACGAGACAGATCGTGACAAACGAGGTTCGGGTGGGATGGGGTGAAAATAGTAGTTAAGGCACGGTAACAACCGGATCAGGATCACCACATCGCATTGCGGCAGTGCGCCATGGCGAGGAGAAGGTGAGCAGTAGTTTCGATTGATTGGTCGTTAATGGAGGCGATGAGTGGGTTCATGAAGGACATGTCCGTGTCAGTGGCGAAGGACTTGGCGATGCAAGTGGCAAATAAGTACTGTTTGGGAGGAACGTTTGGAAGGAATGAGATCGCGTTGACCTGTGTTTGCACCTCCTTGACACCTTCAGCTAGTGCGGGTGAGGAAGAGCGCAGGCCTGTGCGGATTCCGTTTAGGAGAAGCATGCAAGCGGTGCGGTTGATCTCAGCGAGAGAACTCGATATGTCAGCATAGCCGGCTCCATGAATGTCGAATGGCACAGAAAGGATGCTATTCTGGATCTGGTCGAAGATCTCCTGCATCCGTTGTTGAAATTCGGTGGCGTCGAGGGCGGCATTGGACACTTGGTTGGCCTTCCAGTAAGCGAGATCGGCCAGTTGTCGGAGGCTGTCGAGAAGGGGTGAGGATACCCCTGTCGAAGTGGCAAGTTCGCACGCGACACTTGCAAAATACTGAGTCTGGGCGGCGTCGACGACAGCGGCGTTGACATCGAAGTCCGGAAGCGGAATGGGGGCAAGGACATTAGGCGAGGGAGAGAAAGATAGACTAGGAGCTATATATGGATGTCAGTAGTGTATCTTCAAATGGAGATTGGAGAGCTGACAATGGTCGCCGTCGACTGCTGTCGAGTGGCAATCAGCTCGAAACCTTCAAGAGCAATGAAATTGTACTGACGGTCGCTACTGCCGCTAGATGTATCGCAAAGGAAATCCTCCGAGGATTGATCATTGTAGATATCGAGCCCGCCACGCCTCATGGCGATTTTGCGCTTGGTACTTTCCTTGAAGGCGTAGAGTTGCTTCTCATTCTGTGGGGAGTGTCAATATCGAATGAGAGAAGTACCAGAGCGGGAGAAAACGAACGGAGCACCAGCCTGGACGGGAAGCACCCCAGCCCAAACACTCAATGTTCAATCTCAAGCAGGTATCGCAGGAACCTCCTTTGGAGGGGTCCTTCCGCTCGTCGCACTTCTTTCTTCGTATCCTGCACGTATGGCACCCAAGCCGGTTGCGGCCGCCATTCGTGCGAGTCGTTTGCTGCGAGTCGGCCTGTGGGTATGTCTGCGACTGCAAACGGAGGGAAGTTCTGCGGGCCATTGGGGGGTCGACGAGATGTGTTCGTGAGGAGTCTTGGGAGTCGTGAAAGGTATGTGATTGTGCACAGGGAGGGGAGGAGGATGTGGTGGGCTGAGATGACAGGCAGGGTCTTATAGTGAAGTATTTGCCAGTCTCAAATAATATAACCGGGGTATACGTGTGTGGAGACCGGAATCAAGACGAAATCCCTAATTGTCAGCAGTTTCGCCCATCGGTTGATGAAAACATGGCCTTTGTTCTCTTTTTTGGTAAGACAAGCGCGCAACGTATTCAGGCTCCCAGTAAACTTGCTCGCTGCTCGTGATATCTCAGGGACGTCCGCGAGCAAGCTTGCCTGCATTGCATATTAAGAGACATCCTATGGAGAACCGGGCTCAGCTGAAGACTGATTTATCATCAAGACGAGTGCGAGGGTGGTTATCAAATCGGCCGTCCACGAGGCGATGAGGACTTTCGTAGCCAATGTGAGGTAGGCCGTCAATGGGAGTCAGGCAGCAGGGAACGCCCGGGCTGGCACGTTCTTGTCCGGATTGCCTTCGTTGTCAGCACCTAAGCGCCGCTGACGGAATTCGAATCGTTTACTCGTTGTCCAGCTAATTTAGCCCATCCGGTAAGTATCTCCCAAAGAACCAAGGCGTAGCTGCGTAGCCGCATACGCCCATACCTACATCCTGATCAGGTTACTTTAGTATAAAGCATTGCCACTACCAACACCAGCACCGCCCCGCCGCCGTTTCTTTTGAGCATCTCGATATCGCTGTTTCCAACCTCGCGTCAGTTCGACCTTGCTGTTCATCCATGCCGCCTTGACTTCATCCCTAGAAAAGAGGTGAGATGAGCAAGGGGGCGAAGCTGAACATAATAAGAGACGGGAAAAGGAGGCGGACGCACGACGTGGGGGGCCGCTTCCAGAAGTCATTCCAACCACGGCTATTTGCAATAGCGAATATATCCTTGGTAGCACCAGCCACTCCCCGGGGTTTGTCATTCGAATCGAGTGGGAAGAAGTACGGGATCCGTGCTGAAAGGTCAAGCCCGTCGAGGAGCGCAGAACGTTTCTGTTCCCGTGAGCTTCTAACGGCTTGACTCGGGATTTTCTGGCTAATGGGTTCGATTGCGGGTAGCTGAGGTGGGTAGGTACCCTGAGGCGAGCCAAAATCGAATTCGTCGTCCAACTCGAGTTCGAGTCCGGCGAGGAGGGAGAACGGGGCTGAAAACGTGTCATCATTCGTAAAAATCTAGTCTGTCTACGTACCAGGTTCTACAGTGGGTGCAAAGAGGTCTTTCAACCTTTTGACTTCTGTTTGCCGCTCCGGACTTGGTGCTGACTCTTCTGGACAGTCACCCGGGCTAATCAATGTGGGGGATGGTGGAGGAATGGCATCATCAATATTTACAGGCACGGGAGGCTCTGCGGGCATGGTCTCCTGTCCATGTCGCGTCGGGCCAAGTGCGATATCACCACTTTCGTCGTATTCGCCAGATTCACTAGCTTCAACCTCTACCCCATCACTATCTTCACGAGCTTCCCAGACGTCTTTATCGCCAAAAAGTCCAGAGAGGAGAGCAAGATTACGGGCTCGCTCTGCAGCAAACACCTGCTCGATCTCTTGACTCTTGGCAGCTTTCGGAGTGGCATCGACTCCCGCCTCCAAGGCGTTCTCTGTAATATCAATCGGTTTGTCAACCGCTTTCTTGATCTGTCCGAGCCCCAACGTTGGAGGAGGCATTTGCACCATTTTGGATGGCCGTGAAGACGAAGGGACAACAATGGTGGGTGTGTCCAAGAGCACTCCTGACACGTGCACCGGGCCATACTTGGTTGGATCGATACGCTGGCGTCGCGCGCGAACGAGGGGGGCTCGTATTTGGCGTTTCTTCTTTTGTGTGCGATCGGAACCAACGGAGGAGAACAAAGGCGGCAAGGGGTGGAGAGGGCGCATACACATAGGACGGACGAGGTGTCCGATAGAGGTCTTTTTCCATTGCTGGGATTCAAAAGTCAGTTGAATTCTCGACGTATCAAATAGATTGTCCCATGCTGAGAGGAACAGTGAAAAGGGGCTGGGAAGGAGACACGCCGACAGAAATGGTATTAAAGTGCCTGGAGCACCCCTCAAGCTATTCATCAGAATGCGACGGGGAAGTGGCGCAAAATGCGACGGGTCGTTACCATGTGACCCAATATATCTTCAATACTACTAGTTCTGCTTTTGGGCAACAAGGACGCGAGGATGAACCTAAGTGGAGGCTTGGTAGGTTGCTCGTCTACAACTCAAGTGGATTTATGTCTGCCTCAAGCAGGGGCACAGCTGATACGTAACCCGCCTTTGACAACCTGTTCTCACAGTTCCGGTCAGCGCAAATTCCGTGACACACCGGGTGACTAGAGTAATTTTCATCTGTAATGAGGGACATGTCGTCTGCCTCGATACCGTGACACACACGGGAAAGTCTTCTACGCTTGAAAGGCCTGCTGTCGGGGCTGGGGCTTACTTGACGTTTCTTCTCGAGTGCTAGTCTGAAGTGCGTGATATTGAGTGTCTCGATCAGGTATTGGGCAAGATGTGGTATACCGCTCTGCATAGTCTGGCTTCGCTTCACCGAGACGGAATTTTGTGCCTTTCCAGATTGTACCAGAGAGAAGGTTGAAGCCTGGTAAATTGTTGGTGGCGGGTCAAAAGCACCATATAGAAGATGTGTAGGTACATTTTGCGCGCATAGCAGGCGTCGATTCGAGTGTTACATATGCGTATTTCCTTGGTTGTCCGAGTGCATCTAGTTTGCCGAGGCCATCGACGGTTTTTACCACACCAAATGCACTGAACCTGCTTGTGAGATCTGAGATAGAGATGGTATGAGTAAGGCCGGACACGATGATTCGTTTCTCTTCCGAGTTCATCGTGGTTGGAATCCAACCACCTTGACTTCTGCCACTCCTCTGGCGTCACGGCGGTGCACATTCTCGACGACGACGGCCAGTGAAGAAGACGGGTAGAACGATGCCTCCACGTCGCCGCAACTCGCCCGACGTCGTCGCTTCTGGTGGTGGTCTGCCACCGTCCATGGCCAAACAGCAATCACAGCGAACGATGATGCAGCCGTTTCCTAGCTCGCCCTCGACGGCGTCTGTCAAGGCATCAGGACCTCCTTCGGGCCTCTCAAACTTTATCGCTCGCGGTGTGAAGCTCTTTGGTCGTTCAACTTCGACCTCCGTAACAAAGTCGTCTCAGCCGTCTCCCCGTGTCGACGCGTCTCAATCCCAGCAACGTCCCGAGCAAGACCGTATCAGGCAAAGAAACGTGTCAGGTCCTACTCTTCCCCGCGCCCCTCCCTTAGCATCCCAGAATGGTCCACGTTTGCTCCTTTCCGCTTCCAGGTCAGTCCACCTCCAGCTGGCCCACCGATGTCGACTTCTTTCGCTACTACAACTAGTCCACAATCATGTACCATATCTCGGGCAACGGTCACCGTACTTGTGAAATATTTCGCACCCCTGTTTTCTTTTCGTCTCCCCTATCACGAGTTGCAATTCGCTGACACCTTCCCCAGATCTGTTCTAGACCTCAGTTCTCCCTCTGCTCTTACTACCGATAACTCGCCGTCGGCTTTACATTCAGATGCCAACGGCGACCTCCGAAGAATCTCAAAGCTCAGTTGGGCACACTCGGCGGATGACCTCGGCACTCTCCACTCCCCGCTCGACACTAGGCCCTCATTAACTTCTTGGGGGTCACGCCCTTCTCTTTCGGACCGGCCTACGCCAACATTTGAGACTTCCACCACAACGGAAGAATTTCGCAGGCTACCTCTCAAAATACGCATCGAAGCGTATCGCAGTGGCGTGACACCCGTCCCCTCTCCCATCCAAACGAGCCATCCAGCGGTTGTTGGCAAGACCCATGGTGCATCCCCTTCCTCGGTAACCTTTCCGATTCGTTCTCGTTTCTCCCACGATATCCTACAAGTATCTCCTTCTCTCAAAGATGCACCTCCATCCGCTTCTTTGAATACCTCGCACAATCGCTCGCTTTCGCAAAACATGCTTGGCGCGAACAGCAACGGAGCGGCCCCTTCGGCCCCCGTAGAGCCTTCACGCCCTCTTCAAAGGCAGAACCCTGTCTTGGAAGGGGCCGAACGTGCGGACCGTACCAAGTCGGTGAACAACTTTGCATTTCCGTTCTCCTTTGTCAAACCAATTGCAAACGGCGGCCTTCCAGAGCCCCAAGCAGAACCCAAGAAACGGATCTCTCAAATTATCCAACACAGTGGGTTTCTCAATCGCAATACCGGAACAGGTGTCCCTCGCGACCTCTCCCGTGATTGGAAGGCGTACAAGGCGGAGATCAAGGGCTCGAAACTGTACCTCTACAAGCCACCACACGACCGAGCGCCTGCTGTCAAGGGCCTTTTCGTTACTGATGCTAGCCTCGTTGACGAACCTTCTGCCTTAGGGGAGGAGCGGATGCCGACAGAGTCACCGACGGGAAGTCGGAAACCGCAACCTTTCTGGGGTCCCGGTCCTCATCGGGACACACTTCGAGACGATAAAGGTTCAATAGTTGGCGGAACAGCTGAGGCCCTTGTGTACGAGATGGTGTTTGGTCCTTTCTTCACCAACGAGAGGAAAGATTTCGACGAAGATGCATGGAAGGAGTTTTCGAGGCCGATCTTGTTCTGTCTTCCTGCGTTAACTGGCAGGGACGCATTCGAGACCGGTTTCGTCAACTCTGCGGATCACTACATCCGCTATCTTAACGATCAGAAGGCACTCAGGAACGGTCGCCAGCGGATCGAATGGCTGCTATCCCAGTACGCGTATTACCTGCGACCCGAACCACTATCACCAGTCTTCGAAGTCTTCCTCAGCACCTTCTCGTTCACTATCACCCAGCCGACGACCTTGCAAAGGACTCCATTGCAGTCACCCACAGCAGAATATCAAGTCCCTCCTCGAGCGACAAGAAATGGTGTTCTGCCACCCAACCAGATCTCCCAAAGTCCCAACGCGAATGCAAACACGGCCACGTTGGTGGAGGACCTCAGCCAACGAGGTCTCAGCCGCGAGATCCTCATCCACTTTGACTCGCTCGTTATCGCTAAGTCACTGGACATGTACTTCAAGTCCGAGCTTGCAGCTGCGCGCAACCTCTTCTCCTCGGGAATCGTTCGTCTGTCACTGGACGACGGGCGTCACCCGTGGGCAGCGTTCTTTGGCACAGAGGCGCGCCCTCACTGGCTTACTTTACTCATCGTGAAACAAATTGTTGGCCCGAGCAACAACTGCCTCGGTGGTGCGCGCAATTCGGGAAGCGGTGGTGGTAATTGGCAAAACGCATCCAAGACGCACCTGAGGTCGCAGACCATCATGCGGTGGATTCACGTTGGAGAGCATTTTCGCCAGCTGGGGAATGAGGTTGTGTGGAGGGCCATTATGGAAGGTATTTGTGCTAAGCCTGTTGCAAGGCTGGAGAAAGCATGGAAGAGAGTCGAGAATGTTGAGCGACAGGTTGTTGAAGGGTGGATTCGGGATGGCAATGTTTCTATCGGGAGAACGAAGGATAGTGTACCTTGGCTTGCGGAGAAGACGGCGTTGCTTATCCAGGCGCTTGGGAATGTTCAGGTGAGTTTTGACCCAGCGGTTGATGTTGGTGGTGGGATGCTAAACATGAGCAGCGTCAACGCGATGGCAAGGCCGAACTTGATCTTCAAGGCATGAAGATTGTCATGAATGGCGTGCAAAATGTTCTGCAGGGATGGGATGGGTACACCGATGAGAGTGGAGGTGCTACTTCTGGCGAGGTAGCCTCTGCGCTGCTCCTGTACTGGAAAGATTTCGCGGAGACTGTAAGAACGAAGAATATGATACCGGCTGGGTGAGTGTTACATTTTGATCGTCCGTGTGAAGACTCACATCGTGCTCTAGCGGGGTTGATTCCTATGTGACCCAATCTCTGAATGCAGAACCTGCACAACGTGGCCTCTACTCAGTTCATTATCACAAACCTCGCTCGCAGCAATACACTGCTCACGCAATCGCGCCCTTCATCTTCCCCGAACCACTACCAAGTATCAGTCTCCTCGATCGGACAGCCATCCTTCGTGTACGGAAGGAATCGTTGGATAAACCTCAACGCCTTGATGACAGACGCATGAAACGAGTCGCGCAGCTCAAGCTCCTCTCTGCTGAGCATTCTCTTTTGGGTTTGGGAGGGACACGGGTCGACAGCGACCTTAAGGGTGAGACGATCTTCCGCCTTTTTGGGGGTCAGATCATTGTCAAAGTTGCAAAAGAGCCACAAGATTCCAGACCGAGTAGTATCCTCGAGAATGGGCCAACCCTCACTCGGAAGCCCAGCAAAGCACTTGGGATTCGGGTCACTCCGCAGGCTGCCTCGACCCTGGAACGCAAACCGAGTGCAGTGCGACGACAGTCTCTCCCTCTCTTGACTACCTTTCGACTTGCATCCGCCGAACCCTCTGTCAATCCTACCCTGAAGGACTCGTCTGTCCCAGTTGTCATCATCGCGGGGACAGTCGAGAGGCTGGTTGATGTCCTCGTTCGTGGCCTGGACTATGTCACCGCTGCGACTGCTGATGATAACGGAGAGATGACACTGCGGGCCCGCAAGTCGAGGAGTATGCGGCTGGATCAAACCGAGTTCTCCAAAACGTGGTGGAACACATATCGGAGCTTCGTAACCCCTGATATCTTTGTCATGGTACGTGTTTGGGTTACTTCATGTCGGGATCCTGCTGATGGCCACTCTTTAGATGCTGTTAAGGCTCTTCGATACAACTCTCCCATCTGCTGCACCTTCAATTCATGACCATACAGACGATGCCAACCTACGTCTTTCTATCTTAACCGTCCTTTCAGACTGGATCACCCAAGGCGGGGGTGCACAAGACCTATTGGACAATGCCAATATTTGTCGAGAGCTGCGACACTTCCTCCATAACGACGAAAAGCATGCAGTACCAGAAGGCGTTTCGAAGGAGAGCGTGGACCGGCCAGCATGGGAAGAAGTGCAGGATCTCAGGAAATGTTTCGTCATTTCATTCGAACGGCTCATCCGCAGGCCTTCACTCAGTGCCTTGATTGTACACGAGCCGGGCCCTTCCGAGCACGCTTATGGCCCTCATCCCCCGGATATCGACGACATCGACGTGGAGGATCTTATTGGCTGCCTGGACGCTATTGGAGCAACGGCCTTCCGTTATGTTCAACCTGAGGTAATGTCCACCTGTTTAAGCTGTAAAATGTCCTTTCACCGAGATGGCCTCTACAGGACCTTCTGGCTGTGGCTGACTTCCTGGAAATCCAGTCTATTGATCGAACGGGCTGGTTGACTATCTCCGAGGCACAACACCTTTCACAAGAAGAGATTGAGATACAGACCATATACAGTTATCTCCAAGTCGTGGATACTTCCCCGTTGATTTCGAAACACGTTAGAGGTCCGGTTTACAAGCTTTTCCCTCCCTCAGTCCGTGCCACCATTCGCGCCCACGTTGCATGTCGCCATTGGGTCATTTCGAAGATTGCCGCTCAGGGCATTGGGAGACGGACCCGGCAGTCGAGGATCGAATTTCTCTTGCGAGCAATTGAGATTTCGCGGAGCCGCTCGCAAGGTGTCTTTGTGGATGGAATGGAGGAGTCGCCTGTGGTCCGCTCCTTTGTTGAGACGGTGCTCACATCCGCGCTTCTCAGTCCGCAGAGCCGCCTCTTTACTCGCGTTTGGCAGGATGTGGCCACTAAACGTGGTGCTTCACTTGATGCTTTTCAAAGTTTCATTTCCACCCCTCTTGCCTCAGTCACTGGCAGGAAGCCGACAGTGGACTTCGGGTGGATCCTGGAGCGGATGATAGAAATCATAAGTCTCCCGGACACCTTGCAGGATGAAGGGGAGGGCGTGGGCTTGGTGAACTTTGAGAAACGGCGGTACGTGGAGACACGACCTGTATAGGCCATGATAATTGACATAACCATAGACACCTCTGCAACTTCGTCTATGCCGTGCCGAGTCTAGTTCCCGGGCGGTCTCCAAAGCAAAGGGCTCAGCTTGATAAACAAGACGCAGATCGTATGACTGCTATGCTTGATGACTCTCGATGGATTCTTGACCACCAAAAGACCATCAAAGAGGAAGCCCACAAGGAAAATACCTTCTCTCCATCTTCCGGCCAAAGTCGTCGGTTATCTCGCCCTTTCTCTCGAACTATTAACGCCCAACAGGAGAAGAACAAACGCGACCGTCAGTTCCGTGATCATTTTTCAAGGGAGAAGAAGCTCGAGCAACAACGACTCGAGAAGCAAATCGTATCTTACGAGAAGACAATGGCGCTTGCCAAAGGTGGATCCATCGGCATCAGCAAGGCCCCAAAGCACGCTAAAAAAGCAAGCAGCGCGTTCTTCCGCGTTGTGCGGCCACTATCTACCGCGTTTCCGTTCTCATACGGCACCAATACAGCACCGCCTACTCGACAATGGTCTCTCTCCGAACTCGACTTCAACCCTACCAACAAACCTTCTCTCTCCATTAATTTGGCGGCGGCACGGACAAAGGCGATTACCGCAAAGGCGCGTTCATATGTTTTCACCGTGGATACGGAAGACAATGGTCGATTCTACTTCCAAGCTATCAACCGGACGGAAATGGAGAGGTGGCTCAAGGCGATTGAGAAGACATCAACGACAACAGCCGAAAGGAGAAGGACATATGTTGGGCCAACCCCTTCGCTTGAATTCCTCGGGCGATCAAGGAATCTCGGTCGCCATCCTACTGCAGGTAAGTATTCAATTTGCGTGGCACTACGCCCCCCTCACTGACCATTCCCACGTATCAGTATTTGGAGTTGATCTAGCGTACTTGATCGAACGTGAACATGGTCAGGAACCTCCCCTAGGTGCCGTTCCTCGAATTCTGGTGGACTGTGTGCAGCAAGTAGAACAAAGAGGATTCTCTGAGATCGGCATATGTGAGTGACGTGTCTTAGTAACCCTCCAAAGTAACAAACTGTTGGTAGATCGTATATCCGGCTCCAAAGTGGCGGTGGACTCTCTCAAGTCCGATTACAATACAGGTGGGGTCATTCAAGTCACCCAAGATGCTATAAGCTCACTAAAGCTTTAGGCCGCGCTGTCGATTTAAACGAACAGGATGTCCACAACATCTGTTCGCTCGTCAAGTCGTGGCTTCGAGAAATACCTGGTGGACTTTTCCCTGGCAAGGCTTTCTGGCTGGTCATACAGGCACTGCGTGAGTGTTGTTCCTCCTCCTGCCGGACCGCGCACCTACGTGACTATACAGAGTCCGTCGAAGGCCGGCTGCCAGATGCCATGGCCGAATGCATCGGCATGATACAGACGATCATTGACGACCTTCCGAGTGCAAACTACAACGTCCTCCGCTGTATCTGTGACCACCTCGTGCAGGCCAGTACACATGAAGACATAACAAATATGGCCGAAGGGAATTTCGCAATCTGTTTCGGACAGACCATCCTCACGCCGCCGCACGACCAGGCTGCGATCATGGCTACTGGATATGCCAACCGTTTCGTTAATCTCCTGTTGAATAATGTGAGCAGCGTGGTTCCTCCTGCGCTGACGGCATCTTTTTTTGCTCACCCTTTTTTTTAAAAGTATCACGCTCTCTTTGAGAGGGATCAAGAAAATGAAGCCGACGGCGATGCGGATGAAGGAGGGGAAGCCGTCGCCCCAGACGCTCACTACCTCGAAGGGCTCGAGGAGGAGGAAGGAGAAGAAGAGGAAGGGGTGTCTCCTACGGGCATGCACATGCTCACCACAACGACCACCTCTGGGGATGGTTATGGAGTTGCACTGTGATTGGCCGGGCTCGTTTCGCTGTTTTTTATTCTTGCCAGTCGTGGATTATTGTCTTGTAGCTCCTGTGTCTGTTACTCTTTAATAGGATAGTCGTTTGTACGCCTAGTTTCGCGCCCTTAACTCGAGCCAGCTGAGATGTAATAATCAAGTCTGTGATTAGTTCCGGAAGATTACTACGGTAGCTCTAATTACTAATCTAGGCGCAGTAGAGTACTGGTCGTGTCATCTCGAGAAGACTTGAGAAAGGGCACCAAGTCTGTGCCACCAGTGCCTTTGGCGGGTTCCAGTGTGACTGTCGGCTGTGGCCGTCTATGAGATTGGGTAATGATGTATAGCGTGGCGATTCGAATATGGGCGCTGCGGAACTCCTGAAGGGCCATGGTGGCTTCGTTGTAGGCAAGCCATACAGGCGAATCGGGGGCAGACTGCATTGCAAGTTTACGTATTGGTCGGGGAACTACTTTCAGATGATTGATGAAGTTCCTGTGGTGCCGAGGCATGTACGCTTGCATACGATCGAGGAAGGGACGCGGGTGGGGGTGGTGGTTTGTAGAAGGAGGGCCGTCGGCTGTAGGGCGCGATGGGGCGGGAGTGGCGGAGTGGTCCACACCGAGGAAGATATCCAGCGCGTGAATGAGCGTGCTCTGCGCCGCGCTGGGCCCCGAGAGCTCCCTCGTGTCTCCGAAATCGACGGGGTTTCCACGCTCGTCTTGAAAGATCCAGGGACGCTTGCCACTGTCCTCTCCGCGAAACCAGGGGCGGACCTGCTCGTAAAATACGTGTGGGTCGCAGCCGTCGCGGACCGCGTCGAGGATGGCGGTGAGGGTGCAGATGACGGTGGAGAGCTTGCGGAGGGAGGAGGCGATGCGTCGACGGGCGATGGTGTCGTCGAGGAACGCCTCGTCGAGGGACTGCTGCATGAGCGAGAGGGCGGCGACGCCAGCGAGTTCGATGCGGGCTGAGGTGAGGAAGAAGTGCTCCTCGTCGGACGTGCCGGAGAAGAGTGTCACGCAGCGGATGTGGCCGTCGACCTCGTGCCAGTTGTAGAGCACGGTGTCTGCGTAGGTGACGACGGGGGGGAGGACGAGCTCACGGGAGACGGCGAGGAGGGGCGCGGATAGCGAGCGCGGGATGGTGATTGGATCGGAGCCCGGTGGCTGAGTGTGGACGTAGATGTGGAGGAGCCAGGCGAGGACGAGGTGGGCCCTACGCAAGAGGCGTTCGCAGGTAACAAGACGTCCCAAAGGAAGAAGAGGCAGCTGTGCAGATAAGATTAGATTAGATTTTACTCTGTGACCGCAACCGCAACCGCAACCGGACACTCACTTGGCGTAGAAGGACATGCCACTGGTTTGCCTTTTCAAGCTCTGAGGCATTGAGTGGATCGGGTGAATCGGCGACACGTAGGCGAGATGCGATCGCGTAATCGAGCGCGTCCTCCCAAGGAGCCCAGTCGGCTGGGAGACGAGTTACGGGAGGGTCGGGGGGCATAAAACCTGACCTTGTATCGACATCGAAGTCGTGGGCAGCAAGTGTGGTCGTATCGAAAGCGTGGGTAGGCTGGGGAACGGTGGGACAGGGTCTTTGAACGGCAAGTATGTGATTGTGGGGCAGTTGCTGAATGTTTGAAGAAGGTAACATTGAAAATAAATATGTGTATGTGTCCGAATAGAGGAGCGGAAGGGATCAAGGCTGCTGTTGTTGTTGTTGATGCTGCTGCTGCTGCTGCCGCTGCTGCTGACCTGACGGTGCCGCTGGTGCCGGTGAGCTGACTAAAAGGCGGGTAGTACTAAAAATACTTTATAATAACGATTCACTATCCGATGAAGATAAATTACAGCTACAGCTAGCTAGAATACAGCAATACAGGATACAGACAGGCCATACAGCCTTGAGTTGCGTTTTGCATTATATGGCGTCGCAGCCAACCAGTAACTATCAATTAGGGCGTGAATGAGTGAGTGGGAGAAGGATCATTTGCGTCGTCCTGGCAGTCGGCTATTCCGGTCTGGGTCCGAGGAATGATGCAGTGCCGTGCTGTTGTGGTTACCCACACCTTGCCCTTCGTCCACCACACCCACATACCATACCACCAGGTCAGTAGCCGCACACCACACCCGGCACTCTCTAAACTTCTACTCACCATATTCTCCAGTCCCGGCTTTCTCTTCCCTTTTTCTTTCCT
>WNFL01282095.1_pt3 | contig 15935 bp, 14 predicted proteins | sample 5400361 | NCBI WGS metagenome assembly WNFL01 (sample SAMN13153351, study PRJNA577476) | soil metagenome | isolation source: 40 cm soil on Douglas fir-dominated hillslope | place: USA:California | collected 2013-09-17
ATGAACTTCTCGATCTACCAGGCGTTCGCGCGGATCCCGCTCGGCATCGCGGTGACGATCGAGTTCCTTGGGCCGCTCGTGGTTGCGATCGCGTCGTCGCGGCGCCTGATCGACCTGCTCTGGGTGGTGCTCGCGGGGACGGGCGTGACGCTCCTCGGCACCGGGGGCGTCAGCGCGGCCGGGCTCGGCAGCGAGGTGGCTGGTCAGTCACCGCCCTCATCGACCGTGCTGACCGGAGTGCTCTTCGCGCTGGCTGCGGCAACGGCATGGGCGGGCTACATCCTGCTGTCCGCATCGACGGGCAGGCGGTTCAGCGGATCGTCAGGACTCGTGCTCGCCATGTGCGTGGGATCCGTGCTCGTCGCTCCGGTCGCGGTCATCAGCGGGGGCCGTGCGCTGCTCAAGCCGGCCGTACTCGGAGCTGGGCTGGTCATCGGCCTGCTGTCGTCCGTGATCCCGTACCGGTTCGAGCTTGAGACGCTGCGGCGGGTCCCGGCCAGGGTCTTCGGCATCTGGATGAGCCTGGAGCCTGCGGTCGCCGCGCTGGTCGGGGTCGTGCTGCTGAGCCAGGCCCTGTCGGTGCCGCAATGGATCGCGATCTGCTGCGTCGTCGTCGCCAGCGCAGGGGCCGCGCTTGGTGAGGGCAGGTCAGCGGCCGCTCCGCAGGCATGACACGCTCCGAAGGCATGACCGCGGGCCGTGCACCATATGATGCCGTGCGCCATACGATAGGGTCCGTGTCCGTTCAGCCAGCAACCGCCCGCGCGCCATGGCGGGCGTCGCTGAGCGGTCTGGCCAGGCAGGCGGCCGGGGTGCTGCTGAGGCCCTCGCCGGTGGCCATGCGCAGGATTGCGCTCGCTGGCGTGGTCGCGTCCCTGGCCATCATCCCCACCGGTGCTGCCGTCCGGCTGAGCCAGTCCGGGCTTGGCTGCACCGACTGGCCCAAGTGCACCGCGAACAGCCTGGTCGCCTCCGGCGCGAGCGGCGATCCGCTGATCCACCGGTGGATCGAGTTCGGCAACCGCATGATCACCGCGGCGATTTTCGTTATCGCCATCGCGGTCTTCATCGCGGCCTGGCGATTCCGGACCGGCCAGGACGGCAAGCGACGGCGTGACCTGGTCTGGCTTGCCGCAGTCCAGCCGGCCGGGATCGCGGCGCAGGCGCTGATCGGCGGGATCGTGGTGCTGACCAAGCTGTCGCCGTTCTGGGTGTCGCTGCATTACCTCGCGACGCTTCCGGTGCTCGCGGCCGCTGTCGCCCTGCAGGTGCGGTGCACCGAGGGCACGGGCCCGGCTCAGCCGCTCGCGGCGCCGCTCGTGCGGCTGGTCGCCCGGGCGCTCGTCGTTGTTGCGTCCGTCATGATGGTTGCCGGAACGCTGGTGACCGGGACCGGTCCGCTCGCCGGGGCAGGCGCCGTGCCCCGCTACCACTTCCTTTCCCTGGCGGCGGTCACCCAGTTGCACGCTGACATCGGCTGGGTGCTCGGCACGCTGGCGGTCATGCTGACGCTGATCATGGCTCTGACCGAGGCTCCTCCGCGCGCTGTCAGGTTGTCCTGGATCGTGCTCGGCCTGATCGGCCTGCAGGGCGCGATCGGCTACGCGCAGTACTTCTCCGGCCTGCCGGCTGGCCTGGTCTGGGTGCACGTCGCGAACACCGCGCTGATCTGGATCGCCGTGCTCAGGCTAACCTTCGCGCTCCGCGACAGGGGCCGGGTCGACGCGCACGTCGGCACGGCCGAGCCAGCCCTGTCTTCCTAGCGCTCAGCTGGCCCTGTCTTCCTAGCGCTCAGCCGGCCCCGTGGTCAGCCTGCACTGCGCAGGGCGTCGGCTCGCGCGAACGCCGCCCTGATCCAGTCGATCACCTGATCGGGACTGGCGGTCAGCTCGCGCCAGGAGAAATGAACAACCTCGAATCCCGCGTCGCGCAGGTCGGCGTCCCTGTGCAGCTGCTGGCGGGCCCGGTCGGGATCGGCGTACTTGATCGCGCCGTCCGCCTCCCCGATCGTCCGCTGCTGACGCCATAGGAAGTCCACCCGGCCGATCGGGCCGCTATCGCCACCGACCCAGACCTGGAGCTCAGGCCGAGGCAGGCGGCCCTCGTGGAAGGCAACCCGAGCGACTGACTCGAACGGCGACTCGGACTTCGCGTCGCAGAATTCGGCCACGCGCCTGGCCTGGTCGATGCCAGGCCAGCGGCGGCATGTCGCGATCACCGCGCCGAGCTCGGCCTTGGACATCTTGCCGCGGTACAGCGCCGAATCGGCAGCTACCACTCCAGCCCGGAAAGAGGTGGTCCTGGACAGGTCGACGACCGTCCTGGCTACCGATGTCACCGGCACGCCGCCGCAGAGCGTGACCTCATCGGGACGCAATGCGGCTGTGTGCACCCGGATGCTCCGCCGTCTCGACCAGCCGCCACCGGCGCCGAGCGGCCTAGTGACCGCGGACACCCCGGCCGGCGGTCGGTAAAGCATGGCTAGGCCATGGACGAGAGCGGCGTCGTAGTGGCTGCCGACCGCACCGTCCCCGACGATCGCCAGAGCCGACACCAGCCGCAATGTGGATTCGTCGTATCGCCCAGCCAGCTCCGTTCGCGCGTACACGCCCCGATCGAGCGGAGTGAGCCGGCCCCGCCTCACCAAGACCCGGATCGACGCAGTACTCAGTCCGGCCTCGCGGAGTTCTGCCGTCGTCACAACACCCGCTAATCGCGACGTTTCGGGCAGTCGGTCGATTCTCATGGTGCCCACTTTGGCCAGAGGCACTGACATACTGTGCGCTGCAGTCATTGTCGGGTCCGAATTGTCACCTTTGCGGTCACGCAACATGCAGCAAGTTGGCGCTTCTGCCCACATCGGCATTCGCGGGTCCTGGCGATAGGGTCTGGTTGTAGGGGCCGCAGGAATCAACAATGAAGGGCGTGGCCGTGAGCAGCCAGACCAGCACGGATCTTGACTGGACGCGGACTGATGAGCGTGCGGTCGACCTAATCCGCGTGTTGGCAATGGACGCCGTCCAGAAGGCGGGGTCTGGCCATCCGGGGACCGCCATGAGCCTGGCGCCCGCGGCGTATCTGCTCTTCCAGCGGATCCTCCGGCATGATCCCGCGGACCCGCACTGGCTGGGCAGGGACCGTTTCGTGCTTTCATGCGGGCATTCGAGCCTGACTCTTTACATTCAGCTTTATTTGTCCGGTTACGGGCTCACGCTCGATGATCTCAAGAAACTGCGTACCTGGGGCAGCCGCACGCCCGGCCACCCCGAGCATCGGCTGACCCCGGGGGTAGAGACCACGACGGGACCGCTCGGCCAGGGCCTGGCTAACGCGGTCGGCATGGCCATGGCGACTCGGCGCGAGCGCGGGCTGTTCGACCCTGATGCTCCGGCCGGGGAGAGCCCGTTCGACCACCATGTCTACGTCTTCGCCTCGGACGGCGACATCGAAGAAGGCGTCAGTCACGAGGTCTCGTCGCTGGCAAGCCACCACCAGCTCGGAAGTCTGGTGCTGATCTACGACGACAACAACATCTCGATCGAGGACAACACCAACATCGCCAAGTCGGAGGACGTCCTCGCCAGGTACGCCGCTTACGGCTGGCACACGCAGCGGGTGAGCTGGCGCACGCCGGGCGGCTACAAGGAGGACGTCGAGGCGCTGTACCGGGCCATGATCGCCGCGCGCGATTATGCCGATGCGCCGTCGATCATCGCCTTGTCGACGATCATCGGATGGCCGGCGCCGAACAAGCAGAACACCGGCGAGGCACACGGCTCGGCCCTGGGAGCTGCCGAGGTCGCGGCGACCAAGGAGATCCTGGGGTTCGACCCGGGCGTGGACTTCCCGCTCGAGGACGAGGCGGTCGCCCATGCCCGTCAGGTGGCCGACCGCGGCAAGCTCCTCAGGGCACAGTGGGAGGAGGCCTTCGCCAGGTGGGCAGAGGCTAGCCCGTCCCGCCGCGCACTGCTCGACCGGCTCGCGTCGCGCGCGCTGCCGCCTGAATGGCCGGACGTGCTGCCTGGCTTCTCCACCGGCGACGGGCCGATGGCGACGAGAACAGCATCAGGCAAGGTCCTCAACGCGCTCGCCCCGGTGCTGCCCGAGCTCTGGGGCGGTTCCGCCGACCTGGCAGGCAGCAACGACACCACGATGGCGGGCGAGCCGTCGTTCATCCCGACTATCCACCAGACCGCCATGTTCCCCGGCAACCCGTACGGCAGGACGCTGCACTTCGGAATCAGGGAATTCGGCATGGCCGGGATACTCAACGGCATCACCCTGCACGGGCTTACCAGGCCGTACGGCGGCACGTTCCTTGTGTTCAGCGACTACATGCGGCCCGCGGTCAGGCTGGCTGCGCTCATGGCGCTGCCAGTGACGTTCGTCTGGACGCACGACTCGATCGGCCTCGGCGAAGACGGTCCGACCCACCAGCCGGTCGAGCATCTCTGGGCCCTGCGTGCCATTCCCGGACTCGACGTGGTTCGCCCGGCCGATGCCAACGAGACCACGGTGGCGTGGAAAACGATCCTCGAGCACGCGGACCGGCCGGCCGGTCTGTGCCTCACCAGGCAGAAACTGCCCGTGGTTGACCGGGATACGACGGCCAGCGCGGATGGAACCGCCCTCGGCGGGTACGTCCTCGCTGAGGCGCCTGGCGGCGACCCAGAGGTAATACTCATCGGGACCGGTAGCGAAGTACATATCGCGCTGGCTGCCCGCGAGGCGCTGTGGCAGGAGAAGATCGCGGCCAGGGTGGTATCGATGCCGTGCCTTGAGTGGTTCGCAGAGCAAGACCGGGCCTACCGCGACCAGGTGCTACCCCCTCCGATCAGGGCCAGGGTCAGCGTCGAGGCCGGGGTAGGGCTCGGCTGGCGCTCCATCGTCGGCGATGCGGGCGAAATGATCAGCCTCGAGCACTACGGGGCTTCGGCAGCCTACGAGACCCTCTATGCCGAATTCGGAATTACCCCAGAACGGGTCGCGCAGGCCGCCCGGCTCAGCATGAGCCGCGCGGGGGCGTCTGCCGCGCGTGCCAGGAAGGACTAGCCATGACAGCACAGCAGGAAAAGCCGGACGTGCTTGCCCGCCTCATCGGCGAGGACGTGTCGATCTGGCTAGATGACATCAGCAGGGAGCGGCTCGCTACCGGCAACCTGGCGATGCTGATGAGGGACTTCCATGTCCGCGGTGTCACGTCGAATCCGACAATCTTCGCGCACGCCATGGAACATGGCAGCGCCTACGACGAGCAACTCGGCGACCTCGCGATTCGCGGTGTCAGCGTCGAGGAGGCAGCGCGGGCCCTGACGACATTCGACATCAGATGGGCCTGCGACGTGCTCAGGCCCGTCTACGACGCCTCAGAGGGCGTGGACGGCCGAGTGTCGATCGAGGTCGATCCGCGGCTGGCGAAGGAGACGGCTAAGACGATCGCCGAGGCGCAGGCGCTGTGGTGGCTGGTCGACCGGCCCAACCTATTCATCAAGATCCCTGCAACGCGGGAGGGCCTGCCGGCGATCACGGCCTGCCTGGCCGAGGGCATCAGCGTGAACGTCACGCTGATCTTCTCGCTGCAGCGCTATCAGGAAGTCATTGACGCCTTCATGGTCGGCCTCGAGGCGGCCGACGACGCTCACGTAGCCTCGCTGGCCTCGGTGGCCTCGTTCTTCGTGAGCCGGGTGGACACCGAGGTCGACCGCAGGCTCGACAAGATCGGCACGCCCGAGGCGAAGGAACTGCGCGGCAAGGCAGGTATCGCCAATGCGAGGCTTGCCTACGAGCTGTTCGAGAAGCACTTCTCGACACCGCGCTGGCAGGCGCTGTCCGACCGGGATGCCAGGCTGCAGCGGCCGCTGTGGGCATCGACCAGCACCAAGGACCCGTCGTACCGCGACACCATGTACGTCGAGGAGCTGATCGCGCCGCACACGGTCAACACGATGCCCGAATCGACCATGCGGGCTATGGCAGACCATGGCGTGGTGCGCGGCAACACCATCAGCGGGACCTATGACGAGGCCAGGAGGGTCTTCGCCGAGCTGGAGCAACTCGGGATCAGTTACGCCGACGTGGTCGCCGTGCTTGAGGACGAGGGCGTCCGCAAGTTCGCCGACTCGTGGAACCAACTCCTGCAGACGATCGGCTCGCAACTCGATCCAAGCAAGAGCGGTGCGCGTCGTGCCGCGGAAGGATGAGCAACCCGCTGCGCGATCCGCGTGATCGCCGAATCCCCCGGGTCGCCGAGCCGAGCGTGCTGGTCATGTTCGGCGTTACGGGCGATCTGGCCAGGAAGAAACTGCTGCCTGCCATCTACGACCTGGCCAACCGCGGGCTGCTGCCGCCAGGTTTCTCGCTAGTGGGCTTCGCCCGCCGGGACTGGAAAGATCAGGATTTCGCCAGGCTGACCCACGAGGCCGTCCGGGAGCATGCCAGGACCGCCTACCGGGAGGAGGTGTGGCAGCAGGTCCGCGACGGCGTCCGGTTCGTGTCGGGCGATTTCTCCGATGACGAGGCGTTCGATAATCTCGCCGACGCGCTGGCCGGGCTGGATGTCGAGCGGGGAACAGCGGGGAACCGAGCGTTCTACCTGTCGATCCCGCCGAGCCAGTTCCCAGTCGTGGTCCGCCAGCTTGAGCGGTCCGGCCTGAGCGGCGGCAAGGACACCCCCGGCTGGCGCCGGGTTGTGATCGAGAAGCCGTTCGGGCATGACCTGACCAGTGCAAGGGACCTGAACGATCTGCTCGCTTCGGTCTTCGCGCCAAACTCGGTGTTTCGCATCGACCATTACCTCGGCAAGGAAACCGTGCAGAACCTGCTGGCGCTCAGGTTCGCCAATACGCTCTTCGAGCCGATCTGGAACCGCAGGTACGTTGACCACGTCCAGATCACGATGGCCGAGGACATCGGGATCGGCGCACGGGCCGGGTACTACGACGGAATCGGCGCGGCCAGGGACGTGATCCAGAATCACCTGCTCCAACTGCTCGCGCTGACCGCCATGGAGGAGCCGGTATCGTTCGCCTCCGACGGGCTGCGCGCGGAGAAGCAGAAGGCGCTCTCGGCGGTGCAGATCCCCGACGACCCGCTGACGGGCACGGCGCGCGGCCAGTACACGGCTGGCTGGCAGGGCGGCATACCGGTGCCCGGTTTCCTGGCCGAGGACGGGATCGCGCCGGACTCGGTGACCGAAACCTACGCCGCGATCAGGCTCGGGGTGGACACCAGGCGGTGGGCCGGGGTGCCGTTCTACCTGCGAACCGGCAAGCGGCTGGCCACCAGGATGACGGAGATCGCGGTGATCTTCCAGCGCGCGCCACACCTGCCGTTCAACGCCACAGATGCGAAAGAACTCGGCCAGAACGCCCTGGTGATCAGGGTTCAGCCCGATGAAGGCATCACGATGCGCTTCGGCTCGAAGGTTCCTGGCTCGGCGATGGAGGTCAGGGACGTGAACATGGACTTCGCCTACGGCGAGTCGTTCACCGAATCGAGCCCGGAAGCCTATGAACGGCTGCTGCTCGACGTGCTCATCGGCGACCCCCCGCTGTTTCCCGGCCACGAAGAGGTCGAGCTGTCCTGGAAGATACTCGACCCGATCGAGGAGTTCTGGGCCGGCCACGGCCGCCCTGAGCCTTACCTCGCCGGCTCGGCAGGACCGGCCTCCGCCGATGCCATGATGGCGCTCGACGGCCGGGCATGGCGACGGCTCTAGCAGGCAGGTGAGCGATGAAGGTAGAGCTGATCGACACGTCCGCGAGCACCGTCAGGAACGAGCTGATGCGGATGAGCCAGCAGATGGGCGGCCTCACCACGGGGGTGGTGCTCAACCTGGTCATCATGACCGACGAGGGTGACCAGTACGACGCCATGCGGGCGGCAACGCAGGCAGGCAGGGAGCACCCATGCCAGGTGCTCGGCGTCATCGCCAAGAACGGCCGCCGCCCGCGACGGCTCGATGCCGAGGTCACTGTCGGCGAGAACATGCCAGGCAAGATGGCCCTGCTTCGGATCCACGGTGAGCTCAACGAGCACGTGGATTCCGTGGTCACGCCGCTGCTCGTGCCGGATACACCCGTGGTGGTCTGGTGGCCAGGAAAGGCGCCTGACGCCCCGGCTGCCGACGCGCTCGGCATGCTCGGCCAGCGGCGGATCACCGACACGGCGGCCGCGGCAGCGCCGCGCCAGAGGCTGCTTCAGCTGGCCGCCGCCTACCGGCCCGGCGACACCGACCTGGCCTGGGCCAGGACCACGAACTGGCGGTCGCTGCTGGCGGCCACGTTCGACCAGCCTTATGCGGAGATACTCGAAGCCACCGTCGGCGCCGAGGCCGACAATCCGAGCGCCGACCTGATGGTGGCGTGGCTGACCAGCAGGCTCGGCGTCCCCGTGCACAGGGAAATCTCGGCCGGGCCCGGCGTCACTGAGGTCAGCTTCATGACCGCGAACGGCAAGATGGTGATCAGCAGGGCCGACGGAAGGAACGCGACACTGTCCAGGCCGGGCGAGCCTGACCGGTACGTCGCGCTGCATCGCAGGGACATCGTCGAGCTGCTGGCCGAGGAATTGCGCAGGCTCGATCCTGACGAGGTGTACGGCGAGACGCTCGCCGTGCTGGCGGTCGATGAGCAGGCAGCTGCCACCCACGCGCCGAACGCGGCGGATAAGCCGAACGCGGCGGATAAGCCGAACGCGGCGGATAAGGAGTAGGCCATCACTGTTCCGCAGGTCGTGATCCATCATGACGGCGAGCTACTGGCCAAGGCGGTCGCCGCAAGGCTCGTGACGAAGCTCGTCGATGCGGTCGCTGCAAAGGGCCTGGCAGAGCTGGTGCTTACCGGCGGCGGAATCGGCACCAGAGTTCTTGCCGAGCTCGCGGCCGCCCCCGCGAGGGACGCGGTCGACTGGCGTCGGGTGGAGATCTGGTGGGGCGACGAGCGCTTCCTGCCGACCGGGCATCCGGAACGGAACGAGACCAGTGCCCTCAGTGCACTGCTCGACCACGTCGACGTAGTGTCCGAGCGCGTGCATCCAATGCCGGGACCGGACGGGCCGGACGGCCCGAACCCTGAGGCAGCCGCTGACCGGTATGCCGGTGAGCTGCAGTCGGCCGCGGAGCCGCAGGACCGAGCGGGGGTGCCGAGATTCGACGTACTGATGCTCGGCATCGGTCCAGACGGCCATGTGGCCTCGCTCTTCCCAGGCCAGCCTGCCCTGTACGAAGACGAAAGGACCGTGGTTGCGGTTCGGGGCGCTCCCAAGCCACCGCCGGTACGGCTCACGCTCACGCTCCCGGCGATCAGGGCGGCGTGCGAGGTCTGGCTAATCGCCTCAGGCGCCGAGAAGGCCGACGCGGTCCGGCTCGCCCTCTCCGGAGCGGGCCCGGTCCAGGTGCCCGCCGCCGGGGCCAGGGGTGTCCAGCAGACTTTGTTCCTGCTAGACCGCGCCGCGGCCGCGGAGGTACCGGTTCAGCTCAGCAGGTTTGCCTCACCCTGACTCCCCCGAGCGCCTATTCGCTATGTTTTCGATGGTCTGTTGACGTATTCCGATAATTGGGTCTCCCGTATTAGCTGTGCACTCGCGGTCTTCAGCGTCTTCCTGACACTGGAACACCTACGGCCGCAAGGGCAGGACGGTCTTCCCGGTCGGCGGCCCGCTCATGAATATGTAAGCCGGTGACGTTGGCGCGCTGGTCCCGCAGTGGGACCAGCGCGCTTGTCGGTACCGTTGGGCAGTGGCAAGAAGGAAATCACCTAACCGGCCCTTGCGGGCAATCATCGCGCTCGTGCTGGCAGCGGCCGCGGCCGTCGCCGACCACGTGGCAGGCATTCCGCTCAGGCCCGCGAGCCAGGCGGCCAAGAATACGTTCGTCACGGTCGATGTCGGCCACCTGATCACGATCTGCGCCACGATCGCGTTCCTTGTCTTCGCGACGATCTCGACCTTTGCGTTCGCCAGCTGGGCTCGCGATGTGCTCGAGCGATTCATCGGGACCGCCTACGTGGCCATCGTCAGGTACGTGACGATCCTGATCGGCCTCAGCGTCGTAATCCTCGTGGCGCTGTCCATGCTCGGCTTCGGCGTGGCGCAGCTCGTGGTCGGCGGTGCGGTCACCGGCGTCCTCATCACGATCGCGGCGCAGCAATCGCTGTCGAACCTCTTCGCCGGGGTGATGCTGCAGTTCGCCCGGCCATTCAAAGTGGGCGACCAGGTACGGATCAGGTCCGGAGCGCTGGCGGGAACCATCGAGGGCACGGTGGTCGATCTGAGTATCACCTATGTGCGGCTTGACACCGACGACGGGACGATATTGCTGCCGAACTCGCAGGTGCTGGCCGCCGCCGTCAGCCCGGTGCATTCCACCGGCAGCGACGCCGCCGCTGGCGTGCGCGCTGACCTGCCCTGAAGTCGGCGGCGCAGACGGTGGTGGCCGGTACCCGGGCAGGTACCGGCCACCCGTGGCCGCCATCTAGCGGCCTTTTAGTGATTTGCCTCGTACTTCGAAATGACTTGCGCCGGAATCCGGCCGCGGTCGCTAACCTCCATGCCTGAGCGCTTTGCCCAGGCCCGGATTTCCGCGCTGCGTCGGCGGTGGGCCGTCGTGCGCCTCTTGGTCCTTCCGACCTTGGACGACGCCTTGCGAGCCCGGTCCGCGAAGCGCCTCATCGTTTCGTCGAACTTCTGGCTGTGTTTCTCGCAGAGGTCGATCTCATAGTCCCGGCCGTCAAGGCTGAACGCGCGGGTCAGATGCTCTCCGCTCGGAATCTCTTTAGCGTCGTAGTCACAGGCGAATGTGACTGAGACCTTCTGTGCCACGTGTTTCCCCCTTTCCCCTAACCGCCACAATATTCCCTCGCGCCCAGTGTTCATAACAGACGGTGAACAGTGAATCTCTCAGAGTGCGCATTGAGCGCGGATCGGCCTCGCCGGGCAGCTACAGGCTCATCGCGATGAGGCTTGGCAGCGGCGCGAAAGACGGCAGGGGCCGGGGCAGCCGTCAGAATGTGCCTGCTCAGGCCCTCAAGGCGCCTGATAGGACGCCGTCGCAGCATCCCAATCGGATGTCTCGAGGTCAGCAGTTGCGGGGGCGGAAGGAAAGTCCAGCATGCTGGTGTCTGGGCTATAGGACGGCGCGGCCATCCACTCTGCCTGACTGGCCGATGCAATAGGCCGGGCCTCATGCGCCGCCGCACCTGGCGTCACCCGATGCGCGGGCCCGATTCGGCCTTGGCCCTGGTGACTGGCCCGGTAGTCCGGATAGCCAGCGGGTTCGGCGTATTCCGCGTTCGCCTGGTAACCGGCCGGCTTGGGGTAGCCGGCCTGATCGGCGTAGCCCTGGTAGGGCCCTGACACTTGATGACTGCCCGGGCCGCCGGGACGCTGGCTCTGAATGCCGCGGTAATCGGGTGGGCCGTAGCCGGGCGGGCCGTAGGCGTGACCAGCCCCGCCGCCCGCCGGGCCGCTCGCGTCCGGGGGCGGATGATCAGGGTAATCGGGACTCGCGCCGTAATCACGCGCGGATCGGTAGGCCGGCCCAGCGGCATAAATCGGCTCGGGTTCGTAACCGCGCTCGGGTTCGTAACGGCGCCCTGGTTCGTAGCCGTGCCCGGATTCGTAGTCGTGCCCAGACTCGTAACCGCGGCCGGATTCGTAGCCGTGCCCGGATTCGTAACCGCGCCCAGACTCGTAACCGCGGCCGGATTCGTAGCCTGGCTGGTGGCCGTAAGTGGCCGCGGGCAAGTAGCTGGTCGCCTCGCCGTAGCCATAGTCATAACCGCGATCGGGGACGGCGCTTGTGAACGACGGGTCGGCTGAGTGGCGGGAGACGGCATCCGCGGTCCGGGATGGCGGGCCGGATTGTAGCGTCTCGACCATCCTGACAAGATCGACGAACGGCAGCCTGAACGTGCCCGTGCACCGGTTCGCCTGCCAGATGCTGAACACCGCTACAGAGCTATCGGCGTACCAGCTCAGCCGCATCGTCCTGGCCTCGCCCCGGACGTCGAAGAAGACCTCCCCCTCGCGGGGCAGGGGAACGGCTTCCGGCTCCGACATGCTGCCTATCGTCGCTCTGGCTGGCGGGGTTGTCTAGCCAATGAATCGCATTGGCCAGTCTGATAGTCCAGAATCAGGTCACATTACCTGATCCGGCCAGGCTCGCGCCAGCCGTGCGTGGGGCCCGCGCCAGCCGTGCGTGGGGCCCGCGCCAGCCGTGCGTGGGGCCCGCGCCAGCCGTGCGTGGGGCCCGCGCCGGATGCGCTGCGGGGGGCCGGCCGCCGCTCGCGGCAGCGCTGGCCGCGTGTCGGGGGCCATGACAGGCACCGGACGGTTACTGAGTGCTGTGGACCGAACGAGTCCTGTAATCTCGGTCGTGCAGGCTTGCGCGCGATGCCATGATTGTCGGGCGGTGCGCTGACGTTGCGGATTGAAGCCCAGCTGCCCGCCGGACAAGGTGGATCAACCTGGTTTCCGGCGTCAGGCGCGGGCTCCCTTGTCGGGCGAAGGCCTCCGAACCGGGCGTCAGCGTGGGAACACTTCAGCGCTGCAAGGCGTTTGCATGATGCGACGGGGCGGATGCCGCATCGCGCGATTTCGTTGTATTTGCGTCCTGCGAGCTAGTTTGTTGAGGAGAGCTTTTCATGTCTGATGTACGGCGTCAGGCGGTGTTGCTGCCACGGCCTAACTGGGGCTGGCAGGACCGGGCTGCCTGCAAGGGCGCCGATGTTGTGCTGTTCTTTGGTCCGGACGGTGAGCGGCAGCCCGAGCGCGATATCAGGGAGCGCAAGGCCAAGGCGTTGTGCGGATCGTGTCCCGTCAAGATGGAATGCCTAGGTTACGCGGTCAGCAGGCCTGAGAAGTACGGCACCTGGGGCGGGTTGAACGAGGACGAGCGCTCGGCTGAGCGCCGCAGGCGCATGCGGCGGGCTAACACGAACGCGGCCTGACTCATCCGGTGATTCGTCTGGTGTCCCGCCGATGAGGAACACGGTTCCTGCCGAGGCGGTTCGTGGTGCGACTGCCAGCACAAGCCGCCAGCGGTCCTGCAGCCCGAACCCCTGATGGGCTGGGTCAGGCAGGGTTAGCCGGCCGTGGCGCGGGAAGTCCCGGAATATCAGGGTTGTCACGACGGTTGCCGACGATGCGGTGGTGGTACGGGTCACGACCCGGCCAGCATCACCCGACAGTAAGGCCTGCGAGCGAATACAGCCGGGAGGAGATCGGCCCGTGAGTCACCGCGCTTCACGTGCATTCCGTGTTGTTTGGCCCTACTGTGTTGTTTGGCCCTACTGTGTCCTCAGGGACGCCCACAGTGTTCCCTGGGGTAAGGCATGACTCCCGTGCCCCGGCCGCTGCGGCCGGGGCAGCCTGGGTCCGTGGGATCTGAGGAGGCGTCCGTGGGATCTGAGGAGGCACGCACGATGGAGACACTGGCCGCGCAGGCCGCTGAAGCGCTCCAGGGCGCATCAGCCGACGAGGTCATCAAGTGGGCCGCCGAGACATTCGGCGCCCGTCTGTGCATCACGTCGTCGATGACCGACGCAGTGATCGTGGACCTCGCCGCACGGCATGTCCCCGGGATCGACGTGCTCTTCCTCGACACGGGCTACCACTTCGCCGAGACGATCGGCACCAGGGATGCCGTCTCGGTCGTGTACCCGGTCAATGTGATCAATGTCACCCCGCCGACGACGGTCGAAGAGCAGGACGCCGAGCTTGGCCCCAAGCTATACGCGCGCAACCCTGACCTGTGCTGCTACCTGCGCAAGGTCGTGCCGCTCGAGCAGTCGCTCGAGCCCTACGACGCCTGGATCACTGGTGTCCGCCGGGAGGAGACTGACGCCAGGACCGATACCAAGGTCGTGCAGTGGGATGCCAGGCGGCAGATGGTGAAGGTCAACCCGATCGTTGAGTGGACCCAGAAGGACGTCGACGACTACATCAGTGAGCACGGCGTGCTGGTGAACCCGCTCGTCTACGACGGATATCCGTCGATCGGCTGCCGTACCTGCACCGCACGCGTCGAGGCCGGTGCCGACCCGCGCAGTGGCCGCTGGGCGGGCATCGCCAAGACCGAGTGCGGTATCCACACCTGACCCGGAGCCACTGCAGACTGGCCCGGTGCAGACTAGTGCTGTGACGACCACTATCAGCACCGGCACATCGTCGCGTTCTGGGCGCGCGACCCATGAGGTCACCAATCAGGTCCCGCCGCTGGCCGGCCATGATGTCGCGGCAGATCAGGCGCTGCTGACCGCTGTCGCCGAGTACGGCGCGGCCTGGGTGATCCCAGAACTGCACGCGCTCGGCCTGATGGCCGGCTCGGCCGAGGTTATCGAGCTCGCGAGGCAGGCCAACGAGCACTCGCCCGCGCTGCGTACCCACGACAGGTACGGCCACCGGGTAGACGAGGTCGACTTCCATCCAGCCTGGCATCAGCTCGTGACAACCGCGGTCGGCCATGGCCTGCATGCGGCCCCGTGGGCGAGCGCGGAGCCGGGAGCGCATGTCGCCCGGGCAGCCAAGTTCTACGTCTGGACGCAGGCGGAGGCAGGCCACGGCTGCCCGATCTCGATGACTTACTCCGTGGTCCCCGCGCTGCGCCACGCTCCCGAGCTCGCGGACCGGTTCGAGCCGTTGCTGACGGCGAGCAGCTACGATCCGGGACTGCGGGTACCGGAGCGCAAGCAGGGCCTGCTCGCCGGGATGGCGATGACCGAGAAGCAGGGCGGCTCAGATGTACGGGCCAACACGACCCGCGCGGAGCCGGCCGGCGAGGGCAGCTATCTGATCACCGGGCATAAGTGGTTCTGCTCGGCGCCCATGTGCGACCTGTTCCTGATCCTCGCTCAGGCCCCAGGCGGCGACGCGAAGCAGGCCCAAGTGGGCCTGACGTGCTTCCTGCTTCCTCGCGTCCTGCCCGACGGCAGTCGGAACCGGATGCACATCCAGCGGCTCAAGGACAAGCTCGGGAACAGGTCGAACGCCTCATCCGAGGTCGAGTACGACGAGGCGCTAGCCTGGCCGGTCGGTGAGCCAGGCCGGGGCGTCGCCACCATCATCGAGATGGTCAGCTCAACCAGGCTGGACTGCATACTCGGCAGCGCGGCCGGCATCAGGCAGGCTTGCGTGGAGGCGGTGCATCACGCCAGCCACCGGCGGGTTTTCGGTGCGACGCTGGCCGATCAGCCAGCGATGACGGCCGTCCTGGCTGACCTGGCGCTTGAATCAGAGGCCGCGTCCGCCCTCGCCCTCCGGCTCGCCGCCGCTGCCGACCGGGCCGCAAGGGGCGACGCGGCGGAAGCCGCGCTGCTGCGGCTGATGCTGCCCGCTGCCAAGCATTGGATCTGCAAGCGGACTCCCGCCGTCATCGCTGAGGCCCTGGAGTGCCTCGGCGGCAACGGTTACGTGGAGGAATCCGTCCTGCCGCGCCTGTATCGCGACGCGCCCCTGAACTCCATCTGGGAGGGCTCGGGCAACGTGACAGCCCTTGACCTGCTACGCGCGCTTGCCCGCTCCCCCGGCGGTTCCGACGCACTCAGGGCTGAGCTCGCCCTGGCGGCCGGCGCGGACAGCAGGCTCGACGCGGCCACCGAGCGGCTGTGGCCGGCCCTGGCCGAGATCGCCAGCAACCCCTCCGAGGCGCCCTACCAAGCGCGCAGGCTGGCCGGCCTGCTGACGGTGCTCATGCAGGCGGCGCTGCTCGCCAGGCTCGCGCCAGGGCCGGTGAGCGAGGCCTTCTGCGCCTCCAGGCTGGCCGGGCAAGCGGGCATCGCGGGACCAGGTGTCTCTTTCGGCATGCTGCCGCGGGGGCTTGACCTGTCCGGAGTGCTGCAGAGGACGACGCCGGTCTTCGGCGTATAAAGTCTCCTGATGCGCGTGTGGCCTGGTACTGCTTACCCGCTCGGAGCGACCTGGGATGGTTCGGGAACCAA
>WNFL01018686.1_pt1 | contig 15934 bp, 10 predicted proteins | sample 5400361 | NCBI WGS metagenome assembly WNFL01 (sample SAMN13153351, study PRJNA577476) | soil metagenome | isolation source: 40 cm soil on Douglas fir-dominated hillslope | place: USA:California | collected 2013-09-17
GGAGTAGGTCGGGTTGCTGATGCCATCGGAATTGAAACAGCGCGGCAGAATGTCGGTCAAGGCCAGGGAACCCACCGCGTTCGAGATGGCGATGTGATAATAGTCGACCGACACGTGAAATTTGTGCATCAGGTCGCTGCTGAATTGCGGACTCCACACAGTGCCGATCGAATACGTGTTGGCGGTCTCCGGCGTAAGACCTGGATTGCCGCCGGAGGTGCCGTGCACGGAGTCGACCCCGTACGTATACGTGGGATAGAGAGCGGCCGGCACGCCCTGCGCCTGGCAAAGTGCCGCCACTTGAGCGGCATTCGCACCGGTGCGGAACGAGCTGCCCGTCGCGCACGGATCGCCGGCACTCGGCCCGGAGCCGATATTCAGGTTTCCCGTGACCGTGGGGGCGAAGAGCTCGCCCAAGCTGGGGGCGCGGATCGCACGCGCGTATCCGCCGCGAACCGACACCGTCGATATCGGCTTCCAGTTCAGGTCGGCTTTCCAGGTGTTGACTCCGCCGAACAAGTCGTAGTCGGAACGGCGGGCACCGAGATCGAGCGAGAGCTCGTCGATGAGGGGCAGATCCTTGAGCACCGGCACGAGGAGTTCCGCGAAGATTTCGCGGACGTTTTGGGTACCCGAGGTTGGGACGGTGGTGTCGTACGAGAAGCTGTCGTTCGTGATGAGCCCGTGGTCCGGGTGATAGTCGAAGCTGCTGCCGCGGTAGTCCGCGCCCACGGCGAAGCGCAGGTCGCCCGCGGGCAGCGTCATGATCTTCCCTTGCAGCGTGCCTTCGATGTTCTTCTGAGTGATGGTGTTGACATTGGAATTTTCGCGTGTTGCGTACTCGCGGCACCCCGGGCTCAGCGGGTTCGAACCGAAGGGGTTCCAGGCATAGCCCACGCAGTTGCCGACGGAGCCCGTGTAATTCGCGGTGCCGTTGAGGATGGAGGCAAATGCCGCCTTGCTCGAATCGTTCTGCTGCAGGTTGGTGAATTGCGTGCTGCCATAGGAGCTATAGACGTCCCAGGTCAAATCCGTGCCGGGGATGGGTATGTCTCCTTTCAGTCCAGCGACGGCTTGATAGACATCGTACTTGTATGTCTGGACTCGGTTGCCGCTCGCGCTCAAGAGCTTGGTGAGGACCAGCGGCTGCGTCAACGCATTCGGATTGTTCGGATCCGCGGGACGGGAGGCCAGGATGGTCTGCAGCCCGGGGTTGTTGACGACGAACGGATTGTTCAGCGGTACATAGAGTTCCTTTCCGGGACCCGTCGACCCGCCCGCGGTCTCGTCGCGCGCCGATGACTCCATGAAGTTGAACTGCGCATAGGCCGATACGCTGTCATTGATCTTGTAGGTGCTGCGCGCGAACACGTTGTACTTGGTGAGCGGCACTTGAATGGCGAAGTACTGCCCGAGACCGACTTGGACCTTGGTGCAGTCGTGGCTGATGTTGACGCCTTTCAGCTGTCCGAGACCGCGGTAGTTCTGCACACAGTTGGGCGACGCCAGATCGGTGAAAATGGTGCCGTCGGTGTTGACTCCCAGCGAGCCGTTGTAGGCGCCCGAACCGGCGATGGGTGTCGTGCCCGGGTAGCCGGCGAGCACGCTGTTGACCGCGCCGATCGTCGGTGCCGTGCCGAACGTTCCGGCCGGGATGATGCCCTCGGGCGGCCGCGCGAGTTCGCGTATGTTCGCAAAAAACGGGCGGTCGGCTCCGTGGACCACGCCTCGTTCGGAGTACTCGATCGCCAATACCATGTTGCCGCGGCCCTCGGCGAAGTTGCCGCCGAGCAGAGCGGTGACATGCTCCGTCGCGCCATCGCCGTGGGTGGTCTCGCCGTGCTGATAGCTCACCTCGGCGCCGCTGAAGTGCTGCCGCAGCTTGAAGTTCAATACACCGGCGATTGCGTCGGAACCGTAGGTCGCCGAAGCGCCGCCCGTAATGACTTCGACGTTTTCGATCATCGACATGGGAATCGTATTGAGATCCACGGACCCGTTGGGGTTCGATGAGATCAGTCGCCGGCCGTCCATCAGCACCAGCGCCCGGTTGGGGCCGAGGCCGCGCAGGTCGCCATAGGCCTGTCCGCCCGCAAAGCCCGTCGAGCCCTGCACGTCGCCCACCTCGCTCATACCCTGGGCGGCGGAGAACTGCGGCAATTCGCCGATTGCGCGGTCGAGCGTGGGCTGTCCCGCCGCAGCCAGCACCGATTCGTCGATCGTCGCGATAGGGCTGTCGGATTGATAATCGCGGCGGGAAATGCGCGAACCCGTCACCACGATCGGTTCGATACTGGCTGCCTTTTCCGGCGCATCGGCCGCGGAAGCGGGGCTGTCGGCAGCTAGTGCCGCCGAAACGGTCAGTCCGGCGATTGCACCGCTGAGCAGCATCGCTGCGATCAGCCGGGCCGGATCGCTCCAAAGCCCGAGCGACGCATGCGTGGCTCCCCCATCAACACGGTGTTGTTTTTCCATCTTGCTCCCCCTAATAGTTATTCCAACGTCCGATGCTCCCAGCGAGACCCGCTCCGGCATCAGGCTCCCCATCATGGGCGCCGTTAGCTTTCAGGAAGCTGTCAGCAAGTTAAATAGAGTCTTTGGGGCAGGGGCCCTCAAGACGGCCGATGGCCGCCTCAGATGAATGAGACGCGGACGCGTAGGCCCCGGTTGTCGGTTCCGGCGCTCATTCTGATCTCGGCATTCAGGGTCGCGGCTAGGGATCGGACGATGGCCAGCCCCAACCCGCTGCCGACTCGGCTCTGATCGCGGCTCAGCCGATAAAATCGAGTGAAGACCTTTTCTCGTTCGGCATCGGGGATCCCGGGACCGTCGTCTTCGACATCGACCACGTGCCTGCCCTTCTCGTCGAATAGCCTGATGACGACACTGCCGCCGGGCTCGTTGTAGCGGATGGCGTTGTCGATGAGATTGGCGAAAATCTCGTTGATCGTGATTGGGTTGGCCTGTGCCGGGAACGGCCGCTGCTCTGCCTCGAAATGAAGATCGATGCCGGCCTCCAGCGCCTGCGGCACATGCTTCGCTGCGATTTCCTGAACGACTTCGCGGAGATCGACCGTGCCCGACTCCCGGTCGAGCGATTTTCCACCGTCGGCCCGCGCCAGTTTCAGGAGTTGAATGAGCAGCCGCTGCAGCCGATCGGCCGCTTCCTGGATGTCCTTGAGTGAAGAATATGCTGCATGGTTCGTCGGAATGAGCGCGCCGAGAACCGAGATATGCGTGCGCAGGATGGTAAGGGGGGTTCGCATTTGGTGAGAGGCATCGGCCGTGAACCGGTTCATCGCCAGCTGCAGACGCTCAGCTTCGAGCGCGCTGGTGCGCAAGGTCTCGAGCGCCTGCGCCATGCTGCCCAACTCGTCGGGGCTTCCGGTGGAGGGTACCGCCTGGTCGAATTCGCGGCGGCCGAGGCGGGCGATCGTTCCAATCAAGGTCTTCATCGGACGAGCCAATCGGCGTTGAACGTTGACGACGGCAAAAGCGCCGAACGCGATTACCGACGTGAGGTCCAAGCCTGCGACGAGCAACATTCGAGACGAGGCGTCGCGGATGGCCTCGGCATGGCCGTTGGCTTCGTCCTGGGCCTGTTGGGCGATGGCGAGTATCGAGTCGAACGGGCCGTCGCAGAGGGCCGTCCATTCGGCGCTGGCGACGACGGGCTTGCCCGAGCCGTCGAATCGGTCGACGATTGCGTCCACCTTGGTCTGGGCTTGTGTGGTTTTCGTGCGCGCGACATCGATGCGTTCGCGCAGAGCGGCCGACACGCCTGGCCGCAGCAGAAATTCATCGAGGGTATGCCATGCAGCGGTGTAAATGGCGCGGTCCCCGTGCCACAGGTCGAGCTGACCGGCGTTGAGGGGCAGGCTTCTGTCCACGTTGGGCCGCATCATCGAGCATTGCAGACCGTAGCGGTCGCGGATGATCCAGGCGGTGCGGCGAATCTGCACCATCTCGGCAATGATCGGGTCACCCATCCTCACGGCGTTGCCGACTGCGGCCGAGGCCGTGCTCAGCGTGTCGGTCATTCCGTGAACCGCTTCGCGCCACGCGTCGATGGCATGCAGATCCCGTTCCGCGCGCACGCGGGAGGCCTGTGCTTCGACCGTGAATTGCAGAGCTTCCGCTTTCTGCCAGGCAGTTTGAATGGCGGCGACGAATTGGGCACGATTCGCGATGTCGGTGGCCTGCAGCGCCTCGATCGCGGTGGTCACGGTCAGGGAGGCTTCCCTGTGCGTCGCCCCCATCACCAGCCGCGGGTCGTCCTGCGCAATCAGTGCGGTACTGTCCTTCGGGATCTGGGCGCGAACGGTGACCAAGGCATTGAACAGCGTGTGGTCGGTGTTGGTCAGGCGCGCAATACGGCCGGCCAGTGCGTAATTGCTCCACGCTTGGACGGCAAGTATCAGTGCTGCGACGAACAGGCCGGTCATCAGAATACCCAATGACGCGATCAGGAATTTCGTTATCGATGATTTGAACATTCCGTCCGATCACTCGGTTGCCGCTCGTGGCGAAATCGATGCAGTTCGGCCGGGACTTCGGCACTCTTCTCAGGATCACGAAGCCTTGAGCATATATCCAAGCCCTCTCATCGTCCTGATGGCCGGTCCGTCGGGCTCGAGCTTCCGGCGAAGTCGGGCGATATGCACTTCCAGCGCATTGGGTGCCACTTCATCGTCATAGCTGAACACTTCGGCGATCAGCCGCTCCTTGGAGACGACTTCGCCGGCTTTGGCCGTCAATCGATCGAGCACCGCCCATTCCCGTCGCCGCAGCTGCAAGGGTCGTCCGGAAACCTCGGCCGTGGCGCGCGCCCGATCGATCGTCAGGTTACCGATGACCAGCACCGGACTCGGATCACCATGGTCGCGGCGCAGGAGCGCCCGGACCCGCGCGCCCAATTCGCTGGCATCGAAAGGTTTCAGCAAGTAATCGTCTGCTCCGAGATCGAGGCCCTTGACCCGATCGGTGACATGGTCCCGGGCGGTCAGCACCAGAATGGGAGTCTTGCAGCCCCGCGCGCGCAGCCTCTTGAGCACCTCGAATCCCGACATGTCAGGCAGGCCGATATCCAGGATGACCAGACTGCAGGGTTCTGTCTCCGCGAGAAAAAGGGCCGTCTCGCCGTCCTTGGCACTGTCCGCGGCGTGGCCGGCGGCTTTGAGAAGCGCGATGATTCCCCGCGACAGCGCAGGGTCGTCCTCGACCAGCAGGATCCGAGCCATGTGTGTCCCCTCCCCTCGAGTCTCAGGCCACCTCGAACAAGCCGGCCGCTCCCATGCCGCCGCCGATGCACATCGTCGCCACCACATATTTCACGCCGCGCCGCTTGCCTTCGATCAGCGCGTGGCCGACGAGACGCGAGCCTGAGACGCCGTAGGGGTGCCCCACGGCGATGGCGCCGCCGTCGACGTTGAGACGTTCCGCGGGAATGCCGAGCCGATCGCGGCAGTAGATGACCTGCACCGCGAAGGCTTCGTTCAATTCCCACAATCCAATGTCCTCGACGCGCAATCCCGCTTTGGCCAGAAGCTTGGGCACGGCGAAGACCGGACCGATTCCCATTTCATCGGGCTCGCAGCCCGCGACTTGAAAGCCACGAAAGATTCCGAGCGGGCTCAAGCCCTTTTTCTCCGCGCGCTTCGCGTCCATGACGATGCACACCGACGCGCCGTCGGAGAACTGGCTCGAATTCCCGGCCGCGATCACACCGCCCGGCAGCGCCGGGCGGATCTTCGACACGCCTTCGTAGGTGGTGTCGGGCCGAATGCCTTCGTCGGCGGTGAGGGTGACCTCCCGGGTGCCGATGGTGCCCGAGTCTTTGTCGGCCACCGCCATCACGGTGGTCAGGGGCACGATCTCATCGTTGAACCGGCCGGCTTGGGCCGCCGCGGCGGCACGTATCTGGCTCTGTACGCCATACTCGTCCTGCAGCTGCCGCGAAATGTTGTAGCGCTTGGCCACATTTTCCGCAGTCTGCAGCATGTTCCAATAGATTTCGGGCTTGTGCTCCACCAGCCAGCTCTCTTTCAGCATGCGCATGTTGGCCTGGTTCTGGATGCAGGAAATCGACTCCAGGCCGCCGGCCGCGTAAATCTCGCCCTCGCCGGCGATGATTCGTTGCGCCGCGAGCGCGATGGTCTGCAGACCGGTGGAGCAGAAGCGATTCACGGTGACGCCGGCCGTCGTGACCGGGCAACCGGCGCGCAGCGCCGCCTGCCGCGCCACGTTCATCCCCGCGGCACCTTCCATGAAGGTGCCGCCGACGATGACGTCCTCGACTTCCTTGGGGTCCAGCCGAGCCCGCTGCATGGCGTGCTGCAGAACGTGACCGGTAAAGGTCACGGGATGCGTCATATTGAGCGCTCCGCGCCATGATTTGGCGAGCCCGGTCCGGGCAGTGGCGACAATTACGGCGTCAGTCATGACTGTTTTCCCCAACTAGCGAAGGTTTTGCCTTCAGAGGCAAGCTGCTCGAGCAAGGGCGCCGGTTGCCAGGCGTCCGGCTGGTAGCCCCTCGCGAATTCGCGCATCGTGCGCAGGATGTTGGGTAGGCCGACCGTATCCGCGTAGAACAACGGCCCACCGCGGAAGTCTGGAAAACCATATCCCGTCAAATACACGACGTCGATGTCCGACGCGCGCAGCGCGATACCCTCCTCGAGAATCCGCGCACCTTCGTTGATCAAGGAATACAGCGCACGCTGCACGATCTCTTCGTCGCCGACCTTGCGCCGCGAGAGCCCTGAGCGGGCCGACTCTTCGAGGACGATTTTGGCGACGAGCTCGGACGGGATCGGTGCGCGGTCACCGGGCTTGTAGTCGTACCAGCCGGCCCCGGTCTTTTGGCCGAATCGCCCCAGCTCGCAGACGCGATCCGGAGTCTTGGAAAATACGAGGTGCGGATACTCGACGTACATGCGTTTGCGTATGTACCAAAGTATGTCGTTTCCGGCGAGATCGCTGACTCGAAAGGGCCCCATGGCAAATCCGAATTTCTCCATCGCCTTGTCGATTTGCTGAGGCAGTGCGCCCGCATCCAGCAGCAGCTCCATCTGGCGGAAGTAGGCGTTCATCATCCGGTTGCCGATGAATCCGTCGCATACGCCGGAGATGACGCCGACTTTCTTGATTTGCTTGGACACGGCCATGCTCGTGGCGACCACATCCTTGGCGCTCTTGGCGCCGCGCACGATCTCGAGCAGCTTGCTCACATTCGCCGGACTGAAAAAATGCAGACCGATCACATCTTGCGGGCGCTGCGTGAAATCCGCGATCTCGTTCAAATCCAAGGTCGAGGTATTCGACGCGAGGATGGCCCCGCTCTTCGCGACTTTGTCCAGCTTCTCGAACACCTGTTTCTTGACCTGCATATCCTCGAACACGGCCTCGATGACGAGGTCGGCCGACTTGATGTCGTCGTACGACAGAGTGCCGGTGATCTGTTTGATGCGCTTGTCGAATTCGTCCTGAGTCAGCCGCCCCTTCTTCAGGGTGTTCTCGTAGTTCTTCTTTACCGTTGAGAGGCCCTTGTCGAGCACCGCCTGGGTCGTCTCCAGCACCGTGACCGGGATGCCGGCATTGGCGAAATTCATCGCGATGCCGCCGCCCATGGTGCCGGCGCCGATCACGGCCACCGACTTGATCGCGCGCAATGAGGTGCCGCTCGGTACATCGGGAATCTTGGCGGCCGCGCGCATCGCAAAAAACGCGTGCCGCAAAGCCTTCGACTCCGGCGTGTTCAGCAATTCGATGAACAGAGAGCCTTCGGTTTTCATTCCCTCGTCAAAGGGCTCGAGCACCGCCGCCTCGACCGCATCGATGCACTTGAGCGGCGCCGGATAATTCTTGGCGAGCGGAGCGACGGCGCCGCGCGCGAAGTCCAAAAACGCCTCGGCATTCGGAAAATTGATCTTGATATCGCGCGCCTTCTTCAGGGGCAGCTTCTCGGCGATGACCCGCTCGGCAAACGCGACGGCGGCGGGCAGCACATCGCCCTCGGCGGTCGAGTCGAGCAACTCTGTCTTGGCCAATTCGCGCGCGCTCACGGGATTGCCGCTCACGATCATGTTGAGCGCCCGTTCGACCCCCACCAGACGCGGCAGCCGCTGCGTACCTCCCGCGCCCGGCAAAATACCGAGCTTGACCTCGGGCAGCCCGAGCTGCGCCAACACGGAGGCGACGCGGTAATGACACGCCATGGCGAGTTCCAGTCCCCCGCCCAACGCGAGTCCGTTGATCGCCGCGACCACCGGTTTGGGCGAGCTCTCGATCAACGCAAACAAATCCGCCAAGGAAGGACTCGCCGACATGGCGGGCAATCCGAATTCGCCGACATCGGCGCCGCCGCAAAATGCACTGCCGGACCCGACTATCACCACCGCCCGAATCGACGCATCGCCGTCGGCCCGCTCTACGCCGTCGGCGATGGCGGTACGCAGCCCCTGACTCAAGGCGTTGACCGATGGATTTTTCAGGGTGATGACGGCGACGGCGCCGTGTGAAGTATAGTCAGCGAATGCCATGCTCTCTCCTTCGTAGACCTTGAAGTATACCGCGTTGTCGAGACCGTTCCGCCCTCCGCTCGCGTGGCTCTCGGCAGCGTTGCTTCTGATTTGGTGCGTCGGCATGTTGGGGCGCGGCTACTGGACTCCCGATGAACCGCGCGAAGCGGACATCGCCTGGCGCATGAGCTGGCAGCCTGAGAAGGCGGTGCCGCTGTTGGCAGGCGAGGCCTTCTGCGAAAAGCCTCCGCTGACGTACTGGCTGGCAGCCGTTCCCATCCGGCTTTTCGGTGCGGAAGCCTGGGCTGCGCGGCTGCCCAATCTGCTGTACGCAATGATCGCCGCGCTCAGCGCCGGCTTGCTGGCGCGCCGGAGTGCGGGACGAGTCGCGGGCTTGGTCGGCGCGGCCGCCATGAGCACCTTCCTGCTCTCGTACCAGACCTCCATCTGGCTCGCGACCGATGCGCCTCTGCTCGCCGCCGACTCAGCCGCGCTCTTGGGTGCGTACCTGGGCTTTTATGCGACATGTACCCGGGAGCGGTTGCGCGGCTACCTTTTGATGCATGCCGCCTTGGCGTTGGGTTTTCTCTGCAAGAGCGCCGTCGCCTGGATGGTCCCGGCGTTGGCCCTGGTTACCCTCGCCGTCTGGGAGAAACGCTGGCGCGAACTTCTCCGTTGGGAGCTGTACCTGGGATTGGTCTTGCAGGCTGCGATGATTCTCACCTGGATCTGGTTCGTGTACGCGGGCCCGGACGGACTTGCTCATTTGAAAGTGTTTTTCTGGAACAATTTGGTCGGCCGATTCACGCGCATCGACGCACCGGATGAATTGCAATACGCGGCCGCCCATCGAAATTCTCCGGGCAAGTATTTGATCGAGCTGCCGCTCTACCTGACCCCTTGGACCCTATTGGTCATCGCCGCCCTGCGCCGCGCGTGGCTGCAGCGCAAAAGCGCGTTCGATGACTATCGCCCTGTGCGCTTCGCGCTCGCCGCCTCGCTGCCCTCGCTCGCCATCCTCTCGATGGCGGCGACAGCCCGCAATATCTATTTCGCCCCGGCACTGCCGGGTATCGCCTTGCTGCTCGCCTGGTGGACGCGGGAAATCTCGAAAAACCCGGACCGATGGGACATACGCGCGCTGCGCGCGACCTCTGTCCTCCTGTTGCTGGGGGTCGTGATATTCATTGCAGCTTTGGGCGTGGCCGGCGCTGACGCCTGGAACACGATGAATTCGCACGCGGCCTTCATCCTTATTTCCGCAGCCGGTTTGGGCCTGGCCGCGGCGCTCGCGCTGCGCGCCTGGGCGGCGGCGCGCGGCCAGGTCCAGCAAGCGCAGTGGTCGCTGTTATTGGCGTATTGCGCCTTACTCGTGGGGCCGGCATCGCAGGCGTACACCTTGGTCGATACCTGGCAGGATCTTGCGTCGATCGCTCGTGCGATTGAGCACGACGCCGCGGGCAAGCCATTGATTCTATTCGCACCCGATGAGACGACTCGGGCAATCATCGACATGTATGCGCGGACCACCGTGGACTTGATACCCGGGCCGATCGACGCCGCCTCCATCAAACATCTCCGAGCCGATGCCGCCGCCGCGCCGCAAAGCCTCGTCGTCGTGCTGCTGCCCGGCCGCGCCGGTTCGATCGCCCAACGGCTGAGGTTCGGGTCAAGGCGAGGCCCCTCGGCGCAGCGGCCGGACGGCCAGCCGGAGCTGCCCTGGATGCAGTCGGCAGGATTGCGCATGGCGAAGAGCTATGCACTGCCCAACGGCCGCCGCTACGCGCTGCTCGAACTGAGCTCCCGATCCGTGCCGCTCGTCGGCAAGTGACGGCAGAAAGTTCGAGACCCCCTATGGTTCGCGAATAGTCCCGCGCAGCTCCCGGTAGAGCGAATCGTACTCGGCGATCTGGCGAGCCCACGAAAAGTCTTGCGCCATCGCGTTCTGCATGAGCTGCTGCCAGCTCTTCGGGACGTTGTACCAATCGAGCGCGGTTCCGATGGCCCAGCGCACGGCAGGCGCATCGTAGTCATTGAACACGCATCCGGTGCCCATGCCGGTGCCGGGATCGAAATGCTGGACGGAATCCGCAAGACCGCCGGTCTTGCGCACCACCGGAATGGTGCCGTAGCGCAGACTGTACATTTGATTCAACCCGCAGGGCTCATAGCGGGACGGCATCAGGAAAATGTCGCTGCCCGCCTCGATCAAGTGAGCCAGCGACTCATCGTATCCGTTACGAAACGAGACGCGGCCCGGGAAACGCCGCGCCAGTCCCTCGAGAAAAGCTACATACGGAGGATCGCCGCTGCCCAACACCAGCAAGCTGAAATCGCGCTCCTGCAACAGACTCGGCAATGCGTCGAACAAGAGATCGATGCCTTTCTGCTCCGCCAGCCGAGTCACCATGCCGATCAGCGGCCGCGAGACGGCCATGTCGAGGTGAACGGCGGCGATCAGCAGTTCCTTGTTGGTCTGCTTGCCACGCAGGTCTTGCGGCCCGAAATGCGCCGTCAAATACGGGTCGCGGCGCGGGTCCCAATCACGGTAATCGACTCCGTTCAATATGCCGACCACTCGGTCGGGACGCGCCCGCAGCGTTGCCTGCATCCCCATACCGAGCGGTCCCTCGCAGATTTCACGTGCGTACGTCGGACTCACGGTGGTCACCCGATCGGCGAACTTTATGCCGGTTTTCAAGGGATTGATGACCCCGTGGGCCAGATCCTCGGCGTCCAGATACGCATCGACGCGGTCCAATCCCAAATCGGCCGCCGCTGTGCTCGGGAAGATGCCCTGATATCCAATATTGTGAATTGTGAGTACCGACCGCGCAGCGGCGAGCACAGGGTCCGACGAATAGAGCGTCTTTAGATACAGCGGCAGGAACGCCGTATGCCAGTCGTTGCAATGGAAGATGTCGGGCGCAATTCCCAGACGCCGGCAGCTCTCGAGAGTCGCGCGGGTCAACAGCAGAAAGCGCCGATGTTCGTCCGGATCGGTGGTATAGAAACCGGCACGGTCGTACAGCGCGGGACAATCGATGAAATACATCGCGATGTCCGTGCCGGGGAAACTGGCCGTTTGCAGGGAGAAACGGAATTCCGTGGTGCCGATGGTCATTGGGATCTGCTGCCCGCCGAGGACGGGCTGCAGCTCCGGGTGCGCCGCCCGAACGGCGGAGTACAGCGGCATGAAGGCGTACACGTGGTGACCCAGCAGCCGGAGATTCTGCACCAGCGCTCCGGTGACATCGGCGAGTCCGCCGGTCTTCGCGTACGGCAAGATCTCCGAACTCAAGACACACAGCTTCAATGCCGACATAATCTAGAGTTTAGCAAAGGCATCGGCGCCGCCGCGAGAAAAGGTGCAGGCGCTCGCCGAGTGTGGCACGCTGGTATTTCGGCGGGGGCTGATTCGGGACTCCTCACGGTGAAGCCAGGATAGGTATGCGACACGCTGCTCGTACTAACACCGGACGCTACGTCAGCCGTTTGACGAGCGGCACCCTGGCGGTGGTCATGGCGGGAGGGCGCGGCGAACGCCTCAAAGGGCTCACCCAGCACCGCTGCAAGCCGGCGACGCCATTCGGCGGCAAGTTCAGGATCGTCGACTTCGTACTGTCGAATTGCGTCAACTCCGGCATCCGGCAGATCGCCGTGCTCACTCAGTACAAGGCACAGTCGTTGATTCAGCACATCCAGCGCGGCTGGAGCTATCTGCGCGGCGAGCTCGGCGAATTCGTGGAACTGATTCCGGCGCAGCAGCAAATCGGCCCACACTGGTATCGCGGCACCGCCGATTCGGTCTATCAGAATCTGGACTTCATTCGGTCGCACCACCCGACTCACGTTCTGATTCTGGCGGGCGATCATATTTACAAGATGGACTACGGTCCGATGATCGCTTATCACGAACAATGCGAGGCGGACATTACCGTGGGTGTCGTGGACGTGCCGCTGGAACGCGCCAATGAATTCGGCATCCTGACCACCGACGACACCAATCGCGTCACCAATTTCGCCGAGAAGCCGAACGACCCGGATCCCATCATCGGCCAGCCGGACCTCGCGCGTGCGTCCATGGGCATCTACGTCATCGGCATGGACCGCCTGGAGAAAATGCTGACCGACGACGCGGCCAATGAATCCAGCAATCACGATTTCGGCAGGAACATCATTCCTCCCGCCATCAAGCCCCTGCGCGTGTTTGCCTATCCCTTCCATGACGTCGAAACCCGCGCGCAAAATTACTGGCGTGACGTGGGCAACGTCGACGCTTTGTACGAAGCGAACATGGAATTGGTTTCGCTCAATCCGGAACTCAACATCTACGATCATCAATGGCCTATTTGGACATACCAGGCCCAGCAACCGCCCGCAAAATTCGTGCTGGACGAGGAAGGCCGGCGCGGGATGGCGGTCAACTCCATGGTCGCCGGCGGCTGCATCATCTCGGGCGCCTATGTGAAGGAGTCGCTGCTGTCGAACGACGTGCGCATCGAGGACAGCAGCATCATCGAGAATTCCGTTCTGCTGCCGAGCGTCACCATCGGCCGCCGCTGCAGGATCACGCGCTGCATTCTCGATGAGAACTGCGTGATTCCCGACGGCACACAGATAGGGCAAGACCGCGCGCTGGATCAGCAGCGCTTCTTCGTGACCAAGCGCGGCGTCGTCTTGGTGACTCAGGACATGCTGCGGGCGCAGCCCGTGCAATAGCGCGCGGCGGCGTCAGGCGTCTCGATCGCGTAGTTGCAAGCTCGACCATGCCTCGATCACGCTGCGCGCCTCAATTCCCAGCATATCGGGCTCTCCCGCTACCCGGCCGCACAGGACTTTCACGTCCGCTCCCGCCGTGCCCCACGGCCGATACAGCGACGACAGCGCCTTGCCGAACAGCACCACCAGCGGACAGCCCACCGCCGCCGCAGCATGCGCCGGTCCCGAATCGACGGTAATCAGGCCGGCGGCGCGCTCCAACAACGCCACGAGCCGCGGAACGGGCAGATCATCGGCGGCGTTGTGCAGCCGTGCAATATTCGCCAGCGCCGCGACTTCCTGGTTCAGCGCATATTCGGGTCCCGTGCCCAGCAGCACGATCGCGCGATCCGGATGCCGCGCGCGCACATGGCGCAATACCTCGGCCCAGCTCTCGTTCGGCCAGTACTTGTTGTTGACAGCCAATCGGCGCAGGCCGCGCCGCATCGTGCGCTTGTTGCCGATTTGAATCAGTATCGGTGGAGCCGCTGAGATGCCGTGCGCGCGCAGCCAGGATTCAAGATCACTGCGCTGTCGTTCGCTGACTTCGAGATGGCACCCCGGCGTCACCGCGGCGAGTTCGGCGTCGGAAGGCGCGGCGACCGCAACCGGCGTGATTTGCGCGAGGCGCCGCCATTGCTCCGTCGCATGCTCGCCGGGCAAGAGTGAGTGATCCCTTACGTCGACGATGAGCTCCTCGGGAATTCCGGCGCGCGCCAGCAAGGGCCGCGCCGCATCGCCGGCGTCGCAGAACCATGTCGGACCCACGCCGCGCTCCCGCAGGCGCCGCACGACGCGCCGCTGATCCGCGCTCAGCCAGTACGGAGTCTTGCGGCTGCGCAGGCTCATTATCTCGCCCACGCCCGGTTGTCCGCGCAGCAGCGGCTCACTCCAGGGACCCGAGGTCACGATGTCCACGGGAGAATGAAACCGCGCGTGCAGCACACGGATCAACGCGGTGAACAGCACCATGTCGCCGAAGGCACCGCAGCGCACCGCCAGCGGGCGCTGCAAACGCAGAGTACCGGCGCCGCTCGCGGAACCCATTCCCTCAGTCAACGAAAACTTGGGCGCCACGAACTCTCCGAACTGCGGCAATACCGGCGAGTCAGTATAATTGAACGCCCAAGCCCGAGGAGAGCGTGACTCGCCGTGAACATCGCCGCGCAGACCCGGAAGCTGCTGGAGTCTCTGCAGGAGCCGGCGCTCGCTCCCTTTCTGGCGGATTGGCCGCGCACCTCTCGGCAACGTCGCATCACCGCCTCGCATTTGCCGGTGTTGCGGTGGCTGCCGGAAATAGCCCGCGACGCCGCGCCGTTCGGCATCGAGCTGGTGGCTGCGGTGCATCGCGCCGCGCCGTCGCTGGCCTGGCGCCAGACTTACACGGCGAAAGATCTCGACCGCGCCTTTCTCGACAACTATGGATGGAGCGAGATTTTGGGGGGCGGGAACGGAGCCTTGGCGAGCGAGCGGATCGCCTGCGGCTTTCTGATCCTGGGCCCATCCACGCATTATCCGCGCCACCGCCACGAAGCGGAGGAAATATACCTGCCGCTGAGCGGCACGGCAGCGTGGCAACAAGGTGACGCGGGGTGGCAGGATCGAGCCCCGGGCGCATTGATCCATCACGCCAGCGAAGAACCGCACGCCATGCGTACCCGCGGCAGCCCGTTGCTCGCGCTATACCTTTGGCGAAGCGACAACCTGGCACAGAAAGCGCGGCTCGACGGCGTCGCGACGTGAGGTCGCATCGGTATTTCGCTGCTCGGCCGAACGCAGATTTGGCAGCGGCAAAGCTGAGTTCTCGACATCAAGATACACGAGATCGCGCCTTGCGCGCCGGCGCGCCTGCCGGGGATTTGCGGGACCGGCCTCGCGCGGTCCGCCGCACGGGCTCTGGGACTGCGTCGGGATCGGGCACGCCGGCCGCGGTGAGCAGCACCCGGGCGGCCGCCTTGGCGGCACCGGCCATGCCGGGATCGCCGCGGATCAGCGCAGCGATGATCGCGCCTTCCACCAGAATCGCCACTTGCGTCGCCAGGCCGTCGGGATCCGCCACGTTCAACCGAGCCAGCGCATCACGCATCTTGGCGCCGGGATGCGTCGGGTCGCCCAATTCGGCGACGGCGTTGACGAAGGGACAGCCGCGAAAGGTGTCGGTCGCAAACCAACGTTCGAGCCAGTCGAAATAACGCAGAATTTGCTCGAGCAGCGGCCGATCGGACGCCTTGGCTTGGATGAAGTGACGCGAGAGATACGCGACGATCAGCTCGTCCTTCGACGGAAAATAGTTATAGAGCGTGCGCTTGCTGATGCCGATTTCCGCCGCGATCGTATCGACACCGACGGCCCGGATGCCCTGTCCATAGAACAGCCGGCCCGCGGTATCGAGAATCCGCTCTTGCATGGCCTCCTTGGCGGGCCAGCGGCTCATGATTGCACAGGTCTGTGTAATTTTTGCTTGACAGGCGGCATGGTTGACGTTTTACTTACACAGGTCGGTGTAGTCAAGGTGCCCCCAGCAGAGGAGTGACGGGAATGAAGGCCATTAGCAGAACAATGTTGATCGCGCTGTGCCTCGGCGCCGGCGGAATAGGTACTTCGTCCGTGGCTTCCGCGGGAGCAGGCGTGGATGTGGATGTGGCTCCCCCGGC
>WNFL01348260.1_pt3 | contig 15934 bp, 19 predicted proteins | sample 5400361 | NCBI WGS metagenome assembly WNFL01 (sample SAMN13153351, study PRJNA577476) | soil metagenome | isolation source: 40 cm soil on Douglas fir-dominated hillslope | place: USA:California | collected 2013-09-17
ACCCCGGATCGTGCCGAGGCCATGGATCGCGCGCCCCTGCCTCTCCCAGATCTCGAACGTGTCGTCGCGTATGAAGCCGACGTACTCGTTCTCGGTCTTCAGTACGCCAAAGGCTCGCTTCTTCGGGCGATTGATGGCGGATGCGATCCTCTGCAGCCCACCGGCGGGTGCGATCGCGACATCGAGCGACCAGTCCTCAGACATCGAAAGCTGATCGTCGTGTCGGGGTGGCCGGATTCGAACCGGCGACCTTTTGGTCCCGAACCAAACGCGCTACCAAGCTGCGCTACACCCCGCTGGGATGGGTCGATTGTATTGGAAGACGCTCGTTAGACGGGCTCGTCCTTCGTCTCGAGAGGATCGGCCTTGGTGTCGTGGTACTCCATGATCTGGGCGCGTACGCGCTCGCGCAGGTGCGTCCACCAGTCCGTCTCGACAGGCGGGGGCCACGCGTACCGTTGGTCAGGCTGAGCCACGACGCAAACGACGACCGCCCACTGATTCGATTCACTGAGCTCGAGGCGCAGGCGTGCGAGCTGCTTGGTCCGATCGGTGGGCTTGAGCCACTTCGGCGATGTCATGACGACGGTCGACGCGGTCCCGCGGCCGCCGCGCGAGTCGCCCCAGCCGTCGACGGAGGCTTCGGGATAGAGGCCGCGGTGCCGCAGAGTCGGCAGAAGCTGCTCGAGCATCGCGCGCGCGTCGCGCTGGAATCCGTTGAGGATCCGGGTCGCCTCTTCGTCGGCGAGCTGCGTCACGGCCACAAGGGCGGCTTTCGTTCGCGTTCCGTGCGCGCCGGCGATTCAGTCTCGCCGAGCGCGGCCGCGACGAGCTCGCCGCAGGGGACGCATGCGCCGGCCGGAGCGAGGCCCACCGCAGCCTGCATTCTGATGCGGAGGTCTCGACGGTCGTAGGAGTGCCCGCAGAGCATCACCTGTCCGTCAGCGATGATCGGTGGGCGCGTGGCATGGACGCTTCCATCTCGTGCGGTGATCCAGACGAAGGTCGGATTGATGGCGTACCTCGCTTTAGCTTGGGCAGCCCTGCTCCCGCCGCAGCGGAGGCACTCAAGAGTGTCGGACCCAGTGTGTCATGAACACATCCGCGACTCGTTACGATTCGGTCATCCGCCGCGCGTGGGCTGTGTGCGCCCCGAATGCGGCGCAGCCGCATTCGGGGCTGTAGCTCAGTGGATAGAGCGCCGCCGTCCTAAGGCGGGCGTCGCCGGTTCGATTCCGGCCAGCCCCTCAGCCCGCAGAGCGCGCGTCCGCGCGCTAAGTGCGTTCCAGCACAACGACCGGGATCTTTCGCGTCGTCTTCTTCTCGTAGTCGGCGAACGCGGGCATCTTCGCGGCGTGCTGATCGTAGAGGCGACGTCGCTCCGGCTCGGCGGCGACCGTCGCATGGGCGCGGAATCTCTCCGGGCCGATCTCGACGGTCACGTCGGGATGCGTGCGGATGTTGTGATACCAGGCGGGGTTTGTCGGTGCTCCGCCCTTCGACGCGACGACCACCAAGCGGTCGCCGTCACGCGAGTACGCGAGCGGACTGGTGCGCTCATCGCCGGTCTTCGCGCCTTTCGTCGTGAGGAGGAGCAGCGACCGACCGGCGAACGGCCCACTCGTGATCTGACCGTCATGCGCGCGAAAGTCGTCGATCACTCGCTCGTTGAAGCTCTTTGGGCGCGCGTCTGCCATCGCTGGCACAACGCGCTTGGGAGGGGGTGGAATTCCCGGTCAGTTGAGGTTCGCGCGGGGCGGCCGAGAGGCGAAGACCTGGGCCGCGTCGGCGGCGTCGGCCACCCGGTAGAAACGGCCTTGGTTGTCGGCGACGATGCGAGTCCGGCGGCCCGAGTCCTCCAGGCGCGTCGGCTTCCATTCGTACTGCACGAGCGCCTCGATGAGGTAATTCGGTTCGCGGCGCGCGTCGAGATCGGTCACGAGATCGATCGGTGGCTCTTCCACGGTGAAGCCGTAGCCGCCGTCCGCGAGGAGGACCGGCACGCCGCTCACCGCGGTGACCTGGCCGTCACGGTCGACGATGCGCACGCGCGACGGTCGATGGAGCGTCACGCCGGTCTCGAGCTCGAGGGTCGCCTTGCTTCCGTCGATGTGAAGCGCCCACCGGAACGGGACGTGACTCGGGCGTCGCGGGCTGCGGGTAGTGCGCGACCTGCTCACGGAGTTCGAAGATCTGTCGCTCCAGCTTCTTGACGTAGCGCTCCCTCTCGCGAGAGCGCTCCATAAGGGCATCGGCCGCGCCTTGCGCGCGCTCGGCGTCGCGCTTGAGCTTTACGACGTCGCTGACCGCCCATTCGAACTGTTTGATGACGCTCTGCACGCGCGTGTCGGCCTCTTCGGAGAGTGAGGTCAGCTCCCGGACGTGTGCTGCGCCGCGGTTACGGCGAGCGGCCTGGAAGCTGACCCACGCGCACGCGATACCGGCGAGGAGTCCGCTCACCGCGCCAACGCCGAACCAGCGCTCGGGACCTGCGCCCATCGCGGTGATCACCACCGCGGCGGTCGCGACGACCGCCCAGGGAAGCAGATCGGTGCGCTGTTTGACGGGGCTCGCGGGCCCATCGCTCTTGGGGTGCGGCGCGTTGCACAGGGAGCACTCGTCCGACTTAGCGGACGTACGCTCGGTGCGCAAAGCGATCACGTTCATCCCAACACCCCGTGATGAATCTGGCGGCAGGGCCCGTTTGGGGCATCACCCCCGTGGGGGACCGGAGGTTTAGTCGGAAGGGGCTGATAGGTGTGTGACACTTTTCACGTGACGACAGCCCCCTCCCCCGAGCGCACCCGCCTCGCCCATTCGCTGGTGCTGCTTCTTCCGGCAGTGCTGTTCGGCCTGCTGGTGAGCGTCCAGTGGCGGACGCAGGCCGAACGGAACGAGCTCACCGTCCGATACAACGCGCCGCTGCTCGACGCCGCCAAGACGCTGCAGAACGAGCAGAACGCTCTGAAGGTGCAGCTTGCCGACCTTCGCGCAGAGCTCGATCAGATCCAGATGAGCGCATCGACGCAGAGCGGAGCCGCCAAGGACATCCAGGCGCGCATCGACGACCTGAAGACGGTCGCTGGACTCAACGAGCGCCTCGGAGATGGCGTTGAGATCGTCTTAGACGACGCGCGCGGCGCGGCAGCGGCCAAGGACGTCGAGAAGTCGATCTGTCACAACACCGACCTGACGGACATCGTGAATCAAGCCTGGCGCGGCGGGGGCGAAGCGATCGCCATCAACGATGAGCGGATCGTCGGGTCTTCGAGCATCTACTGCGTCGGGTCCACGATCATGGTGAACGGCACGCTCATGTCGCCGCCGTTCAAGGTGCTCGTCATCGGTCCGCAGAACGAGCTGCTCGCAACGTATGACGATCCGACCCAGCTGCGGGACATCAAGCAGCGCCGCGACATCTACGGGCTCGGCTTCCGCGTCAGCCGCGCCACGGGGCTGCATATCCCGCCGTACCGCGGTGCGCTCAACGTGCGGTTCGCGACGCCGCGATGAAGACGAACGCCGGCGTCATCTCCGTCACGATCGTCGCTCTGTTCCTCGGCGTGCTCGCGGTCACGCAGATCGCGGCGCAGGACGTCTACTCGCGCAGCCTGCAGCTCGAGACGCCCTCCTCACTCACGACGCTCATCGCGAATCTCTCCGAGCGGAACAACGCGATCAAGGACGAGATCCTCGACCTCCGGCATCGCACCGATACGGCGCGCGAAGCGATCGCCAGTGGCAAGGGATCGCTCACGGAGGCGGAGCGTCAGCTGAGTCAGCTGCGTGTGTTCGCGGGGATGAGCGCCACGAGCGGCGCCGGGATCACGGTCCGGGTCGAGGGGACATTCGACGAGCGAGCACTGTCGGATCTCGTGAACGAGCTGCGGAACGCCGGCGCAGAAGCCATCGCGGTCAACACGGTGCGTGTCGGGCCGCGGAGCTGGTTCGGCGCGACCGCGGATCGCGCGCTCACGGTTGACGCGGTCGCCGTTCGCGGTCCGTGGCAGGTGCGTGCGGTCGGCTCGCCCGAGGTGATGTACGTGGCGATGACGCGGACGGGTGGCATCATCGGCCAGTTCGAGCTCATCTACAAAGGGACACGGTTCGACGTGAGCAAGGAGTCGGCGCTCGACCTGCCGGCTCTTGCGACACCGCTTCGATAGTTTGCGCGGCTAGACTCCCGCGGATGACGGAGACGCGCATCGTGCCCGCGAGGTCAAAGGGACCGCTGCCGCTCTATCTCGACGACGTCGTCACGCTGCGCAAGCCGCATCCCTGTGGTGGAGACACCTGGCGCATCGTTCGGCTGGGCGCGGACATCGGTCTGCGCTGCACGACCTGCGAGCACCGCGTGCTCGTGCCCCGCTCGTCGGTCGAGCGCGACATCAAGCGGTTCGTCTCGCGCGGGCCACTGGCCCCGACGGACTAAGCCCGACCGTTGGCCGAGGTCCAGGAGGCCGTACATGCCGGCCTCCTCCGAAATCGCGCGTTCCTCGCCGTCTGGGCGGCGCAGATCCTGTCGCAGACGGCCGCGAACGCGGTCACCTCCGCGCTGATCATCCTCGTGGCCGAGCTCACGCACTCCAACACATCCTCGTCGTTCCTGATCCTTCTCGCGATCATCCCCGCGGTGCTGTTCGGGATCGGTGCGGGCGTGCTCGTGGATCGCACCGACCGGCGATTCGTCCTGGTGCTGACGAACGCGCTGCGCGGCGTCGCGGTGCTGCCGCTCCTTTTCGCCGGGACCAGCCTGACCACGGCCTATGTCGTGAACTTCCTCGTCGCGGCGGTGACGATCTTCTTCGTACCGGCGGAGTCGGCGACGATCCCCGGGATCGTGCGCAGGCGCGATCTCCTGGTCGCGAACTCGCTGTTCACGTTCACGTTCAACGGCTCGTTCCTTCTCGGGTTCATCATCCTCGCGCCGATCGCGGTGAGCCTGTACGGATTCGATTTCCTCTGGAGCGTCATCGCCGCGATGTTCGGCATCTCCTCGCTGTTGTGCGCGACGCTGCCGAAGTCACCGCCACCGCAGAAGGCGGCGCACCTCATCAGCGCGGAGCTGGCCGAGCGTGCTTTCACCGAGACACGCCAGGGGATCTCCGAAGCGTTCCATTACCTGCGTGCGACCCCGCTCGTCACCTGGGCCATGGTCTACATCGCGCTCACCTACACGCTGATCGCCATGGCTGGAGCGCTCGCGCCGGGCTTCGTTCGCGAGGTCCTGAAGCTCGGCGAGCGGAATGTCTTGGTGCTCGTCGCGCCGGCCGGCATCGGCGTCGTGCTGGGTCTCGGCCTCCTCAACGTGATCGGCAGCCGCATCACCCGCGCGAACGCGATCGGCACCGGCTTGCTCGTGGTCGGGCTCGCCCTACTCGCCTTGGCCGCGGCTCGGCCGTTGGCCGAGGTCTTCACGTCGCGTCTGGGCGGCGTGCTCGGTGAGGCGCTGCCGCTGTTCATCGGAATGGTCAGCGTGACGGCGCTCTTCTTCGGCCTCGCCTACGCGTTCATCACCGTACCGGCGATCCGCGGCCGCGTCTTCGGCGTGCTCAACGTACTGGTGTCGATCTTCAGCCTACTTCCGCTCATCTTCGTCGGTCCGGTCGCCGACGTATGGGGGGTCGCTCCAGTCTTTGTCCTTGCGGCGCTCGTCGTCTTCGCGGTATGGCTTGGAGGTCGTGCCGTCCGGCTAAAATCAAGTCTCAAGTGACGTCTCCCCGCGCCACCTTCCTGCACTACATCGGACAGCACAAGCTCCGCCTCGCCGTCGGCGTCAGCATCGTCGGCGTTGCGGCGTTCGTGGCGGTGCTCGCGCCGCTATTGATCGGACGGATCGTCGACGCGCTCACGCAGGGCGCCGATCTGGACCTTGTGGTGCGCCTGGCCGCAGTCATGGTCGTGCTCTCGGCGATCGAGAGCGCGCTGCGTGGGTTCGGGCGATGGCGCATCCTCGACGCGTCGCGTCGGATCGAGTACCGGATGCGTAACGACCTGCTCGCGCACCTTCAGACCCTGCATCTCGCCTACTTCCAGCACCAACGCATCGGCGACCTCATGGCGCGCCTCACGAACGACCTGCAGGCCGTCCGCCAGATGATCGGCTTCGGGATCCTGATGCTCACCAACACGCTCCTGACGCTCGCGTTCACCTTCATCTCGATGTTCGGCGTCGATACGAAGCTCGCGCTCGTCGCGCTCGTCCTCACGCCGTTCTCGTCATACGTGTTCTGGACCGTGGGCCGTCGGGTGAACAAGCGCTTCGAGGAGCTGCAGGCGCAGTTCGGCGATCTCTCGGCGAAGGCCCAGGAGAATTTCTCGGGCATCCGCGTCGTCAAGGCCTTCTCGCAGGAGGAGCCGGAGATCCGCTCCTTCGCGGTCGTGAACAGGGACTACCTCGACAAGGCCGTCGCGCTTGCGAAGGTGAACGGTCTGCTCTGGCCGATGATGAACTTCATCCTCGGCGGCGCGGTGCTCGCGATCCTCTACATCGGCGGCCAGGATGCGATCGAGCATCGGCTGACCATCGGCCAGCTCGTGCAGTTCCTCGCGTATCTGCAACTGATCTCGTGGCCGATGATCGCGCTCGGCGAAGTCGTCAATATCATCCAGCAGGGCTGGGCATCGCTCCGCCGGCTGCAGGCGGTCTACGACGCAAGCGCGTCGGTCGCCGACCCGGTCGATCCCGTCGAGATCCCGATCAAGGGCGCGGTCGAAGTGCGCGGGGTCTCGTTCGCGTACGGACAGACGATCGTGCTCCGCGACATCTCGTTCTCCGTGCCGGCGGGCGGCTCGCTCGCGATCGTGGGACCGACCGGATCGGGCAAGAGCACGCTGGTCAACCTTCTCCCGCGCCTGTTCGACGCGCAGCAGGGAGAGATCCTCATCGACGGGATCGACGTGAAGCGCTATCCGCTCGCCACGTTGCGCCGCGCGATCGGTTACGTCCCGCAGGAGACGTTCCTGTTCTCCGTCCCGCTCCGCGAGAACGTCGGCTTTGGGATCGACCGAGCTCTCACGCCGGCCGAGCTCGAGTGGGCGGGGGAGATCTCGCAGCTTGGCAAAGACGTGGCCGACTTCCCGGCGCAATACGACACGATGATCGGCGAGCGTGGGGTGACGCTCTCCGGCGGACAGAAGCAGCGGACCGCGATCGCTCGTGCCGTGGCGAAGGATCCCCGGATCCTCATCCTCGATGACGCTCTCTCGGCGGTGGACACGTACACCGAGGCGGAGATCCTGAAACGGCTGCGCGGCGTCATGCGCGAGCGCACCAGCATCGTCGTGGCTCACCGCATCTCGACCGTGAAGGACGCGGACGAGATTCTCGTACTGGACGACGGCCGCATCGCGGAGCGGGGCACCCACCGCGAGCTGCTCGAGCTCGGTCGCCTGTACGCGAGCATGTACCGCCGCCAGCTGCTCGAGGAGGAGCTGGACGTCGACGAAGAGCAGCAGGAGCACGAGAAGCGCGTCCGCGCGACGGCCGACGACAGCGGTGGGTTCCAGCGGCCGCGCTCACCGATCGACGAGCTGGGGCAGGACTGAGATGGCGGGACACGGCGGCGGTGGCGGCGGGCATGGCGGTGGGTTCGTGCACGAGGACGAGATCCTCGGGAAGGCGTACGACGCGCGCCTGACGCAGCGTCTTATCGGTTATCTCGCCCCGTACAAGGTCTGGGTGATCGTTTCGCTCGTCCTGCTCCTCGCGATGTCGTTGGCCCAGATCGCTCCGCCGATCATCGCCAAATTCATCGTCGACCAGGCCATCATCCCCGCGGTCAACAGCGAGCTCGGCCGCGACGAGGCCGTCGGACGGCTCGCGCTCCTGGGGATCCTCTACCTGCTCGTGCTCTCCGCTGGGGCCGGTCTGCGCTTCGGGCAGTCGCTGCTGACGACGTGGGTGGGGCAGCGCGCGATGTACGACCTGCGGCTCGAGCTGTTCCGCCACCTGCAGTTCCTGTCGCTCAGCTTCTTCGACCGCAATCCCGTGGGCCGGCTGATGACGCGCATCACCAACGACATCGATGCGCTCACCGACATGGTCACGCGCGGCGTCGTATCCATCTTCGGCGATGTCGCAATGCTCGTGTTGATCTCGATCGCGATGCTGCTGCTCGACTGGCGACTTGCGCTCATCACGTTCGTGTCGCTGCCGATCCTCACCGCGATCACCGCCTACTTCCGCGGCATGATGCGTGAGTCATTCCGCTCGATCCGCATCCGTCTCGCGCGCGTGAACGTGTATCTCAACGAGACGCTGTCGGGAATGGCGATCGTCCAGCTCTTCACAAGAGAGAAGCAGACGTTCGACCAATTCGATGTCCTTAACCGCGACCTGCTGGCGGCGAACCAGGGTCAGGTCCGCGCCATGAGCGTCTTCCAGCCGACGGTGAACTTCACGCGCGCCGCGACGACCGCGGCGCTGTTCGTCGTCGGCGCGTTCTGGATCAAGCAGAGCGAGCTGAGCCTCGGGACGCTGGTGGCCTTCTGGCAGCTGCTGAACCAGTTCTTCCAGCCCATCCTCGACCTGTCGGAGAAGTACAACATCATGCAGGCGGCGATGGCCTCGTCGGAGCGCGTCTTCAGCATGCTGGACACGAAACCAACGATCATCGATCCCGCGAGTCCGGTCGACCTACCGCACGTGCGTGGCGAGATCCGGTTCGACAAGGTCTCGTTCGCGTACAACGAGGGTGAGTGGGTGCTCCGCGATGTCGATCTCACGATCAGCGCGGGTGAGAGCGTCGCGATCGTGGGTGCGACAGGGGCGGGGAAGACCTCGATCATCAGCCTCATCTCGCGCTTCTACGACGTGCAGAAGGGCCGGATCCTCTTGGACGGCGTGGACCTGCGCGAGATGCGTCAGGCAGACGTCCGCCGGCACGTCGGCGTCGTGCTCCAGGATCCGTTCATCTTCGCGGGCACGATCGCCTCGAACATCCGGCTGAACGAGTCGTCGATCGGCGACGAGCAGGTCCGCGCCGCCGCGCGCTTTGTGAATGCCGACAAGTTCATCGACCGCTTGCCCGATGGCTACGCGACGGTCGTGACCGAGCGCGGCTCGACACTGTCGGTCGGCCAGAAGCAGCTCCTTGCATTCGCCCGCGCGATCGCGTTCAACCCGGAGATCATGTTGGTGCTCGACGAGGCGACGTCGTCTGTGGATACCGAGACCGAGCACCTCATCCAGGACGCGCTCAAGAAGCTGATGCAGGGGCGAACCTCGATCATCATCGCCCACCGGCTGTCGACGATCCAGAACGTCGACCGCATCATCGTGCTGCACAAGGGCCGCGTGGTGGAGATGGGCACGCACCGCGATCTGCTCGCCCAGCGCGGCGTGTACCACCGCCTCTACGAGCTTCAGTACCGTGCGCACGAGCAGGCCGCAAGCGCGTAAAGACCTGCCTCAGTAGGGCGAAGAGACAGCCTCGGCAGGGACCCGAAGGCCCCCGCCGAAGCCGGGTACCTAGACGGTGACGCGTCGTCCCTGCGTGTAGCGGTAGATCGCGAGAACGATGAGCGCGCCGATGATCGAGCCGATCCAACCCGCCGACGGCGGAGGAAGCGCCGCGCTGCCTTGGAACAACAGCTGCCCCAGCCAACCGCCGACGAACGAGCCCACAATGCCGAGGACGATCGTCGCGATCCAGCCCATCGAGTCACGGCCAGGCATGAGGAAGCGCGCGATGACGCCGACGATCGCGCCGAAGATGATCCAGGTGACGATTGCAGTGAGATCCATGGTGCTGTGTCCTCCTTTCCTGGTGCTGGCGCTCGCCAGCGCAGGGCGCGTGCCAAGCGAACGAATAGGCCGCGTGCGCCCTACTGCACGGGCTCCTGGAACGGATACACCGTGAAGGTGGAAGGACCGGAGGCGTCGTCGCAGCGCGCCACACCGAAGGTCGACACCGGCTTCCCCGCGAGGTCGACGAACGTCCCCTGGAGGACACCGCCACCTTCGGGGAGCGTCACGCGGAAGCTCATCGGCAGTGTGTCGTGGCAGTAGTTCTCCCATCGCAGCGGCGCGCTGGCACCGACGCCGAGGAGTCCCGCGGGGTCGGGCCGGAACTCGCTGACGGGGACGACGACGAGCTTCGGAGCCCCGGCGGTGACGCTGGCGGTCCTCACGTCGATGGGCGTTCCGTCGCTGGTGAGCAGCACGACCTCGGGGTTGCCACGCAGTCCGCACGCCGCGGTCCCGCGGTTCGCGACGAAGACCGCGCCCGCGAAGAAGTCGGTGGCCTGCACACCGGCGGCGACAACTTGCAGCTGTGATGCGACGCACTTGGGCACGCCGGTCGGCTCGGCGGTCGGCGACGATCTCACCGTCGGACTCGGCGGATTGGTCACGACCGCGGTTGAGCGCGGCGCGCTCGGCGCGGGCGAACGCGTCGCGTCGACGCTCGTCGGTGAGCTGCACGAGATCAGCGCCACCCCCAGCAGCAAACGCAGCATCCGTGGACGTTAGCATCGCGCTCGTGCTCCGCATCGCTGCAGCGCTCGCGCTTTCGCTCGCCTGCGCGTGCTCGCCCGCGGTCACACCAGCTCCGACATCGGCCGCATTGGGCGACGACCGGATCCAGCTCCTGCACACCGACGACATCCACGGGCACCTCGACGCCGATGTTGTGCAGAGCGCGAACGCGGGCTCATCGTTCCGCGCCGGAGGCATGGCGCAGCTTGCCGGACAGGTCGCGGCATTCCGGGCGCGCGCTCCGCAGCGCACGCTGCTCATCGATGCAGGGGACGCGTGGCAGGGCACGTTCATCTCGAATGCGAACAAGGGCGAGGCCGTGACCAAGGCCATGAACCTCATGCACTACGACGCCCTCGCGGTGGGGAATCACGACTTCGACTGGGGGCAGGACATCCTGGCCCAGCGCGCGAAGGAAGCGGCCTTTCCGTTCCTCGCGGCCAACGTCATCGACATCAAGACGGGTCGATCGCCGCCGTACCTGAAGCCGTTCGAGGTGCGTGACCTCGGCATCGCGCGCGTGGGGATCATCGGCCTCACGAATCCTGGCTCGGCGACCATCGTGAAAGCGACCAGCGTCGCCGGGCTGCGGTTCCAGCCGGCCGCCGACTCGGTGCGACCGCTGATCGCCGAAGTCCAGCGGCAGGCCGACATCGTCGTCGTCGCGGCTCACATCGGAACGGCCGAAGCGGTGCAGCTCGCGCGCGACGTGCCGGGCATAGACGTGATCGTCGCGGCCCACGATCACCTGCCGATCCAGACCGCACGCGTGGAGGGCCGCACGACGATCGTCGACGCGGGCGCGTACACGCAGTACGTCGGGCGGCTGGAGATCATCGTCGACCGCACCACGCGCAAGATGAAGGACGCCGTGCGCGGCGGTGCTCTCACGCCGATCGCCGCCAACGGGAACGTCAAGCCGGACGCGGAGATAGCGAAGCTCGTCGACGAGCGCCGCGCCGAGGGCGAGAAGTACACGTCGCGCGTCGTCGGGCGCACGACGGAGCCGCTCAGCAACGTCCGCGAAGAGACCGGCTTCGGGAATCTCATCACCGACGCATTCGTCGAGTACGGCCGCCAGCAGGGATGGAAGACCGACGTGGCGTTCTACAACATGGCTGGGGTCCGTGCCTCGTTCCCCGCGGGCCAGCTGACGTACGGCCAGCTCTATGAGGCACTGCCCTTCTCGAACACTGTGGTGAACGTCGATCTCACGGGCGCCGACCTTGCGGCGATCATCGACCGTGCAGCGTGCGTGAACGGGCGGCTCCACATGGCCGGCGTCGTCGTCTCGTTCCGCTTCGACAACGGCGCGCCGAACTGCGTGAGGAGCATCACCGTCGCCGGAGCGCCGCTCGTGACGACTCGGACCTACCACGTCGCGACGATCGATTACCTCCTGCTCGGCGGCGATGGGCACACCGGCTTCGCGAAGGGCACCAACGTCATCTACGGCGACGTCGAGGTTGACGTGGTCGCCGCGTACATCACGGCGCATTCGCCGGTGAGTCCCAAGGTCGAAGGCCGGCTCGCGTCGTCTTGATCGAAACGGCGGTCGCGTTCTTCGGGATCTCCGCGCTCGTCATCGTGACGCCGGGGCAGGACACCGTCCTCACGATCCGCAACACGCTGCTCGGCGGGCGCACGGGCGGGACGTTCACCGCGGTCGGCGTCGCGCTCGGTCAGGCGACCTGGACGCTCGCGGCCAGCGCGGGTGTCACCGCGCTGCTGCTGGCGTCGGAGCCGGCGTTTGCCGCGGTCCGCATCTTCGGCGCCGCATTCCTCGTCTATCTCGGCGTGCAGGCGTTCGCCGCCGCCGTCAGAGGCGGTGACGCGCGCACGATCGTGACCGCGCGCGAGACCGCGCTCACGTCGAGGACCGCGCTCCGACAGGGTCTTGTCAGCAATCTCGGCAACGCGAAGATGGCGGTGTTCTTCACGAGCCTGCTGCCACAGTTCGTGCCCGCGGGACCCACGGCGTTCCTCACCATGCTTGCTCTCGGTCTGGTGTTCTGTTGCATGACGCTCGGCTGGCTGTCCGTCTACGCGCTTGTCGTCGCTCGCGCGGGTCACGTGCTCGACCGACCAGTGGTCCGTCGCGTGCTCGAAGGCGTCGTTGGCATGGCGCTCGTGCTGTTCGGCGTTCGCCTCGCGGCGCAGCAGCGCTGATGCCGGAGCCGATGCCCGTCGCGATCGATGCGGCGCGTGCGGCGGGTCAGCAGCTCTTGGAGAGCTTCGGCGGCGAGGCCACCGGAGTGGACGCGAAGTCCAGTCACACCGATCTCGTGTCCGACGCCGACCGCGGATCGGAGAATGTGATCGTGTCCGCGATCCGCTGGGCCTTCCCGGACGACGCGATCGTCGCGGAGGAGGGCTCGCTCGAGCAAGGTGGCTCGGGCCGCACGTGGTACATCGACCCGCTCGACGGAACGATCAACTACCTGTACGGCATACCGCACTGGTCAGTCGTCCTCTGCCTCGCCGACGCCGATGGCGCGATCGCCGGCGTGGTGTACGACCCGGTCCGCGACGAGCTGTTCGGCGCGGAGCGCGGAAGCGGGGCGTGGTTCTCACGCGGAGGCGGAAAAACGCGGCCGCTGCGCACGACCGCCGTTGCCGATCTTGCCAGCGCGCTCGTTGCGACCGGCTTCGCCTACGTGAAAGGAGACCGGCAGGAGCAGGCACGCATTCTCACGCGCGTGCTCGGTGAGGTGCGCGACATCCGTCGCTACGGCTCGGCCGCGCTCGATCTCTCATGGGTAAGCGCGGGGCGTTTCGATGCGTATTTTGAATCTGTCGACAAGCCGTGGGACTGGATGGCGGGGGCGCTCATCGTGCGTGAGGCCGGTGGCCGCGTCGCCGAGCTGCCGCAGGCACGATCCGGGCATCCACACATCGTCGCAAGCGCGCCCGGCGTGCACGATGCGCTCGTCGCACTGCTGAAACGCGCCGTGCAAGTGGCCTAGAACTCTCTAGACTTGACCCTGATGCCCGTGCAGGAAGAACGTCCCGCCGAGCGGGCGGGAGTACCGATCAACTTCGAACAGGACGTCATTCAGAGACGTCCCCAGACCACCCAGGCGGGCCTGGGCAGTGAAGAGTTCCCGACACGAGAGGGCGTCCTCGCCGATGAGGACAACATCGTCTTTACCACCGTGAACAACCTCATCAACTGGGCGCGCTCGCGCAGCCCGTGGCCACTGGGATACGGCCTCGCCTGCTGTGCCATCGAGATGATGGCCACCGCGGCGTCCCATCACGACCTTTCGCGCTTCGGCGCGGAGGTGTTCCGCTCGAGTCCGCGTCAGGCGGACGTGATGATCGTCGCGGGCACCGTGACCCACAAGATGGCGCCGCGTCTTCGCCGGCTCTACGAGCAGATGCCCGAGCCCAAATGGGTCATCGCGATGGGGAACTGCGCGTCATCCGGTGGCGAGTTCTGGGACAGCTACTCGACGCTGCAGGGGGTCGACACGGTCGTCCCCGTCGACGTGTACGTGCCGGGATGCCCTCCGCGTCCTGAAGCGCTCACCGAGGGCGTGCTCCGGCTCCGCGAAAAGATCGCGAAGGGCGGATAGCGCTGAGCACCACCGACACCGAGCTTCGCCAGATCCGCGAAGGCGCCGGCGTCGAGCTTCCGGTCATCGAGGACGAAGGCCTCGAGACCGAGGAGCTGATCCTGAATTTGGGACCGCAGCATCCGTCGACGCATGGCGTGCTGCGTTTGGTGCTGCGCCTCTCCGGCGAGAAGGTCGTCGAATGCATCCCGGTGATGGGATACCTCCACCGCGGCCTCGAGAAGATCTACGAGTGGCGCACCTTCCATCAGGGCCCGCGCTACGCCGATCAGTCGGACTACGTCGCCGCGATGCTTAACGAGCACGCGTACTGCGGCGCGGCCGAGGCGATCGGGGGCATCGAGGTGCCGCGTCGCGCGGAGTTCATACGCGTGATCGTCGACGAGATGTCGCGCAGCGCCGGGCACCTGGTGTGGCTCGGTACCTACGGCCTGGACGTCGGCGCGACGACACCGATGCTCTGGTGCTTCCGGGACCGCGAGGAGATCCTCGACCTGATCGAGGAGCTCTGCGGCTCGCGCATGAACCATAACTTCTTCCGGCCGGGCGGCGTCGTCTACGACCTGCCACCGGGTTGGCTGTCGAAGCTCACGCGCTTCCTCGACCGGTGGGAGAAGCACATCGAGGATGACTACGTCCAGATCCTCGAGGGCAACGAGATCTTCGTCGCGAAGCAGTACGGCGTCACGGGTCCGATGCTCCGCGGGTCCGGTGTGCGCTGGGACCTGCGCGTCGATCGGCCGTACTCGATCTACCCGGAGCTGAAGTCGATGCAGCCCGTCGTCTTCACCGACGGCGACGCCTTCGCGCGCTACAAAGTCCGCCTCGGTGAGATGCGCCTCGCGATCGCGCTGATCCGCGAGTGCATCGACAAGCTGCCCGGCGGCTCCGTGCGCGCGCGCCTCGGTCACGTGTGGAAGTGCCCGAAGGGCGAGGCGTACTACACGGTCGAGGGCGCGAAGGGCGAGGTCGGCATCTACATGATCAGCTCGGGCGGCTCGGCGACCAATCCATTCCGCGCCAAGATGCGCGGCCCGTCGTTCAATAACCTGCAGATCCTCCCGTGGCTGCTCCAGGGCCGGCTCGTCGCCGACGTCGTGGCGATCCTCGGCTCGATCGACATCGTGCTCGGGGATGTAGACAGATGACGAGCGACGAGCGGTTTTGCCGCGAGGAGCGAGTTCCATCAGTGTCTGCTGCGAAGCAGCAGATCCTGCCCGAGCGGAGCCGCGGCCTTATCGCGCTGCTGCTCGAGCCCGAGACGAGCATCTTCAAATGCGAGAGCTGCCTCATGTGCGAGAAGGCGTGCCCGCCGCGCGCGATCTCGATCTCGTACTCGTTCCGCAACGCGTTCCGCCGCCGGCCGCTCCTCGCACCGCGCGCGAACTACTACCGCATTCGTATGGTCGCCGCGGCTCCGTACGGCGACCGCCGTCCGATGTCGACCGCGGTCACGACGATCCCGGCCGAGGACGAGACGAAGCTCGACCTGAGGAAGATGCGAGGCATCCTCGAAGGTGAGAAAGAGGGCGCGGACCGCATGACGCGCGTGCTCTACAAGGCGCACGCCGCCTACGGCTACCTGCCGTGGAGCGCCGCGGAGCTCGTCGCGATCGAGTTCGGGAAGACGATGACCGACGTGTACACGACAGCGTCGCTCCTCTCGAATTTCCGTGGCGCGCCCGAGGGCGAGGGCACCGCTGTCCCACGCGGCGGGCGGCGCTTTACCGGCAATCTCGCCATCGCGGGCGATTGGCCGCCGCAGTCACCGCCACCCGCGCACGACGAGCTGCACGAAGACGAGGTGCATCACGTCGTCGAGCCCGCGTATGCCCGCTAGCACCGCGGCGCGGCTGCTCGACGGCGCGCGCGTCCC
>WNFL01336512.1_pt1 | contig 15931 bp, 17 predicted proteins | sample 5400361 | NCBI WGS metagenome assembly WNFL01 (sample SAMN13153351, study PRJNA577476) | soil metagenome | isolation source: 40 cm soil on Douglas fir-dominated hillslope | place: USA:California | collected 2013-09-17
CCGGGAATGCGCGAATACCAGCTGGAAGCCGAGCTCATCCACGAGTTCTGCAGCAACGGCGCGCGACAGCCCGCGTACGGATCCATCGTCGGCGCCGGCGCGAACGCCTGCGTGCTGCATTACCGCGAGAACAGCGCCGAGCTGAAGAAAGGCGACCTCGTGCTGATCGACGCGGGCTGCGAGCTGGACAGCTACGCCGCGGACATCACACGCACCTTTCCGGTCGCCGCGCGCTTCTCCGCCGCACAGCGTGACGTCTACGAAGTCGTGCTCGAGGCGCAGGAAGCTTCGATCCGCGAGGTGAAGCCCGGCGCCGATTTCGTCAACTACCACGACGTGGCTACGCGGGTGCTGGTGCAGGGCCTGATCGACCTCAAGCTGTGCAAGGGCTCGGTGGACGCGGTGATCGAGAACGGCTCGTACAAGCAGTTCTACATGCACCGGGCCGGCCACTGGCTGGGACTCGACGTGCACGACGCCGGCGACTATATGCAGAAAGGCAAGTGGCGCAAGTTGAAGGCCGGCATGGTGCTCACCGTGGAGCCGGGCCTCTACATTCGCCCGGCCAACAACGTGCCCAGGACTTTCTGGAACATCGGCGTTCGCATCGAGGACGACGTGCTCGTGACCGCGAAAGGCCGCGAGATCCTCAGCGCCGATTGCCCGAAGCGCGTGAAGGACGTCGAGGACGCGGTCCTCGACCGCTGACCCCATGCTCGACGTCGCCGTCATCGGCGCAGGGCCGGTGGGCGCGACGCTCGCCTCGCTCGCCGCGGGGCGGGGACTCGACATCGCGCTCTTCGAGGCGCGTCCCGGTCCCTCCGGGGAGGAGCGCATCCTCGCGCTCTCGCACGCCAGCCGCGACATCCTCGAGGAGGCGCGCGCGTGGCCCGCCCCCGCCGCCGCGATCTTCTCGATCCATGTCTCGCAGAAAGGCGGGCCCGGGCGCGCGGTGCTCGAGGCTTCCGAGTCGGGGCTGCCGGCGCTGGGATACACGATCTCCTACGCATCGCTGGAAAACGCGCTGGCCGCACGGCTTCGCGATGCGGCGATCCCGATCCGATATGCCGCCGCCTGCCGCGAGATTTCCCTCGATGGGGAGGGCGCCACGGTGCGGTTCGCTTCGGGCGAGGAGACGCGTGCGCGGCTGCTCGTCCTCGCCGACGGCGGCGCGAATGCTTCGCGCATTCCCGGCATCGCCTTCTCCGAGAAGGACTACGCGCAGCAGGCGGTGATCGGACTCGTCGCGACCGATCGCCCCCACGCGGGCCGCGCGTACGAGCGCTTCACGCCGCACGGGCCGCTCGCGCTGCTGCCCGTGCAGGGACGCTACGCGCTGGTCTGGACCGCGACCCCCCGCGAAGCGCAGCGCCTGGTGACGCTGGGCGAGCCGCAGTTCCTGCAGGAGCTGCAGGAGCATTTCGGCGACCGTGCCGGGCGCTTCACCGAGGTCGACAGGCGCGCGTCGTTCCCGCTCAAGCTGCGCACCGTGAACACACCCGTCGCGCTGCGCACGGCGATCGTCGGCAACGCCGCGCAGGCGCTGCATCCCATCGCCGGGCAGGGATTGAATCTCGGACTGCGCGATGCCGCATCGCTCGCCGCCGTCGTCGCTTCGATCCCTCGCGAGCGCGTTGGCGATGCCGCGATGCTATCCGCCTATCGCGAATCGCGGCGCCGCGACGCCGCGCGCGCGCTCGCCTTCACCGATTTCCTCGTGGGCGCTTTCGCCGATCCGCACCGCATTCCCATGTGGGGCCGCGGCCTCGCGCTGGCGGCGCTGGATCTGTTCCCGCCGGCGCGGCGCGCGCTCGCGAGCCGCATGATCCACGGCGCTGCGCGATGACCCGGCCGCGCATGCTGATCGCCGGCGGCGGACCCGTGGGCCTCGCGCTCGCGGCGGCGTCGCCCACATTCGATGTGCGCGTGATCGAGGCTTCGCCCTCGCGTGGAGCGCCGCTGCCCGAGGAATTCGACGTGCGTGTGTACGCCGTCAGCCCCGGCAGCCGCGACATCCTGCGCGACCTGGGCGCGTGGGAGCGACTCGACGCACGACGTGTCGCGCCCGTGCGCCGCATGGAAATCTTCGGCGACGAAGGCGCGCGCCTTGCGTTCTCGGCGCGCCCGGGAGCCTCGCTCGCGTGGATCCTCGAGGCGGGACGCCTCACGCACGCGCTCGAGGAACAGGTCGCTGTGCTGGACCATATCCAGCTCACGCGGGGTGTCGCGGCCTCGGGCTTCGGCGCCGATGCTTCCGGCAGCTGGGCGCAGCTCGCGAGCGGCGAGCGCATTGACGGCGACGTGCTGGTGGGCGCCGACGGTCCCGATTCGCGCGTGCGCGCAGCGCTCTCGGTGCCCGCCGAGGAGGAGCCGTACGGGGAGGCGGCGATCGTCGCCAACTTCGAGACCGAATCGGGACACGAGTCGACCGCCCGCCAGTGGTTCCGCGATGACGGCGTTCTCGCATGGCTGCCGCTGCCGGGACAGCGAATCTCCATCGTCTGGTCCACGCCTTCCTCGCACGCCGTGGAGCTCGCCGCTCTCGAGCCGCGCGAGTTCGAGCGGCGCGTGCGCGATGCCGGCGGCTCCATCCTCGGCGACCTGCGCCTCATCTCGGCGGTAGCGCGCTTTGCGCTGCGTTCGATCCGCGTGGGCGATCCGGTGGTGGCGGGCGCCGCCCTGGTCGGTGACGCCGCGCATGCCGTCCATCCGCTCGCCGGACAGGGCGTGAACCTCGGTTTCCAGGACGCGCGCTGTCTCGCCGAGGTGCTCGAGCACCGCTCGGAGCTGGAGCGTCCGGGCGACCTGCGCGTGTTGCGTCGATACGCCCGCGGCCGGCGCGAGGACGTGACGGCCATGCACTTCGTGACCGATCGGCTCGACCGGCTGTTCGCTTCGGGAACGCCGGGAGCGCGCCGGCTGCGCAACCTGGGCCTGAGGCTCGTCGATTCGCAGGGCTGGGCGAAGGCCGCCCTTGCGAACCGTGCAATGCGATAATGGTCGTATGGACATGAAAATCTCCTCGTTTTCGGCTTCACTGGCCCTGGCCTGCGCGCTCGCCATCCCGGCGCATGCGCAGCAGGAAGAGCGCATCAAGGCCGAGCTCAAGAAGAACGCCCCCGAGGCCAGCGTCGAGAGCGTGCGCAAGATCACCTACGGCGCCAACCTGTACGAGGTCATCGTCGGCGGCGACATCTACTACACCGACGACACGGGCTCGTTCATCATCGGTGGCCCGCTCATCGACCTCAAGACGAAGACCAACGTCACCGAACTGCGCATGCGGCAGGTGAACGCGGTCAAGTGGAGCGAGCTGCCGCTGGAGGACGCGATCAAGATCACGCGCGGCAACGGCTCTCGCAAGATCGCCATCTTCGAGGACCCGAACTGCGGCTACTGCAAGCGATTCGAGCGCGATCTCCTCGGCGTCACCGACATCACCGTGTACGTGTTCCTGTACCCGATCCTCGCAGCCGACTCGGTCGAGAAGTCGAAGGCCGTGTGGTGCAACGTGGACAAGGGCAAGGCGTGGCTCGACCACATGACGAAAGACGCGCAGGTGAGCGGCGATACCAAGTGCGTGACGCCGATCGAGAAGAACCTGGCCCTCGGCCGCGCCAAGCACGTGGCGGGCACGCCCACCATCATCTTCGAGAACGGCGAGCGCGTTCCGGGCGCCATGACGCTCGCGGACTTCGAGAAGAAGCTCGCCGAGTCGAAGAACCCGCCGAAGACCGCGTCCGCGAAGTAGCCTTCAGGGCGCGCGAACGTCCGCCGGCGGGGGCACGTAGTCCTTCGGCAGCAGCACCCACATGCGTCCCTGCTGGCGCATCTTCCCCGCCTGGCTTCCCGCGGCGTCGCCGAATCCCCAGAAGAAATCCGCGCGCACGCCGCCCGCGATCGCACCGCCCGTGTCCTGCGCGACCATGAGCCGGTTCAGGGAATCGCTCGTGTTGGGCCACGTCGTCGCGAGGTAGACCGGGACGCCGAGCGGCACGACGCGAGCATCGACCGCGATCGAACGCTCAGGCGTGAGCGGCACGCCCATGGCGCCCAAGGGCCCCGGCAGTTCGCGTGGCAGCTCGCGGAAGAAGACGTAGCTGGGGTTCGTGTTCAGCATCTCCTGCGCGCGCGAAGGGTTGCGCCGCACCCAATCCTTGATCCCCTGCATCGACGCGCGCTCCGGCGCGAGCTCGCCGCGCTGGATGAGCACGCGTCCGAGCGAACGGAACGCGTACCCGTTCTGGTCGGCGTAGCCCACGCGCACCCGCTCGCCGTTGTCGAATTCCACCTGTCCCGAGCCCTGGATGTGCAGGAAGAAAGCGTCGACCGCATCGTCGACCCAGACGAGCTCGGAGCCGCGGATCGGCGTGTCATCACGATCGATGTCGCCGCGCGAGAAGTAGGGCACGACGCGATTGCCTTCGAGGCGGCCGCGAAGCCTTCGCCCCTTCAGGTCCGGATACACCGACGAGAGGTCGATGGTGAGGAGGTCGCCGGGTACGGCGTAGAGCGGATAGCGATAACGCGCTGTTCGCGTGCGGCTCCCATGCAGGAGGGGCTCGAAGTAACCGGTGACGAGCCCCGTGTCCGTTCCGTCGTTGTTCACGACGCGATGCACGTCGAAGTTCAGCTCGAAGAAGGATGCGATGTCGCGCTCCGGCGCGTCCTCGAGCGTCTGCGCCCCGGCGCAAACCGCCTTCCACGCTTCCTGCTTCTCGAGCACCGCGCAGCTTCGCGCGAACGCCTGCAGCGATGCACGCAGGCCTTCGCGTCCCCAATCCGGGATCTCACTCCACGCCGTGCGCTCGAGATGCCCGCGCTGCTCGACCGCGGCAGGCGCAATGACGGGCGGCGTCGTGACAGGCGGCGGACACGCGGGTGCTTCGACGGGCGCCGGACACGCCATGGCTGGCGGCTTCGTTTCCGGGGGCGATGCGCACGCCGCGAGCAACAGGACGCACGCGATGACGGATAATCGAGTCCGTGTTCTGGGTCTTCCTCGAAATTGTTGCGGCATTGGCGATCGCCATCGGGATCGTCTGGTGGACGTTTCCGAAATCGTCGAAGAAAAGCGACGACGAGCGCTAGCGCCGCTCAATGCAGGACGCGCGGGACGCTCAGCGTGAATTCCGGAATCGGGGCGTCGAAGCGCGTGCCGTCCTCGGCCACGAGCTGGTAGCTGCCTCGCATCGTGCCGACGGCGGTGGGAATCGACGAGCCGCTCGAATACTCGAAGGTGTCGCCGGGCTTGAGGAGTGGTTGCTCGCCCACGACGCCCATGCCGCGCACTTCCTGCACCTGGTTGTCCGCGTCGGTGATGATCCAGTGGCGGCTCACGAGCTGCGCGGGGACGTTGCCGTTGTTGGTGATGCGGATCGTGTAGGCGAAAACGTAGCGGTCTTCTTCCTCGTCTGACTGGTCGGGAAGATACGTCGAGTGCGCGGTGACCGCCACGCTGTATTTCTTCACTTCCGGCATCGATTGATGGTAGCACGCGAAAACGCCATACTTCGGGGCCCATGTCCGGTAAACAATTCCGCATCGCACCCTCCATCCTTTCCGCCGATTTCGCGCGGCTGGGAGAGGAGGTGCGCGCCGTGATCGCCGCGGGCGCGGACCTCATCCACTTCGACGTGATGGACAACCATTACGTGCCGAACCTCACCGTGGGACCCCTGGTGTGCGAGGCGATCAAGCCCGTCGCCACGGTGCCGATCGACGTGCACCTCATGGTGAAGCCGGTGGATCGGATCGTCCCGGATTTCGCGAAGGCGGGCGCGCGCATCATCAGCTTCCACCCGGAAGCGAGCGAGCATATCGACCGCACGCTGGCACTCATCCGCGACCAGGGATGCAAGGCGGGCCTCGTATTCAATCCCGCGACACCGCTCGCGTACCTCGACCACGTGATGGACAAAGTGGACCTCGTGCTCATCATGTCGGTGAACCCCGGTTTCGCCGGCCAGTCGTTCATCGCGTCGGCCATCGACAAGATCCGCGAGGCACGCAGGCGCATCGACGCGAGCGGGCGCGACATCTGGCTCGAAGTGGACGGCGGAATCAAGGCGGAGAACATCGCAAGCGTCGCGCGAGCGGGCGCCGATACGTTCGTCGCGGGCTCGGCAATCTTCGGCGAGAAGGACCGCGCCGGCGCGGTGCGCCGCCTACGCGACGAGCTGAAGAGGGCTACAATCGAGGCCTAGTCCCTGCTTTCGTTTCCATGGCACTGCGCGGATCTCATTTCGGTTGGCGATGGCATTGGTGGCGCTGAAGCGCTTCGCATTGCATCGTCCTTCGAACATGAACCTCGTGGTGCCCCATGACTGAAAACGAATTCCAGGCGCTTTCCCGCGCCGGCTACAACCGGATCCCCGTACAGCTCGAGACGCTCGCCGATCTCGACACGCCGCTATCCATCTTCCTCAAGCTTGCCAACCGGCGCGACTCGTACCTGCTCGAGTCGGTGATCGGCGGCGAGCGCTTCGGCCGCTATTCGATCGTGGGACTGCCCGCGCGCGAACGCCTCGAGGTTTCCGGCTCGCGCGTGACGCTCGCCCGCGATGGAAACGTGACGGATACGAAGGATCTCGAGGATCCTCTCGCGTACATCGACCGCTACCTCGCGTCGTTTCGCGCGGCCCCGCTCGCATCGGGCCCGCGGTTCGCCGGCGGCCTCGCGGGCTACTTCGGGTACGACGCCGTGCGTTATGTCGAGCCGCGCCTGCGGCGCGCGCCGAAGCCCGACCCGCTGGGACTCCCGGACGTGCGCCTGCTTCTCACCGAAGAGCTTGCCGTCGTCGACAATCTTTCGGGAAAGCTGCACCTCATCGTGTACGCCGATCCTGCGCAGCCTGACGCGTACCCGCGCGCGCAGCGGCGGCTGCAGGAGCTGCGCGCGCAGCTGCGCAAGCCCGCCGAATTGCCGTCGCACTCGACGCAGCCGTCGCTCGCGGCGCCGCGCTCGAACATCGAGGAGCGCGCGTTCTACGACGCGGTGGCGCGGTGCAAGCAGCTCATCCACGACGGCGACATGATGCAGGTGCAGATTTCGCAGCGCCTCACGGCGCCGTTCCCGTATTCCCCGGTGAATCTCTATCGGGCGCTGCGCTCGATCAATCCGTCGCCGTACATGTTCTATTTCGAGTTCGGCGATTGCCAGCTCGTGGGCGCCTCGCCGGAGATCCTCGTGCGGCGCGAGGGCGACAAGGTCACGCTGCGCCCGATCGCGGGCACGCGAAAGCGCGGCGCGACGCCCGAGAAGGACCTCGAGATGGAGCGCGAGCTGGTGGCCGATCCAAAGGAGCGCGCCGAGCACCTGATGCTCATCGACCTGGGCCGCAACGACGTGGGCCGCATCGCGAAGGTCGGATCGGTGAAGGTGACCGAGACCATGGTCGTGGAGCGCTACTCGCACGTGATGCACATGGTTTCCAACGTCGAGGGCGAGGTGGATCACGCGCTCACGCCGATGGAGCTGCTGCGCGCGACTTTTCCTGCGGGCACCGTGACGGGCGCGCCGAAGGTGCGCGCCATGGAGATCATCGACGAGCTCGAGACCGAGAAGCGCGGCGTATACGCGGGCGCCGCGGGCTACATGGGATTCAACGGCAATGTAGACCTCGCGATCGCCATCCGCACGGGGGTCGTGAAGGATTCGAAGCTCTACGTGCAGGCGGCCGCGGGCATCGTGGCCGACTCGATTCCGGAAAGTGAATGGCGTGAGACGCAGAACAAGGTGCGCGCCGTGCTGGCCGCGGCGGAGCAGGTTCACGCGGGCCTCGACACGCCGCTCGAGTGAGGCCGCCATGCTGCTCATGATCGACAACTACGATTCGTTCACCTACAACCTGGTGCAGTACCTGGGAGAGCTTGGCGAGGACGTGAAGGTGATCCGCAACGACGAGCTGTCCGTCGACGAGATCGAGCGCCTCGCGCCGGCGCGCATCGTGCTCTCGCCGGGTCCGTGCACGCCCACCGAAGCCGGCGTCACGCTCGCCGTTGTCGATCGCTTCAAGGGGCGCGTGCCGATCCTGGGCGTGTGCCTCGGCCACCAGGCGATCGGCCAGGCGTTCGGTGGGCGCGTCGTCCACGCCAGGACGCTCATGCACGGCAAGGTCTCGCGCATTCACCACGGCGGCGCGGGCGTGTTCCGCGGCCTGCCCACGCCCTACGATGCGACCCGCTACCATTCGCTCGCCATCCAGCGCGAGACATGCCCGCCGGAGCTGGAGGTGACCGCATGGACCGAGGACGGCGAGATCATGGGGGTGCGCCATCGCACTCTCGCGATCGAGGGCGTCCAGTTCCACCCGGAATCGATCCTCACGGAGCACGGGCACGCGCTGCTTCGCAACTTCCTCACCGAATCGAGATAGCCATGTTCACGCCCCTCGAAGCGATCAACCGACTCTGCGACAAGCGCGAGATCTTCTACGATGAGATGGTCGACCTGATGCGCCAGGTGATGGAAGGCAAGGTGCCGCCCGTGCAGCTCGCCGCCATCCTCATGGGCCTGCACGTGAAGACCGAGTCGGTCTCCGAGATCGCCGCCGCGGCTTCCGTGATGCGCGAGTTCTCGACCAAGGTCGATGCGAGCGGCGTCGATCACCTCGTCGACACCTGCGGCACGGGCGGTGACAAGGCGCAAACGTTCAATATCTCCACCACTGCGGCGTTCGTCGCGGCGGCGGCCGGAGCCCACGTCGCGAAGCACGGCGGCCGTTCGGTGTCGTCGCAATCCGGTAGCGCGGACGTGCTGGAGGGCCTCGGCGTGAACCTCGCGCTCACGCCGGAGCAGGTGGGCCTGTGCATCCGCGAAGTCGGAGTGGGTTTCATGTTCGCGCCCAATCACCATCCGGCGATGAAGCATGCGGCACCCGTGCGCAAGGAGCTCGGCATGCGTACGATCCTGAACATCCTCGGGCCGCTCACCAACCCCGCGGGTGCCCCGAACCAGGTGATGGGTGTCTTCCACGCGGACCTCGTCGGCATCCAGGCGCGAGTGCTCAAGATGCTGGGGAGCAAGCACGTCATCACCGTGCACGGCCACGACGGCCTCGACGAGATCACCATCACCGGCCCCACGTTCCTCGCCGAGCTGAAGCACGACTTCATCACCGAATATTCGATCGAGCCCAAGCAATTCGGCATCGACACTGCGTCCATCGAGTCGCTGCAGGTGAAGGGTGCGGACGAATCGCGTGCCCGGCTCGAGGCGGTTCTCGCGAACGAGAAGGGACCATCGCGCGACGTGGTGATCATGAACGCGGCGGCCGCGCTCTACGTCTGCGGCATCTGCGGCAGTCTCTGGGACGGCGTCGCGGCCGCGCGCGATGCGATCGAGAGCGGGGCGGCGCGCAGGAAGCTCGACCACCTCGTGAAGATCACGCGCTCGTTCGCGAAGGCAGCCTGAGTGTCCGACATCCTGGAGCGGATCCTCGCCGCGAAGCGGCGAGAGGTCGATGAAGCGAAAGCGCGAGTCCCCCTCGCGAAGCTGCAGGAAGCAGAGGGTGCGGCGAGTGCGCCGCGCGGATTCGAGCGGGCGCTGCGGGCGAGGACGGACGCCGGCAGGACTGCGGTGATCGCGGAAATCAAGCGCGCGAGCCCCAGCAAGGGCCTCATCCGCGCGGACTTCGATCCCGCGCGCATCGCCCGCTCGTACGAGGCCAATGGCGCCGCTTGCCTTTCCGTCCTCACGGATCGGGAATTCTTCGGCGGATCGGCAGGGGACCTTCACGCGGCCCGCGGCGCCTGCGCGCTTCCCGTCCTTCGCAAGGACTTCATCGTGGATCCTTACCAAGTCCACGAGTCCCGTGCCTGGGGCGCGGATTGCATCCTCCTCATCGTCGCCGCGCTGCCTGAAGGCGACCTGCGGGAACTCGAAAATCAGGCTTTATCGCTAGGGCTGGACGTGCTCGTGGAGTGCCACGATGCGCAGGAGCTTTCGGTCGCGCTGGGCATGCGTAGCCCGCTGATCGGTATCAACAATCGGAACCTGCGGACCTTCGAAACCCGGCTCGAAACGACGCTATCGCTGGTCGATCGGATGCCTCCCGGCCGCCTGCTGGTCACCGAGAGCGGGATCGCGAGCCCCCAGGACGTCGAGCGCCTCCAGGAAGCTAAAGTGAGCGCATACTTAGTGGGCAGCGCCTTCATGACCGCCGATGACCCCGGAAAGGAGCTTTCCCGGCTATTTTCAGGTGTTTGAAAGGCGTGTTGTGGAGCCGCAACAAGGGGGAGCGTTTGTTGCGGGAAAGGCGAAAAACCCCTTGAGCGAACGCCCCCGCTTTGGCATCATGCGGTTGGCTTCTCAATAAGAACACCCCTTGAGGTTTCCCAAAGCTTCAAAGCAACGACGGCCTCACTTCAAACAAAGGAGATTCTGATGAACAAAAAGCTGATCGCTTTGGCAGTTGCCGGCGCATGTATCGCGCCGGCCGCCATGGCACAGACAGCGAACCCGGTCACGCTCTACGGTCGCGCGTACGCCATGATCGAGTCCGTGGAGCAGAACGGCCCCACCGCCGCATCGACGCTTACCCGCCGCAATCGCGTGTCGGACCAGTCGTCGCTGCTCGGCGTGCGCGGGACCGAAGACCTGGGTGGGGGGCTGAAGGCCTTCTTCCAACTTGAGACCGGGTTCAAACTGGATCAGAACGACACCACGTTTGCCGCGCGTAACAGTGGCGTGGGCCTGCAAGGCGCTTGGGGCAGCTTCCTGATGGGACGTTGGGACACGCCGTACAAGGTCGTCACCACGGCGATCGACCCGTTCGGCGACCTGACGATCGGTGGCTACACCGCGGTGATGAACGGCAACGGCGTGCGCGGCGTGACTTCCACGAACGCGTTCGATCGTCGCGAGCAGAACGTCGTGCAGTACTGGTCGCCGAGCTGGGCCGGCATCGCCTTCCGCTTGAGCTACGCGGCGAACGAAGGCCGCACCGCCACGCTGAACCCGCGCAGCAATGGCGCGAGCGTCAGCTACACCGGCGGCCCCGTCTATCTGGCGTACGCGTACCACGAGTTCAAGGACCAGGTGTTCAGCACGGTCACGCCGTCCAAGCAGGACGCCAACCAGATCGTCGGCACGTTCACGTTCGGCCCGATCAAGCTCGGCGCCGCCTACGAGAAGATCAAGCGCGACGGCTTTACTGACCGCAAAGCGTGGCTGGGCAACATCGTCTGGACCTTCGGCAACAACCAGCTGATCTATCAGTTCGCGAAGGGCAAGGACGGCGAGACGTCGGCTCTCACGCAACCCGACTGCGATTCGAACACGGTCGGATACCAGTACAACTTCTCGCGCCGCACCTTCTTCCTTGCCGAGTACGTGAAGGTCGACAACAAGACGTCCACGTCCACCTGCAACTTCGGTGCGACTCCGGGCGCGATTGGCACCAACCAGGCGGGAGTCGAAGCCAAGGGCGTTGCCGTCGGACTGCGTCACATCTTCTGATCGTTTCACGGCTCGTATTGTCGAACAGGGGCGCGGCTTGAAGCCGCGCCCTTTTTCTTTCCGATGAATTCCTTCCGCCGCCATTCCTCGTTGCTGGACCAGCTTCTCGCCTGCGCCGACGAGGCGTTGCGCACGCTGTCGGGATCCGTGGCACCCGCGCGGCCTTCACCCGCGTCGGATCGCTCGATGCCCGCATCGGAAGACGACCGCAGGGTCTCGGCCGGCCTGATGCGCGTGAACCATACCGGCGAGATCTGTGCGCAGGCTCTGTACAGCGGACAGGCGCTTGTCGCACGAAACGCGCGCGTGCGCACCGCGCTGCAGGGCGCGGCAGCGGAAGAGCGCGATCACCTCGCCTGGTGCCGCACAAGGCTCGACGAGCTGGATTCGCGTCCCAGCCTTCTCGATCCGATGTGGTACGCGGGATCGTTCGCCTGGGGCGTCGCGTCGGGACTTGCGGGCGATCGATGGAGCCTCGGTTTCCTCGCGGAGACCGAAGCCCAGGTCGAGCGACACCTCGAGGGACATCTCGAGCGCCTGCCGGCCGATGACGTCGCAAGCCGTGCGATCGTGGCGAAGATGCGCGACGACGAAGCGCGCCACGGTCAAACGGGACGTTCGCTCGGGGCGGCAGAGCTGCCCTATCCGGTGAAGCGGGCGATGCAGTCGGCGTCGAAGGTGATGACGCGAACCGCCTACTGGGTGTGAGCCGCTAGGCCTCGCGCACCTCGAAGTCGAACGTCACCTGCGCGGTCTTCGCGAGCATGATCGTCGCGGAGCAGTACTTCTCCTTCGAAAGCTTGATCGCGCGCTCGACCTGCGCGGCCGCAAGCCCGCGTCCCGTCACGATGTAGCGCAACCGGATCGCCGTGAAGACCTTGGGGTCCTCCTCGGCGCGATCGGCTTCGAGCTCGACCACGCAATCGGTCACGGGCTGGCGGGCCTTGCGCAGGATGTGCATCACGTCGATCGCCGTGCACGCACCCGTGCCCATCAGGACGAGCTCCATCGGGCGCGCGCCGAGGTCCTTGCCACCGATGTCCGGCGCGGCATCGACGACCACCGCATGGCCACTGCCGCTTTCGGCAAGGAACGTCACCCCCTCCGAGAGCTTGATGCGCGCCTTCACTGCGTCGCCCGCTCCTGCCGCTCCTGGGTTTCGAGCCAAGCCTTCATCAGGTTCCACGACACGGCAAGAAGGGCGGGACCCACGAAGAGGCCGATGAAGCCGAATGCGATCGCGCCGCCGAAGACGCCGAGCACCACGAGCAGCATCGACAGGTTTCCGGCGCGGCTCATGAGGATCGGCTTCACGAAATTGTCCACGGAGCTGATGACCACGACGCCGTAGATCACCATGAACAGCGCCCAGCCCTGCTGTCCCTGGAAATAGAGCCATGCGGCAGCACCACCCCAGATCAGCACCGGGCCCATGGGTATCAGCGAAAGGATGAACGTGAGCGCGCCAAGGATGAACGCACCCGGAACGCCCGCGATCCAGAACCCGATGAACGCGACGGCGCCCTGGACCAATGCCGTCCCGATGAGCCCGTACACCACACCCTTCACCGCGGCTTGTGCCGTCCCTATGAGAGTCATGCCATTCTCGGGCCCGGCGAGGCGCACGACACCCTCCATCACGAGGCGTCGCACGCGATCGCCCTCGCGGTAGAAGAAGTACGCCACGAAGATCGCGATGAGGACCTGCACGAGCCCTGTACCGGCCGCCTTACCGAGCGCGACGACCATTCCGCGTGCCGGCTCGAGATACTGCTTCGCATACGCGATGAGGTCCGCGCTGCTGCTGGCGAGGATTCCGCGCACCGCCTCGTCGAGCCATGGGCCGAGAACGGGAATGGCGACGATGAACTGTGGCAGCTCCAGGGTGGACTTGCGGTCCAGGAACATGCGCACCAGGTCCACCGCAGCCGATGCGTGGACCACCATGCTCTGTGCTGCGAGCGCGATGGGCACCGCGAGCGCGAGGAGCAGGACGACTACGAAGATGAGCGACGCGAGCCAGGAGCGCCCGCCGAGCCGCTCGCGCACGGCCACGAAGAGCGGCCAGGTCGAGAAGCAGAGGATGGCCGCGAAGATGATCGCACCCAGGAAGGGCTGGATCACCAGGAAGCATCCCAGCGCGAGCAGGGCGACGGCGACTACGCGGGCGTGCTGCTCGAAGCGCTCGTTCATGGCCGGCATTCTAGCGGGTTTGACCCAAGGGCATGATTCGCCTATAATTTCGGGTTCGCAGGTCGATTTGCGAGCGAGTTCGAAGTTACCCAAAACAAGCAGGTCAAGGTATCGGGACACGCGTCCCGGCACTCAGGGCCGGCATGAAAGGAAATCGATGAAGACCTTCTCCGCCAAGACGGAAGAGGTGCGGCGTGACTGGTTCGTCGTGGATGCCACGGACAAGGTCCTGGGGCGTCTCGCGGCCGAAGTCTCCCGTCGCCTTCGCGGCAAGCACAAACCCGAGTTCACCCCGCACGTCGACACGGGCGATTACATCGTCGTGGTCAACGTCGAGAAGCTTCGCGTCACCGGCGCGAAGGCCACGGACAAGAAGTACTACCGGCACTCGACGTATCCGGGCGGCATCTACGAAACGAATTTCACCAAGCTCCAGGCGCGCCATCCGGACCGCGTCCTCAAGCTCGCAGTGAAGGGCATGCTCCCGAAGGGACGCCTGGGCTACGCGATGATCAAGAAGCTCAAGATCTACGCGGGACCGGCGCATCCGCACGCCTCGCAGCAGCCCAAGACCCTCGAGATCTAAGGAGCCCCGAATGATCGGCAAATACAACTACGGTACGGGCCGTCGCAAGAACGCGGTGGCGCGCGTGTTCATCAAGCCCGGCAAGGGCAACATCACGGTGAACGACAAGCCCGTCGACGTCTTCTTCTCGCGGGAGACCGGCCGCATGATCGTGCGCCAGCCCCTCGAGCTCACCAATCACCTGCAGACGTTCGACATCAAGGTGAACGTGTTCGGCGGTGGCGAATCGGGGCAGGCCGGCGCGGTCCGCCATGGCATCACGCGCGCCCTGATCGAGTACGACCCGACGCTCAAGCCGGCGCTTTCGAAGGCCGGGCTCGTGACGCGCGACGCGCGCGAGGTCGAGCGCAAGAAAGTCGGCCTGCACAAGGCGCGACGCCGCAAGCAGTTCTCGAAACGCTGAGGCGGAAGCTGGCAGGAACCTGTATGCACAAAGCCGCCTCACAGCGGCTTTGTCGTTCTGGGATTTCGATGCGTGTCGTGGCCGGGAGACGGATTTGATCAAGGTCGGCGTCGTTGGAGGTACCGGATACACGGGCGTGGAATTGCTGCGCCTGCTGGCCGGTCATCCGGGTGTGCAGGTGACAGCCATCACTTCCCGCGCGGAAGCGGGCGTGAAGGTGGCGGACTATTTCCCGTCGCTGCGACGCCGCTACGATCTCGCGTTCTCGGATCCGGCGAGCGCGCCGCTCAAGGGTTGCGACTGCGTCTTCTTTGCCACGCCCAACGGCGTGGCAATGAGCCAGGCACGTGCCCTGCTCGAGTCGGGGGCGAAGATCGTGGATTTCTCCGCCGACTTCCGCCTCAAGGATCGCGCGACCTGGGAGAAGTGGTACTCGGCGAAGCCGTGTACGGGCTTCCGGAGATCAATCGCGACCGTATCCGCAAGGCGCGCCTCGTCGCGAACCCGGGTTGCTATGCGACCGCCGTGCAGCTCGCGCTGCTGCCGCTGGTCGAATCCGAACACGTGGACCACGCGCATCTCATCGCTGATGCCAAGTCGGGCGTGAGCGGCGCGGGGCGCAAGGCGGAGATCGACATCCTGTATTCGGAAGCCACGGACAACTTCAAGGCGTACGCGGTGAAGGGCCATCGCCACCATCCCGAGATTCTCGAGAGCCTCACGACGCTCGAGGGCGCCTCCGGGCGCAAGCTCGGCCTCACGTTCGTGCCGCATCTCGTGCCGATGGTTCGCGGCATCCTCGCGACCGTCTACGCGCGCATCACCAAGGACACGGACTTCCAGGCGATGTTCGAGAAGCGCTATTCGAAGGAGCCGTTCGTCGATGTCATGCCGCCGGGCACGCAGCCCGAGACGCGCTGGGTGCGTGGCACCAACCAATGCCGTATCGCGATCCACAGGCCCATGGACGCAGACACGCTGGTCGTCCTCGCCGTCGAGGACAACCTCGTGAAGGGCGCGGCGGGGCAGGCAGTGCAGAACATGAACCTGATGTTCGGATTCCCGGAAACGCAGGGACTCGAACAGCTGGCGGTGATTCCCTGATGAGGATGTTGCGCCGGCTGCGCAGCAACTTCGGCATCGGGTCGTCGCGCATGGCGATCCGGTCGCAGCTCGCCTGGTACTGGCGCTGGCTGCTGAACGTGCTGATGATGGTCCTCGTCGCAACGGTGGTGTGGTGGCTGGTGCAGAACAGCTACCGCATCACCGGGTTCGACATCGAGGAGGC
>WNFL01180667.1_pt1 | contig 15927 bp, 19 predicted proteins | sample 5400361 | NCBI WGS metagenome assembly WNFL01 (sample SAMN13153351, study PRJNA577476) | soil metagenome | isolation source: 40 cm soil on Douglas fir-dominated hillslope | place: USA:California | collected 2013-09-17
CGCCATCATGGGCGCCGGCTGGGCCGGTGTAATTCCCTGCACGGCGGCCTGCGGCCGCTGTGCTTCCGGCTTCTGCACGGCAGTGGAGGGCGCCGTAGCTTCGGCCGGAATGTCGGCCATCTTGTAGCTGGGCAGGGTAACGTCGTTCTGATTGAGTTCGTCGTGCTTCAACCGGGTAACGGTGTAGTTCGGCGTTTCGAGGCTGGTGTTCGGAATCAGCAGCACGTTGACCTTCAGCCGGGTTTCGATCGAATGGAATTCATTGCGCTTTTCGTTGAGCAGGTAAGTCGCGACGTCGATCGGCACCTGGGCATGAACGGCGGCCGTGCCGTCCTTCATCGCTTCTTCCTGCAGGATGCGCAGAATGTGCAACGCCGAGGATTCGATGGAGCGGATGTGTCCGGTGCCGTGGCAGCGCGGGCAGGCAATATGACTCGTCTCGCCCAAAGAGGTCTGCAGGCGCTGGCGTGACAATTCCAGCAAGCCGAAGCGCGAGATCTTGCCGGTTTGTACCCGGGCGCGATCGTAGCGCAGGGCATCGCGCAGGCGGTTTTCGACATCCCGCTGGTTGCGAGCAGCCTCCATATCGATGAAGTCGATGACCACCAGCCCGCCCAGATCGCGCAGGCGCAACTGGCGCGCGATCTCATCGGCGGCTTCCAGATTGGTGCGCGTCGCGGTCTCTTCGATGTCGGCACCACGGGTCGCGCGCGCCGAGTTCACGTCGATCGTCACCATTGCTTCCGTGTGATCGATGACAACCGCGCCGCCGGAGGGCAGGGGTACCTGGCGAGAATAGGCGGTTTCGATCTGATGTTCGATCTGGAACCGGGAGAACAGCGGGACGTCGTCCTTGTAGAGCTTGACCCGATTTACATTCAGGGGCATCACATGGCCCATGAACTGTCTGGCCTGCTCGTAGATGGCCTCGGTATCGATCAGGATTTCGCCGATTTCCTGATGGAAATAGTCGCGGATCGCGCGAATGACCAGGCTGCCTTCCTGATAGATCAGATAGGCGCCGCCTTGTTGCTTGGCGGCGGTCTCGATGGCGTTCCACAACTGCATCAGGTAGCTCAGATCCCAGTTCAGCTCCTCGACCGAGCGGCCAATGCCCGCGGTGCGGGCGATGATGCTCATGCCGGGGGGGACTTCGAGCTGGTTGATCGTATCGCGGAGTTCGTTGCGGTCTTCGCCTTCGACGCGTCGCGATACGCCGCCGCCGCGTGGATTGTTCGGCATCAGGACGATGTAACGGCCCGCAAGGCTGATGAACGTGGTCAGCGCCGCACCCTTGGTACCGCGCTCGTCCTTGTCGACCTGGACGATAAGTTCCTGGCCTTCGCGCAATGCTTCCTTGATAGTGACCCGCGCCGGATCGGCATCGGGGTTCTGGAAAAACGCGCGGCTGACTTCCTTGAAAGGAAGGAATCCGTGGCGCTCGTTGCCGTAATCTACGAATGCGGCTTCGAGGCTGGGTTCAATGCGGGTGATGACACCCTTGTAGATATTGCTCTTGCGTTGCTCTTTTCCGGCTGTTTCTATATCAAGGTCGATGAGCTTCTGGCCATCGACGATCGCGACACGCAATTCTTCTGTTTGGGTCGCGTTAAACAACATGCGCTTCATTTTTTGTTCTCCCGCGCTCACTTTTCACGGGGAGGACAAACCTTGCGGCGCCGTTACGGCGCTGGGGCTTACTGGCTTTCCGTCGTCGGATAATTCATGGGTGGAAGAGGACGATAGCTGTCTATGCCTGAGGTTTGTCTATATTTTCATCCTGCAATCAGCAGGACTGTGGAATCCACTGGAATGCTGCGAGCGCGCAATGCATCAATTACCATCGCTACTTTTTCGGGTGAGCGAACTTAACCCCTCTCGACGGCGGCGAATTGGCGGGAGCTCGAAGCGCGGCGGTGCGCCGCACAGGGCTCGACCGTACAATCTGCACTGATTGCCGTTCGTTTGAATAGTATAAGGAAAATGAACAGCTTAAGCAAAGACTCCGCAACCTGGCGGGAAGTCGATGAATCGTCACAGGATCAACGCATCGATAACTATCTGCAAAAAATCCTGAAAGGGGTGCCCAAGAGCCATATCTACCGCATCCTGCGCAGCGGGGAGGTCAGGGTCAACAGCCGCCGCGTGCAGGCCTCCTACCGGTTGCAGGACGGTGATAAGGTCCGGTTGCCGCCGATTCGCACCAGCACGAAACCGGTCCGAACCGGACCAGCCGTATCCGGCGCGGTGTTTTCAGGCGCGATCCTGCTTGAAGACGAGGATTTGCTGGTGGTGAACAAGCCCAGCGGGGTTGCCGTGCACGGCGGCAGCGGCATCTCGAGCGGGGTTATCGAACAATTGCGCGCCGCCCGCTCGGGCCTGCGTTTCCTGGAACTGGTGCATCGGCTGGATCGCGATACCTCCGGAGTCCTGATACTGGCGAAGAAGCGCACCGCGCTGACCGGCTTGCACGCACAACTTCGCGAAGGGTCGGTACGCAAGCATTACCTGGCACTTGTGCTCGGGGAATGGAAGGACGCGAAGCGCAACGTGAAGGCGGCATTGCACAAGTACGTGTCGTCCTCGGGAGAACGCAGGGTAGTGGTGGATGACGACGGACAGCAGGCGCATACGATTTTCCGGCTGGTGCGCAATCTTCCTGGTTTCAGCCTGCTGGATGCGGAACTCAAGACCGGCCGCACCCACCAGATCCGGGTTCATCTGGCGCATGTCGGCTACCCGATTGCGGGCGACGACAAGTACGGCGATTTCGACGCCAACAAACGTCTGGCCAAGCTCGGACTCAAGCGCATGTTCCTGCATGCCGCGAGCCTCGAGTTCAACCATCCTCGTGGCGGGCAGGTAGTGCGTATCGAAGCGCCGCTCGCTCCTGAGTTGGAGCGCTTTCTGCAATCCACGCAGGCTGCCGCCGTCGCGAAGGACGCGTAATGGCGAAGCGCTTCGATCTGCTTGTTTTCGACTGGGACGGCACGCTCATGGATTCCGCGGCACACATCGCTTCGGCATTGCAGTCCGCGTTTCGGGACCTCGGCCTTCCCGTGCCATCCACCGCGGCGGCGCGCCATGTGATCGGGCTGGGCCTGGAGGATGCCATGATGTATCTGAATCCCGGACTGGACCGAGCGCGCTATGCAGAAATGGCCGACCGATATCGCGTGCATTTCCTTGCGGGCGATCAGGATGTGGGATTGTTTCCGGCCGTGGCAACCGGCATCGCCGCATTGAACCAGAATGGTTACCTCATGGCAGTTGCCACGGGGAAAAGCAGGCGCGGACTCGACCGGTCGTTGTCGGCGACCGGGTTGGTGCCTTATTTCCATGCTTCACGCTGCGCTGATGAAGGCTTCCCGAAACCGCATCCGGAAATGCTGCAGATGATCATGGAAATGCTGGGAACGGTGCCGGATCGCACGCTGATGATCGGGGACACCACGCATGATCTGCAGATGGCGCAGAATGCCGGCGTTGCGGCGGTTGCCGTCAGTTACGGCGCACATTTGACAGAGGACCTGAAGAGCATGAATCCGATGGGCTGTGTCGGCAGTTTCGAGCAATTGATGCAATGGCTGAAGCAAAACGGTTGATCTGCCCGTCACAAGCGTTACCGGAGCGCGGCTCAGGCGTGCGTTTCAGCGTCGAGACCGCCCGAGGCCCGATTCCGGCGTTCGTCGTCCGCTATCGCGGAAAGGTGCAAGGCTATCTGAACCGTTGCGCGCACGTTCGCGTCGAACTCGATGCGCAGCCCGGTGAGTTCTTCGACGTGTCGGGTTTATACTTGGTTTGTTCCACACACGGCGCGGCCTATGTTCCGGAATCGGGGTACTGCGTCGGCGGACCATGCAAGGGACAGCGCCTGACAAAGCTAACCGTGGAAGAATACGACGGTGGCGTCTACCTGACGCATAACGAGGAAACGATCAATGTCTGAAATGGATCCTGCCGGCGAGAAAGCGAACTGGGAGCGCCAGGTCATCGAGAAACTGGCCCGCTCGGCGCTCGACGAACAGCGAAAGTCGCGCAACTGGGGAATTTTCTTCAAGACGCTGACCTTCATCTATCTGTTCGCCTTGCTGTTCATGGCTTTCGGGTGGCTGGGCGGCCGCGAACCGTTGCCCGGCGACCATACCGCGCTGGTCGAATTGAACGGTGTCATTGCCGCGGACACGCATGCCAACGCAGACGTCATCAGCCAGGGATTGCAGGACGCGTTCGAAAACAAGGGAACCAAGGGCGTCATCCTGCGCATCAACAGCCCGGGTGGCAGCCCGGTGCAGGCGGGCACGATCAACAGCGAAATACACCGGCTGCGCCAGAAGTATCCGCAGATTCCGCTCTATGCAGTGGTCGAGGACATTTGCGCCTCGGGCGGCTACTACGTTGCGGTGGCAGCGGATCAGATCTATGTGGATCGTGCGAGCATCGTCGGTTCCATAGGCGTTCTGATGGACGGTTTCGGGTTTACCGGCACGATGGAAAAACTCGGCGTCGAGCGCAGGCTGCTGACGGCAGGCGAGAACAAAAGTTTCCTCGATCCGTTTTCACCGATGAATGCCTCGCAGCGCGAATATGCCCAGAAAATGCTCGGGGAAATCCACCAGCAATTTATCGAAGTCGTGCGCAAGGGGCGTGGCAAGCGATTGAAAGAAGGTCCCGACACTTATTCCGGACTGGTGTGGACCGGGCAGAGGAGCATCGAACTCGGCCTCGCCGATGCGCTGGGCAGCGTCGACTACGTTGCCCGGGAAGTCATCAAGGCCGAAAAAATCGTCGACTTCACGCCGAGGGAAAATCTGGCCGAGCGGTTTGCAAAGCGGTTCGGTGCCGCGATGGGCGATGCGCTAATGCACGTTGGCGGGACGAATTCGCCGGTCCGGTGATCGCGCCTTATCTGCGAGGAGCAGGAAGACGGTTGGCCGTTTGTGCAGTTGGGGCGCCGGGGATTGCTGCCATTCACCGACGTTTTTGGTCCTTATCTCTTCGGTCGCGCTCGTCAGGTCGGTTGCCAGGCTCAAAATGGTCTCGGGCTTGCAGTTCGCGGTGACGGCCTTGAACAACTGCTCATTGCGATAAGGCGCCTCGATGAATATCTCCGTCTGGTCGAGCCTGCGCGATCTTTCCTCCAATTCGCGAATGCGTGCATCGCGTTCGGCGGAAGCCTGCGGCAGGTAGCCGTTGAAGGCGAAACGCTGGCCATTCAGACCGGAAGCCATCAGAGCCAGAACGATCGACGACGGGCCGACCAGCGGTACGACTTGAATACCGAGCCGATGCGCGCGATTGACTAGAGTGGCACCGGGATCAGCGATCGCGGGACAGCCTGCTTCGGAAAGCAACCCGACGTCATCGCCTGATTCAAGCCAGCGGGCGAGCCGGTCCAGGTCTTCCGCTTTCGAGTGCTCGTCGAGTACCTCGAATTCGAGTTCTTGCAGCGGCAAACCCAGCATCTTCAGAAACTGACGGGCCGCTTTCGGATGCTCGACGACAAATCGCCGCAATGGCAGCACCGCGTTCCGAAGGTGCGCGCCGGCCCAGGCGCAGGAGTCTTCCGCTGCCAGGCCGACAGGGATCAGATACAGTTTCTTGTTCGGCATTTCAATTCCGGAAAACCCTCTGTTGTGCGCATCAGGGAACGGACAAGGTCTCGTTTCTGAGCATTTCAGCCAGCGCAATCAAGGGCAGGCCGATCAATGCCGTCGGGTCGTTGGACTGGATGCTCTCGACAAGCGAAATGCCCAGACCTTCCGCCTTGGCGCTGCCGGCGCAATCGTATGCCGGCTCGGCTTGCAGGTAGCGTTCGATTTCTCCGTCGCTTAGTTTTCGAAACCTGACTTCGGTGGGAACCAGCCTGGTCTGCGCCCGCCCGCTGGCGGCATTGACCAGCGCGATTGCGGTAATGAAGCTTACTGACTTTCCACTGGAGTGCCGCAACTGCGCCAGCGCGCCGGCCCGGGTTCCCGGCTTGTCCAGCCGCACGCCTTCGCAGAACGCGACCTGGTCGGAGCCGATGATCAGTGAACGCGGGAATCTGGCCTGCGCCGCCTGAGCCTTGGCCAGCGCCAGCCTTCCGGCCGTGGCCGCCGGCGCTTCTCCCGAAAGAGGTGCTTCATCGACTCCCGGCGAGACGGTTTGGAACGGCAGTTTCAGCCTTTCGAGCAACTCGCGGCGATAGCGCGAGGTGGAGGCGAGAACCAGTGTTAGGCCACTGTTTGTTGAAGACATTTTGTTTTGACAGGGGTGTCCAAAACCACTATTATGCGCGGCCTATGCGGGATCGGGTCTGTGTCGACAGCGTTGCATTTGCGCGGGAAGCCAATGAATTGCGCGGAAAGGTGGCGACTGCCGACCTGCCGCGGCTGCACGATTCGTTGTTCGATCAATCCGGTGAGATTGCGTACCGCCTGGCAGGAGCAGTGAACAAGGACGGCATTGCATCATTGCGGCTCGATATTGCCGCGGATCTTCTGATGACCTGCCAACGCTGTCTCGGTCCGGTAATATTCAGTCTGAAGTCGGCGCGCAATTTTGAATTGGTTCCGCAGACCCAGGCGCTCGGTGATCCGGCGGAAGAGTCCGACGACGTGGAACGAATCCATGCTGACGCCGATCTCGACGTGGACGCACTGGTGGAGGATGAAGCCATCCTTTGTCTGCCGATGGTTGCAGGACATCAGCCCGGGGAATGCAGGTCACCCCTGGCGGCAGTGGACGAAAGCACAAAGAAGTCGCCCTTCAGTTCGCTGGCAGTGCTGAAGCGGCAGTAAACAGAATCGAACTTAAGGAGCAACTCATGGCAGTCCAGCAAAACAAGAAATCGGCGTCCAAGCGCGGCATGCACCGGTCGCATGATTTCCTGACCAATCCGCCGCTGGCAGTGGAACCGACAACCGGCGAATTGCACCTACGTCACCATATCAGCCCGAACGGTTTCTATCGCGGCAAGAAGGTCGTCAAGACCAAGGGCGAATAATAATTCGCCGGCTTTTGGCTGCCCGATGGCGCAGCTCAAAGGCATGACCCCGATTCCTCCCGCCGCCCGACCTCGCGGGCACATTGGAGCAAGAAGCGCGCAAGACACACATTCGCTGCGCGCTTCGGGCGTGACAAACCGGTCCAATACACGTTGATTACCGTAGCCATAGATTGCATGGGTGGCGATCACGGCGTACATGTGACGATTCCGGCTGCCCTGTCGTTCATGAAAGAGACCGAGGACGCCCGGATCCTTCTCGTCGGATTGCCCGAGGTCATCGAATCCGAACTGAAAAGACTGGGTGCCGGTACGGGCGATCGAATCCAGATCAGGCCCGCGCCCGAAGTCGTTGCAATGGACGAAGCGCCCGCGTCCGCATTGCGCGGCAAACGCGAGTCGTCGATGCGCATCGGCATTGATGCCGTGAAGAACCTGGACGCCCACGCTTGCGTCAGTGCCGGAAATACCGGCGCCCTGATGGCCATCTCGCGCTTCGTATTGAAAATGCTGCCCGGCATCGAACGTCCTGCCATCGCCTCCTTTCTGCCGACCCTGCGCGGCCATACCTGCGTGCTTGATCTGGGCGCCAATGTCGATTGCACGGCCGATCACTTGCTGCAGTTCGCAGTCATGGGCTCGTCCCTCGTCAGCGCGGTCGACCATATCGACAAGCCTTCCGTCGGGTTGCTCAATATCGGGGAGGAGGAGATCAAGGGCAATGAAGTCGTCAAGCAGGCCGCCGAGTTGCTGCGCAACAGCGGACTCAACTTTCACGGCAACGTAGAAGGGACGGACATCTACAAGGGAACCACCGACGTGATCGTGTGTGACGGCTTTGTCGGCAACGTCGCGCTCAAGACTTCCGAAGGACTGGTGCAGATGCTTGCGGCATACCTGCGCGAGGAATTCCAACGCAATCTGTTCACGAAAATTTCCGGAGTAATGGCGTTGCCGGTCATCAACGCCTTTCGCCGCCGCGTGGATCCCAGGCGATACAATGGCGCCAGCCTGCTGGGCCTGAAAGGCGTCGTGGTAAAGAGCCATGGCTCGGCCGACAGCTTCGGTTTCCGTTTTGCAGTCCAGCGTGCCTATGAGGAAGCCCGGCACGACGTACTGCGCAGCATAAGCGATCGCATGGCCACAATTCATCGGAAAGCGGCATGATGTTCTCGCGCGTAACCGGCACTGGAAGCTATCTGCCCGAAAAAGTCGTGACCAACGACGATCTGGCGCGCATGGTCGACACTTCCGATGAATGGATACGAACCCGCACTGGCATTCGTAGCCGGCACATTGCCGCTGAAGGACAGATGGCAAGCGATCTGGCATTGGCTGCGTCGCAAAGAGCTTTGCAATCGGCAGGAGTCGCGGCCGCGGACATCGATCTCATTATCGTTGCCACGACAACGCCGGACATGATCTTCCCCAGCACGGCGTGCATTCTGCAATCGAAGCTCGGGGTTGCGGGCTGTCCGGCTTTTGACGTGCAGGCCGTCTGCAGTGGTTTTGTCTACGCACTTACGATCGCCGATCTGTTCATCCGTTCCGGTCAGGCCAAACATGTGCTGGTGGCGGGTACAGAGGTGTACTCGCGCATTCTCGACTGGAGCGATCGCGGTACCTGTGTTTTGTTCGGCGATGGTGCCGGCGCGGTGATTGTCGCCGCAAGCGAGGAGCCTGGCATTCTCGCGACGAAGTTGCATGCCGACGGCAGTCACAAGGAGATGCTTTGCGTGCCCGGCAGCGTGCATGGCGGCAAGGTATGGGGTTCACCGTTCGTTCACATGGATGGCGGTTCCGTATTCAAATTTGCGGTTCGCGTATTCGAAGAAGGTGCCAACGAAGTTCTGGAGGCCGCCGGCTTGAAAGTGTCGGATGTCGATTGGTTCATTCCCCATCAGGCCAACATCAGGATCATGGAAGCCACGGCGAAAAAACTCGGCCTGCCGAAGGAGAAGCTGATCGCGACGGTTCATCATCACGGAAACACATCTGCGGCATCCATTCCGCTGGCGCTCGACGAGGCCGTTAAAGACGGCCGCATACTTTCCGGCCAGACCCTACTGCTCGAAGGGGTGGGCGGTGGATTCACCTGGGGCGCGGTCCTGCTACGCTGGTAATCGAGGCCCAATGAAAATTGCTTTCGTCTTTCCGGGCCAGGGTTCCCAATCAGTGGGCATGATGAAGTCTTTCGCTCAATTGCCCGGCGTGCGCGAGACTTTCACCACTGCTTCGGACGCAATCAGCCAGAACCTGTGGAAACTCGTTGAAGAGGGGCCGGCGGAAGAACTCAATCTCACAGTCAACACGCAGCCCGTCATGCTCACGGCGGGCATTGCGCTTCATCGGGCATGGGAAGCCGATAATGGAACGCGGCCTGCGATATCTGCCGGACATAGCCTGGGTGAATACAGCGCCCTGGTTGCTGGCGGCGCGATCGATTTTGCCGATGCCGTGTCGCTGGTGCGTTTTCGCGCGCAGGCCATGCAGGAGGCGGTGCCCGCGGGCGTCGGCGCGATGGCGGCCATCCTGGGCCTCGAGGACGAGGTCGTGCGGGAGGTCTGCAAGGAAGCCGGCGGCAAGGACGAGATCGTCGAGGCGGCTAATTTCAATTCTCCCGCCCAGGTCGTGATTGCGGGAAACATTGCCGCGGTAGAACGCGCGATGGAAATCGCCAAAAGCAAAGGAGCGAAGCGCGCGATAATGGTGCCGATGAGCGTGCCTTCGCATTGCAGCCTCATGCGGCCAGCCGCCGAGCGCATGCGAGAACGCCTCAAGACCGTCAAGATCGGAACTTCAAACATTCCGGTCCTTCATAACGCGGACGTCAGCAGCGCAGGTTCGCCTGATGCCGTTCGCGATGCCTTGGTGCGCCAGCTCTATCAACCAGTACGCTGGGTCGAGACCATCCGCGCAATTGTGTCGGCAGGGGCGACGCACATCGTTGAATGCGGTCCCGGCAAGGTGCTGACCGGGTTGAACAGACGGATTGCGCCGGAAGCACAAACATTGTCATTCGGAGACGAACCGGCCTTCAAGGAAGCTCTGACGGCGCTGAAGTGATGGGAGAATCGATGCTCGAGGGAAAAGTCGCGCTGGTGACCGGGGCCAGCAGGGGAATCGGGCAGGCGATTGCCGTGGCCCTGGGCAAAGCCGGCGCAACGGTTGGCGGAACTGCAACCAGCGATGCCGGTGCCGCGGGAATATCGGACTACCTTCGCAATGCAGGACTGGAAGGGGCTGGATTCAAGCTCGATGTGACTGATGCCCGGGAAACAGAGGCCATTCTCGGCAGGATCGAATCCGAGCTTGGTCCCGTCGCCATCCTGGTGAACAACGCCGGCATTACGCGAGACAATCTGCTGTTGCGTATGAAAGATGCCGAGTGGGACGAGATCATGGATACTAATCTGAAATCGGTATTCCGCTTGAGCAAGCTCGTCATCCGGTCGATGATGAAAGCCCGTTTCGGGCGCATCATCAACATCACGTCCGTCGTCGGCTCCATGGGCAATGCCGGCCAGGTCAACTACGCGGCGGCCAAAGCCGGCGTGGTCGGATTTAGCAAGTCTCTGGCGAAGGAAGTAGGCAGCCGCAACATCACGGTAAACTGTATTGCGCCGGGATTCATCGAAACTGACATGACGCGTGGATTGCCCGATGACCAGAAAAACGCATTGCTTGCCCATATTCCGTTAGGCCGTTTCGGGCAGGTCGGGGAGATCGCCGCGACAGCAGTCTTCCTGGCTTCGGATGGGGCCGCCTATGTGACCGGGAACACGCTGCATGTCAATGGCGGCATGTATATGGACTGATGCCTGAGGGCTGGCAATTTTGGTAGAATGTGGCGCGTGTTTTTGTTCCTGCCTTGTTAGACGACGGCATGGGCAGTCACGCAATAGAATCTTCAAGCAAAAGGGAAGGGACATTAATGGAATCCGTAGAACAGCGCGTCAAGAAAATTGTTGCCGAGCAGCTGGGTGTGAACGAGGCAGATGTCAAGATCGAATCGACATTCGTCGATGACCTCGGCGCCGATTCCCTCGACACCGTGGAATTGGTCATGGCGCTTGAAGAGGAATTCGAGTGTGAGATCCCCGATGAAGAAGCGGAAAAGATCACTTCCGTTCAGCAGGCGATCGATTACATCAAGGCGCACTTAAACTGATCGCACACATCCTCTTTTCCCCCTGGAGTTCCGTTGTCTAGACGCCGAGTTGTAGTGACCGGCTTGGGCATCGTCAGTCCGGTCGGCAACAGCGTCAAGGAAGCGTGGGCCAACATCCAGGCGGGTAAGTCCGGAATCACGCGGATTACCCGATTTGACGCGTCATCTTTCGCATCCCAGATTGCCGGAGAAGTAAAAAACTTCGACGTCAAAGCCCGCCGGGTCGATGTATTCATCCATTACGGCATCGCTGCCGCCGCTGAAGCCATCAAGGACGCCGGTCTCGAAGCCCATCCGAAGAATGCCGAGCGCATCGGCGTCAATGTCGGTTCCGGCATCGGCGGTCTGCCGCTGATCGAGGAAACGCACAAGGCCATGATCGAAGGCGGTCCGCGCAAGATCTCCCCGTTCTTCATTCCTGGCGCCATCATCAACATGATCTCCGGCAATCTGTCGATCATGTATGGCTTCAAGGGACCGTCGCTCGCCATGGTCACGGCATGTACCACAGCGAACCATTGCATCGGGGATTCGACCCGGCTCATAGAATACGGGGATGCCGACATCATGCTGGCCGGCGGTTCCGAAGCGTGCATTTGCGCGCTTGGGGTCGGTGGTTTTTCGGCCGCAAGGGCTCTTAGCACGCGTAACGACGATCCTGCCACCGCAAGCCGGCCGTGGGATACCGATCGCGACGGATTCGTGCTCGGCGAAGGTGCGGGCGTGCTGGTACTCGAGGAGTTGGAACACGCGAAGGCCCGTGGTGCGAAAATCTACTGCGAACTGGCAGGATATGGCGTAAGCGCCGATGCCCATCACATCACGGCGCCCTGCGAGGACGGAGAAGGCGCTGCGCGGGGCATGGTCAACGCAATGCGCAACGCCGGGGTCAATCCGGACGAAGTGGATTACATCAATGCCCACGGCACTTCGACGCCTCTGGGGGATCTTGCCGAAACGATCGCAGTAAAACGCTGCTTCGGCGACCACGCAAAGAAGCTGGCGGTCAGTTCCACCAAGTCCAGTACAGGCCACCTGCTCGGTGCCGCAGGCGCGGTAGAAGCGGTGTTCACCATCATGGGAATGAGAGATGGTGTTGCCCCACCGACCATCAATCTGTTCAACCAGGATCCGCGGTGCGACCTCGACTACGTGCCCAACACGGCGAGGCAGATGAAGATCAAGGTCGCCCTGTCGAATTCTTTCGGCTTCGGGGGCACCAACGGCACGCTGGTCTTCCGGGCGATCTGATCGCTTGAGAAGCGTCCGGATTCCTGATTGGAATTCGGGACAGTATCCAAACGCCGGCGGGGCAGGGCGATGTTCATGGTCCGGAGATGACGGTTCACAGCATGGCAAAACACAAAAATCTGTTCCTGCCTGCACCCCGATGGACGGTCATGCGGCTATTACGCACCGGCATTTTGCTTGGCGTGCTGGCCGCGATGTGCGCAGTCGCATGGCTGGCTTATTTCGCCTTCAACCCGATCGACACGCCTCCGGGTGCGCGCACCTTCAGCGTCGATCCCGGTCGCAGCCTGCGCGGCGTTTCCGAGCAGCTTGCGCAAGCCGGCCTGATTTCCGACCACTGGAGCTTCCTTGTATTTGCGCGGGCGATGGGCGCCGCGGGGCAGATCAAGGCCGGCAGTTACGAAGTGGGGCCGCAAATTGCGCCGTATCGGCTGTTGGAAAAAATCGTCCGCGGCGAGTTTGCAATGGCCGAACTCAGATTCATCGAAGGATGGACCTTTGCGCAATTGCGCGGCGTTCTGGACGCGCACCCGGCACTCAAACACGAAAGCACCGGACTGCCCGATGCCGAGATTCTGCGGCGCCTGGGCATCGACAAGACTTCGCCCGAAGGCTTGTTTTTTCCAGATACCTATCTGTTTGCCGTAGCATCCAGTGATACGGCATTGCTGAAACAGGCTTATGCGAGGATGCAATCCAAGTTGCAGGCATTATGGGCCGAGCGTGCGCCCGGGCTGCCCCTGAAGACTCCGTATGAAGCATTGATATTTGCATCGATCGTCGAAAAAGAGACCGGCCGCAACGATGAGCGGGAAATGGTTGCCGCGGTCTTCATCAACCGGCTCAAGCGCGGCATGCGCCTGCAGACCGACCCGACAGTGATCTACGGGCTTGGACACACGTTCGACGGGAATTTGCATCGCCGCGACCTGTTGACTGACAGTAGTTACAACACTTACACGCGCTACGGACTCCCGCCGACGCCGATCGCAATGCCCGGAGAGGCGTCGATCAGAGCGAGCCTGCATCCGGCGCAAAGTCCGGCGCTGTATTTTGTCGCCCGTGGCGACGGCAGCCACCAGTTCTCCTCAAACCTGGTGGAGCACAACCGCGCCGTGAACAAGTTCCAGTTACACCGGTGAAGCGCGGCCTCTTTATCACTTTCGAAGGTATCGACGGCGCGGGCAAAAGCACCCACATGGCCTGGTCGGCGGATTTTCTGCGAGGGCAGGGTGTTGCGCTGACTCTGACGCGCGAGCCCGGCGGCACCGTCCTCGGCGAGAAACTCCGTGAACTTCTCCTGGCAGCGGAAGGACCCATCCACGCCGAGACCGAAGCGTTGCTGATGTTTTCCGCTAGGCGTCAGCATCTGGAGGAAATCATCAGGCCGGCATTGTTGCGTGGCGACTGTGTGCTATGCGATCGCTTCACGGACGCGAGCTTTGCCTATCAAGGTGGCGGGCGTGGCGTGGAAAAGAAAAAGCTTGCCGCACTGGAGGCCTGGGTTCATCCGGACCTGCAGCCTGATCTGACTATCCTGTTCGATGTAAGCGCACAGGTAGGGCAGGACCGGGTCGCCCGCATCAAATCCCCGGACCGCTTCGAACGCGAAAGCGCAGAGTTCTTCGTCCGCGTCCGCGATGCCTATCTCGATCGGATGAAAGAGACACCCCATCGGTTCATGCGCATAGACGGCACCAGGCCCATTTCCGCTATCCGGGAGGAGCTGGGGAAGAAATTCACGATGGTTCTGTCGAAGTGGAACAGCTGATTTACCCCTGGGTTCTGCCGGTCCTCGACAGGCTGCCGCGCCCTGCCAAGGCATTGCCGCGGGCGTTGCTGCTGACGGGTAGACCGGGCTTGGGCAAACGCGCCACCGCATTGTTTCTCGTACAAGGCCTCCTGTGCGAAACGCAAAGGGATGAATTGAAGGCCTGTGGAACATGCACATCATGCCGTCTCTACCAGGTGGGAAATCATCCCGACCTGCGCATGCTCGAGGTTGGACAGGAAGAAGAGGGTCCAGTGCCCGGCGCTGCCGATGAGGACAGCGGACCGTCCAAAAAGGTCAGCCGGCAGATTTCGGTGGAAAGAGTCCGCACGCTGACGGATTTCGTGACCATCACATCGCATCGCGGCGGCGCAAAGGTCGTCTGCATCGTGCCCGCGGAGGCGATGCATCCGAGTGCAGCCAATGCCGTCCTCAAAATTCTTGAGGAACCGCCGGGCGACACCTATTTTGTTCTCGTAAGCCACCAACCCGAACGTCTCCTGCCGACGATACGCAGCCGCTGCTTCCATCTGGCGTTTACCTTGCCCGACGCCGGCCCCGCACTGGACTGGCTGAGGGGGCAGGGGATAGAACGGGGCGAATTGGCTCTGGCGCAGGGCGGTTATGCGCCGCTCGCCGCAATGGACCGCGTGGGCGACGAGGCTTTCTGGAGCCAGCGCAAGGCCCTGCTGGATACGCTTGCGGTTTCCGGATTCGATCCTTTGCATGCTGCAGACTGCGCTGAGGATATCGATGGAGCCGTGGTATCGACTTTGCTGTCGCAGTGGGCTTACGACGTCGCCGCACTGAAATCCGGAGGAAAAGTGCGTTACCACTTCGACTACGCGGCGTCGCTGCAAAAGATCGCGGACGCCGTCCCAGTCGATGAATTGATGGGTTGGTACGATGCGGTAATACAATTCGGGCGCGTCGCCCAGCACCCGCTGAACAAACGTTTAGCCATGGAAAGTCTCTTGTCGTGCTATCCCAGCCGCTGAATGACTCGAGTCCGGAAGTACGGCCCGGCGCAAGATTACCTCTAAAGTACTTTAATGTTAATATTTAATACCCTGAAATTAAATTGTTTATAGATTCACACTGTCACATCAATTTCCCCGAACTGGCTGCCGATCTGAGCGGGGTCACCGGGGCCATGGCAGCAAACGGCGTGACCCATGCGCTTTGCGTTTCCGTGAACCTGGAAACCTTTCCCGAGATCCTGGCGATCACAGCACGCTTCCCCAACATATTTGCCTCCGCCGGCGTTCACCCGGACGACCGATCGGGCGAAGAACCGGACGTCGATCGACTGATCGGCCTGGCTGATCACCCCAAGGTGGTCGCCATCGGGGAAACCGGCCTGGACTACTACAGGGTCGAGGGCGACACCGGGTGGCAACGGCAGCGCTTTCGCACGCATATCCGTGCCGCCAGACAAATCGGCAAACCGCTCATTGTTCATACGCGGCAAGCTGCTGAAGACACTCTCAAGGTCATGCGTGAGGAATCTGCAGCCGAGATCGGCGGTGTCATGCATTGCTTCACCGAAACTGCCGAGGTGGCCAGGCAGGCCATGGAGATGAATTTCATGATCTCGTTCTCGGGCATCGTGACATTCAAGAATGCGACGGCATTGAAAGACGTCGCGTGCACAGTGCCATTGGATTGCATGTTGATCGAGACGGATTCGCCGTATCTGGCGCCCATTCCTTATCGCGGCAAGACGAATCAACCTGCCTATGTGCG
>WNFL01200984.1_pt2 | contig 15927 bp, 14 predicted proteins | sample 5400361 | NCBI WGS metagenome assembly WNFL01 (sample SAMN13153351, study PRJNA577476) | soil metagenome | isolation source: 40 cm soil on Douglas fir-dominated hillslope | place: USA:California | collected 2013-09-17
CGCATGTATGTGGGGATCGACAATTCGATCCCGAGCGACAAGGGGCTCAGATCTCAGGGAGCCTTCGACTTCACGCGTGGAATCCCGACCGCGGCCGGCGCCGCTCTGGGTTTCGACACGGCGCGCGTCGATACTGGAAACTACTCTTACGCGGTCCAATATCCGTCCAATGATCCGAACGCGGTTACCTTCAAGTGGAACACGAACGTGAGCAGCGGACCGCCGTTCTTCGTTGCGCCCTTCAACCCCGACGAGCAGCTCTTCCCGGGCGTGGCGGGCACCGAGGCTTGGATCATGGCGCGCAACTTCGGCTGCCAGCCGATCCAGAATTTCGGGATCGAGAATCCCGCGATCCCCGTGGTCCAGCCGATCTACAACTACCACGGCGCGCGTCAGGGAGTGTTGCAAGACAGGGAGGCGTCGCCGCGGGAAGGATTCCCGTGCGGCAGCCTGGTCCAGTCGCACGACCTGGCCACCAACGCGGGCCACTACGTTCCGACCGCGGCGGTGGGGCGGATCGCTCTCTTCACGTTCCCGCTCTACTACTTGAGAACTCCCGACGCGATCGACATCATGAAGAAGTCCTTCGCGTACGTGAACGCGTCTCCCACGCTGCCGTAGGGGAGAAGACTCAAGCGCCTTCGAGGGCGGGGGCAGGCACGGGGCCTCCGTCCTCGAAGCGCTCGTGATTTCGAAGTAGGCTAGGGGCGCTACCAGGTCAGCCCGAGGACCAGACAGACAGCCGAGACCAGCGCCAGCTGGGCCAGCAGGGTCGTCACGAGCGTGATCGCCGCGAGCTCGCTCGAGCGCTCCACCCGCCACGCCACCCGCATCGCCACGAGATCTCCCACGAACATCAGCGGTGACATCATGATGATCACGGGGATGAGAAGGCCCTTGTAGTCCCGCTCGGGGATCAGAGTGCTGAAGACCCGGTAGGTCATGTCCCCGAGGTCCCCGAAGAGGTGGGGGAAGAAGTGGTAGGCGGGTACGACGATCAGCGCGGCGAAGGGCGCGATCGCGAAGGGGGCGATGACCCCGTACACGATGGCCCGCGCGACCCTCTTGAAGATCTCATGTCGGTTCGGTTCGACGACCACTCAAGCCTCGATTTACGGCCCTCGGACGGCCCACGCGGGATGTGGGGTGCGTGGTGCGGTGGGCACCCTGAGGTATGACCTTACCAGGGGAGGATACACGATTTTGGGGCCCGTGGCGGACCGACCTCGAACTTGCCCCGGGGCAAGTTCTTGCGGAGGCCCCGCGCTACTGGATGTATCCGAGCGAGCGGAGACGCTCGCGAAGCTCCTGATCGACGGGGGACGGGATGGCATCCTCGCCCTTGGCGGTCCGCTTCCCGGTTTCGTAGGTGGGGAGTTTGGTCTCCGCCGCCATCCGGCGGACCAGGCGGGGATCGACGCCTCCGGGAATGGCTCGCCCGTCCATATCGCGGGCGGTAGGGAGTCCGTACAGCGTCAAAATCGTAGGGGTGATGTCGAGCACGTTGGCGCCGGTGATCGTGCCACCCTTCACCATGTGGGGACCCATCATGAGCACGATGCCATCGGGCTTGTGCGCGAGGACGCCCTGGCCGCCGCCTCCGTATCCGTGATCGGAGCACACGATCACGTCGGTGGCCGAACCCGCCTCCCTCAGGAGATCGCCAAGCAGCCGGTCCATGAAGACGTAGTATCGGGGAATGAGGGGCTTCAGCCACGCCTCCTCCGAGTCCGTCAGCGGTTCTTCGTGACGGCCGTTGTACGTTTCCCGATCCCAGTAGAGATGGCCCAGCTCGTCGACACCCCGAAAGTAGACCGCGAAGAAATCGGGATGGCCGCGGCGATAGAGCTCCATCGCAACGCGATAGAACGTCACGTCCGCCGCGTAGATCCACCGGATGTCCCGGACGAGCTCCCCCTGGCGCGGCGTTACGCTCGTCGTATCGAATGCCGGCACGAACTGGAAGAGTTCCGCCCACGATACGCTCTCCGGCGACCGGCGGAGGCGAGTGACCAGCGTGAGCAGGCTCTCCGGGTACGCCACGCGGGTGTCGGTGGCCGACCATCCGCGCGGGGCATACTGCGCGTAGTCGGTCACCAGAACCCCGTTCACGGGCTGGGCCGGCCACGTCGTCCACCATCCCACGACGCCGACCGAATGTCCCACGCTGCCCAGGATGTCCCACACCGGGCGCGCCTTCCAGGTATTGGAGGTCTGCGGTCGCCGGCGGTCGCTCGGTACCTCGTCGCCGGACTCCGTATCCAGCCCCTTCATCCTCATGAAGAAATCCTCCACGCCGTGCTTCTGGGGGACCTTCCCGGTCGCGATGCTCGTCCAGATGACCGGGCTTCGCGTCAGGGGGAGCAAGGACCGGAGCTTCCCGGCCGAGCCCTGGGCGCGCATCCGAGCGAAGTTGGGGCAGCGGCCCTGGTCGATCAGCGGCCCGAGGACGTCCCATTCTCCGGCATCGATACCGACGACCAAGACCTTGGCGGACTTCTTGGGAGCGGGAGCGGGCTTGGCGTGGACGAGCGCCGGGAGGCTCGCCAGAGCGAGAGCGAGGCCGATGGCAGCAAATCTGAGGATCGGTCGGGTCATGGATCGGGCTGGATTATTACGTACCCCGTGGTCCGAGTCCAGGTCCAGCCCTCGTCCCGACCCAAACGAAAAGGCCGCGGAGCTGACGCCCCGCGGCCTTTCGCTAGCTCTTGAAGCTTACTTGGTGAGCACCGACTTGATGACGTCGGTGCTGCCGTTCGACTTCGCCTGCATGTAGTAGATACCCGAAGCAGCCCTGCCGCCGCTCTGGGTCTTGCCGTCCCAGGAGACAGAGTGCTGGCCCTGCGGATACCACTGATTCGTGAGGGTCTTCACCAGCTCGCCGCGCGTGTTGAAGACGCGCACCGAGACATTCCCCGGCTTGTCCACCGCGAAGTTGATCTTCGTGACCGGGTTGAATGGGTTCGGATAGTTCTGCTGGAGCGCGATCGAGGAGCCCGCCAGATTCTTCTTGGAGAGCTTGATATATCCGAATCCGATGAATTGCTGTCCGATCCGGTTCGAGTACGCCCGGATCGCGAGACCCACGTACTTGTTGACGAGGCCCAGGGACACGATGCGCCCCCTGATGTTGCGCAGACCGAAGTAGACGTTCATGTGGTGATCGTTGCCTACCGGGTCCAGCTCCACGTCGTAGCGGCCGATATTTCCGAGGAAGTAATAAACCTCATCGAAACAGCTGATGCTGTCGCCGAAGAGCGCCAGCATGTCCATGCCGGTGCAATCGCCCGTGGTCGGCGTGGACGCGTCGGCCAGACCGAGCATGGTCGGGCTGGCGATGATCGAACGGCGCATACGGATGGCGTCGCCGCCTACGTTGGCCGCTCTGCAGACATAGCCCGCGGCGCGCGTCGCGGGCGGGAAGCTGAGGTTCGCCTTGATCAGGTCACCGGCGTGCTGGGTGCTGTCAGCCGGACCGCCAAAGCCCACCGTGACGTCAACCTGGCTGGGCGTGACAACGACGGCCATCGGGAGCGCCTGCTTGCAGTTCTGGATGGCCTCTCCCCGCCAGATCTGAACGCCGAGACCGCCCGCCTGCGAGATGAAGAGGAAGAAGTTGAACGGCGTACCGTCCGGCGAAACACTGGTGTACTGGGAGACGTTCGGATCGGTGTCGCCGGCGAGGTCGATGAAAATGTTGCACTTCGCGCCGGTCGTCAGATTCAGTCTCCAGATGTCCTGCGGATTCGCGGGATCCTCGCTGGAGGGCGCGTCGTAGTAGAGATCGGTGCCGTTAGGGGCCCACGAATTCGTCTCGGCACCAACGCTGACCTCGCCGAGACCGTCCGCGGTCACCGTCACGATCTGGATCTGGAACGTGCCGAACCGGTTGGTCACGTACGCGACCTTGGAATCATCCGGGCTGACCGCAGGCTTGAACTCCGCCTTGCTGTTCAGGGCCGGGAGATTGCTTTCGAGTCCCAGCTGGTGACGAACGGGCGTCCCCACCGTGCCCGTGTGCGCCGAGGCGTCCAGGCTGATGTCGACCGACCAGAGGTCGATCGAGGGGCCGAACGCGTCGGAGTCGTAATAGATCCTGGTCGCAGTGCTGTTGAACGCAGGGTGGCGGTTATGAATGCCGCCCGTGCCGTTCGCGACGAGAATCGGCGAGCCGAGCGCGACGTTGCCGAGGGTCGCCGTGGAGTTGTCGTACTGCTGCACGTAGATGCTGGCTGAGGTCACGGCGTTATCGGTCTGGACATAAGCGAGCCACTTGCCGTCCTTCGACCATTCCGGGTCGATGTACGACACGGCCGCCGTAGGATCGCGGAGCATGGGTTGCGGATCGAGGCCGGCCAGGACTGCCGAGCTCGTGTTGCGATAAAGCCAGATCTCACCGACAGACTCGCTGCCGACGATGCTGCTCAAAGTGACGAACGAGAGCCACCGCTCGACGCGGGGGCTGGCGGCCGTACCCGATCCGGAGGCCGGGATCTTCCTATATGTGGGAGAGAACTTACCCCTGCCGGCGTGCCCCGTCGCAGGCAGCAGGGTAACCGACACCGCCAGCATTGCGACGACGCTTAGTAATCTCTTCATTCCATTCATCTCCTCTCTAACGCAGGTAAAAGCGAGAAGACACCCTCAAGAGGATAAGGATCACAATACTCCGAGCCCGATCACCTCCTTAGTCATCGTGATTCTAGCCGAGCTAAATTAAAGTGTGGTCTCACGTACGGAAGATTGTTCGTCATTAAATTACTTGATAGATTATACGTGAGCGAGCGGTGCAGTGTCAAGCGATTTTTGGAACTTACGGGCATTCGCGTGGTTCAAAATTGCCTTGACACTCCATGACTTGGAACCCTAACCTGCCTCCCATGAGGACCCGGACAGGGAGGTGGGCGCCGGGTCTGTCCCAGCCGGAAGTCCCAACAGGCTGGAGCATAGCGGTTTCCCCCCCAATACGCAAATTCAGAAGCAACCCTGAGCCGGGGCAAATATGAGCACGAAGGGACTTTTAATGCCTTTGAAAGCAAGGACTTCGCTCCTCGGGCTGGCCGTTCTGGCCACACTTGCCCTTTCCGCCCCCGCCAAAGCCCAACCTCCCGTGCCGAGCAGCCCGGATCAGGTTCGCGGCTTTTTCAGCTCCTTTTCAGGCGGAAACACGGTGATCCTAGTCTGGGCTCCATCTCGGGCCGAATCCAGCGCCAACTGGATGGGATTCAGGGTCCGACGCACCATCCAAGGCATCACCCCGACCCCGTTCGAGATGGTGGGGCAGCACAAGTCCCGAAATCAGGTGACCAGCGCCTGCATCTCCACCGCCCAGCCCTGCGACCTGAGCCAGTTTCACTTCTACGGCACCGGGCTCTTCTTCAGGGGATTCCACAACAATCTCGTGAACGGCCAATACGTCCTGAACTGCCCCCCCGGCGCGCCGGCAAGCGATTGCGACACCTGCTGGGTGTTCGCCGACCAGGCGAACCTGGCCGGGTTCACCTCTCAGTACGCCGTAACTTCCATAGATACAACGAACTTCACGAACAGCGATTTCACCGAGAGCCCCATCGACTCGAGCGAGATCGTGACGGTCCAGCCCGCGACCCCTCCCACCACGAATCTGGAGCATGTGGCCGTCGTGCCGAACCCCTACCGAGGATCGGCCGAGTGGGATCCTTCGGGGGGGGAGAACCGCATCCACTTCATCCACCTGCCGGCCAATTCCACCGTTCGGATCTTCACCTCCAACGCTGAGCTGGTCCGGGTGTTGACCCAGAATCCGAACGCCAACGCCGGCGGGACCACGGGCGAGCTGGCTTGGGATACCAAGAACGCGGACGGCCGAAAGGTAGTCTCGGGCATCTATATCTATCAGGTAGAATCCCCGCAGGGTCACACCACCAAAGGTCATTTCGTCATCATTCGATAGGCCGCCCCTCCGACGGAAGGCGGCTCGGAGGATTTCATGAGCGCCCCAACCGCCACCTCGGAGACCCTCGCGACGGGCAAGGTCCGTCCCTCGGACACCGCACGCCGCGACTACCTGAACCTGATCGGTGGGAAGTGGATTCCCGCCCGCACCGGGAAGACCTTCGAGAACCGGAATCCGGCCCGCGCCTCGGATCTCCTCGGCACCTTCCCCGACTCGGGTCCCGAAGACGTCGACGCCGCCGTCCAGGCCGCCGCCCGCGCGTTCGCGACCTGGCGCCTTACGCCCGCCCCCCGCCGCGCCGAGATCATCTTCCGCGCCGCCGAGATCCTCCGGGAGCGCAAGGAGGACCTGGCGCGCCTCATGACCCGCGAGATGGGGAAGGTTCTGGCCGAGACCCGCGGCGACGTCCAGGAAGCGATCGACATGGCGTACTACATCGCGGCCGAGGGGCGGAGGCTCTTCGGCGTCACGGCGCCCTCCGAGCTGCCGGAGAAGTTCGCGATGTCGATACGGCAGCCGCTCGGCGTCTGCGGCCTCATCACGCCGTGGAATTTCCCGATGGCCATTCCGTCCTGGAAGACGTTCCCGGCGCTGGTGGCGGGCAACACGGTCGTGCTGAAGCCCGCCAGCGACACCCCCGGCTCGGCGCACCATCTGGTCGAGGTGCTCGTGGACGCGGGCGTCCCCGAGGGCGTGGTGAACATCGTCCACGGGGGCGGCAGCACGGTCGGGACCCCGATCGTGCTCCATCCCGACGTGAAGATGATCTCGTTCACGGGCTCCTCCGAAGTGGGCAAGGTCATCGCGGAGCGCTCGGCGAAATGTCTCCCTGGAGCTGGGCGGGAAGAACGCGCAGATCGTCATGGAGGACGCGGATCTGGACCTGGCCCTGGAAGGAGCGCTCTGGGGCGCGTTCGGCACCACCGGCCAGCGCTGCACCGCGACAAGCCGGCTCATCGTGATGAAGCAGGTCCACGACGAGCTTACGGGACGATTGGCCGACAGGGCCTCGAAGCTCCGCCTGGGTGACGGGCTGGATCCCGCCTCCGAGGTGGGACCCCTCGTCAATCGCGATCAACGCGATCGGGTCCATTCGTACGTCGAGATCGGGAAGGGCGAGGGCGCGAAGCTGATCGCGGGAGGATCCGCGGCGACGGACGGGCCGCTTTCGGACGGCGCCTTCTACCGGCCCACGATCTTCGACCAGGTGAAGCCCTCGATGCGCATCGCGCAGGAGGAGATCTTCGGCCCTGTGCTCTCGGTCCTCACCGTCTCCTCGCTCGAGGAGGCGATCCAGGTGCTGAACGGCACCCCGTTCGGCCTGAGCTCATCCATCTACACCCGCGACGTGAACCGCGCGATGCGGGCCATCCGCGACATCGAGGCGGGCATCACGTACATCAACGGCCCGACGATCGGCGCGGAAGTGCAGCTGCCGTTCGGCGGCGTCAAGGAAACCGGGAACGGCGACTACAGCGGCCGCCTGCAGAAGGCTCAGATCGACCGTTAGTCGAACATGCCGGAGGCCAGGACCCTGGTGGATCCCGATGTGGCGTCCTCGACACGCCCGGTCCCGCTCGTCACGCTCACGCGGGGCGGGCACGTCGAGAGCACCCACTACGGCCACGTCGCGGTGGCCGACGCGCGCGGAAGCCTTCTCGCCTGGGCGGGTGACGCCCAGGCGTTCGTGTTTCCGCGCTCCGCGTTCAAACCCTTCCAGGCCCTGCCGCTCGTGGAATCGGGCGCGTTCGCGCGCTCGGGCCTGGGGCGGAACGCCCTCGCGCTGATCGCGGGATCGCACGGAGGCACCGACGCGCACGTCAAGACGGTGCTCCAGATCCTCGAGGCGGCCGGCGCCGATTCCTCGTTGCTACGATGCGGCGCGCACGAGCCCTACGATCGTGCGACCGCGAACGAGCTGCGCGCGCGCGGCGAGAAGGCCACGCCGCTCCGCATGAATTGCTCGGGCAAGCACGCGGGGATGCTCCTCCTCGCCCGCGCGATGGGAGCCCCGCTCGAGAGCTACCTCGATCCCTCCCATCCCGTGCAGGCGGCCATCTTCTCGCGCTTCACGGAGGTGACCGGGCAGCCGTTCGAGGATGCGCCGGCGATCGACGGGTGCAGCGCGCCGGCGCCGCGGATCCGGCTCTCGCTTCTCGCGCAGTCCTTCGCGATGCTCGCGCGCGGCGTGGACCACACAGGAATGCCTGTGCCTGCGCTCGCCGAGATCCGCGACGCGATGATGGAGTTCCCGGAGAACGTGGCCGGGGAAGGGCGGCTGGACACCGAGCTGATGCGCACCCTGCGCGGCGCGGTGGTGTCCAAGGCGGGCGCCGAAGGGATGCACGCCTCGGCCTTTCTCGCGCCGGGCGTCGGGATCGCCATCAAGATCGCGGACGGTGATGCCGGACACCGGGCTCTGAAGCACGCGGTCGTGGCGGTGCTGGATCAGCTCTCGCTCCTGAGCCCGGGCGAGCGCGAGACCCTCGTGCCCGGGTCGGAACGCGTGATCCATAGCTACGCGGGGTTGGAAGCGGGCGAGATCCGCCCCGCGGTCACGCTGACGAGGACGAGCCCATGAGCCGGACCGTCATGGAACCCACCTCGGCCAAATCCGGGACCAAGCGCTGGGTCTACTTCTTCGGCGACGGACACGCCGAGGGGAACGCGCGCATGCGCGATCTCCTGGGCGGGAAAGGCGCGGGCATCGCCGAGATGGTGAATGCGGGCATCCCGGTGCCGCCGGGGTACACCATCACCACCGAAGCGTGCCGCCGTTTCTTCGAGGCGGGCGGACGCCTGCTCGATTCCATCGTGGAGGAAGAGGAGAAAGCCCTCGCGCGGCTCGAGAAGTTCCTGGGGCGCCGTCTGGGGGATCCTTCGAATCCGCTCCTCGTGTCCGTGCGCTCGGGGGCTCCGGTGTCGATGCCGGGGATGATGGACACCGTGCTCAATCTGGGCCTCAACGACGAGACGGTCGAAGGTCTGGCGCGCAAGACCCGGAATCCCCGCTTCGCCTACGACAGCTATCGCCGCTTCATCCAGATGTTCTCCGATGTCGTGCTCGGCGTGCCCCGCGAGCTTCTGGAGCACGAGCTGACGCTGGCCAAGAAGAAAGCGCGCGTGGCCGACGACACCGGCCTGGACGGGGCGAAGCTCCGCGCGCTCGAGGAACGGATGAAATCGCTCGTCCGGAGCGAGACGGGCGCGGACTTCCCCCAGGACGCCCGCGAGCAGCTGGCGCGCGCGCGCGACGCGGTCTTCCGCTCCTGGCACACGGAGCGCGCCGCGCACTACCGGAGGCTGAACGGGATTCCCGAGCATCTCGGCACCGCGGTCACGGTGCAGGCGATGGTGTTCGGGAACCTCGGAGCCGAGTCCGCCACCGGGGTGGGCTTCACGCGCGATCCCGCGACGGGGGAAGCGCACTTCTACGGCGAGTACCTCCGGAACGCGCAGGGCGAGGACGTCGTGGCGGGCATCCGCACGCCGCGTCCCATCGAGGAGATGGAGCGGGAGCTTCCCCAGGCGTACGCCTCCCTCCGCGAGATCACGACGCGTCTCGAAATGCACTACCGCGACGTCCAGGACTTCGAGTTCACGATCGAGGAGGGCCGCCTCTTCATGCTCCAGACGCGCCGCGCCGCGCGCACCGGCCCGGCGGCGCTCCGGATCGCGGTGGAGATGGTGGAGGAAGGGCTCCTCACCACGCGCGAGGCCATCGAGCGCGTGGAGCCCGAGCACCTGGATCAGGTGCTGCACCCGGTGTTCGACCCGATCGAGCGGAAGAAGCACTTGGTCCTGGCGCGCGGGCTCCCCGCGTCGCCCGGCGCCGCCGCCGGCGCCATCGTCTTCACGTCGGACGAGGCGGTGCGGCGCGGTGCGATGGAACGCGTGATCCTGGTCCGCGCGGAGACCTCGCCCGACGACATCGCGGGCATGAGCTCCGCGCGCGGCATTCTGACCGCGACCGGCGGGATGACCTCGCACGCCGCCGTGGTCGCGCGCGGGATGGGGAAGTGCTGCGTGGCGGGCTGCACCGCGCTCTCGATCGACGAGGGGAAGAAGACCCTGCGCGTCGCGGGTCGCACGCTCCAGGAGGGCGCGTTCCTCTCCCTGGACGGATCGACGGGAGAGGTCCTCCTGGGCGACGCACCGACCGCCGACTCGGAAGTCGTTCGCGTCCTCACCGGACGGCTCAAACCGGAACGAGCCCCTCTGTACCAATGCTTCGGGAAGCTCACGAAGTGGTGCGACGAGGTGCGGAGGCTCAAGGTGCGCGCCAACGCCGACGTTCCGTCCGACGCCCGGCTGGCGCGCCATCTCGGAGCCGAGGGGATCGGCCTCTGCCGCACGGAGCACATGTTCTTCGCCGAGGAGCGGATCCCGCACGTGGTGACGATGATCCTGAACGCGCAGGAAGCGCGCGAGGCGACGCTCACGATCGAGCGGCTCGAGGAGGAGCTGAAGGGCGCCAGCAAATCCGAGCGCGCCGGGCTGAAGCGGGAGCTCACGGAAGCGAAGCGGCGCGGACGCGAACCCATCCGCGCATTCGAGGGAGCGCTTCAGAAGCTCCTGCCCCTCCAGCGCGCCGACTTCAAGGGACTCTTCCTCGCGATGGAGGGCTCGCCGGTCACGATCCGCACCCTGGATCCGCCGCTCCACGAATTCCTGCCCAAGAAAGAGCAGCTCCTGCGCGAGCTCCACGGCGTAAAACGTGGCGCGGGATCGAAGGCGAAGCGGGAGCGTCTCGAGAAGACCCTCGCGCGCGTGGAAGAGCTCCATGAATTCAACCCCATGCTGGGGTTTCGGGGCTGCCGGCTGGGCATCCTCCATCCCGAGATCACCCGCATGCAGGCGCGGGCCATCTTCGAGGCCGCGGCCCAGGTGATCACGGAAGGAAAGAAGGTCCAGCCCGAGATCATGATCCCGCTCGTGGGCGGACCCGAGGAGCTTCTGCGCCAGCGGGCGGTGGTGGAGGCGGTCGCGTCGGAGGTGATGCAGCGGCTGGACGTGCGGATCCCGCACACCATCGGGACCATGATCGAGGTGCCGCGCGCGGCGGTGCTCGCGGGCGAGATCGCGGCCCACGCCGATTTCTTCTCCTTCGGCACGAACGATCTCACCCAGATGACCTTCGGCTACTCGCGCGACGATTCGGGACGCTTCCTGCCGGAGTACGTGCGCTCGGGCATCCTGACCCAGGATCCCTTCGTCTCGATCGACGTCCCCGGCGTGGGAGCCCTGGTGCGCCGCGCCACGTTCGCGGGTCGAAAGGCGAAACCGGGGCTCAAGATCGGCGTGTGCGGCGAGCACGGCGGGGACGCGGCTTCGATCGAGCTCTTCGAGGACGTGGGGCTGGACTACGTCTCGTGCAGCCCGTTCCGCGTCCCGCTCGCGCGGCTGGCGGCGGCGCGCGCGGCCCTGAAAAGGAAGTGATCGTCGACGCCGTCATCCCGGCGCTGAACGAAGAAGAATCCCTGGGGTCGGTGCTGGACTCGATCCCCAGGCCCCTGATCCGGCATGTGGTCGTGGCGGACAACGGATCGACCGACGCGACCGCCACGATCGCGGGCGACCGCGGGGCGATCGTGGTCACGGAGAAACACCGCGGCTACGGCGCCGCGTGCCTCCGCGCCCTGGACGCCCTGGCCCAGGATCCTCCCGACATCGTGCTCTTCCTCGACGCCGACGGCAGCGACGATCCAAGCGAAGCGGCCGCCGTCCTTGCGCCGATCGTGGACGGACGCGCCGATCTGGTGGTCGGCTCGCGGGTCCTGGGCCGATCCGATCCGGGGGCGCTCACGCCCCACGCCCGCTTCGGAAACGCGCTGGCCACGCGCCTCCTCGCCCTGCTCTACGGCGCCCGCTACACGGACCTCGGGCCCTTCCGGGCCATCCGCTACGAGGCGCTCCTCCGCCTCCGCATGAGGGACCGCGATTTCGGCTGGACCGTGGAGATGCAGATCAAGGCCGCGCGCCAGGGACTCCGGCACGCGGAAGTGCCGGTCCGGTACCGGCGGCGAATCGGGCGATCCAAGATCTCGGGCACCCTGGGGGGCTCCGTCCGGGCCGGTGTCAAGATCCTCGCCACCGTGTTCCGCGGCGCTCCTTGACCCTTTTTCGGGGATCGGGGTACCATCCCGTTACCTTGATCCGCCTCCGCTCGATCCCGTCCAACAAGTGCCTCGCCCTGCTGGTCTTGTCCCTGGCGGCCTCGGCCTATACTCCGCCGCCGCTCCTGCGCAACACCATGAACCCCCAGTCGGCCACGACATGCAAGAGCTGCCACGTGGACATCACCCAGACCTGGACCCAATCGGCCCACGCCTCGGCCGACCGGAGGTCCAATCTCCTCTTCGGGCGGATGTACTTCGCGTCCATGAAGGAGACGCGCGGTCACACGATGGTGGCCTGCGGGCCGTGCCACGAGACCATGTCCTTCGTGTCGAACGATTTCGAGAAACTCCGCGACGTGAGCTCGGAGGGCGTGACCTGCGTCTTCTGCCACGCCATCTCGGGCACCGGACCCAAAGAAGGGATCCCTCCACTTCGGTCCGATCCGCACGCCCGTCGTGGTCCAGGATCACAAGTCCAAGTACAGCGACTTCATCACGAAGTCGGAGTACTGTGGGACTTGCCACCAGTACCAGAACCAGAATGGAATCTTGATCAGCGACACGTTCGGCGAGTGGAAGCGCTCGAAGTATGCGAAGACGGGCGTGACCTGCCAGCAGTGCCACATGCCGGGGATGGAGGGACGCGTTTCGTCCCTCGGCCCGACGCGGCCGCGCGTGGCGGATCACTCCTTCCGCGGACCCGACCAGATGCGCTCGCTGCGGGACGCCGCCACGCTGACGCTGCGCCCCGGGACCCGTCATGGCGACGTTCTGCGCATCATCGCGACCGTGACAAACGTGGGCGCGGGGCACGCCATTCCGACCGGGAACGATCAGCACCTGCTCCTGATCCGGATGCGCGCCACCGACGCGGAAGGCCACCTGGTCTGGGAGAACGATCCCTTCCAGGATTGGAATCACTCGATCTTCGGACTCCTCCTGGGGACAGATCTGGGCGCGTACCCCGCCGAGACCTGGACCGCCGCGAAGGTCCTCTCCGACCGCCGCATCCAGGCCGGCCAGAGCGTGCAGTCCACGTTCGAGATCCCGACCGCCGAAGCCAAGGGGCCGCTCCAGATCCAGGCCCAGCTCCTCTGGCGGCGCGCGCGCCCGGAAACCGTCACGTTCTACAACCTCCCCGACGAAACGTTTGGAGCCGAGCGCCGCGTGGCGCAGGCCACCCTGGACGTCCAGAACCCCTAGACACCCCGACGGGAAGCTCCTAACGTAGGAGGTCTATGCCGCGCTCGGACCTGCTCGCGGAGATCCGCCGGGAGAGGTACACCCTCGCCGCCATCTGGCGCTTCCTGCGGGTGTGCCTGGTCCGCGTCTCGCGCGGCCTCCCGGAACATCCCGAGCTGGTCGGACCGATCTCCGCCACGGCGCTGACGATCTTCGTGCTCCAGTTCGTGGGCGCGATCCTCTTCTCCGTGCATCTGGGACGGAGCGTCGGGGTGACCTACCTGGTCGCCTCGAGCGTCCTGCTCCTCTTCATTTCCTTCTGGGTGCTGGTCCACGTGGGACTCCTCCTGGGCTCGCGCGACGCGCAGCTCGTGATCCGCATGCCGATCCCGATCGCGATCACGATGCTCCGCTTCGTCTCGATCCCCGCCCTCCTGCTCCTGATCCGCGAGGACCGCTGGGCGGCCGTGGTCTGGCTCTTCGCCTTGAGCGCCTTCACCGACGTGCTGGACGGCGTGCTGGCGCGGGCGCTTCAGGTCGAGACCCGCGTGGGCGCGCTGCTCGATCCCATGGTCGATGTCGCGTTCAACGCTGCGATCTTCATCGCGCTGCTCGAGGCGCGGGTGCTGCCGTGGTGGGTCACCGCGCTGGTGTTGATTCGCTACGCGCTCCTGGTCGGCGGGACGGTCTACCTCTACTTCTTCCACGGTCCCGTGCGGATCCGCCCGACCTTCTTCGGGAAGCTGACGGGATTCCTGACCACCGTGCTGCTCGGAATCTTGTTGCTGGGCATGACCTGGTGGAGCGACGCGATGCAGCACCGGCTGATGGATCTCTTCGCGGTCGGACTGGGCGCGATGGCGGTGGCCACGATCATCCAGGTCGTGTTCATCGGCCTCGCCAACCGGACGGAGCCGGCCGAAGAGATCGCACCCGCCGCGGAGATCCCGGAGCTTCCTTCGAAAGTCGTCGGGGAGATTCGCGGCCCCCGGTAGCGCTCCGGCCAAGTCTCGGCCACCCGCCCAAAACCTGACGCGCGATCGGGCATTTCAGTCGCGCGTTGCTTTTTGCAATCCCTTCCGCGGCCCCGGAACGTATGCGTTCCGACGTGCTTGCAAGCGTTCCGCGCGCTCCATACCCGTGGCATGCCTCTTGCGGTCCCGGCCTGTGCTAACTCCCTGTCGCTTCAAGGGACTAGGGCCCGAACCCCCACCATCCACCGAGGCCGATGCCGACCTTCACTTCACGGCGACGCTATCGCGCGTTTCCGAAGAGGCGCTCGCGCGCGCGCGCGGCGTTTCTGCTCAGCGTCGCGCTCGCGGGCTCGCTGATCGCGGCGCGCGTCGCAGCGGGTCCAGGATCGGGCGACGCCACGCTCTTCGGTCCGAATCCCGTCACCGCGGGGCAGGCCGACGAGTGGACCCTGCAGTACCGGGCCACGGAGGCGTTCGCCCCGGGTGCCACGATCGAGGTCGAGATCCCACCTTCGTGGTCCGCGCCCCAGGACGTGGACGCCGGCTCGCCCGGATATTTCCAGGTGGGGGGCGACCCCACGATCGACAACGTGGCCGTGGTCGGACAGACGATCCGCCTCTTCCTCGCTCCACCTTTCGCGAACGACTCCTACCTCTGGATCTACTACGGCATCGGAGGCGGCGGTGCGTCCGCGCACGCCCAGACGAATGCGCAGGACTCGGTCTTCTTCCAGGTTCGCTCCGATCCCCAGGCGACCGGAACGGTCGCGCCGCTCGCGTCCTCTCCCTTCCTCTCGGTGATCGCCGATCCGGTCGTCGCCTCGGTGGACGTGGTGGATGCCGCGAATCTCCCCGTGGACGCGCTCGCGCGCACCACGGATCAGGACACCACGCATCTGTTCCTGCGCGGCTACGACGCGTACGGAAATCCCTCGCGGCTCATCGCGGCGGACTGGACGCTGAGCGGTGGCGTGGGCGCGCCGGTGCCGGCGAACGGCACGGGCACGACGCTGCGGCTGGATGTGGTCGGCACGGGCATGGCGCGCGCGGACAGCGCGGGCGTGTGGACGGATTCCACCGGCGCCATCACCGTGACGCACGGCGCGTACGACGGGCTCGAGATGACCGCGGGGGCATCCTCCACGACGGCGGGAAGTGCCTTCGCCGTGACCGCGCGGGCGCGCGACGCGGATGGAAACTTGGTGAGCGGCGGGCCGGGATCGGCTGCCGTGCTGAAGTTCACCGCCTTCACGGACTCCCTGGCCGGGACGCCCGTCGATCCGCGCTACGTGGACGCGAACGCATCGCTCTCGGGCGGCACGTATTCGGGCTCGCTGACCGCGCGGGCCAAGGGCACGTTCTGGATCGCGGTGAGCGACACGGTCACGGGCTTCGTCTCCGAGCGGCATCGGCTCGACGTCGCTGCGGCAGGCCCCGACCATCTCGCGCTCTCGCCCGACACCCTGCGGTTGGTCGCTGGGACGCCGGATTCCGTGACGGTCGTGGTTTACGATCCTTTCGGGAACCGCACGCCCGTCCTCGCACCCGAAACCCTCACGCTCTGGACCGACCGCGTAAACGGCACCTTCCACGACCTGGCCGGCACGGCCCCGATCTTCGAGGTCACGGTCCCCGCGGGCGGGGATTCCGCGCGGTTCACGTTCACCGACACGCGGAGCACGACGCTCGAGGGGCGGATCCGCGCCATCGACGCGAA
>WNFL01004948.1_pt2 | contig 15926 bp, 13 predicted proteins | sample 5400361 | NCBI WGS metagenome assembly WNFL01 (sample SAMN13153351, study PRJNA577476) | soil metagenome | isolation source: 40 cm soil on Douglas fir-dominated hillslope | place: USA:California | collected 2013-09-17
TCACGTGCTTGAGCTGAATCCGAAGAATGCCCCTCGCATCAACGTGCGAGGGGGCCGGACCCTCGCGGATTTCTTCGTCGCTCCGGAAACACAGCGGCTGATCGGACAATTCGGCAAGGCGCGCTTTGGTCGAAGCCTCTTCGTCCCTGACGCCGGGAAGCCGGACCGCTGGTAGATTCCGGAAGATCTGGTTTCGCACGCACAAATTGCGGGCGGCGAGAGCGATCCCCGTAAGGCCTTGAAAACACAACGGCCAGCGCTGGTGGGCGCTGGCCGTGCGGGATTACGAATCGAGAGCTCTACCGCTGAGCTACGGTGGCGGCGGACCCCAACCTTACCGAGTCCTTTGCAGTCCTAGCTAGTGCCGCTGCGTCGGCAAATGCTACTCCAACGGCACAGAAACCGTCTTGGTCTCCTCGCCCTTTGCGAGAGCGACATCGGCGACGGCGTGGCCATCCTTCAACGATGGCGTGGCACTCACTGCGCGGAAGCCAGCGTTACCTTGCAGCGCTCTCTGCGTCGCTGCCCGCAGCGAGACCGTCGCCTTGGCCATCGCCGCACTCTGGCTCTGTGCGGCGGTGTAATCTTCGCCTTCTCCAATCGGCTCGGTCTTGACGACCGCACCGCTGCTGGGATCGACAACCACCTCGAAGAACTTTCCACCCGTCGCCGTATAAACAGAGAGCTGCAATTTGCCCTCCTCCATCTCGAACTTCGCGGACATCGGCCGCCCGTGACTCGCGCTCGCTGAAAGACCACGCTCGAGGGAGACGCGAGCGGTGAGAACAGCTTTTGCCACCGCCGCCTGGTTCCCTTCGTCTTTGTCCTGCGCCGAGAGCGTACTCCCACAGCACATCGCTATCACGGCCACGACCGGGACAGGCCATGTCTTCCTCGTCGTCTTCACGCAGTGCCCCCGATCTCGAGGTAGTGAACTGATGCGCTAGCCCGCTCGGACGATCGATGATACACTTGTTATAGTCAACCGCAACCAGTTCCACCCGGCAGCGAGGCGCCTATGCGATGGATCACGCGTGAGCATCCAAAAATCGATCGCGTCGCATGCCCGTGGCTGATCGCGCGATTCGTCGATCCGCACGCAGAGTTTCTCTTTGCACCACCCGCGGAGGTACGCGCGCGCGCCACCGCGCTCAATGCGATCCCGTACGATGTCGAAGGCGTGGAGCTCTCTCACGATGGGCCTCTGTGCAGCTTCGACGCCTTCCTGCAGAAGTACCGCTTGACGGATCCGGCCTTGCACGAGCTGGCGGTTATTGTCCGGGGGGCGGACACCGACCACCTCGACATTGCACCGCAGGCGGCCGGATTGCTCGCCATTTCGTTGGGCTTGTCGCAGCTCTTCCCCGATGATCACGAGCTGCTCGCCCGCGGTTTCGTCATCTACGACGCGCTGTATGCGTGGCTCCAACACGCCAAGGGGGAGCGTCATTCCTGGAACCCGCAGCGCGCCCCCGCCCCCGTCTGATGTCCAAGGGCACACCGACCGGACGTTGGCTCCTGCTGTTCCACCAGATTCCGCCGAAGCCCGACTACTTCCGGGTGAAGGTGTGGCGCAGGCTGCAGCGCATCGGCGCGGTGCCGGTCAAGAACTCGGTGTGGGTCCTCCCGTACAACGATCAGGCGGTCGAAGACTTTCGTTGGCTGTTGCAAGAGATCGTGGTGGGTGGGGGCGAGGCATCGGTGTTCCGAGGAGATTTCGTGGACGGCTTGAGAGACCGCGACATCGAACGGCTACTGCGCAAGGCCGGAGAGCCGCGCGTCGATCGCCGCACTCGACCTGGCCGCCGACGCGAACGGATGCGCGGGCGGACGTGGGTTACGCGCCGCGGCGTGTTCGTGGATCGCATCGCCAGTGCGTGGCTGATCAAGCGCTTCATCGACCCGGCGCCGCGCTTCAAATTCGTGGCTCCCGAGGGCTACACGCCCCGCACGGGCGAGCTGCGCTTCGACATGTTCGAAGCCGAGTACACGCACGAAGGCGATCGCTGCACCTTCGAGACGCTGGTCCGGCGGTTTCGACTGCGCGATCCGGCGCTGCGCGCGATCGGCGAGATCGTGCACGACATCGACTGCAAGGACGAGAAGTTCGCCCGCGCCGAGGCTGCCGGTGTCGAGCGCTTGCTCGCGGGAATCGCCCGGAAGCACGCCACGGACGCCACGCGCCTCCGTCTGGGAGCGGCGGTGTTCGACAGCTTGTATCAATCGTTCACCAACAAAGGAGTCCGTCCATGAAGCAGGTGCTGAAGGGAACGCTATTCCTGTGCTTCCTCGGCGCGGCCGCCAACCCGGTCGTCGCGCAACAGCCGTCGACTGCTGCCTGGGATTCGGTCGGCCGGATTCTCGGAACGGCTCCCACGAGCGCGGCCGGTTACGTTCGCTACAACCTTCCCCGTCGCGATCTCACGGTCCGGATCGGGGACGTCACGGTCGCGCCGGCACTCGCGCTAGGAGCCTGGGCCGGGTTCAGCGGAGAGCGCAACGACGCGACGATGATGGGGGACCTCGTACTCATGGCCGGGGAGTTGGGTCCGGTACTCGCTGAGTTGGCGCATCAGCGCATCGGGGTGAGCGCCATCCACAATCACGTCGTCGGCGAACAGCCGGAGATCATTTACGTGCACTTCCTCGGCCAGGGCGGCGCGCTCGACCTGGCGACCCGGTTGGATCGGGCTCTGACGAAAACCGGGACGCCACGACCTGTCGCGGCGGCGCCGCCGGTTCCTCTGACGATCGACACAACTGTCGTTTTCGAAGTGCTGGGACGTCATGGCACAGCGCGCGGCAACGTCGCCCAAGTCGGATTCATTCTGGTCTCGGGGACGGTCACGATGGGCGGCCGCACGATGACCCCCGCGCTCGCCTACGGCTCGCCCGTTAACGTCCAGATGGTGGGTCCCACGCGCGCCGTCGCCACCGGTGACTTTGCGGTGCGAGACTCCAGCGTCGCCGGTGTGGTGGACGCCCTTACCGCGCACGGGATCATGGCGACCGCCGTGCACAGTCACATGATCGGTGATTCCCCCCACCTGAATTACATCCACTTCTGGGCCGACGGCCCGCTCGCTGACGTGCTGCGCGGTCTCAGAGCAGCAGTCGATGCCGGGCATTGAGAGGACACATGCTCGCATTTCGGACAGTAGGGCTCGTGGCCCTCAGCCTCGCCTTAATCGGGACGACAGGGTGCAGCAAGAGTCGGAGTCACGACCAAGATGATGATGATGACGACCCGGCTCCCGCGGTGAATCCCTCGCCGGTTACCGCGCAAGCCGCCACTATGTGGACATTCGACAGCTCGAACGTTGGGCAGCCACCCGCCGGCTTCTCCTTCGGCCGGACCGGGTCGGGGCGCCGCGGGCGCTGGGTCGTCCGCGCGGCGGCCGACGCGCCAAGCGGGCCCAACGTGCTTGCGCAAGAAGACAGCGACCGGACCGACTACCGCTTCCCTCTTGCCTTGGCTGACGGCCTCACGTTCGGGGACGTCAGCGTGGCGGTCCGGTGCAAGCCGGTGAGCGGTCGCGTGGATCGCGCGTGCGGCATCGTGTGGCGGTACCAGGACGAAAACAACTACTACCTCACGCGGGCGAACGCTCTCGAGGACAACGTCTGCTGGTACTATGTGCAGAATGGCCGCCGCGTCGAAGTGAAGCGCGTGCATGTACCCGTCGTATCAGGGGTCTGGCATTCGCTGCGTGCGGACATGCGCGGCGATCACGTCGAGGTCTACTTCAACGGCAAGAAGCTGATCGACGTCCACGACACACGGTTCACGGCGCCGGGCAAGGTTGGCGTTTGGACGAAAGCCGATTCGCACACCCTCTTCGATGACCTCACCGCTACCGCGCTCGCGCCCTGATGCGGGCCTTTGTCGCGCTGGCACTGCTGCTGCCCGTCCCAATGGCGGCACAGCAGGCCTCGGAAGGAGGGGCGCGCCTGCGCGTCGTCACAGCGACCGTCCCGATCTCCCTCGACGGTCGCCTGGATGGCCTTGCCTGGGCCAGCGCGGACTCGATCTCCGACTTCCGGCAGCGCGAGCCTGCGGCAGGCGCTCCCGCGAGCGAACGGACCGTGGTCAAGGTGTTGCGGGACGCCACCGCGCTCTACGTCGCGGTGCGCATTTACGACGCCGACATGCGGCACGTGCGTGCCAGCGAATTGCGGCGTGACGCGGATTTGTCGAGCGACGACAACGTCCAGCTGCTGATCGACAGCTTTCACGACCGCCGGAGTGCCTTCGTCTTCGGCACGAATCCGAACGGCGCGATGTGGGACGCGCAGCTCGTCGGGATCGACAATCTCAACCAAGACTGGAACGGCATCTGGGACGTGGTCGTCACGCGAGACTCCACGGGCTGGACTGCCGAGTTTCGAATCCCATTCCGCACCCTGCGCTTCCATCTGGGAGAGGACCTACGATTCGGGTTCAACGTGCGGCGCTTCATCCGACGCAAGAACGAACAGGACCTGTGGCGCTCCTGGGGCCGCGCCGAGGGGCTGTACCAGCTGCTGCAGGAGGGCGAGCTGACCGAGTTGGGCGGTTTGAACCGAGTCCGCGATGTCGAGGCTTACCCCTATGTTCTGACACGAGCCACGGCGGCGGAGCACGACAGCATCGGCGCGAAGATCGGGGACGGGTTTTTTGGGGGAAAGGCCGGTCTTGACGTGAAGGTCCCGGTGACGCCGACCGTCACGGCCGATCTCACCGCCAGTACGGACTTCGCCCAGGTCGAGGCCGATCAGCAGGTGATCAACCTGAGCCGCTTTCCGTTCTTCTTTCCCGAGAAGCGGGAGTTTTTCCTGGAATCGAGTGGGCTGTTTGACTTCGGGACGCCGGGCCGCGTGCAGGTGTTCTACTCGAGGCGGATAGGGCTCGATACGTCAGGCGCTGCGGTGCCGATCATCGCGGGGGGGCGCGTGACCGGGCGCGTCGGGCCGTGGCGCCTCGGGCTGCTCGACACGCAGACCGGCGGCGCCGACCGCGCCAACGACGCGGTGCTCCGGGTGCAGCACGACCTCTTCGCGCGGTCCTATGTCGGTGCGATCGGAAGTCTGCGGACGGTCTCGAGCGGCGGCGCCCAGGCCGCCGGCGGCTTCGATGTGGACCTCCCCCTCGTGGTCCACGGACAGAATGTGGAGCCCAAATTCTGGATCGCGGGCAGCCGGACGCCCGGCGTGTCCGGCGCGCCGCTCGCGTGGCGGCTCTCCACCGACAACCCGAACGACTTGTTCGACAATTTCGTCTCGCTCTACCGCATCGATTCGGGCTTTGCCCCGCCGCTTGGCTTCGTTCGCCGCACGGGGATCTGGGAGACGACCGGGCACGTGGATTTCATGCCGCGGCCAGGCGTGTTGGGGATCCGGCAGCTCGACCTCACGTTTCCCATCCCGAGCTGGGACATCATCGCGAACAACACGGGCTCACCACTCCGGAGTGGGGACTGGCAGACGGCCTGGTTCGAGTGGCGGGTCTTCGGGGGCGACCGCCAGAATGGCGATCACTTCGAGGTTAACCTCCAGCGCCTGATGGACGCTCCCACCGACACCTTCGACATCTTCCGCGGGGTCCGGATCCCGCCCGGACGGTACTGGTGGGCCAGGTACGAACTGCAGTACTTCATGTCCCCAGGCCGCCAGTTGAGCTTCGGCGCATTCGCGAATTGGGGCCGGTTCTACGCGGGTCACAGCACCGACCTCGAACTCAGCGCGGCGTGGCGCGGCGGGGGTCATGTCATCGTGAGCACCGATCTGACACGGACAACAGCGCAGTTGCCCGGCGGTTCGTTCACCGCTGTGCTGTCAGCGATGCGTTTGGAATACGACTTCGACCCTCGCACCAGCCTGCTCGCGTTTGTTCAGTACGACAACGAAAACGAGCGCGTCGACTTCAACGTGCGGTTCCACTGGATTCCGGTGATCGGCGACGACGTATACGTGGTGTGGAATTCCGGATTCACGACCTTCCCGGGGGCGTCGTACGCGTTTCCCAGCGGTCGGTCGCTCATGCGCCCCTTGAACGGGGCCGTCGTGATCAAGGCGGTGCATCGGTTGGCGCCGTGACTCGTGGTGTCAACCAACCAACGAGCTAGCAGCCATGGGCTGGGCGCCCTCCGCGCACGAGCAGCAGCGCCTGGAAGCCCGGCTCGCGCCCGATCGGGTCGTACGGCGGGTCGCAGCGGAGATGAAGCTGAAAATGCAAGTCTTCGCGCGGCGTGTACCGTCGCAGCCACGCGATGGCGTGTTTCGCATCGCCGAGCGCGGCATATGCCTGGGCCATGTACACGGCGGTATGCAGCGGAGCCGGCGCGTAGGCCGTGGCGAGTGCTTCGGCACGCCGGAGGATGCGGCGCGCCTCGCGAGTGGAGCCACCGCGCGCCTCAGCGAGCGCGCTCCCGGCCAGTGTATTCACCGCTTCGACGTCGGAGCCGAGCCGCCGGGCCGCAGCGAAAGCCGCGCGCCCGCGCGCCACGTTACCGAGTTCGACGGCGACTTGACCCACGGTGGTGCGGCCCAGCAAATAATTCGGCTCCACTGCAATCGAGCTGTCCGCCCAGCGCGATGCGCTATCGTACTGACGTCGCCAGTAATAGCCGAGGCCGAGGTAGGCGAGACCCTGGGCATAGGAGGGATTCGCCATCACCGAGCGGTGCCACGCCGCCAGCGCCTTGTCCATGTCGCCGGACTCGGCAAGGCTGATCGCCAAGTAATGCCAGGCGGTGGTGTTGCTCGAATCGAGGGCCAGCGCCTCCTGGAGGGATCGAAAGGCCGGCGCGAGGTCGGTCGGATCGAGTTGGCGACTCACGTAGGCCTGGGTCGCCCACGCATCCCCGTTCCGGCGATCGAGCGCCAGGGCACGGTCCACCGCCGTCACCGCGAGCCGGAGGACGCTGTCCCGGGCCACGCCAGGGAACACGAACCGCCGCTCGAAGGCGCGCGCGTACGCCTTGGCGAGCTCCGCCCATGCTGGCGCATACGTTGAATCCCGCTGCACCGCGGCCGTCAAGGCCTGGATCGCGTCGTTCGCTCCCGCCGGCGTGCGCTTGTCGTAGCCCCGAACGCCGCGTTCGTAGAGCGCGACGACTACAGGATCCCGCGCGAACGGCGCCCTGCCTCGGGCATGCACGACCCGCCACGCGGTGAGTGCGATGGCACCGAGCAGCAGCGTGGCGCCGACGGCGCGGAGGACTGTGGTCCGGCGGGTTGGAGTAGGACGGCTCTTCGTCGTTGTCGCACTCCGGAGCGCGACCGCGAACGCCGAGACGTCGGAGAAACGGTCGGCGGGGATTCGCTCCAGCGCCTTGAGCAGCGCCGCTTCGACGGCGACCGGCACCGCTGAGCGCACCGGGCGGACGGGCCGCGCGGCTTCGGACAGGCGGCGCGCCATGATCGCTTGGGCAGTGGGCCCGGTGAACGGTGGTTCGCCAGCCAACATCTCGTACAGGACGCAGGCCAGGCTGTACTGATCGCTCCGAGCATCCAGGGCCTCGGCGCTCGACTGTTCGGGACTCATGTACACCGGCGTGCCGATGGCGAGGCCGGTATTCGTGAGGCGCTCGCCGCCCGTCTCGATCAGCGCCTTGGCAATGCCGAAATCGGCCACGTACGCATGCCCGTCGGCGAGCAGGAGGTTCTCCGGCTTGATGTCCCGGTGCACGATCCCTGCGCGGTGCGCGGCCTGAAGCGCGGCGGCCGCTTGTTCGGTGATGCGCAGGGCTTGCTCGATCGGAAGGTGTCGCTCGCGGTCCAGCCGGGCGCGCAGCGATTCGCCGGCGATGTACGCCATCGTATACCAGGGAAGCGTGACGCCATTCGGTCCCGGGAAGGCGCCGGAGTCCAACACGGGGACAATATTCGGGTGCTGGAATCGTGCGGTGAGCCGGATCTCGCGGACGAAGCGCTCCACACCGATGGCGCCGGCGAGCGCCTCGTGCAGGACCTTGAGGGCGACCGCTCGGTCGTGGCGCAGGTCGCGGGCCAGCCACACTGAGGCCATGCCGCCCCGACCCAGTTCACGCTCCACCGCATACCGGTCGGCGAGCGCCGCATTCAGGTGGTCGCGCACGCTACAATATCGGACTCGCTGTCCACGAGCGCGAGAGCTACGGTGACGTCGCCCCTAGGTTAGCGACGCGCTGCTCGATACGGTACTCCGCCCTACCCTCCACGAACAACGCCCCGATATAGCCTGGAGCCGGTTGGAAGGTGACGGCGTCGGTTGCTGTCCCATCCAGGCCCGCGAGACCCTCGCCCCGAGCCTTCAAGTAGGCCTCCTTCTGTGTCCAACAACTCAAGAAGGCCTGCGGGTAAAGGTGACTCGGGACGCTGTTCAACTCATCGACTTCGGCCGCCGAGAAAACGCTCCGCGCGATCTCCGCATAATCAGGGTGCGGCCGGATGTACTCAAGATCGACGCCGATGGCGGCATCCGTGGTGATGGCGATAACCGCAAGATCAGCTGAGTGCGAAACGTTGAACCTGAGCCGGCTGCCGAGTTCAGGGCTCAGGTCAGGCTTGCCGAACGCGTTATACGCGAAGCGTATCTGGCCCGGTCGCGTTCCGAGGTATCGCCCCAGCAAGGCGCGCAGGGCTCCGCGCGCCGCAACAAAACGCTGCCGGTCACGCGCAAACCGAAACCGCGCGCTCCGATCTCGTTCGTCCTGCGAGAGCGTCGCGTAAAGGCCGGCGCTGGTCTCAGACGGTACGTCCAGAGAGACGCACCAGCTGTGCACTTCACCCGTCTTCACAGCTCGGTCACCCGCACGGCGTCGGCCATCGCGACCACGACGTCGCGGGGCCCCTCGAAGGCCTCTCGGCCATGCGCCGTGCGCACGTTGTCCACCAGCAGCAGGTCGCCGGCTTGCCACCCCTCGCGTACGGTGTTGGCCTCGTACGCTTCATTGATCGCCTGGACGACATCCGCGCCGATCGGATCGCCGTTGCCGAAGCACGTATTGAACGGCAGCCCGTCCTGGCCGTAGACCTCCACGAGGTACTCGCGCACTTCGGGGAGTATCGTCCACTCGTTCAGAAATGCGATCTGATTGAACCAGCAACGCTGTCCCGTGAGCGGATGACGGACGATAGCGCTGCGGCGCTGCCACGTGCGCAGCACGCCGCCATCCCGCCACTCGAACTCGATGGCGTTGGCACGGCAGTAGCTCTCGACCGCGCCGCGGTCGTCCGTGCCGAAGGCGTCCGCGACGGACGCCCCGATCTCATCGTTGTAGTTGCGGATGAGGAGCCAGCCTTCCGGCTCGAACCGCTCGACCAGCTCCGCTGGGAACGCTTCGAGCACCGCCGGCCCGTCGGCCACCGGAGTCGCTCCACCCCCTCTAGGCGCGACGAGGCACGCGAACAGCATGAGGCCCGGCACTTGGAGCGCGTAGCTGAGCTCGTGGTGCGCGCACATGGCCTGGTTGGGCGGCCACTTCGACGCCGAGTAGACGCCCTGCGCGTAGCGGTGCCGAGGCGCGAACCCTTCGGTCTCGGTCATCAGGCTGCCGAAGCGCCGAAATACCGCCTCGGCCTCGGCCGCGTCGCGTACCCCGAGGCCGCGCACCAGCAGGGCCCCATGTTCCGCGACGAAGGTGCGCAGCGCGTTGCGGTGTTCGGCGGCCCAGTGCGCCGCACCATCCGTTGCCTCGACCGTGAGCACCAGCGGTTTGCCCGCTTGCGCATCGGCGTTGACCATGGAGGCCGAGGAAGGGTGCGTCATGCCGACCGAACGCCTCGCTGGTCGATGAGCGCCGCCTGATCGGCGAGCGCCGGGTGCGCGGTGAGGTCCTTGAACGAGACGGCCCGGTCGAGCGCGATCACCAGCTTCAACGCCGACAACGACGTGCCGCCGAGATCGAAAAAACGATCGCGTCTGCCGATCTGCTCCTTGGGAATGCCAAGCACGTCGGCCCACGCAGCGGCCAACCACTGCTCCGTCGCCGTCGCCAGCCCCTCGTGGTTCTGCTCGGCGCCGTCCAGGTCTCCGGCGAGCGCGGCCAAGGCCTTCCGGTCGATCTTGCCGTTCTCGGTCAGCGGCCATGTCTCCCGCCAATGGAAGGCCGAGGGCACCATGTACGCCGGGAGCGACTGCGCGAGCGTTTCCCGCATGCGGGCGGAGTCGAGTGGCCGCGCGGCGCGGTAGAAGGCTACGAGGTGCGTGTTCACCACCACCGCGCCGTCACGCACGCCACCGACGCGCAAGAGCGCGTTCTCAACCTCGCCGATCTCGATCCGGAAGCCGTGCAGCTTCACCTGCGAATCCCGCCGCCCGAGAAACTCAAGTTTGCCGTCCGGCAGAGCGCGGCCGTAGTCGCCGCTGCGGTACAGGCGCTGCCCTGGGCAAAGCGGATCCTGTAGGAACGCGCGCCGCGTCCGTTCGGGGTCGTTGATGTACCCCCGGCCCACGCAGATGCCGGAGAAGACGATCTCTCCGGGCTCGCCCGTCGGCACCGGCTGCAGTTGTTCGTCGACGACGTAGATGTGCACGTTGTTGATCGGGCGGCCCAGCGATACGCGTTCCCCGGACGGCGGGCGGTCCATGATCTCGTGATTGGTGTCGTCCGAGGTCTCGGTCAGCCCGTAGGCGTTCACCAGCTTGATGCCCGGCTGGACCGCGAACCAGCGCTCCACCAGCTCCTTCTTGAGGGCCTCGCCCGTCGCCACGACGTACTCGACGTCCGGGAGTTCGCTTGGGTGCTGCGCCAGATAGGACACGAGGACCTCGAGGTAAGACGGCACGAGCTGCACGATGTTGACCCGCGTGTTGACGATCTTGCCGATGAAGCGCCTGGCATCGAGGATCGTCTCCTGCTCGACGATCACCACGCGGCCACCGACCAACAGCGCCGCCATCAGCTGCCACAAGGAGATGTCGAAACCCTGCGGCGCCGTCTGGGCCACTGCGGTTCCTGCGGTGATCTTCAGGTCGTCGATCTTGGCGAACAGGTGGTTCAAGAGTCCCGCGTGCTCGCACATCGCGCCCTTGGGCTCCCCCGTCGAGCCGGAGGTGAAGTAGATGTACGCGAGCTGCTCGGGGGACACCTCGATTCCCAGGTTGTCCTCGGCATGGCCCTCCCGGTACATCGCCTCGATCAGCTCCTCGGTGAGCACCAGCAGCGCGCCGGCGCGCGCGAGGGTCTTGGCGATACGTTCGGGAGGGAACTGCGGCTCGATGGGCAAGTACGCACCCCCCGCCTTGAAGATCGCGAGCACCGCGGTCATCCAGTCGAGACTGCGCTCGGTCACCACACCGACGACCCCTTCGCGCGTGAGCCCGCGCGCAAGCAGCGCTCGGGCCACCTGGTTGGCGCGAGCATTGAGCTCGGCGTACGTGAGCTGTGTCGAACCGTGCACGGCCGCGATGGCCTCGGGCCGCATCCGCGCTTGCTCTTCGAAGAGCTCGTGGGCTCGGGCGTGAGGAAGGTTCCGGCTCGACCCGGCGAGGATCGACACAGCGCGCTCGCTCATGTCACCGCTCCCGCGGTAGGGGCGCAGCATGCTGCGTCCCTACCCGCCCGACCCTTGGGCTCACTCGCATGGGCTGACGTTGCCAATACGTCAGCGATCTCCACAGCCACTCTACCGGGCCAAACTGGAATCGCCGCAGCCACCATACACTCAAGGGGATCTGGATCAGAAAGATGGTCATGGTGAGGAGCAGGCCCAGAGACGGTCCGACCTTGCCGAAGAGGGCGAGACCGTAGCTATAGAAGATCGTGGTGCAGATGAGTGACTGCAGCAGATAGTTGCTGAGCGCCGTGCGCCCCACCGCCGCCAGTGGCGCCAGCCGCCGGCGCCAGATCTCATGTTGCGTCAAGAGAATGATCGTCGAGGCATAAAAGAGCATCAGGGCCGGTGCGGCAACGACCAAGCACAGCCTTCCCACGTTCTGCATGACCGACGTGGGTGACGGATCGAAGGCCCCTCCCACCGCAAACGCCGCGTTCCCCCCTACGCCGAGGATCAGCCCCCAGCGTTGCACGCGCCGGATGAACGGGAGATGGGCGGGGACCGCGTGGAAGATCCGGCGTCGCCCGGCGTACAGGCCCAGCAGGAAGAGCGCGAGTACATAGGCATCATCGATGTCCGGCGTGACGTCCTCCGGCAATTCGCCCGCTCTGAGCCCAATCTGCTCGCCATAGGTCCCGCTCGAGTAAATGCGCCGGTTTTCGTCGATGGTCTGTTGACCGTCCGGCTCGGTCTCGTACGCAATCCAGCTCTTTAGTGGCGGACTGACTCGATGGGTGATCGAGTTGTACGACGTGAGGCCAAAGAAGAACAGGGGAACGGCGAGCAAGACACCAGCCGACACAAGCAGGATCTTGGGCGAGAGTCGGCGAAAGAACAGCAGGACAACGCCATTCTCCGCGTAATCATGCAGGATGTCGCCGTCCCACAGGAAGAGAAAATGCGCCACCCCGATCAGGAACAAGACACCCAAGCGGCGGGCGTAGACCGGAAGAAAGCGCACGCCGCGCGCGTCCGCGCGCATCAGCTGCACCGCCAGGCCCAAACCAAAGAGGAAGGAGAACAGAGCTTTGAACTTCTCTTGTGCGAAGAAGAGGATCAGTCTGTCCACTGTCCCATCGACGGGCAGACCTTCAGGCATGCTGAAGAGCTGCATATTGACGATGAGGATTCCCAGAATCGCCACGCCGCGCAGAATGTCGATGGCGTCGATGCGCTCCTGGTGCCGCACCGGCCCGATCACAGCTCCCTCGCCGGGTTGCCGCCCCACCGCGCGCGGGCCGGAACGGTCTCTCCCTTCATGAGAAACGAATCCGCCGCGAGCACCGCGCCATCCTCCATCGTGACGTCGTAGTGCACGAAGGCGCCGACGCCGATGGTGCAGCCCGCGCCGATCGTCGCCGGGCCGGACTTGTAGGTGCCATCCTCCTGCGAATCGCACTGAATGATGCTCTGCTGATTGAGCACGCACTCGTCGCCGATGACGGTCAGGGTCGGCTCGGAGATGAAGACGCCGTCGTCGTACACCCGCTTGCCGAACCGCACGCCAATCAGGCGCCACAGCACGCTCTTGAATGGTGTGCCGTCGAAGAGGTGCAGGAAGTTGATCGGGTGCAGCTTCCAGACGCGCTCGACCCACCAGAAGCCGGGGTCGTAGATCGAGCAGATCGACGGTGGCGGTGGGCCGAGCGATTCGAAGCACCGCTCGACGAGGGCGTAGTAAATCGCGGCGACGACGGCGCTGAGCGCGAACAGCGCCCCGGTGAAGGTACGTGAGCTCTGTAGCGCGACGAGGTCGATGAGCACCATGAGGAAGACGCCCAGCCAGCGCGTGGTGAGAAAAATGCCGATCGTGCCGAGGTTGAAGCGATTCTTGGCGGCGAGGCCGCGGCGCAGCGCCTCGCCCGTCCGGAGGTGGTCGAAGCAGCTGTCGCGCTCCACCGAGCGTGGAATCTCGAACGAGGGCGAGCCCAGCAGCCCCACCCCTTCGCGAACCTTGCCGTCGAGCGGGACCATCACCTTGGTCGCGAGCAGGCAGTTGTCGCCGGTCCGTCCGCCCGCGGGATAGGTGACGTAGTTCCCCAGGAAGTTACGGGGCCCAATCGCTGCCCGCGACACGCGGAATGACGTGCTCGAGACCTCGTCGGTGAGCACATTGAGACCGTCGGCGATCATCGTGCCGCTGCCGACCGACGTGAGGAACGGGTTCGTCGTCGTCAGTTCGCTGCCGAAGTTCGACCCGGTCTGGACGACGGGCGTGAGACGATAACCGACCCACCGCAGGAAGTGCACGATGTAGGAGCTGTCCCCGAAGAGCATCGGGAAGAACCGCATGCGGCACAATCCCACCATGAGCCGATACGCCGTGTAGCGAAAGCCGTACAGCGGATAGACCGTGTCCGGCGTGATGAGCCGGCGCAAGGCGCGAGGAACGGTGCCGACGGCCAGCAGACCGACGAGCAGCGCGCCGAAGAAGAGGACGACCGAGAAGGCGAATGCCTCGATCAAGAATCCCCCCTTGACCAATGCCGACACCTGGGCGAACAGGAAACTCAGCCCGAACTCCAGCAGCGGCGCGCCCACCAGCAGGATGCCGAGCAACGTGAACGTGCCGGACGCCGCGCGCCGCAACCGGGTGCACCGGGCCGGCGGGACGCGGAGGTAATTCGTGTCCGTGCGTTGTGCCGGAGATCCGTGCCAGCGCTCGCCGGCCGGGACCGCCTGGCCCCGGTGCAGGGCGGAAACGTGGCCGAGCTGCGCTCCGTCGCCCAGCGACGTGTCGATGTCGAGCACCGCCATTTCGCCGACAAACACGTCGCGGCCGAGGGTCACGGGGCCGATCTCGATCCGGCCCGCCTGTGCCCGATAGCCGAGGAAGCTCACCTCTCGGCGAATGACCGTTCCCGCGCCGATCGCGAGCAGGTCGGTGCACACGGGAATGCGCCGCGAGAGGATCACGACCCCGGCACCGACCTTCGCGCCCAGCGCCCGCAGATAGAGCCCGTATAAGGGCGTGCCGACGAACAGGTAGGGGGCCGGGTTCGACCGGATCAGCGTCTTCACGATCCAGAAGCGGAGGTAGTCAAGGCTCCAAAGGCGAATCTGCCGCGGCCTCCAGCGACCAATCAGCAGCCATTTCGCCGCGATCGGAACCGCGGCCACGACGAGGAACGCCGCGCCGCCGAACAGCACCAGGCGCAGGAGACGTTCGGCCCCGGTCGCCTCGGCGACCAGTAATTGAAAGCCCTCGACGGCAGCGACCACGCCCACGTACGAAAACCCGAAGTAGAAGAGCACCTGCAGCGCGCCGCAGATCACATACTCACGCGAGTTGGTCGGCGTCGGGGAGGGCGGTTGGGCGGTTGGGCGGTTGGGCCGTGCGGCTTCCGCCACCGCCGCAGCCAGGCTGCGGATCGTCGGGTGCGCGTAGACGTCCTTCATCGATACCGACGGCAGACCGCGCTTCCGTACGCGCGCGCAAAACTGCGCCATGAGCAGCGAGTCGGCGCCGAGCTCATCGAAGAAGTGGCTGTCGACCGGCACATCGTCGATGCGCAGCACCTCCGCGAGCACCTCGGCGAACGTGGTCTCGAGCGACCCCGGCAGGGCGACCGTCGTCATTTCGCCGTCTCGTAGAAGAAGTCAGATATGCGCTGGTCCTGGCCGGCGGCGGCGGCCTGGTCGTACACCCACTTGCCGACCGCCAGATCGAGTAGCCCCATGCCGAAGGGAGAGAAAATGATCGGCCGGCTGCGATTCACCGATCGGTGTCCCAACATGATCTCGGCCAGCGTAGCCGTGACGAAGTTGCGGTTTCCCGTCTGCTGCTCGGTGAGATGGGCGGAGGTGTTCGCCTTCATGACGTGGTCGACGTCGTCGACCACGTTTTGGGATCGAATGAGGATCTCGGGGGCGAGATCGCGCAGCGAGATGTGCAGCACCAGCGGGTTGTGATCGAACAGCCACGGATCCGCGATGTGCGGTGTGGACGCCACGGTCGTGAACACGATCAAGTCAGAGGCGCTGAGCAGGTCTGTCACGTGCGGGACGACCTTGACCACCTTGTGGCGATCGACGCGGCACGCGGTGTCCCGGAAGTGCTCGCTCGCCGCCAGCGACTGGTCGTAGAGGCGCACCTCCCGGAACGCCCACCCGGTGTCGAGCAGGAAGTCGTAGACGTAGCGGGCGATGAACCCGGTGCCCACGATGCCCAGCGAGTCCGCGCGGCGCGATTGCCCGTTCAACCAGTAGGCGGCGAGCGCGGCCGACGCGGCCGTCCGCGCCGCCGAGATGATCGAGCTCTCGAGGATCGCAAAGGGATACCCGGTCTCGTAGTCGTTCAGCACGAGCACGGCCGACGCACGGGGGAAGCCACGCTGGACGTTGCCCGGGTAACTGGCGATCCACTTGAGCCCGGCGACCGCGAACCCGTCTCCGAGGAAGGCCGG
>WNFL01202984.1_pt4 | contig 15926 bp, 17 predicted proteins | sample 5400361 | NCBI WGS metagenome assembly WNFL01 (sample SAMN13153351, study PRJNA577476) | soil metagenome | isolation source: 40 cm soil on Douglas fir-dominated hillslope | place: USA:California | collected 2013-09-17
TGGCGCCCGCCGCGAGTGCCTTCGTCACGTCGCCCGAATACTTGATGCCGCCGTCAGCGATGATGGGGACACCGGTGTCGCGGGTGGCGCGGTAGCAGTCGGCGATGGCGGTGATTTGCGGGACACCCGCTCCAGTCACGATTCTTGTTGTGCAAATGGAACCTGGGCCGATACCAACTTTGATGGCATTGGCGCCGGCTTTAACGAGCTCGGTGGCCCCTTCGAAGGTGGCTACATTGCCTGCGAGGATATCGATCTCCGGCAGGCGAGCCTTCACTTTCTTGACGGCGTCGATGACGCGGCTGGAATGGCCGTGGGCGCTGTCGATGGCGAGGACATCGACATTAGCGCGGACCAGCTCCAGAGCGCGTTCGAGAAAATCGCCGGTGGCGCCGAGGGCGGGGCCCACTCTAAGGCGGCCGTGGGAGTCCTTGGCGGCATTCGGATATTTCAGTTTCTTCTGAATGTCCTTAACGGTAATGAGGCCACGCAGGTTGTACTGGTCGTCGACGACGAGGAGCTTCTCCACTCGATGTTTGTGCAGGATTTCTTCCGCCTGGTGGAGGGTCGTGCCGACTGGAACGGTGATCAATTTTTCCTTGGTCATCACTTGATCGATGGGAACGTCGAGGCGGGTTTCGAAGCGGAGATCGCGGTTGGTGAGGATGCCAACAAGTTTCTTGTTCTTAGTAATTGGAACACCGGAGATCTTGTATTTCCGCATCATCTCGACGGCGTCGGAAACCTTATCGTCGGGCGACATTGTGACGGGATCGACGATCATGCCGCTTTCCGAGCGCTTCACCTTGTCGACTTCCTCGGCCTGCTGCTCGATGGTCAGGTTACGGTGCACAATGCCGAGGCCGCCCTGCTGCGCCAACGCAATCGCCATTCGGGATTCGGTGACGGTGTCCATGGCGGCGCTAATGATGGGCACGTTGAGCACGATGGCGCGTGTCAGCTGCGTCTGCGTGCTGACTTCCGCCGGAATGACATCGGAGCGACCTGGAACCAACAGAACGTCGTCGAACGTGAGGGCTTCAGGGACGGGGAAATGAATCATGAAATCCTTTTCTTTGGCATTTCTACTTATTCTAGAGGGCGCTCACGGGGGTGGCAAATAGGGTACGAGGTCATCACGGACCATTTTGCGGTTGTTACGGCACCTTCGTTCGGACGGAGCCCTTGCTTTCACGCCACGTTTCCTCGTAACCTTGCGGTTCGACTCTTCAAGATGAGGCCCTGGGTACATTTGGCGTCGTGGCTGCAAGCTGGCGGCACCGTTGTGTCACGTTTCTACGTTCTCCCGCTCTTGCGGGAAGTCGGGCTTGTCGTTCTTTTCGCGGTGTGGCAGCTCGCCAGCAAACGCGGCGACCTCTACAACATCCTATGGATGCTTGTGTTTGGCTTTGCTACTCTCAACATCTTGGCGCTGGTCACGCGCAGCCTGGACCCTTCCGGGCGCAAGCGGCGGATGGCCGTTGGGGAAATTTTGGCCGTGATGGTGGTCCTGACCTGTCTGGGCCTGTTGGCGGCGGAAATGCTCAGCCTCTTCCATATTTTCCCCATCAAGCTGTCACCGCGATGAGCTGGTTGGCGGGTGCGCACCACCCGGGACGCCCAGCGATTTTTGGAGTATTATTCGACTGATGCCGAACCCTTCCAGCGCCTTCGAGGTGACCTGCCCGTGCTGCAACGCCGTCCTCAAGGTGGATCCGGGAGCGCACGCAGTGATTGGGCATACTCCTGCGGCTACTCCCAAGATGTTCGCCGATTTCGAGGACGCCGCCCGCGCCATGCGGGAGCAGAATAGCCGTAAAGAGTCCGTTTTCCGCCAGGCCGTGGAGGCCCAAAAGAACAGCGCCGATCTGCTGGAAAAGAAGTTTCAGGAAGCGGTAAAGCGGGCCAAGGAATCGCCCGATACCGGCAAGCCCATCCGCGATTTCGACCTGGACTAATTCCGCTATGGTGGCTGGCGCGCGTCCTTTGCTGCTTGGCCACCGTGGCGCCAGGGCCACTGCGTCAATCCCAGAGAACACTCTGGCCTCATTCGACCTCTGCATGCAGCACGGTTGCGACGGTTTCGAGTTTGACGTCCGCCGCACTGCGGATGGAATCTCGGTAGTTTGTCATGACGACAGCTTTCGCGGCCTAAATCTGGCCAAAGCCAATGCGCCAGATCTAGCCCCCTGGCACGCCCAGGGTCTTCTACCGACTCTCGAAGAGGTGTTAAAGCGCTTTAGCCCCGGCAGCTTTCTGGATATCGAGATCAAAGACCGGGGCCTCGAAACCCGAGTGATCGAGCTTCTCCACTGCTACCCGCCCCAGTTCGGCTATGTGGTGACATCGTTCGATCCGGAAGTCCTACTGCGGCTTCGCGAACTCGATCCAACCGTCGAGTTGGGCTTTCTTTGGGACCGGCCTACCACCCTTTGGGGCTCACTTCCCGTCACGTGGGTCCTTCCTGAGCGAAGGCTGCTCGACCAAAGCCTCGCTCTTGCCCTCAAGGGGGCTGGGAAACGCATCGGCACATGGGCCGTCAACCATCCTTCTGAAATGCTCCGCCTCGCCGCCCTCGGCGCGGAAATCCTGATTTCCGACGATACCGCAGGTTTGGCGAATACCTTCCCTGTCAGTTAAATTGGAACCGCATGGCCCCCACCACTGGAGAACGCTTTGAGCGTGCGGTAGCGATTATGGTCCGCCTGAGGGCCCCAGGTGGCTGCCCTTGGGACCGCGAGCAGAACTTCGACTCCATCAAGCCTTACACACTGGAGGAGACCTACGAGGTCCTGGAGGCCATCGACAATCGCGACTGGGAGGAGCTCCCCGGCGAGCTGGGCGATCTTCTCCTGCAAGTGCTCTTTTACGCCCAGATGGCCAAGGAAGATGGTACGTTTTCCATTGATCAGGTGCTGGACCGCCTGTCCGAGAAGCTAGTTCGCCGCCATCCGCACGTTTTTGGCGACGTAAAAGCCGAAACCACCGGCGAGGTCCTGCGCAACTGGGAAGCCATCAAGGCTCAAGAAAAGAAGGCAACCCAGGCGGACGCACCAGCCGGGCCTGTCGTCGAGTCCGCTCTCGCAGGCGTCTCTCCCGGCCTTCCCGCCTTACTCGAAGCCGGAAAGCTTAGTTCCCGTGCCGCCAATGTTGGCTTTGATTGGCCCAACATCGACGGCCTCTTCGACAAGCTCCACGAAGAGACCGAAGAACTCCGCACCGAGTTGCGTGACTATCCCGCCCCGGGTCCACAGCCACGCGGGAAGGGAATTGCTGGTTCTGGCCGCGCAGCCATACCGGAAGAGCTTCGATTGCGGCTGGAAGAGGAAGTCGGCGACCTTTTCTTCGTGTTGGTAAACATCTCCCGTTTTCTTGCGCTCGACTCCGAACTTGCCCTCAAGAAAACGAATCGCAAGTTTCGCCGCCGCTTCCAGCAAGTCGAAAACAAGCTGCAAGAGTCCGGCCGCACCGCGCGGCAGGCGTCTCTCGAAGAACTTGAAACTTTGTGGCAGATGGTCAAGCTCGAAGAACGGGCCGTCAACAAATGACCGACTCCGTCGTGATCCGCAAGTGCTCCGGCACAGATGAATTCCGCCGTTGTGTTGCCTTGCAACAGCAGGTCTGGAACTTCACCGACGCCGAGCTTGTGCCCTTGCGGATGTTCGTCGTCGCTGACAAAGTCGGCGGTCAAGTCATCGGTGCTTTCGATGGCCCCGACCTAATCGGCTTCGCTCTTTCCGTCCCCGGCCATCGCAACGGCCACGCTTACCTGCACTCCCACATGGCTGCTGTTCACGAGCGCTATCGCAACTCCGGCGTGGGCCGCAGGTTGAAGCTTTTCCAGCGGGAAGAAGCACTCTCCCGAGACATCCTGTTGATGGAGTGGACCTTCGATCCGCTGGAAATCAAGAATGCCTTTTTCAACATTCGGCGCTTGGGCGCGATCATGCGCCACTACAACATCAATCAGTATGGTGTGACTACATCTTCGCTTCACGGCGGCCTCCCCACCGACCGCTTAATCGCCGAGTGGTGGTTTCGTTCGAACCGCGTGGAGCGACTGCTGTACGACGGCACCGAGCCGACGGTTGCCGCAGTGGAGAAGATTGAGGTCCCGGCGGAAATCTCGGCCTGGAAAGCCGCGCCCGCCACCCGTGACCAAGCCGCCGCGGTCCAGACCCGCAATCGGGAACACTTTCTGCGGGCATTTCGTGATGGCCTGTCTGTTCTAGGATATGAACGAGACGGGAAAGGCAACGGCGCATTTCTCCTGGGCAACTGGGATGAAACCTGGTCGTATGCCGTTCCTTAGATTCACCGAGACCCCTGGAGCCCATGAAAATCGAAGCTGTTACCCTGCGTGAACTGCACATGCCGCTGGTCCACTTTTTCGAGACCAGCTTCGGAAGAATCTACGACCGCCGCGTCACGCTGGTAACCGTTCACTGTGAAGGTGCAGATGGATGGGGCGAGTGCGTCGCGGACGAGGGCCCTTACTACTCCGAGGAATGCGCCGAAACGGCATGGCCCGTACTTCGTCAGTACTTGATCCCATTACTGCTGGGCCAAACGCTTGCCTCAGCCCGTGACTGCGCCGCGCTGCTCGCCAGAGTTCGCGGCAATCGCATGGCCAAAGCCGCCCTGGAAAACGCTCTGTGGGAAGCCGAGTCTAGGCAGAAGTCGATTCCGCTCTGGAAACTGTTTGGGGGCACGCGCATGGAAATTCCCGCCGGGGTCTCTATCGGTATCCAAAACAGCGCCGAACAGTTGATGGAAAAAATCGCTACTGAACTCACCGCGGGTTACCAGCGCATCAAAGTCAAGGTCAAGCACGGATGGGATCTTAATGTCCTCGAACAAATTCGCAACCACTGGCCGGACATCTTACTGAGTTGCGATGCGAACTCCGCCTACCGCATGGATGAACTCGACCACCTGCGCCAGTTCGACCAATTCAATCTGCTCATGATCGAGCAGCCGCTTTGGCATGACGACATCTACCACCATGCGCAACTGCAGAAACAGTTGCAAACCAAGCTCTGCCTCGATGAATCCATCCGCCACGCCCGCGATGCCGAACTGGCTCTCACCCTCGATGCTTGCCGCATCCTCAACATCAAGACCGGGCGCGTGGGCGGCATGAGCGAAGCCATCGCAATCCACGATACCGCCAAGGCTCACAACATCCCCGTCTGGTGCGGCGGTATGCTGGAATCTGGCGTTGGCCGCACGCATAACATTCATCTTTCCACGCTGGAAAACTTTCATCTCCCGGGCGACGTGTCGGCTTCAAAACGATACTGGAAAGAAGACATCATTGATCCGGAAGTCACCGTGTCTCCGCAAGGCACCATTCAAGTTCCCAATATTCCCGGCACGGGCTTCCAAATCAAGGAAGATTTCATCGAACACCTGACCGTTCGCAAGGAGACCCTGCGCGCAAAATGAAAGCGATCATCTTTGGAGCAACCGGCATGGTCGGCCAGGGCGTATTACGAGAGTGCCTCCTGGACCCAGACTTGGAAGCCGTCTTGACCATTGGCCGCACCCCGACGGGCCAGAAGCACCAGAAGCTGCGCGAACTCGCACACCAGAACCTGATGGATTTTTCTGCCATCGAAGGCGAGCTCTCGGGCTATGACGCCTGCTTCTTTTGCCTCGGAGTCACTTCAGCCAGAACGGCCGAGCAAGATTATGAGCGCATCACTTACGGCATCCCGGTCGCGGCCGCAAACAGCTTGGTCAAACTCAACCCGAACATGACGTTCGTCTACGTCTCTGGCGCCGGTGCCGACAGTTCCGAGAAGGGCAGCACCATGTGGGCGCGCGTCAAAGGCAAGGCCGAAAACGCCCTTCTCGCCATGCCTTTCAAAGGGGTCTACGTGTTTCGCCCAGCGTATATTCAGCCCTTACACGGCATTCGATCCAGAACCAAGTTGTACAACCTGCTCTACGTCGTGGTCGGTCCTATGTATCCCTTATGGAGGCGTCTCGCGCCAAAATACGTTACAACCACGGAACAGTTAGCTCGCGCCATGATTCAGGCTGCCAAGGCCGGAGGCCCAAAGCATTTGCTGGAAAGTGAAGACATCAATCAGATCGGCTGAGAAGCCTCTTGATATAATTACGGGAACAGCCGGGAGGCGGTTCCATGAAGAACGGCGTTCTCTCAATCCTGTTGGCAGTTTCCATCATGACGGGATGTTCCCGTACAGGCCGGCTCTATCCCGTGCAAGGTCCGTTGTCGGCTCAAACACCTTCGCCGGTGTTTGTCGCCAAACTCACAGGCGCGCTCAACTCAGGGAATGTTTCCGTCGTTCTCGGTAGCGGCGAGGTGGCCAAAGGGCGATGGTCTGTTGTTCCAGTTCCAAGCGCTAAGGGCGCGGCACCCGCCACCGCTCCCGAAAACCATGGGATGCCTGTGGTATGGGATACCGTTTACGGCCCTGGGTTTTACGTGTCCCATGTGCTGGGCACCAGGCTGCATGCCCAGGCTGTGGTTTCTGGAGATCGAGGAACGATCCTCAATGTGGATATGTACAAGGGAGAAGTCGAACACGCCGAGAGTGCCGGCATAATCAAGGGCGTTGCCAAGGACAATCACGACAATATTTACAAGCTGGTTTTCTAGTCTTGTACTCCCGCAGAGTGCGCGCAGGACTACCCATTCGTAATCCGGTCTAGGCCTTCCCGGTTGGAAAACTCTCTCAAATAAGCGTATAAAAAAGGGTTACCCGGGTGTGCCTCGAACAGGGCTCCCCACCCGGCTGTAGCGCATTCTTGGCTTCGCATTCACGCGCAAACACGCGGAAAGAGGATACACATGGCCACCGGGACAACTGCCCCAGGCAAGGGTTTGGAAGGCATCGTCGCTACCGATTCCAGCATTTGTTACATCGACGGCGAACTTGGAGTTTTGGCCTATCGTGGCATCGACATTCGTGAGCTGGGGCAGCATTCGACGTTTGAAGAAACCTGTTTTCTGCTTTGGAACGGACGTCTCCCGAAGCAAACCGAACTCAACGACCTGAGCAAGAAGCTCGGCCAGGAACGCAAGATCGATCCCGCCATGATCGCCCTGCTGCGGCAGTTCCCCAAAGACGCAGCCCCGATGGATATTCTCCGCACGGCCGTCTCCGCGCTTGGCTTTTACGATGCCGATGTCAAGAACGGCGACCACGACGCCAACGTACGCAAGTCGATTCGCCTGACCTCGCAGATCGCCATGATCGTCGCACTCTACGACCGCATCCGCAAGGGCAAGAATCTGGTCGAGGCCGATCCTACGATTTCTCATGCCGCCAATTTTCTATTGATGTTGAATGGCGAGAAGCCTTCGGCCACAGCCGCCAAGGCTCTGGATGTAGCTCTCGTGCTCCACGCCGACCACGAACTGAACGCCTCCACCTTCGCCGCACGCGTTACCGCCGCCACGCTCTCCGATATGCACTCGGCTATCACCTCGGCCATCGGCGCTCTTAAGGGTCCGCTCCACGGCGGCGCCAACGAAGCCGTCTTCAAGATGCTCAAGGAAATCGACGCCAAGGGCGAAGACCCTGTCGAGCACGTGAAGGGCATGTTCGCCGCCAAGAAGAAAATCGCTGGCTTTGGCCACCGCGTTTACCACACCGAAGATCCTCGCGCCACCTTCCTCCGCCGTATGTCGGAAGAACTCGGCAAGTCCAGCGGTACTCCCAAGTGGTTCGATATGTCGCGCAAAGTCGAGCTCTACGTAAAAGCCGAAAAGAAGCTCAATGCCAATGTGGATTTCTATTCCGCCTCGACCTACCACACGCTAGGCATCGACGTGGATCTCTTCACTCCGATCTTCGCCGTCTCGCGAATTTCCGGCTGGGCTGCTCACGTCATCGAGCAGCTCGACGACAATCGCCTCATCCGTCCGCGCGCCGAATACATCGGGCCAAAGCATCCCGCACCCTACATCCCAATCAATCAGCGCTAAAGACAGTAGCTCACGTGGGGGCAGGCGCACCGCCTGCCCAGCGGAGCGAAGCTCCGCAGCGGTTCTAGCATCTCGACTACAATCCTCTGTCGGAGGATTCATGTCGAAATCACGCAGGCAATTCATCACGCAAACATCCCTCGGAATCTTGGGCGCAGCCGCCGCACTGCGCAGTGAAGCGCAAAATCCCGCCGACCTTCCTCCCGGCGCGCCGCCCGCCTTCGGTACAGCTCCAGAAGTAGGCCCCGTCGTTTCCACCACGACCTTCACGGAAGCGCAAAAGCTGGTCCAGATCGAGATGACCCCGAGCGACTTGAAAGTCGCCGCCGACAGTTGGCGAGCGACCATGGCCGCTCTCTACGAGCGCCGCACTGGGCCGCGCAAGGCCGTACTTGAGCCGTCCGTCTCACCCGCCACGCAATGGAACCCAGTACTCCCCGGGCTTCACGTCGGACCCGACCGCGACCGATTTCTGCGCAGCCAGAACGATCCTGGACCATTACCGGGCAAGGACGAAGACATCGCATTCTCACCGCTCACCAGCCTCTCGCGCTGGGTCGAGCAGCGCAAACTGACCTCCACGCGACTGACGAATATCTACCTCGGAAGAATCGAACGCTTCGATCCCAAGCTGCGTTGCGTCATCACGCTCACTCGCGACCTCGCCACGGCGCAAGCCAAGAAGGCGGATGAGGAGATCGCCGCTGGGCACTACCGCGGGCCGTTGCACGGCATTCCTTTCGGCGTGAAAGATCTGCTCGATACTGCCAACATCCCCACCACGTGGGGTGCCGAGCCGTTCCGAAACCGCATCCCCGACAAAGATGCGACGGTGGTGCAGCGCCTCCAGGAGGCTGGTGCCGTGCTCATTGCCAAGCTTAGCCTGGGCGCACTGGCTCTCAACGATGTCTGGTTCGGCGGCCAAACCATGAACCCGTGGCTGCTGGAAGAAGGCTCGTCCGGCTCCAGCGCCGGCCCCGGTGCGGCTACAGCCGCAGCTTTGGTGGCGTTCTCTATCGGCAGCGAAACCGGAGGCAGCATCGTAAGTCCTAGCATGCGCTGCGGCCTTACCGGGCTCCGCCCCACCTATGGCCGCGTCCCTCGCACCGGAGCTATGACGCTCTGCTGGTCGCTCGATAAGCTCGGTCCCATGACCCGCAGCGTCGAAGACGCCATGCTGGTGCTGCATTCCATTACTGGGCCGGACGGTACTGATCTCGCCAGCGTTCCGAGTAAACTGGATTTCGACGCCGCTGCCCCTGTTCAGGGCCTGCGCGTGGGCTATTTTCCCAAGTGGATGAAAGAACCACCCGCCACGGACGTCGACCGCGACGCTCTGGAAGCAGCGAAGAAAGTCGGCATGACCCCGGTTGAAGTCAGCATTCCAGATTGGCCCTACGATTCACTCGACCTCATCCTCTTCGCCGAAGCCGCCGCCGCCTTCGAGGATCTCACACTCAGCCACGATGTCGATCAGCTCAAAGCGCAGGTACCCGATGCCTGGCCCAATATCTTCCGCCAGTCGCGCTTTCTCTCCGCCGTGGACTTCGTGCAAGCAGACCGTTTCCGCCGCAAAGTTGCCCAGGAGATGGCCCGCGTCTTCACCGAAGTCGATCTGCTGCTGGTTCCGTCCCTGCGCGATGAAATGCTGACTCTCACCAACTTCACCGGCCACCCCTCGCTCACGCTGCGTGCGGGATTCGTGCAAGTCTCCCAAGCCCGCAGCGACTGGGCTCCAGACCCGAACCACCCGCTGCCAAAGTTCTCTCCGCCGCGCCGCGTGCCGCATGGGGTGACGCTGATTGGACGGCTGTTTGGCGAGGGGACGCTGGGCCGGGCCGGCCTGGCGCTGGAACATGCTTTTGGGGTTGTGGGAGAGCGACCGCCAGGGTTTTAGGGTTTCAATGCCTTCTCAATCGCCGCCTCAGCCAGCGGTGCCATGATGCTGTAGCCAACAGCGTTCGGATGCAGCCCGTCTTCCGCCAGTTCTTTCTTGAGGAATCCGGCCTCATCCACTGTCGCGCTGAAATAATCGAGATAGACCAGTCCGTTGGTCTTGCAATATTGCTGCAACCAGCGGTTGAGCTCCTGTATCTGCGACATCGGACGCTGTGCAAACATGTTCGTAGATTTTTCTGTGTAGTTGTGCACTGGCAAGATGGACGAGAAGATGACTCGGATGCCGTGCGCGTGCGCCAGTTCCGACATGGACGTATAGTTCGCTTCAATCGCGTCCAACGACATAGGTCCGGTATTTCCGGCGATATCGTTGGTGCCCGCCAAAATCACGACCACAGCAGGCTGCAGGTTGACCACGTCCTCGCGAAACCGAATCAGCATCTGCGGCGTAGTCTGCCCGCCGATGCCGCGGTTCACATAGCTTTTGCCGGAAAAGTATTTCTCCAGCGGCCAGCCATCGGTGATGGAATCTCCCAGAAACACCACGCGCTTTTCTCCGGCGGCAGGAGGTTTTAGCTGGGTATTGGCATCGCGATAGCGCGCCAATTCGCCGAAGTCATCCCGCAGCGTCGACGCGCGCGAGTTCCGCCATTCTTCGCGAGCCTTAGTGGCGGCTTCCATCACGTTCGTGGGCAGCGCTTTCTCTGCAGCCTTCTTTTCAGTCTGACCCTCCAGTCGGCCGGGTGCAATACCTCCGCATGCGAACAAAACAAGAACCCACGTCACCTTTATCGCGTTATCGTTCATGATCGAGTAACTCCCAAAAGGTCTTCAACGCTAGTAGCCATACTTGGCCACGACTGATTTCGTCTGCTTCCCAACCACGGCTAATGTGGCATGTTGCGCCGGAAGCTTCAGTGCTACACGTTGTTCCCGTGAGCTTGTCCGCAGATCCATATTCGTATCCTCAGCGCTATCCGACTCCATGACATAGAGTACGGAATCGTCCAGTACAATCGGAAACACCAGCACGCCAGGAGAGAGCGCCGCAGTCAAATCATACAAGGGGCATTGAGCTTGCTCATTTGTCACTTTGGCCTTTTGCGCACAAAACGCGCCGGGGAGAGTAGACTTTATCGACTCTAGCTGAATCGCCCCGTTGCGCGGGTGCGCGGGTGCATGGGACAAGCTCCGAATGGGACGCCAGTCTGAGCCGCGGCCAGAACGGTTGTCAAGCTGAAGTAAACGCTCGTCCTGGCTTTAGTTAATCGATTATCCTCGGGAGCGTCAGCCCCTCTGTAGGGTCTGCCGCCTTCGGGGTAAAACCACGGAGGCAAGAACGTCTATGGCAATTCCCAGCGTCAACTCCCCCGGCCCTGTCGCCGCGGACACTGCGGCAACCCAACGAGTAGCCCTTACGGTCGTTACAACGCTGTTTTTCATGTGGGGCTTCATCACCGTTCTCAACGATGTCCTGGTCCCCCACCTCAAATCGATTTTCGATTTGACTTACGCCAAAGTCATGCTGATTCAGTTCGCATTCTTTACGGCGTACTTCATCTTTTCACTGCCTGCTGCCAAGATCGTGGATGTCCTCGGCTACAAGAAGACGATGGTGGTGGGACTGTTTACCATGGGCATTGGGGCTTTGCTTTTCATTCCAGCCGCCAGCGTTCCGTCCTACCCGCTGTTCTTAGGAGCGTTGATGGTCGTCGCCGCTGGTATCACGGCGCTCCAGGTTGCAGCGAACCCATATGTCGCCGTCCTTGGCCCCTCTGCTACCGCGTCCAGTCGATTGAATCTCGCGCAAGCCTTTAATTCCCTGGGCACCACCATCGGTCCCTACGTTGGTGGACTGTTTATTTTGACAGCTGCGCCCAAGGCTATGGAGGTCATCCGCCAGATGTCTGCGGAAGCGCAACAGGCCTACCGGGTCCAGGAAGCTTCCTCCGTCAAGATTCCCTACTTGTTCATTGGCATAGTCCTGTTTGTCCTTGCAGGTGCCATCGCCTCGTTTAAACTTCCGCCTGTCCCGTCGGCGGAGCGGCATGGCGCGGTCGCCGATAGTGTCTGGAAACACCGCAATTTGGCTCTGGGAACGATTGCGATTTTCGTTTACGTCGGAGCCGAAGTCTCCATCGGCAGCTTCCTTATCAACTACATCAGCCAAGCCGATATCGGCAACGTCTCGATCTTTACCGCTGCCAAGTTTGTTTCGTACTACTGGGGTGGCGCCATGGTTGGCAGGTTTATCGGTTCGGCGATTCTGCAAAAGGTCCGCACCGGTACCGTCCTCGGAATCGCAGCCTTGGTAGCGAGCCTGCTCGTTTGTGTCTCCATGCTGACCTTTGGCAGTGTCGCCATGTGGAGCATCATTCTGGTGGGCTTCTTCAATTCAGTCATGTTCCCCAGCATCTTCACCTTGGGCATCGCGGAATTGGGGCCGCTCACTGGCGATGGTTCTGGATTTCTAATTATGGCGATTGTCGGAGGCGCGATTCTCCCGGTGGTGCAAGGCGCGATGGCTGATCGGATTGGTGTTCACCACGCGTTCATCCTGCCGGTCATTTGCTATTTGTACATTGCTTACTACGCCTTCAAGGGGTCAGAGCCAACCGTAACCGCATGACAGCGTCGCCGCCGATGACGAACGTCCCCGCACGCGCCGGATTCCTGATCGGCGTGGATGTCGGCGGCACCAAGGTTGCTGCTGGTGTCGTCGACGCCGCCGGGGGGATCCAAACGCAATCCCGCAAGCCCATGGTGGCCAACGGCGCCGCAGCCGCCGGACTGGCCTCCGTGACGGCTGCGATTGACTCCCTGACGGCCATGAACGGCAACGGCACGCTCCTGGGCATCGGCATTTGTTCACCAGGCCCGCTTGATCCCGCTACGGGCGTGGTCATCAATCCGCCCAATTTGCCGTGCTGGCGCGATTTCCCGCTCGCTGCGGAGGTCACGAAAATCTACAATGTCCCCGTGCGCGTGGATAACGATGGCAATGCCGCCGCTCTCGCCGAGACCCTTTGGGGTGCCGGACGCGGTTATAAGAACGTTTTTTACACCTGCATCGGTACTGGGATCGGCACGGGGATTGTGCTGGATGGGCATATTTACCACGGTCATACCGGCGCCGCAGGCGAGGGAGGTCATAACAGCATCGACTATCGGGGTCCCCGCTGCGCCTGCGGTAAGCCGGGCTGCATCGAGGTCTATGCCTCGGGCCCGTCCATAGCTCGTCGCGCCCGCGCCAAGCTTCTTGCCCAACCCGCCTCCAGGTCCTCTATGTTGGATCTCGCGGGAGGCAGTGTTGAGGCTGTGACGACCTCGATGGTTGGCCAGGCCTCTGTGGCTGGTGACCCGGCTGCCCGGGAAATCCTGTTGGAAACCGTAGATCTCCTGGCTCTGTGGCTCGGCAACATCGTCGATCTTCTCGATCCCGACGTCCTGATCATAGGTGGTGGTGTGGCTGCCATGCTGCATCCATTCTTCGGAGAGATTCGCGACCGCCTTCCCGGTTTCAGCGTGAATCCTCGCTCCCGGGAGATTCCGCTTCTCCCCGCGTGCTACGGCGAGGACTCCGGCATTGCTGGCGGCGCAGCGCTTTCTTCTTTGCCCTAAAGTAGCTCTCTTGCCCTGGGATCGCTAGCGATTCTGCCCTACGCCGCCGTGATATTCTCCCCCGTATGGCTGTGACCATGTCGGATATAGCCAGGGACTTAGATGTCTCCGTAGTGACCGTCTCCAAGGCTCTGCGCAACAAAGGCAGCATCAGTGCGGCCACGCGTAAACGCGTCCTGCAACGGGCGAAAGAACTCAACTTCGAGGCGAATTGGGTGGCGCGCTCGCTGGTCACCCGGCGCACCTTTACAATTGGTTTGCTGCTCCCGGATATCCGCCATCCGTTCTTCGCTGAGATCGCTAAAGCTGTCGCCGAAATCGTCCGGCCACAGGACTACCACGTCATCATCTCCTACTTCGAGGAAGATCCAGCGCTGGAAACCATCGAAGCTAAGTCTCTCGTGGCCCGGCAAGTGGACGGCTTGATTCTGGCGTCAGCTCAATCCCCGGGAGAGCTGGCCCTGTTTGAACACTTTCGGGATCGCAAGGTTCCATTTGTACTGATTGACCGTCCCATGGCAGGCGTTCCGGCCAGCTTCGTGGGTGTGGACAATGAAGCCATCGGGAAACTCGCCACCGATCACCTGATCGCGCAAGGTTGCCGTCGCATCGCGCATTTGCGCGGCCCAGGAATGGGCATCGCAGCGGCGCGGCTCGAGGGGTATCGCCAATCCCTCAAGGCGCACAAGCTTGTCATGCCGCCGGAATATGTCGTGCATGCCAGTTACGACGACGATATGGGCTATCAAGCCATGCGGAACCTGCTGCACACGAAGCCTGTGCCGGATGGCGTCTTCTGCTACAACGACCCGGTCGCCAATCGGCGCCATGAAGGCGGTCATCAGTGCGGGGCTCAACGTCCCTCGGGACATTGCCATTATCGGCGCGGGCAATGTGCACTACTCAGATCTGTTGTCCGTCCCCTTGTCCACCGTGGATCAGGGCACCAGCCAAATCGGCACCCAGGCGGCCGAACTTCTCATGCAACAAATCACAGCCAAACGTCCCCCGCTGCCCAAGAACGTTCTCATTGTTCCGAAACTCGTGGCGCGGCAGTCGACGCAACGGCTGGGATAGTTTCTGGCGAAAGTATGAGCCGGCGACGGGAGGAACTTTGGCAAGGCGGGTCTAGGCCGGGCCTGGCGGTCTTCAGGCTAGAGATCTTCGGGCTAGCGGTCTTTCAGGCGGAACTCCACTTCAATTGTTGTTTCCACTTCCACAGCGTCGCCATTCAGGGTGAACGGCGAGAAGCGCCAGTTCTTCACCGCATCCATGGCGGCGCCGGCCAGCTCCGTTGGGCCGCTGGAGGGATGGACCTCAAGCACGCGGCCGTCTCTTCCGACCACCGTATCCAGCAGCACCGTGCCCTCAATTCCTTGCATCTGAGCCCTTGACGGATACACTGGCATGGTCCGATAGGTGATCAGCGATTGCATCACGTCGGCCGCAACGATCACCCTGCGCAGAAGAGCGTCCGAACCGGAGGCAGGCGGGGATCCCCCTGGCCGTGCATGGAGATTCACGGTGGCAAAATGCTGGTAGGTCCAAATGCCGCCAGCCACGGCAGCCGTCACGGCGAGCAGGACCAAGAGCTGCACAGTCCGGCTCATGCCACGACCCATGGCCTCTTCCCGTTCGGTCGGAGTTTTGGGCTGAATCTCTTTAGAATTAGCAGTTTGCAGGAATTCCGGCTCGGGCAGAGCCACAACCTTGATCGTATCGGCAGCCGATACCATCACCCGGTACCGCTGATCGGTCCAGATGCGGACCAGCTCCAGCTTGTCGGTACCGACGGTCGAGAACTCGAGACCACAGCGAAGCCGGTCCTGGTAGCGGACGCGGGCTCGCGCCTGCACCATTGCCGGGGCGTCTGCCAGCCGGAACTCCACCCCAACAGTCTCTCCGGCATACAGCTCACCCGGCAGCACCACGCTCACCCCACCCAAGCCGGCGTCGACCAGCCGTCCGGGGAGGTTTTGCGGGATGCCCGAGCGCAGCACCGTGACTTCGACCGGCGAGGTCAGTTCGTAGCGCGAATGTCTACGGCGTAAGGGAACCTGCAGGGGGATCGCCGCCATGAAACCTTGTAGTCCGTTCCTCAGAGCTTGAAAGCCTAATGGCCGAAAACTAGTGTGTCAATCGTCTCCACGCAGATTGAACCAAAAAACAAAATCGGGCCGTTTCGCCGTGTAGAGCGCCTTTTAGGGACTGCTTTGGATTGCTGCGCACTCGTGCTCGCGCAACTTCTCGACCTTGCGCCCGGCAGCGCACACCCGGCCCTAGCCTTGCTCCTCAAGCCCAGTAGGTAGGCTTTAGGGCCAGCGCTTGGCGGTTTCTTCCCAGCCCGCGGCCCGGGCGGTTTGCACTGGAGCGGCGGACGCGGCGACGGCAGTCTGCGGAATCCGAATGGGCTGTTGATTCGTGCCCATGCCAAAGCTGGTTT